>SMUY01013977.1_pt1 | contig 12431 bp, 10 predicted proteins | sample 2456441 | NCBI WGS metagenome assembly SMUY01 (sample SAMN11095931, study PRJNA526329) | marine sediment metagenome | biome: Marine sediment; feature: Surficial sediment; material: Deep marine sediment; isolation source: Hadal surficial sediment | place: Pacific Ocean | collected 2014-11 | depth...
AAAATCAAGGACATCATGGATGGCATCTACCACCAGTTCTGGTTCATCCAGATGAATTACGTGCCCACTATTTTCAGCGATGATGTGCGTTGAATGAACACTAAGATAGCTCAGTTCTTCCTGTAACTCCGTCCAGGCCTCCTCCATAGCATCACCGTATTCAGTCTCTGGCCAAACACGCTTGCCACGGGTTAAAACAACCAATGGTATCCCTGATAGTGGTTTATTATGAACATCCCTGAGCTCTCTTGAACTCAGTGCATAATTTGCCATTTCCTCACGCCATGTCAGCAATGCTGTCCATCGTGTCATTAATTGCTGGGCAACTGCAGCCTCTTCTTTTGGAAAATGTTCATGCAACACATACATCGTCACCATATTACTTCTGTCCTGATGCAAAGAGCGTCTGACCACATCTTTCCCGTTTTCGGGAAGTCGATAAACTTGTTCCTCATGTGACGAGTCTATGAGAACAATCCCTGCGATCTCATTATTAAAATTCCTGGCAAAATACTGTGCTGTAAATCCGCCAAAGGAATGCCCGACCATGATATAGGGCCCATGAATACCCGCATTTTGTAATAAGGTGTGTAACTCATGCGTAATCCTTTTTGTCGTTCGAGGCAAGGGCCCCATATCACTCCAGCCATAACCCGCACGATCATAGGCACAGACCCGTACATATTGGGACAGAGAATTCTGAATATCTTTCCATTCCAGAGAAAAGCCCCCAGTACCTGAATCCAGAATAATGGTGGGACTTTTGTTGCCGATACAATTGATGTGCATTTTATGTCCATTCACATCGATCAATTTACCTGGTGGTTCAAAGTTGACCCTGTCTGACCAGGCGACCCTGGGTATCACTAAAAACAACAATAACAACAAGCCCAATATTATAGGACCCCGGACTAACGATTCCTGGGCTACTGATTCTTGGATGACGGTTCTTCCTCCGATTAAGTTGCTTCCACTCATGTAATACCCCCCCTATCACATCATGCTGACAACTGGCCCCGATCCCCATAAAATCCCAGAACGGTAATCTTGGAACTATAGTAGACAAAATAAGCAAATAAGCACATAAAAATAACCACTCACTGAAACTTAGTCACCCAACAACCTTTTTTGTTCCAAATGCCAGAAAAAACAGACTTTTATAACAAACAATCCAGCATGCTTAAGCGTTTGGCAGCTATTTTTTATGATTGCTTATTACTGTTTTCTCTGTTCTTTTTAGCAACTATGGTTCAGATTTTCTTTACGAACTTTGAATCTATCGAAAGCAATAATATTGCGTACGATCTTTATTTATCGCTCATCGCTTATCTCTATTTTGTCTGGCATTGGGTGAATGGTGGCCAAACACTGGGAATGCGTGCCTGGCATATTAAATTAATAAAACAGGAAAATGGTCCGTTGAGATGGAGAGATGCTACTGTCCGCTTTTGTCTTGCACTTTTTTCGTTAATTAGTTTTGGCCTTGGATTTACGTGGGCTTTCTTTGATAAAGAAAGATTAACCTTCCATGACCGATACTCGAATACACGATTAATCGACTCTAAACAATAAACAATAAGTGTCTCGTCACATAACATTATGTTTCCTTGAGTAACAACCAGCCAATCACTGCCAACATAAATAACGTCGGGAATGTAACGCTGAGAGCGGGATGCAAGCTATAGACAATCCCCATTTGGCCCGCAATCTGGTTGACGATGTGAAAGGTAATGCCAACCATACAACCCAGGAAAACACGTTGCCCGACCGCTGCCATTCTTGAATAACTTTTCACAAGCGGAACAGCAATGAGCACCATAACGATGATAGCGAATGGATTAATTATTTTTGACCAAAGTGCCTGCTCGTAAATAACACTGCTTTGGTCATTAGCCTTTAGATAGCTGATGTAATTGTAAAGACCGATAAACGACAGAAATCGTGGTTTGACAATAATCAGATTGATCACATCAGGGTTCAGCAATGCCTCCCAGGTCGCAATATTCATTTGTTTGACATTGACACCCTCATCAGTTATTTCTGTCTGTGTGATATCTTCAAGAACCCATTGATCATCCTTGTATTCAGCACTCCTGGCAAAAGTACTCGTTCGCAATTTGTCAGCATCATCAAACTCATAGATATATATGCCCTCTACTCTGTCACCAGGTAATATTTTACGAATATTAATAAAACTCTGACCGTCTCTGGACCAGAATCCATACTTCGTTTTTAAGGTGATTTGTTCCGTCAAGGCCACTGAACGCATATATTGGGCTTTTTCTTCTGTATAGGGAGAAAGAACTTCACCCACTAACAAGGAAATAAAAATGAGAATTACTGCACCCTTACACAGCGACCATGCAAATCTTAATTGTGAAATTCCCGAAGTTCGAAGCACTGCAAGTTCACTGTGTCTGGCGAACATGCCCAGTGTCGTCATACTCCCTATCACTGCAGCAATTGGAAACAATTCAGAAGACAATCTTGGTATGGTCAAAAATACATAATACAGGGCTTGCCAAACCCCATAATTACCCTTGCCCGTTGCATCTAGTTGATCGACCAGCGAAAAAAAGGAAAATAACAGCACCAGAGAAAACAGTGCCAACAAGGTCGTCTTTATCAAAGTCATCGCAATATAGCGATCGAGTATCTTCATTGCTCCGCCTCTAGGCGCCCTTTAATACTTGCACGCCATCATTCTGTTTCAATCGCTGTTTAATTTGAGGCATATAATAGAGAACCAACAAAATTATTATTAATAAGGCGTGCACCCACCATAAGCCTACGATTGATGGAATTTCATCTCGTTGCATTAGTGTTTTAGATACACCAAGAAGATTGCTATAAATAAAATAAACCAGCATTGAAACAAATATCAGTGAATAGCGTCTTTCTCCAATAGGTAGTTGACTGAGCAATACTGCAAGTAACGACAGCAGCAAGCATGAAAGAACTGATGATGCTCTCAATTGTAGTTCAGCCTTATGTTGTGCATTATCCGAGAAAAATAAAATGGCTGACGGCATATACTTAGGCTCCAGATTTTTACCAACACTGATTACAGCCTCACTGGTCTCCAACAATATCGCGTAGGTCTTATACTCTGTTATTCTGTAATCGAGTCCGCCGGGAACTCCGACATAACGACGTCCATCTTCAAATTTTATGTAGCGATTTCCTGAAGCCTCATCCACCTCAAACACAGCCCTGTTCGACGTTAATACGCCCAACTTCCCATGTTGTCTTACCTGTAGAAAAATATTCTCCATGACTGTCTTGTCATCGGAGAGTCCCTCTACATACACGACCCTGTTTCCTTTGCTAAATTCCTTGAACCGCCCTGCAGCGATTCCAGTAATATCCGCATCTTTCCTGGCCTGAATTTTCAAATCATAAATTCTGCCTTCGGCCCAGGGTGAAACAAAGAAAGACAGGCTGGCAACAATGACACAAACAGGCACAACAAAGAGGCATACGATTTCTAATTGCTTCAGTTTGCTCATCCCAGTGGAGAACATGATCGCCATTTCATTATCGCCTACCAGACGGGAATACGTGAGAATCACAGCAAGAAATAATGTGACTGGAAGTAATTTTGGCAACACAGATACCAGTTTTAACCAGAGCAACTCAAAGACCAGGGAACTAGAAATTTTACCTGCGGCGGCATCGGCCAGATAATCAACGAACCTGTCGCTCGAGTAAATCAGGAACAACAGACAGGCTATCCAGAACAGGCGTTGCAAGATTTCACGATGGATATATCGCCTGATGATCAATTTTCCTGTCCCATCAAAACTGCCCTTAAAATATCAAAGCTTTAATGTCAAAAATTACTGTCAGAGTGTTTTTTCGCAAATTGGTATAGAATGAAAAAACTGACAACCAATCTTAACATATTGATACACCATAGATTTAAGGGCACCACTATTAATCCTGGGTGAGATAGTATTGAGATTCAAAATCTTCAAGCACCATGCACTATATATAATGCTCTCATGCTTGGCACCAGAGCAAGACACTGAGTTATTGTAATAGTTATTCTATTACAAATGCTGAGTAACGCAGCTATTGGATATTTTGGACTCAATAGGCTTATCCATGAGTTAATAGCGGTGCCCAAACTCAAACAAACTGGCAAAAAAGATAATTATGGATTTTACAATCAAATGCGGTAACCCGGAAAAACAACGTTCAGCCTGTCTTGTCGTTGGACTATTCGAATCTCGTCGTCTTTCGGCAGCGGCCAAGACCATAGACTCAGCAAGTAAAAAATACCTTACAAATATCCTGAAACGCGGCGATATCGATGGAAAAATTGGCCAGTCACTTTTACTACATAATATTCCAGGGATCGCATCTAGCAGAGTCTTGCTGGTCGGCTGCGGAAAGGAAAAGGGTTTAAGTGCCAGCCATTATCGTAAAATCGTCACAAATAGTATCAACAAATTAAAAACAACCGGGGCAACAGAAGCCGTCAGTTATCTTTCTGAGTTAAATGTAAAATCCAGGGATGAATACTGGAAAATAAGACAATTTGTAGAGATAAGCCACAGTACTTTATATCAATTCAATCAACTGAAAAGCAAAAACAAAAAGCCAAAGAACAAACTGCGCAAGCTTGTACTCATGGTTCCTGAACGTAAGGATTTTGCTACTGGGGAACAAGCTATTAAAGATGGAACTGCTATTGCCAAGGGCGTCTCACTGGCACGTGATCTGGCCAACCTGCCAGCCAATATCTGCACCCCTTCCTATCTGGCAGATCAGGCAAAGAAATTGGGTAGAACACAAAAATCCATCAAGGTAACAGTGCTTGATGAAGCGGCCATGAAAAAACTGGGCATGGGATCTTTGCTGTCCGTCTCTCAGGGCAGTCACCAACCAGCAAAACTCATCTCGTTGGAATACAAAGGTGGCAAAAAAGGTGAGAAGCCAGTGGTCCTGGTGGGCAAAGGTGTCACATTCGATACGGGTGGTATCTCAATCAAGCCATCCGCTGCAATGGATGAAATGAAATATGATATGTGTGGTGCAGCCAGTGTCTTCGGGACAATCACGGCTATCTCTGAAATGGGGCTGCCTATTAATGTTGTCGGTGTGGTGCCCACGGTTGAAAACATGCCGGGGGGGGAAGCCACAAGACCGGGAGATATCTACACCAGCATGTCTGGCCAGACCATTGAAGTGTTAAATACAGATGCAGAGGGCCGTTTAATCCTGTGTGATGCACTGACCTATAGCGAACGATTTAATCCTACCGCGGTGATTGATATCGCAACACTCACCGGTGCCTGTGTAGTTGCCCTGGGGAAACATGCCTCAGGTTTGCTCAGTAATCACGACCCACTGGCCAAAGAAATACTGGATGCGGGAGAAAGTACCGGAGATCGAGCCTGGCAATTGCCACTCTGGGATGAATATCAATCTCAGATCGATAGCCCATTTGCAGACATGGCGAATATTGGAGGACGTGAAGCGGGGACGATTACCGCCGCCTGCTTCCTGTCGCGATTCACAAAAAAGTTTCACTGGGCGCATATCGATATCGCCGGAACGGCCTGGCTAACTGGAAAAAAGAAAGGTGCAACTGGTAGACCAGTGCCCATGCTGGTTCAATACCTGATTGATCGGTGTAATTAAACGCAAATAGTTCTGAGTAAATGACTGTAGTAAAATGTCTCAGGTAGATTTTTATGTGCTCCCCGAAGGCGGGAAACGGGAACACTTCGCCTGCGCACTGATCCAGAAGGTCTGGAAACAGGGAAACAATATTTTTATTAGTACTGGTTCAGAAACAGCAGCAATGTCGTTTGATGATTTGCTCTGGACGTTTAAAGACATCAGTTTTCTGCCCCATTGTCTTGTTTCAGATAACGACGCTGAAAACGTGCCTATTGTCATCGGCCCAGGGTATAAAATGGGCAATCAGATACCGGATCACACACCAATCATGCTTAATCTTGCTGATCAAATCCCACAGGAATCAGGCAAAATAGAGAGAATTCTTGAAATTGTTGCCGGCAGTGAAAGTGAGCGACAACGGGCTCGTAAGCGATATGCAGAATATCGCGACCAAGGTCACGTTTTAAACAAGCATGATATATAATCCAACAATGGGTAAGGGTAATCAATCAGACGAGTCGTCTTCCTCAAAAAGTCCTGAAATTTCTCACTTGGTAATCTCAGAAGCAGACATCGCTGAATCTATCGATGAACTCGAAGAGCTGTTTGTAGAAACAAAACTTCCCCCCAAACTTTACCCTGAAATACCCGTACTTAATGACGTTGTCGATCCCGCTGAAGCAAGACGATATGTACAGTCGGAAACATCGACAGAATCGACCAGCGACCATGAGGATAAGATTGAGGGTTTCCCCTCAGACAGACTGAACGAGTTGGTCGATAAGATCGATCGAACTCTGTCGAAAGAACTTGATTCTCTGGTAGACATACTCAAGGACACCATCAAAGACAGCATCATCAATGAACTTAGAGAACAATTAAAAAAAGAAACAGCTCAAACTGAGAAATTCGCATCTCATATAGATACTCCTGACAAATAACTTGAGTGATTTAGCGTAACGATAATTTTTTTAAATTTGTTGAAAAATTTAATGTGACAACTTTATTTCTCAACTAAACACGACATAATGCCCGTCCTTCAAGGGCCAAGCTTGCCCTCAACAATGTGCCATACAAAAGATATTCACTGTAATAGAACACGACAGCCAAAGATAAAATAAGCCGGAATTACGCAGCACATGGAAAAAACCTACAACCCACAAGCAATAGAAACCCAGTGGTATCAAACCTGGGAACAGGCCGGCTATTTCAGTCCTGAAGGCACCGGCTCACCCTACTGCATCATGCTACCTCCGCCCAATGTCACTGGCAGTCTACACATGGGTCATGCCTTCCAGCACACCTTGATGGATATTCTGATCCGTTATCACCGTATGAGCGGTGATAAAACACTCTGGCAATGTGGTACCGATCACGCGGGTATCGCAACGCAGATGGTGGTGGAAAGACAGCTCGAACAAGAAAATATCGATCGTCATGAATTAGGACGCGAAAAATTTACAGAATCCGTGTGGGACTGGAAAGCCGAATCCGGTAGCACCATCACCCGCCAGCTACGACGTCTTGGAACCTCCATGGACTGGTCGCGCGAACGTTTTACTCTGGATAAAGGTTTATCAGATGCTGTCAGGGAAGTCTTCATCCAGCTTTATAAAGAAGGCTTGATCTATCGCGGTAAACGTCTGGTCAATTGGGATCCAGTTTTACACACGGCCATCTCCGATCTGGAAGTAATCTCTGAAGAAGAAGATGGACACATGTGGCATATGAAATATCCGCTCGCCGATAGCGAAGAATATTTAATTGTTGCAACCACCCGACCAGAAACCATGCTTGGTGATGCTGCCGTGGCCGTACATCCCAATGATGATCGTTATAAAGATCTCATAGGCAAAGAAGTAGAATTACCGCTCACAGGTCGCAAGATCCCGATCATCACAGATGATTATGTCGATCCAGAATTCGGTACCGGCTGTGTGAAGATAACGCCGGCACATGACTTCAATGACTATGAAATGGGTCAACGTCATGATTTGCCCTTAATCAATATCTTTACTGTAGACGCAGTAATCAACAATGACGCACCTGAGGCCTACCGGGGCATGGATCGCTATGTTGCACGTAAACAGATTGTTGTTGATCTGGAGGCTGCGGGCCTGCTCGAAAAAATTGAGCCACATAGATTGATGGTCCCTAGAGGAGATCGTTCTCATACCGTCATCGAACCCTATTTAACCGATCAGTGGTATGTCAAAATTCAACCGCTGGCCGACCCTGCTATCAAGGCCGTAGAAAGCGGTGATATTAAATTCGTTCCAGAGAACTGGTCGAAAACCTATTTTGAATGGATGCGTAATATTCAGGACTGGTGCATCAGCCGACAGCTCTGGTGGGGGCATCGTATCCCGGCCTGGTATGACGAGGCAGGCAATATCTATGTCGGTCATTCTGAGCTAGATGTCCGTAAAGACAACAATCTATCTGATGAGACATCACTGAAACAGGACCCAGATGTGCTTGATACCTGGTTTTCATCTGCCCTGTGGCCTTTCTCAACATTGGGCTGGCCAGAACAAACACAGGACATGGAAGACTTTTATCCCACCAATGTGCTGGTGACCGGTTTTGACATCATCTTCTTCTGGGTGGCCCGCATGATCATGATGGGCCTGAAATTCACCGGTAAGGTTCCCTTCAAGGAAATCTATATCCACGGCCTGATACGTGACGCCGAGGGACATAAGATGTCCAAGTCAAAAGGTAATGTGCTTGATCCCATCGACCTGATTGATGGTATAGACCTCGAAGCCTTGATTCAAAAACGCACGACTGGATTAATGAAGCCCCAGGATGCACCAAAGATTGAAAAAGCCACACGCAAACATTTCCCTGAAGGCATAGAGAACTATGGCACCGATGCATTACGGTTTACCTTTGCTTCACTCGCCACACAAGGACGGGATATCAGTTTTGATGTAGGTCGTATCGGTGGTTATCGGAATTTCTGTAACAAGCTTTGGAATGCCACGCGCTATGTGTTAATGAATATCGAAGGACAAACGCTAGATATCAATAACGGCGAGATCAAGTTATCCCTTGCAGAACGCTGGATCAATACCCGCATGGCCCAAACCATCGATCAAGTGACCAAAGGCATTCACACCTATCGTTTTGATCTTGCCGCGCAGTCCTTGTATGAATTTACCTGGGACGAATACTGCGACTGGTATCTGGAACTTTCGAAAACTACATTGACTGATCCTAAGGCATCGGCTGCGGAGAAGCGTGGGACATTACAAACACTTATTAATAACCTCGAGATCCTGTTACGCCTGATGCACCCTTTCATGCCGTTTATCACAGAAGAACTCTGGCAAAAGATTGCACCGATTTTGGGTAAGGAAGGCAATACAATTATGTTACAAACTTATCCGGGTGCCGATGAATTGGTTACTGATGAAGCATCATTGAAGGAAATAGAGTGGGTTAAGGAATTTATTCTCGGCGTGCGCAAGATTCGTGCGGAGCGAGATATCGATCCACGCAAATCATTGGCCGTTAAAATTAAAGGCGGCACGGAACAGGAACAAGCCTGTTTAAATCAGAATAGTCATTATCTGAAAGACATCGGCCGAATTGAATCCATCACTACAATCGACGAAGAACCTATTGATGCAGTGATTGCACTCGCTGGCAACATGACTTTACTGGTACCGCTGGCGGATCTGATCGACCCACAGGCAGAACTTGTCAGGCTTCAAAAAGAGATTGATAAACTAAAGGATGAAAAAGAACGTATTGAGAAAAAACTTGGGGACGAAAAATTTACCACCCGCGCCCCGGAACAAGTGGTAAACAAAGAACGTGAGCGTCTTTCTGTAATTATAACAACATCAGGTACTTTAGAAGAGCAACATAAGCGAATATTATATGTAACAGGGAGCAAATAATGTTTGAAATCATAAAAGAAGAAATCCAGGTCGTTTTTGAGCGTGATCCTGCGGCACGTTCTACATTGGAGACAATTTTCACCTGTCCAGGTTTTCAGGCAATCTTATTTCATCGTTTTAATCATTGGCTCTGGCAAAAAAAAATATTTTTACTCGCTCGCATGAGTGCGCATATTGCAAGATTTTTAACAGGCATAGAGATACATCCTGGCGCAATTATCGGACGACGTTTTTTTATCGATCATGGTATGGGCATTGTCATCGGCGAAACCTCGGAAATTGGGGATAACTGTTCTATCTATCATGGTGTAACCCTTGGCGGGACCACCTGGCAAAAAGGTAAACGTCACCCGACCCTGGGAGATAATGTGGTTATCGGTGCCGGTGCAAAGGTACTCGGTCCAATAACTATCGGCGAAGGATCACGCGTTGGTTGCAATGCCGTCGTTGTTAATGATACCCCACCATGTTCAACGGTTGTCGGTGTCCCAGGGCATGTGATTGTAAAACGTGATGATGAAGACAAGTCTGCGCAACGCGAAGCCATGGCTAAGAAGATTGGATTTACCGCCTATGCCGAAAGCAAAGATATGCCCGATCCCATCCAGAATGCACTGGACTCTATACTGGATCACATGCACAAAACTGATCAAGAACTGGAAGAGCTAAAGAAGAAACTCAAATAACGAATAAATTCAGCACGTCGAATGAAAAAGTCCGCCCACAGCCTCTCCGCCCGAGGCTAAATCGTTATATATCTTGGCCGCTGCCTTGGTCTCGTCGATATGCACTGTAATATTTCTCTCATCAAGCAGATCTATCGTCTCCTGGCACGTGTGTAGCCTCAGCCACATCCCTCGGCTTAAAACAACCGTTTGACACCCGTTGTCGAGCAATTCCTCAATGTCAGTTGGCTGAATTCCGGGCACATGATGTGTGTCGGTTTCCCTCCAGTCCCATTGCCGACCGCCACCGGGCCAAAGCTTGAAATCCTTACCAACACCTACACCATCGACTTCCATATGACCCCAGGAAATGTGATTAATAGTGGGGGATTTGTGTTCGTCTTTGTTCATGGCAATGCCTTTATATGTCATAACGGAGTATAAGAAATAATTCCGAAATTTAAACTCCTTCTACCTTTTCATGGCGTAAGCCAAATGCCAGAAAATGCGCTAGTCTTTTTCTGATAAACGGGACTCTAGAAATAATCTTCATCGGTAAGGGTGGACTAAATACTTCATCCGATTTCAAAGCAGCACTGATGATTCTTTGTTGAACTAAGGACTGGAATTTCTGAATAATGGCAACGGCTGGCTCACGTCTTTTTTGCACTACTGCTAAATCAGAAATCGTCAATCGGTCTTCCTTGATCGGATCAGTTAATTGATTAACCGCAGCGACTGCATCCTGAATAGCATAATTTATCCCGACGCCACCGACAGGTGACATGATATGCGCTGCATCTCCAATCAATAATAAGCCATCTTTATACCATTGCTTTGCACGACCCGTGACAACAGACAAGATCGCCATTTGCGACCAGTCTTTTATTTCAGTGATTGTTTCAGAAAGTTCCGGTGCGAGATTTTTTATAGTTTCATGAAAGTGTTCTATCCCTTGATTACGTAATTCTTTATAAGCCCCTTTCATAATGATGTAACCCACCTGAAGATACTCCTTCCGGTTTATCATAACAATCATCGTACCCGATCCGATGCGCCCACTTACTGCTTCCTGCATTTCAGTCTCTGCTGGTAAAGGCAATTTAAACCATATCACATCCATCGGCGGTGACGTTTTTCCAAGTTCTATTTTGGACAAACGTCTAGCTGATGAACCTCGACCATCTGCTCCTAATGTTAAACCTGCATCAAGCTCATGTTCATTACCTTCATAGGTGAACTTAACACCGCTTATTTTTCCATTCGCTTCTTTTAACTCTCGAACTTGCGCACCCATTAAAACCTTGAATCCGGATAATTGTTTTCCTTTTTCAACAATATGATTAAGAAACTTCTCTTGTGGAATAATGGCGACATAAGGATATTTTGTATCCATCGCAGTAAAATCAGCCAAAGTAATAACTTGATCAGGAAAGGTGAAACTTAATTTTTCAATCCGACTATGCGTTTGTTCCAGAATTTCGTCTGCTAAACCAAGTTGTTCAAGTATTTCAAGAGAAGATGCGTGCAAGGTATCACCTCGAAACTCACGATCAAAATCTTTCATGCCTTCGAGTAAAACAACAGAGACACCTCGCAAAGCAAAAATATAGGCAGCAATCACACCAGCGGGCCCGGCACCAATAATACAGACTTGGGTTTTGTCAGGAATATCTGAATCAGACATCATTCTTTCCCTAGTTAGATATAGATGGGAATTATAATACTACTCAGTACCTTTCTCTTAGGCACGCAAGAGAAAGGTACTTACCATAAGGCAAAACCAACACTCAAAAAGTCATATATAGTAAGTATTTACTTACATTATTAACACTGATAATAAACACCAACTACACAATTCTCAAATCCCGACTAAACTTATCAACTATATACTTGACTAAATTAGTCAGAAAAGAGAAAATTGCCGCCCTTTTCGGGCTACACCCGAGGTAAATGAACAATGAAACTAACAACAAAAGGCCGCTACGCTGTTTCCGCCATGCTCGATCTTGCATTACACAATGATCAGGCACCTGTGAATCTGGCAGATATTTCAGCAAGACAGAAAATTTCTCTGACCTACCTGGAAAAGTTGTTCGGTAAACTGCGTAAAAAAGGCCTGGTTGAAAGTATACGTGGACCCGGGGGTGGCTATCGCCTGGCGCTAAATGCCGATGACATTACCCCTGCCCATGTGATTTATGCCGTTGACGAACCTATTGAT
>SMUY01255464.1_pt1 | contig 12420 bp, 15 predicted proteins | sample 2456441 | NCBI WGS metagenome assembly SMUY01 (sample SAMN11095931, study PRJNA526329) | marine sediment metagenome | biome: Marine sediment; feature: Surficial sediment; material: Deep marine sediment; isolation source: Hadal surficial sediment | place: Pacific Ocean | collected 2014-11 | depth...
CTGTGATCATAAATGCAATGAACTTGTTAAACTTCATTTTCTTTGCACCAGCAGAAATCAAAATGAAATCTCCGATTACTGGAATCCAAGACGCAAAAAATATTGCACCCCAACCAAATTTATCAAGTAGTTTGTTGCCTTTTTTTTCACGCCCAACATTATCTACATTTTTCTTTTTCCTAATTTTGCTGACTAGTTTATTTCCACCGAATCCAATAAAATAATTTAACAAACCCCCCATTGTAGATCCTACAATTAGTACCAAACCAACAAGAAAAACATTTTCTCCTCCGATCAATAAAGCAGATGTCAGAATTTCAGTTGGCAAAGGTATCGCAGTAGCTGACAATAATGAATTAAGGAATAATCCAATTATTCCATAATCCTGAAATACATTATTGGCTAGAATATCCTGCGCCATTTGGTAATATTCCATAATTAACTCATAACTCATGACTATTACCACCTAGTTTTGTATTAGTCAAAATATAACCCTCTCTAACATTACTCATTTTCATTTGTTTAAAGCCTTGAAAAATATTCGTTTTCAATAAATAATGCCTGAAAATAGTTTGAATAATGAATTTTGCTGACATATTTCCATTTGCTTCAGATGACGGTTATCTAATTTTAGCTTTAGTCAATTTCTTTGGTTCCCTTATTCCATTTGTTCCATTGCCAGGATTTTTGTTGCTTGCTACAATGTCTGTTGGTGATCAATATGATCTACATGTTTTAGCACTGTTGTCTGCAATTACTGCTACTGCTGCAAAACAAATGATCTTTTTTGTTAGCTTTAGCGGTCGAAAAATTATGACTGCAAAAACTCGAAAAAGAATGCGCCCATTTGAAAGATTAGTTAAAAAATATGGTGCTGCTGCTGCATTTGTTGCTGCAGCAACCCCAATGCCTGATGATATAATCTTTATTCCACTAGGATTAGCAAAGTATAACCCAAAAAGATTCTTTATTGCAACACTTACTGGCAAAATTGTTCTTAGTTACATTATAGTTTTCATTTCTCATTATATTGGATTGTCTTTCATAGAACCATTCTTGGAAAATATTGATGATACTACACCTATTTACATTGGAATAATTATTTTTGGAGCAATTATGACTGCAATTATAGTTTTACTTTTGAAATTGGATTGGGTGAGAATTATGGGAAAATTCGCTCCATGGACTTTGGATGAGAACAACGAAGAAGAAACTTAAATTTTTATTTTAAAATTCCACAACTTGTCAGTTGCATCTTTAATTCCTATTCTTGGTGATGCAAAAATCTTTACTGGCTTTTTTATTCCCTCTGTAATGAATAACTTTGAATGCTTTGTTAAATCTGTACCATGATGTTCTTTAGTTATTTCTAAGGCTTGAGTTAATTTTGCAGGTCCGTTTGTGAGGCTTTTTAAATTTGTAATTTTTCTATTTTCTTGCATTATTTTGATTCCATTTACAGGTTCAATTGCACGAATTAGAACTGCTCCTGCTTTAATTTTTGGATTCTTTGCTACTACATTAAAACAATAATGCATTCCATAGGTAAAATAGACATAAGCCATTCCAACATCCCCAAACATTACTTTATTTCTTTTAGTAATTTTTCTAAATGCATGACTTGCAGGGTCATCTTTGTGTCTGTATGCTTCAGTTTCTGTAATTATTCCTGATACTTCGGTCCTTCCTATTTTTCTGACAATTCTCTTTCCTAGGAGGTTTTTTGCAACACTAACTGTATTTTTTAAATAAAATTCCCTAGGAAGTATACTCAATATCTATCATAACCTCTTTTTTATTTTTTAACTCTCTGATTAAATCAAACAGTTTTACAAAATCATTTTTTAACACATCAATTAATTTTTGATTGTAAATTGTTGCAGCTGGATGAATTGTTAGAAAATATAACTGATTTTCTTTTCGTACTACCTTGCCTCTAAATTTTGTAATTTCAGATCCTCCTAAAATTGAATTAAATGCTGTGTTTCCTAAAATACAGATAATTTTTGGTTTGATTATAGAAATTTCTTGTTTTAGGTATTCCTTACATGTGTCTCTCTCATCCGTGTTTGGAACTCTGTTGTTTGGAGGTCTGCACTTTACAATATTTGTAATGTATACATCATCTCTTGAAATTCCTGCTTCCTCCAGTGCAATAGAAAGTTTTTTTCCTGCTACTCCAACAAATGGCTCTCCATTTTTATCCTCATTTCTTCCTGGTGCTTCACCAACAAAGATTACGTCTGATTGAAAATTCCCTTTGCCAGGCACTGCATTGGTTCTTGTTTTACAAAGATCACACTTTGTACATTTTATGACATTTTGTTTAATTATCTCTAGTTCTTGATTCATTTTCTAATTTACACTCTTTACTGTTGCAATTCCTCGTATTGATGGTCCACCATTTCCCATAATCATAGACTGCATAGGATCTCCTTTTCCACAATTAGTAATTGGTCTTATAGTAAAATCATTTCCACAAGCATCAATTGATTCAAAAAATTCTGGGGCTGTACCAATCACAATTACATCTCTTAGTAAATCCGTAATTTCTCCATTCTCAATTCTTTGTGCATATTGACATGAAATACTCCAATTGTATCGTTTCATGTCAATTGATGGAATTTTCATATTTGATATTAGATAGCCATTTTTGACTTCTTTTATCATCTCATTTACGTCCCAATCTCCATTTCCAATACAGGTGCATGCCATACGAATCAGAGGCATGAATCTGTAGTTTGTTGCTCTCATATTTCCAGTGGATGGTGTATTGAAAATTTTTGCAGTCTCTCTATTTTGCATATGATTTTTTAAAATTCCCTCTTCAACAAGAGTAGTTTTTTTTGTTTCAACGCCTTCATCATCATAATAGTACCATCCTAAACTTTCTTTGATGGTGGGATCATCAAAGACGTTTAATTTCTCTGATCCAATTTTTTCACCAATCTTTCCTTTCCACCATGCACCTCCAGCCCATGCCATCTCTTTTCCCAAAACTCTATCTGCTTCAGATGGATGACCAAGTATTTCATGTGTGAGTAATGATACAAAATCTGGGTTCATTACAACTGTTGCTTTTTCTTCTTTTGCAGGTTTTGCATCGATTAACTGTGATGCCTTTAGTGCAATCTCTTGTGCACTTTGTTGAATCTTATTTTCATTGATGATTTGTTCCATTCCTCCTCTCCCTCCTTCTGTTATGTTTATTGATTGTGTAAGTCCTGATTCATGAGCGGTAGCTATCATATCTACTACCACATCCGTAAAATTTTGTATTATTTCTGAACCTTCACTGTTTACAAAATATTTTGAATTAGTTGTATACCATGGATTAACAACTGATTTGATGATTCTTGGTGTATCTGAAATAATTTTATTACATTCAAATCCTATCTTCATTAATTCTTCTACTTCTGGTTTTTTTAAAACTGGAAAGTCTACCTTGATTTTATTAATAGAATTTGGATATAGACTAATTTTGTTTTTTTTGTTTTTTGCATAATGTATCGAATTTCTTAGAGCATCATTTACTGCCTCTTTGATTTGCTCAAAAGAATTTGGATTTGTAATTGAACAAAAACTCCACACTCCTTCTTTTACTAATCTAATACCTATTCCCACATCCTTATTGGTTCTAACGTATTCTATCTCTCCATTCTCAATGAGTGCTGATTTTCTTTCTTGTTGCTCAGCTCTTGCATCGCAATATTGCGCACCAGAATCTATTGCATATTTGATTGCCTTGTCAGCCAGGTCTTGTAGGCTTGAATCCATAATTAATGAAATTTAGAGGGATTCCTAAATCTTCTGTATTTTATTGATTTGAAATTGCAGGCATTGTAAAGTAGTATTCGTCTTCAAAATCATAGTCTGTTATGCCTTTTTCACGCAAAAATTCAAAATACTCGCCACAATTTTTGTAAAATTCACTATTTTTCTTGCCTTCTTGTTTCATACTTTCTATGTCTAAAAGTACATTTTTTCAAGAGAGTGAGTGATTTTAGGTCTAAAAGTTGGTTTTCTTTAAGTAGTATCTATGGGGGCATTTGTCTCATTAGATACTTTTGGAATTGTAAATGAAAATGTAGATCCTTGATTTGGAATGCTCACCATAGATATCTGTCCATTATGATTTTCGATTATACCTTTACAAATGGCTAGGCCTAATCCACTTCCACCTCTTTCTCTTGTAAGGCTGGCATCTACTTGATAGAATTTTTTGAATAACTCCTTTTGTTTTTCTGGAGGAATTCCTGCCCCGTTATCTTTTACGTTAATTTTTATCTCTGTGGGAAGATTTTCCATTATAATTTCAATTTTACCTGGATTGGGCTGAATCGCAACCAAACTATTTTTGATTAGATTTGTCATGACTTGCATTATTCTCTCTTGATCATGGTTTATTGTGAAATCCACTGCATTAGAGTTAATTTCAATATTGTTTTGTTCTGCTTCTGGTTTTAATGACTCAATTGCCTTGTCTATTGTTTGTTTGATATTGATATTTGCTTTTTTCATACTTAATTGACCTAATTCTAATTTTTGTGCATCAAGTAAATCTGAAATAATTGCTAACAATGTTTCAGAACTTGATTTAATGATACCTATTCTCTCTTTTTGTTTATCATTTAGTTTTCCTAAATGTTCACTAAGTAAAATATCTGAGTATCCTTGAATTGGAACTAGAGGCGTTTTTAATTCATGAGTAATCATTGCAAGAAATTCATCTTTTGCAATATCTGTTTTCCTTGCTTCTTCCTCTTTTTCTTTAATGGTGTCAGACATTATATTGAAAGTATTGACTAATTGTCCAACTTCATCCGTTCCTGCATATTCAATTTTTTCACCATATGCTCCTTCTTTTACTCTAGATAGAGCCTGGGTGATAGATGCAAGAGGGGATAGTGATTTTCTAATTACCAACAACACCATTAAGAATAGTGCAATATCAATAACTAAAATTATTTGAATGACTGTTTGTTCTTCAGAACCCTGAGCTGTAATAACTGAATTCCAATTTTGGAGAAGTATGTCAATGTCATTGTAAAGTAATTCTTTTTGAGCATTCATCTCCTTTTTAGCAACATTAAATTCTGGTGATAACAACGCCCTTTCTTCTAGAATTAAAATTCTTACTTGCATTGATTCCCATAACGGATCTAATTGACGTAATGCGTTCGAATTTTCTCTAGGTATGGGAATTAATTCCTCATGTTCCTTTCCTACACTTTCGACATCTAATCCCACTGTGGAAATCTGTAATAACTTTCTAATTCCTATCTCAAATTCTAATCTTTTCTCTTTTAATTTATTTTGAGCGTCATCCTCTTCTCCAATCGAAATCAGCAAAGTTTGTTGTCCTATGACGTTGACAGACTCGGTTAATTCTTTAGCAATCTGTTTGTGTCTATTGTAATCCCTTCCTAAATTTTCAAACTCATTAACCACATCATCACTAAGTAAAACCAATTCATTGTTTTTCTGCAAAATATAGCTCATGGCTTTTGTAGCTTCTGGATCAAAAACTGATGTGTTTTCTGCATGTTGTGCTTTTGATTTGTAAGACTCCCACGATGTTGCTAGTTTGTCATAATCTGAAATTAATGATGATGGAATTTTATCTAGTGATTGACCTTTGATTGTTCCTCCATTTTTTATTACATTTACTATGTGCTCTACTTCTTGAATTTGTTTATCTAATTGATCTTTGTCTTGTTTATTACCGCTTGCTACTGATGTGGCTAATGCTGAAATAGATTCTGCTGATACTTTGACATCTCCTACTCTGATAATTGAGTATGATTGTGTAGTTTGTGAATTAGTGTCTTGATAAAATAAGAATAAGTTAATTACTGCAGCTGTGATCAAAATCGCTACCAATAAGTATGTCTTACTGATTAGTTTCACAACAAAACTCACTCAGCATAGGGTATAAAAATAATAGGTGAATTTTCTTTATTCATATATCATGTCTGATGAATTTATTGAAATTGCTACTAAGGAGATAAATGAAGAAATATCTGGATTATACAAATTATTGTCCACATATCAAAATGACGCTAATATTTTTTCAAGTGCTGAAAAATTTCAAAAGCATACTCACAAAATCAAAGGATTAGCTCCCATGATGGGTAAAGAAGAACTTGGCAGTTTTTCTGCAATATTGGATTCGATATTAAAGGAAATTATGAATAACGTCAAAATTGACGGCATTTTTAATGTCTTGAGTGATTCTATTTCTTCAATGAAACAGAATATGTCTAAGCCTGATTATGACTTGACAGAAATCAAAATTAGAATTTCCAAAATTTTGAACAATCTAAATTAGTTAATATTTTTAACATCTTCTGGTACTACTTGTACGTTGGCTAAAATAATGATTGCAGATGATTCTGATGCAATACGACTAGTACTAAAAGATATTTTGTCTATTGGTGAACATGAAATAGTATCAGAAGCTAAGGATGGTGAAGAATCTGTTGATTTTTACCGAAAACAAAAGCCAGATTTACTTCTGTTGGATTTAGCAATGCCAAAAAAAGATGGATTAACTGTTGTCAAAGAAATAATGCAAATTGATCCTAATGCAAAAATTATTCTAATTACTGCCAGTGATAATCAAAAAATTATCAATCAATGTTTAGAATCCGGCGCATTATCTTACATCTCAAAACCATTTGATTTTAACGGCGTCTTAAAAACTATAACTGATATTTTAGCAAAGTAATTTAGGGCATAAATCTATAACAAAATAGATAGAAAATTTGTCAAAAATTGTTGCTGATACTAGTGTTATAATTAATGGTCAACTAATTGCACAGATAGAAGCCGGTTCAATTAGAAATTCTGAAATTATAATACCTCAAGCAGTTTTTGATGAGTTACAATCTCAAGCGTCTAACAAACAGGAACAAGGTTTTGCAGGGTTAGAAAAAATTCGAAAACTTAAAGAATTATCTGGCAGTTATGGTTTGAATATAGTTTTGAAGGGATCACACCTTTCTACTGATGATATTAAACTTGCAGGAAGTGGTAGAATTGATTCCCTTATCACTGATATGGCTAAACAAAATAATGCTGTTCTTTACACTTCAGATAATGTTCAACATCTAGTTGCACAAGCTGAAGATGTTGAAACAGTATTTCTTAAACATATTATTAAAGATGAAACATTAGAATTTCTAAAATTTTTTGATGCCGAGACAATGAGTGTTCATCTAAAAGAAAATCAATACCCTTTAGCAAAAAGAGGAAAACCTGGTAATTTTTCATTAACTAAACTTAGTGATGATATACTTTCAAGAGATTATTTGGAGTTTATTTCATCGCAAATCTTGGATGTGGTAAATGCATCTGACTCAAGTAACATTGAGATATCAAAGACTGGTGCAACTGTAATTCAACATGATGATTATCGTATAGCAATCACTCATCCACCTTTTTCTGACTCTTTAGAGATAACAATAGTTCATCCAATCGTAAAACTATCTCTTGAAGATTATGAAATTTCTGACGAGTTAATGAAACGTTTCTCTGATAGAGCTGAGGGAATTATGATTTCTGGCGCTCCCGGTTCTGGGAAAAGCACTCTTGCGTCAGGACTTGCAAATTTTTATCATAATAAAGGAAAAATTGTTAAAACATTTGAATCACCCCGTGATTTGCAAGTTGATCCTGGGATTACTCAATATAGCAAATTAGATGGAAGTTTTGATAACAGTGCTGACATTTTGTTACTTGTTCGTCCTGATTATACTATTTTTGACGAAATAAGAAGACAAGAAGATTTTAGAACCTTTGCTGATTTGCGATTAACTGGGGTAGGAATGGTTGGCGTAGTTCATGCAAATTCTCCCATAGATGCAATTCAACGTTTTATTGGAAAGATTGAGCTTGGTATAATTCCAAATGTCTTAGACACTGTAGTCTTTGTACAAGATGGCAGAATTGAAAAAGTATATGACTTGGAATTAAAAGTAAAAGTGCCTTCTGGAATGACTGAATCTGATCTAGCAAGACCCGTCATCGAAATCAGAAATTTTGCAGATAATGTTTTAGAATATGAAATCTACACATTTGGAGAAGAAAATGTTATTGTTCCTATTGCAAAAAGAGTTCAAAAAGTTGGAATTGCAAAGCTTGCAGAAGATAAGGTGCGAGAAACTTTCAAAAGATATGATCCTCATGCCGAAGTCGAAATTTTATCTGACAATAGAGTTAAAGTATTCGTAGATGAACAATATATTCCATCAATTATTGGAAGAGGAGGCTCGAACATTAATGAAATTGAAAAATTTCTCAAAATCCATGTTGATGTGGTTCCAAAAGATTCTAATCATTCATCTAGAATGACAAATGATCTACCTTTTACTTTTTCAGAATCAAAAACTGCATTAATTCTATCTGTTAGCAGAGAATACACTTCAACACATGCTGATATCTATGTTAATGACAAATATGTTACATCAGCAAAAATTGGTAAAAAAGGACAGATTAAAATTCCAAAACGTTCTGATATTGCAAGAAATCTTATGAATCTTGCATCATCACAAAACGATATTCAAATATTTCTCAAAGATTTTTAAAATTTTCAACTATCTTAGGGTTTGCTTTAAGAAAAGTAATAAATTTTCTCAACTGCTTTATTGTTTTTGGATTAAGATGATGTTCAAGTCCTTCAATATCTTGATTTGCAGTATCAAATCCAATTCCTAAAATTTCAAAAAATTCCAATAAGATTCCATGTTTTTGTCGAATTCCATCAGCTATTTGCACTCCTTTAGCTGTAAGATTAATTCCGTGATATTTTTCATATTCTAAAAATCTATTTTCATCTAGCCTTTGTAGCATTTTAGTAACACTGGGTGCACTTACATCCATGTATCTTGAAATGTCTAAAGTAGTTGCGTAACCTTTCAATTCAACTAGTTCTGATATTATTTCCAAATAATCCTCCATTCTTGAACTTGATTGGGTTCTTTCTGAATGATGAGCTGCTTTTATTGAATCCAATCTTTTGGAATTTTTAGATTTCATGTAATCTTTGTATCTAAATCCAATCTAGTATAATTGGATGTCTCTTCTGTTGATTTTAGTTACTCTTTGTTGACTTGGATGTAACAGTAATTGATCTTTGAATCTTAACTAACTTCTTCTAAATCAGAGGCTGGAATGGTTGATCCCCTAAAGGCACGACTAGAAAAATTAAGAAAATCCTCTGAATCAGCTAGACGCAGAGCAAACTTGTATACTGAGATTGCTAAAATGGATGACGGACATACTACAAGTTCATTAGGTGCTCTCCAGAAAGCTTCTGCACCCGGTAAAAAACTTCAAAAAATTGGATTTTTAATGTTATGGGTTCCTGAACCTACTGGTGTTACTTGTGCAATAGGTGCCCCATTGATAGTTGCTGGAAGATACCTTGACAAAAAATACAATGGCACAACTATTCATGATATTGGTCATGAAACAAAAAATGCCTTTTCATCAATTAACGAATTTAAGAATTCTATAATATAACACTCTTAGTTTTTAAAATTGCTATTATCACAACTTTACTTCCTACAACTAGACAGAAAGTGTCCAATAGGGTGTCTAATCAACTCGATTTTCAATTTAGGCAGATCTATAAAGCTCAGCTAGGCATGTCATTGGAGCTGAAACAGAGCTATCTTAGACAAATCTAGAGCTATCCAGTCGAGGAGTTCAGAGCTATAAACTTCTATGAGGGAGTGTCAAAACGAGTCAAACATGATTTTGAGCTAATCCATGACTAGCTTTTAGACTCAAATTTGACTCATTTACGGCTGTTGTTCATGAGCCATTGAGTCAATGAGCTTTTTTGATACAAATCGTGTCTATGTTCGTGAGCTTTTTGCAGTGTGAGCTTTTTTGTAACAAGAAAATGTTCAAGAATTGACTTTGTTTGATTATTGTGCTACAGTATTATGATTATCCAAATAGAATTAAGGTTTCATAGGATTTTACCCTTTTAATATGTGAAAATATTTTCTAAAATTATGAAAGTTCTTTTCTTTTCCATTTTTAGTATCTTAATTGCAGGAACAATGGGTGTTTCTGCAGATGTTTTTGCAGCTGAACATAATCAAATATGCATTGACAAAGTTTGGATTGAAAATACTAAAGGAAAAATTGCATGTGTAACTCCATCTACTGCAGTAACTCTAGTTGAACGCGGATGGGGAAGTATGCTTGATAGTTCTAATAATTTCCAAGTTTTAGCCTCGATGTTTGGGGTTCATCCTGAAAAAATGAGAACAGCAGCACCTCTTCCAGAAACTGCAATTGGGCCTCAAATTGACTATTCAAAAGGATACCTGGTTGAAGAAATCAGAGATGGGTTGTACTGGGTAACTGATGGTGCATACCAAACAATGTTTTTGACAACTGGTCAAGGCGTAATAGCAGTTGATGCCCCTCCGTCAATTGGAGAAAATTATCTAAAAGCGATTGCAGAAGTTACAGATGAGCCAATCACTCATGTGATATACAGCCATACTCACAATGATCATATTGGTTCAGTCAGTATGTTCCCTGATGATGCCATTTACATTGCACAACAAGATGCAGCAGATACACTCACACAAAGAAATGATTCAAACAGACCAATACCTACAATAACATTTGAAGACAAATACACACTTGAAGTTGGAAATCAAAAACTAGAACTAGAATATAATGGACCTATGCATGAACCAGGAAATATTTTCATTTATGCCCCAAACCAAAAAGTCCTCATGGCAGTTGATCTAGTATTTCCAGGATGGACTCCATTCAAGGACTTGGCAATGGCACAAGATGTTCCAGCATTTCTTGCAGCACCGGATAAAATTCTAGAATATGATTTTGATACATTTATTGGAGGACATCTTACACGTCTAGGAACTGTTGAGGATATGGAAATCCAAAAAGAATACTTTCAAGACATTCAAGATAGTGCAGCAAAAGCTAACCAACAAGTCTCCTTTATGGATATAGGACAAGAGGTTGGGTTTTCAAATCCTTGGCTAGTTTTCCAAATTTATGCAGACACTATTACACAACAATGTACTGATGAGATAGTTCCAAAATGGATTGATAGACTTGGTGGTGTAGACTTGTTTACCTATGATCATTGCTGGAAGATTTCAGAAAGTCAAAGAATTGACTAGTCTCTTTTTCTTCTTTAATCTTGGTTAAGTACTTGATTCTAAACTTTTTTTGTTTTCTAATTTCAAACTGGGAACCCCAGATGTGATTAATTGGGCTTGATGTTAAAGGAAACTTTAATGCTAATCTATGCAAATTAGAACAGATTGAATTGTTTTAGATGTGATGGAACAGGTAAGTTCAGAAATGAATTTGGTCTAATGGAAAGATGTGAATCATGTCAAGGTGCTGATATGACTTTGGAAAAGATAGATGATCAAGATTTAGATGAATAATATGATCAATGTAATTAATTGTGCTTGATGTTAGATCCGTTAACTATTGATCTTTTATTGCAGCCTTGACTTTTTCAATTAATTCTGGTGGTATTGGATCAAATCCATGATGTTCTTTGGCGTGTTCTGCAATTTTTGTCATTAGTTCTTCTTCAGTATTTGCATTAACTGACCAATTGCAATCCACTCCAGCATCTGAACATGCAAAACCTTTAGTCATATTCTTGATAATCATGATATTGGTAATATGTATTTCTCAAGCTTGTACACGTAGGGTAAGATATACAGGATTATTCATTGAATCATTGGGATTTAAAGTCAAGAATTTGAAAAAGCCAGAGATGAATTACTTGATGCTATAAAGTACTTGATTAATTGAAAAAAGAATTAGATTTTACTATTTACGGTCAGAATCTTTTATCTTTTTCCACTGTCTCTCCATATGCTCCTTGCAAGACATATGACATTTTTTTCCATCACTTTCTGAAAATCTACCAAACATACTCATCTGTTTACCACAAAGACTGCAGTGATTGTCAACACTCATAATATATGATACACAAAGTTACTTAACAAGATTTTGAATCATTGCGATTTGCAATAGCCAAGATTTGAATAATCTAAACTACAATGCGCTTAAGTTCATATCAAATTTAGAAAAACGTGGTAACTACTCAGATACGTCTTCACGAATAATGACATCTTCAGCATCAACGAAATTTTTACAAGTTTCACAAATCCAAAGTGTCATCTTTTCTGCTGTCATCCATCTCGGTAATCTTCGATTATTGCATTGTTTACAAAATAGTGGCATAGTTTATTGTACTTCTACTTCTATTAGTACTGACATTATTCTTCTTCCCAATAATATTCAGACAGATATCTAAACCCACTAGATTAGTTGTTTCTGCACTTTGTACATAATGGAATGTCAGTGGAACCGATCTCACTAATCAACACTGTAGTTTTC
>SMUY01162841.1_pt1 | contig 12415 bp, 10 predicted proteins | sample 2456441 | NCBI WGS metagenome assembly SMUY01 (sample SAMN11095931, study PRJNA526329) | marine sediment metagenome | biome: Marine sediment; feature: Surficial sediment; material: Deep marine sediment; isolation source: Hadal surficial sediment | place: Pacific Ocean | collected 2014-11 | depth...
ACCTGGCGAACAGCCGACAAATTCGAATTCCCCCAAGGCGCGTTCGTTGTTGTCTTGCAACGAACTTGCGTTGCCAGAATCCATGAGTTCCATCGCCCCGGCAAGCAGCGGCACATCGTGCAACTCGATGCTGACGCCGACACCGCCCGCCCGCAACATTTCCGCGAGATGGCCGAGAAGGCCGAACCCGGAGATGTCGGTGGCGCCTCTCACCTGGTGTTTGCGCAGCACCTTCAAGGCGGACGCATTGGACCGATCCATGCTGGCGACAACGGCCTCCAAGAGATCAGAAGTCAATCTACCCCGCATGTTGGCGGCGAACATCACACCCGTGCCGAGTGGTTTGCACAGGAGCAATAGATCACCCGGCAGCAACCCGGCTTTAGTGAGCATGGGTTGCTCCACTTCCCCGGTTATCGTCAATCCGAGGGAAAGCTCGGCTCCTTCTGCCGAATGTCCTCCGACCAGAGGTACATCGTGGGCATTCAAAACATCCACCACACCTTTGAGCAACTGGTAGAGCTCCTCCTCCATCATCGACTCGGCCATGAGCGGCACGGTGGCCAATGCGAGCGCACCCGTACCGCGCGCGCCCATGGCAAAGATATCGTTCAGGCTGTGATGAGCCGAGATCCGTCCGAACAGATAGGGATCTGAAACCAGGCTACGAAAGCCATCGACGGTCAAGACGAGATTGCCATTGCGATGTTCGAGAACGGCAGCGTCATCGCCAATTCCCAGTTGTACGTGTTCGAATTTCTGATCGGGCAGACGGGCCAGCACACGACGCAAGGGATCCGCACCCAGTTTGGCTCCGCATCCTCCACAGCGCATGGCGTCGGGCGCATCCGCCTGCAACACGGGCGCGAGTAGTGGCGCATTCACCTTCATTTCCGGGAGCGTGGAAAAGCGCTCCATGAACTTACGGTCAATGCGATCCTTCCATCGCCACGCCCAACGGCCCCATGCACTCAACGGCCCTTTTGAAGCCACCGCTCTGCCGTCTCCCGTTCCAATCAGGCTGAGAAACCGCTTCTGCGCCTTAAATTCACGCAAGGGTCTTCCCGTCAGCCGGCGCCGTAGATTATCCGTGAGTACCGGCCCTTCCCGCACCGCAAATACACCGGATTTCGGCCGGGGTTGATCCACCAACGCGGCAATATCACCGGTCGCAAATACCTCCGGGTGGGATAGAGAAGTCAACGTTCTGTCCACTTCGATGAATCCCTCGATCTGGGTCGCCAACCCTCCTTCTCGAGGCCAGGCGGGAGCCTGCACACCCGTTACCCAGAATACGTAGTCGGCCGGTAATGAACGGCCATCGCTCATGTGTACAACGGCCCCTTCGACACTATCGACGCGGGGACCGACGTGCAGGTGCACCCCACGGCTAACGAGTACCCGACTCAGATATCCGACCACGCGCCTGTTGTACCCAACGAGCAAACGATCCGTAATCAAGCTGATCTTCACGCCAGTTGGAAGTGCTTGCCGCATGGCCAGCGCCAACTCGACGCCACCCGCACCGCCACCGACAATGACGATCTGATCTCCGGATCTGGCATCGCGTTTTACCTTTTCCCACTGAGGCAGAAACCTGCCGATGGGTTTTACTGGAATGACATTGTCTCCAACACCGACAGGTACGGCACCCGAGTTGATCGACAGAACGTCATAGCGGAGATCGGGACGATCAAGAAGTATTATGCGATGTTCATCCCGATTGAGACCAATAACTTCACTGCTGATCAAGCGGGCGCCAGCAAAGTTAGCCAAAGGACCTAGATCGATGTGAATATCTCGCCACGGATAAAAACCGGCAACGAATCCTGGCAACATGCCGGAATATGGCGTATTCAGCTCCCGACTGACAACGGTGACACGCACACCCGGCAACGGCTTCATGCCAAAGCTTTTGAGAACCTGGACATGGCTGTGCCCGCCGCCAACGAGCACCAGATCTCGAACTGGCGGAGCCTGTTGATGCATCGAGTAGATTTCAGTTATCCGAATCCAGATCGAGGTAATCCAGATCCTCGTCCAGTTTCTTTTGATCCATGCGCTGTTCGATCGCCCGACGTGTTGCCAGCCAGCGGGCATCCTGTTCTTTGGGGCTGAGCACTTCGTCGGTTACCAACTTTGCGTCCGAGTCTTCCTCGTCGGCGATGAAATCATCGTCCTCCAAGGGCGTTTCGTAATTCTCATCGACAATTTCCTCCTGGTCTTCGCCCTCTTCGCCTTCCTCGTCATCTTTCCCATCGTCCCGGACTCTCTCTTCGTCGCGTACGGTCTCATCCCCATCGAGATCTCGTCGACTTTTGTTACCAAGATTACGATTCGAAGCGGCCAATTTCCAAACCAGGTGGTGCCCATCTACCAGGGTTTTTTAGGCTCACGACTCAACCCTGTCAAGAAGTTTTGCCGCTGACCAGGCGCATGATCAACTCCGCCGTTCGGAACGCAAACGCAGATGCCAAAAAAAAGCCGGACAGGGTCCGGCTGGAAGTTACTAGCGCCTGATTGAATGTCACACGAGCGTCGGATCAATACCCCAACGGTAAGAGCAGGTAGGCGATAAAGACCCCGAGGGCAATCAGGCTCCAGATGTCGATGTGCAATCTGCGAATAGTCATGCTGGAGCATGTTATGGCGAGGCACGAGCGAGTAGAAGAATCGTTTCTGTCTATGGATATAACGCCCTCGAGATCCGGCTCTCTGGGTTATGAGATCAGCGTGATCGCGGCCAATGTCAGCGGGACAACGACAACCCACAGGATCAGTGCCTGGCCGAGCGCCCTTCCTTTGATGCTGCGTATCGTTTCCCGGGTCAGCTGGGTACCGACGAGAAACAGCGCGCCCACCAGGAAGGCTTTACTCAACATGCTCGCCGTCTCGGTAATCAACGCCGGCAGGGTCACCAGAGAGGCAAGGCCGGCCGTGGCAATGAACAACACGATAAAACCAGGCACCCGGACGCGCGCTCCTTCGGACCGCTCCATGAGACTCACGACAAAAACCAATGGAATCAGCCATAACGTTCGCCCGAGTTTGATGGTCGTGGCGACATCGGCGGCTTCGTCCCCGTAAATCGCCGCGGTTGCGACAACCGACGAGGTGTCGTGGATCGCCAAGGCAGCCCACAAACCGAATTCCCGCTGAGTCATGTCGAGCGCCTCACCGATGAGGGGAAATGTGAATAATGCAACCACGTTCAACAAGAACACCGTTGCCAGCGCAATCCCGATCTGCTGTGGCTGTGCGTGGACTACCGGGCCAAGGGTTGCAATCGCCGTGCCTCCGCAAATGGCTGTACCGGCGGTGATGAGCTTACTCGAAGGCGCTTCCACGTTGAGGCACCTGCCGATGGCAAGCCCCAGGGCAAGGGTCGACATTACATATATCGCAACACCCCAGGAATACTCGGCACTGAGTTGCCACAGGGTGTCGATGTTCAATCGCAAACCCAACAATACGATGGCGGTCTGCAGCAGGTACGTGCCCGCACTCACGCCAAACCTGAGCGGCGAGCGATTCAAACCGAGCGTGATCGCGCCACCCACCAGCAACGCGACAGCCGGGTTGCCAACATAGATCAGTATCGGCAGGGCCAGCGCGACCAGGCAGTACCCGAACATCAACTGTTTGTTGGATGAGGTTCCGGTTGGGAGACTAGCTATGACGATTCCTCATAAGGCTGGGACTGGGTTGAGTTGCGGCGGAGCCGACCGGCCGCGACAAGAACATTCCCCACTATTATTGCAATTTTCGCCCAACGAAGTCCCATTATATGCTGCCTCCATGGCATAATACGCAATATTCTCCCAACCTTCTCTAGTTTTATGAAAGATTTTGACAGAATGGATCTGCGGATTCTCAACGAGCTGCAACACGACGCGTCCCTGTCCAACGCTGAGCTCGCAGAACGTATTGGTCTGTCTGCCAACGCCTGCTGGCGACGCACAAAACGTCTGGAAGACAGCCATGTCATTCGTAAACGCGTGGCGCTGCTGAGCCAGAGCCAGCTTAATCTCAACGTAACGGTTTTTGTCGGTATCAAAACAAACGAACACAACGATAAGTGGCTCGCCACCTTCGCCGAGGGGATCAAAGCGATACCCGAGGTCGTGGAGTTTTACCGTATGAGCGGCGATACCGACTATCTGTTGAAAATTGTTGCCAAAGACATCGACGACTACGACCGCGTCTACAAAAAACTCATCGCCGTGACATCTCTACACGATGTGTCGTCGTCGTTTGCCATGGAACGAATCAAATCTTCAACCGCACTACCGCTGCATCATTTGAACTGAAACCACCCGTTCGTTCAAGCGGCCCGTAGACCGTCACTCAAGATGTTGAACATTTCCGCGATGTCCGCTTTGTCCATCACGAACGGTGGGCCGAACTGCAGCGTGTCACCCCCGTAGCGCACATACAATCCCCGTTGCCAGCACCACATCGCCACTTCAAACGGCCTGCGCGCGGGTTCGTCGGGGTATGCCTCGATGGTCAACGCTCCTGCAAAACCGATGTTGCGTATGTCGAGAACGTGAGGATGATTATCCAGGCCGTGAATACATTCCTCGAAATAATCAGCCTTCTCCGCGACCTGCCCATGCAACCCCTCGTTCTCCAGGATATCCAGCGCAGCGATCCCCGCCGCGCACGCTATGGGGTGGCCCGAATAGGTATAACCATGGGGAAACTCGACCATGTACTCCGGGCCTCCCTGGCGCATGAAGGTATCGTAGATCTCTTTGCGCACGACAACCGCACCCATCGGTATGACGCCATTGGTCAACTGCTTGGCGAAGGCCGCGATATCGGGGGTTACCCCGAAATAATCCGCACCGGTGAGCGCCCCCAGACGACCAAAGCCGGTGATCACCTCATCGAAGATCAACAGGATGTCATGTTTGTCGCAGATCTTGCGTAAACGCTCGAGATAGCCCCGCGGGGGTGGAATGACGCCAGCGGAACCGGCAACGGGTTCTACGATCACCGCCGCTATGTTCGACGCATCGTGCAGCGCCACGAGTTCCTCCAGTTCATCGGCAAGCTCGGCACCGTGCTCGGGTACACCGCGAGTAAAGCGGTTCTCTGGCAAAAGCGTATGTGACAGGTGATCGGTCTCGAGCGTTGTCCCGAAAAGCTTGCGGTTGGCCCCGATGCCACCCACGGAAATTCCGCCGAAGTTCACACCGTGGTACCCCTTGGCACGGCCGATCAATCGCGTTTTGCTGGGCTGGCCATGTTGGCGCCAATAGGCGCGCGCGATTTTCAAGGACGTTTCCACCGCTTCAGAACCGGAATTAGTAAAGAACACGTAGTCCAGACCTTCGGGGGTTAACGACTTGATGCGGTTCGCGAGCTGAAATGCCAACGGATGGCCAAACTGAAATGCCGGTGAGTAGTCGAGGTTTCGCGCTTGCTCGGCGATCGCATCGGCAATTTCGGTACGATTGTGACCGGCACCACAGCACCACAGCCCGGACAGCCCGTCCAGCACCTTACGGCCATCGGCGGTGAGATAGTGACAACCCTCCGCTCCCGTGATCAGACGCGGATTTTTCTTGAACTCACGGTTGCCGGTAAACGGCATCCAATAGCTGTCCATATCCAACTCATCCAGCGATATGGTCTGGGCCATGTACTCTCCTCAACTCAACTCATCCGTCATCGGGTCAGCCACGGGCGATTATATCAAACGACATCTGCAAAACGTCTGGATACTCCCGCACGCCGCCGCGGGTCATTCCTGGGCGAAGTGATATCCAGGCCATGACAACTTGGTGTGTCGCGGTCGGGCAAGTACCATGGATCAGATATGGATCCAATCTCCCAGGCAGCGCTGGGCGCCGTTGTGGCTCAGAGTGTTGCTCACCATAAGCTCGGCTATCGTGCCGCCGGCATCGGCGCCCTGGTCGGCGCAATGCCGGATATCGACATATTTTTTTCCGTCGGCGGCGACTATTTCGATCAACTCGTCACTCATCGCGGAATCACTCATTCGCTGATTTTTGCACCGGTGATCGGCCCAATGATTGCGTGGCTGGTCTGGCGCTGGGAAGCACGCGGCTTCCCCTCACCGGCCGATCGCAAACGGCTGCTGGCCTGGATGGTGGCCATCGTGGCTGCGATCTTTTCGCATCCGCTGCTGGACCTGCTCACCACCTATGGCACTCAGCTTCTGCTGCCGTTTTCGGATGCGCGTTTCGCGCTTAACGCCATGCCGATCATCGATCCCCTATACACGCTGACGCTGTTGCTGGGCCTACTCATCGCGGGCCGGTTCTACCGGACCAACGCCCGCGGTGTTGCCTTGTTCACCCTGTCGATATCGACAGCGTACCTCGGTTACGGCTGGTATCTCAACGAATCGGCCGAAGCCTTCGTTGCCGAACAGTTGGTTCGAGAAAATATTCATGACGCAGAAATCGCGGCGTTTCCAACCATATTTCAAGTGCACTACCGCCGGGTGATCGTTCGCACCGAAACCCAGGATCGCGCCGGCTTCGTCTCCCTGTGGCATCCCTGCGAAATCGACTGGGAAAGCGCCGGCCGAGCGGATAGCGCTCTGACCGCAGATTTCGAACGCTCCCGAGAAGGAAGCATTTTCAAATGGTTCGCCATGGGCTGGTTACATTACGAGCTGAAACCCACGGACAACGGTTATCAACTGGCGGCGATCGATCTGCGCTACGGCGCATCCAGCAATCCGCGAGAAAGTATGTTCACCACCAGCGCGCAACTGGACACTCGAGGCAACCTGCTGAGCGCGCCTACCGCCGGTGGATTTCGACCCGCGGCGAATCAGGTTTCCATAAGCCGCCTGTTCAATGAAATATATTCGCCGACCTGTGCCCGGGGTTAGCCTTTTTTTCGATCAACTCCTTCAGCTCGAACCGAGCAGCAGGTCCGGTGGATCGACGCAGACGGCACTCGGGTGCGAACTTGATGGGTATCAAGCAGAATGACGAACAGATAAATTCTAGGGTCAACGATTGAGCACACAATCCGAAGCGAGTATCGCCGATGTCGTCGTGACCATAGGCGTCACCGTCGTGTTATTGGCATTTTCCGTCTTTCTGTTCGGCAGCGATTCGTCGAGTGGCGCCAATCAGATCGCGCTGGTGATCGGTGCCGCGTTGGCTGCCATGGTCGCCATAAAAAACGGCCAGAGCTGGAAGGTGATCGAGGAGACGATCGTCGCGGGTATCGCAACCTCGCTTCCGGCAATCATGATCCTGTTTTCTGTGGGCAGCCTCATCGGCATCTGGATGCTTTCGGGCACGGTACCAACGATGATCTATTACGGGCTCCTACTGCTTGATCCGAGCTTTTTCTATCCTGCCTGTTGTCTGCTGTGTGCCATCACCGCACTTTCGATCGGCAGCTCCTGGACCGTTGCGGGCACGTTGGGTATTGGACTCATCGGCGTCGCCGCAGGCATGGAACTGTCATTGGCGGTCACGGCCGGTGCCATCATTTGCGGCGCTTACTTCGGTGACAAAATGTCGCCTCTTTCAGATACGACCAACCTCGCCCCGGCGGTCACGGGCATCGACCTTTTTACTCATATTCGGCACATGACCTGGACTACGGCACCAAGTTTCCTGGCTGCGGTGGTGATTTTTACTTTCATCGGGCTGTTCCAAACCACCCATAAGCCCGATGACTCGCTGGCTCAGACCATCGCCTTGCTCGAGCAGAATTTCGACATCGGAATCTTCATGTTGCTGCCGATTGTTGTCGTGGTGGTGTTGGCTTCACGTAAAGTTCCTGCGGTGGCATCCATACTCGCAGGCGTCCTCACGGGCGTCGCGGTCGCGTTGATTTTCCAGCGACCGCTGGTAGCGGCACTGGCCGGTGACGCAACGCTGACGCCGGCCGCCGCAACCTTCAAAGGTATCTGGATCGTTCTTTTCGACGGTTACAGTGCAAGTACCGGCAATGACGATCTCGACTCCCTCGTGTCTCGCGGCGGAATGAGCTCGATGCTGAATACCGTCTGGCTCATCATCGCTGCAATGAGTTTTGGCTCCGCGATGGAGAAAGCCGGCGTACTCGACCGCCTGCTGAAGGGTCTGCTGTCGCTCAGCAGCAGCATCGGGGGTCTCATCGCAACGACGCTCGCCACCTGTTTCGGAGTAAACGCGCTTGCGGCCGATCAATACATGTCGATCGTCGTAACCGGCCGGATGTTCAAAGATGAATACAAACGGCGAGGCCTGCATGCGAAGAACCTGGCAAGGGTGCTGGAAGACGGGGGCACGATAACCTCACCGCTGGTACCCTGGAACACCTGCGGCGCGTACATGGCCGCAACCCTCGGCGTGCCAACACTCGTTTACCTGCCTTTCTGTTTTTTCAACCTGATCAATCCCTTCGTGTCGGCTGCCTACGGCTTTGCCAATTTCAAGATCGAGCCCATTGAAGTTCCGGAACCAAGCAGCGCTGAAGCGGCTTGAGATGGGCTGGTTAATATCGGCCGCGCTTTTTAACTATTGAGCCGCGCTTTTTAACTATTGAGCCGCAGCGCTTCGCGTAGACCGACCAGGATCAGATCCGGTACAACCGCGTCGAACAGGCGTTCGCTGTCGAAAAGATGAGCAAACCCACCCGTGCCGATCACCATGGGTGCATCATCGGCAAAAACCTCGGCACTCATCCGCGTCACCAACTCTCTAACCATGCCGACGTTACTCCAGAATAAGCCACCCTGGATACTTTCGATGGTGGTCCGCCCGATAGCCGTGCTGACCGGTACAATCTCCACGGAGGGAAGTTGCGCCGTGTTCTCTTCGAGGGCATCCATAGCCAGACGTACCCCCGGAATTATATTTCCGCCTAAAAACTCCCGCTGTTTTGTGGTTGCACAAACGGTGGTCGCGGTGCCGAAATCTACAATAATCAGGTTACGACCGGGATACAGTTTGATCGCGCCGATGGCGTCGGCGATCCGATCGGCGCCGACCTCCTTTGGGTCCTTGTAGCGGATCTTGAGTCCGGTTTTGATGCCGGGACGCATGATCAGCGGCTCGAGTTGGAAGTACTTCTGACAGCAGGACCGCAACGAGTACAGCGTATCCGGAACGACCGAGCAGACGACGACGTGAGTGATGTTTTCGGGAGATACACCGTTTTCCCGCAGTGCACTGCGCAAGAACACGCCAAGTTCGTCCGATGAACTGCGCACCGTAGAAGTGCGCCGAAACTGCAGCGTCAGCCGATCGTCGTCGTATACGCCGCAGTAAATCTGACTGTTACCGACATCCAGACACAGAATCATATTGTTTGCTTATCCCTCCGGCAGGGACACGTTGTCGATGAGGCGCACTTCGCGGCGGCCGCAATGGAGCGATGCGGCCGCAAAACGGCGCCTGGCTCGGGTGACCACGTAGTCGACGTCAAAACCAACCCTGGCGAGTTCTGCCGCGACCTTATCGTCATTGAGCTTCGAATTCAGCAGGATATGCAACTTCGCCGCACGATCGCGTCCCTGCTCGTCGAGGTACTCGTTGCGCGTACTCATCGCGAGGCCATCACATTCTCGTATCGTGGGGCAGGGAACAATATCCACGTCCAGAAAAAAGGCAGCGCACATATCCCGAATGAGCAGGTACTGCTGATAGTCTTTCTCGCCGAAATACGCGCGCTCTGGTCGCACCAGATTGAGTAGTTTGAGCACCACGGTCAGCACACCGGTGAAATGCCCTTCGCGATGAGCGCCACAGAGTTCATGACTGAACTCCCGTTCGCGAACCTGAAAACGATACCCATCGGAATAGATCTCGTCGTAGTCCGGTGTGATCACCCAATCCACCCCAAGGGTACGGGCAAGTTCCAGGTCTCGTTCAACCCTCGCCGGGTAACGTTCGAGATCGGACGGGTTATCGAACTGCGTGGGGTTCAGGAAAATGCTGAGCACCGTGATATCACACTCGGTGACGCTTCTTTCGAGCAGCGATGCATGCCCGGGATGTAACGCGCCCATCGTTGGCACAAAGCCGATTGGAACACCCAAGGTTTTCCGCACCTCTCGCCACTCGGCAACCGATTTGACGACTTTCATCCGTACGACTCGGCTTGACTCGGAAAACACCCTTGCACGGTTTCCGCATGAAATCGATTCACCGCGTTACTCACGAACGAGTATCCATCCCCGTAACGACGCAGGAACTTAGGCGTAAATTCCGGGTTCATGCCCAGCATGTCGTGCAAAACCAACACCTGTCCGTCCGTGTGGGGGCCTGCACCAATACCGATGGTGGGGATGTCGATCGCCTGGGAGATGCGTCGTGCAAGGCTTGCAGGTACGCACTCCAGAACCAGCGCAAAACAGCCCGCCTCGGCAACCCCCAGGGCCGAAGCAAAAAGCGCCTCGGCGTCAACGTCCTTTCTACCCTGCACCTTATGGCCACCGAAACCATTGACCGACTGGGGCGTCAGACCGAGGTGGCCCATCACCGGCACGCCGGATTCGACAATGTGAGCGATGAGTTCGCGCTGCCCCGCCTCACCCTCGACCTTGACCGCATTGGCTCCTGCCTGCATGAGCATCTGCACCGCATCCATGGTTGGCTGCAGACCCTTTCGGGTCGAAAGAAAAGGCATATCCCCCACGATGAATTTGTCCGGCGCACCCTTGGCTACCGCGCGAACGTGCAATGCCATCAGCTCGATCTCGGCGAATACCGTCGAGTCGTAACCGTGCATGACCATGGCAAGGCTGTCGCCCACCAACAGGCAGTCGATGTCGGTTTTTTCGAGAATCTGGGCCGACCAGTAGTCGTAGCAGGTCACCATGGAAATTTTCCTGGTGCCTTTGCAGGTCTGAAAATCGAGTACGTTCACTTGACACTCCTCCTGATCGGTCGAACTGCCGATCGAGGCCGAGCGCAATGCGGGTAGCAGGGGAATCGTGGCGTTTGCATTCGGTACCTGTCCATCGGGATCAAGTCCAACTCATCAAAGTCGTCTATTTCCTAAGCCGGGTCTCTGTCATTTCCAGATCAGAGCCTGCCTCGACCCTACGTGAGCCATAGGGGAAAGTCCAACCGCACTGGTTGGACTATTGCGATATTCGGCTCATTGCACCGAGAAACCGATGATTGAGCAGCGGTTCCTTAAACCAACAATGGTCAAACAGGATTGCCCCAGGTATCGGCGTATGCGAGCTTCGCCACCGGTCTTCTCTGAATTGGACCATAACCACCCAGCACCGGAAACCCGATTGGCAGGAACGCGCACGTGTACCAGTTTGCCGGTACATCCAGCAGAGTTTTTACCTGCTCTTCACACAAACAAAGCAGCGTCGTCAGGGTGCAACCAATCCCCTCCACGCGACACGCCAACATCGCATTCTGCACTGCCGGATAAACCGACCCCCCACCAACGACGGTGGGTCGGTCCAGACCGGCGTCGGTAATCGCCATGTTGCCGGGATTGAAGCAGAACACCAGAATCAACGGGGCTTCGCCGAAGTGTTCACCCAGGTGAATCGCGGCGTTCAGGGCGCGTTCCTGACGTGCCAGCGCATCATCGCTCAAATGCTCGATTCTTTTGCGCGCGCCCGCTTCGTATTGCTGCCACTGCGGTCGATATAGATCACCAAGTTTTGCCCGGGTAACCTCGTCTTTGACGACAATGACCCGCCAGGGTTGCGCGTTCCCGCCGCTTGGCGCCCAGCTGGCAGCCAGCAGAATTCGCTGTAAAACCTCCTCGGGAATCGGGTCCGAGCGCAATCGGCGAACCGCGCGCTGGGTACTCATCGCTTCATAGATATCGATATTTGCCATTTTGCCCCCTGCTGACAGCGTCAGGTGTCGAAGTCTACTCGAGGATACTTCGAGGCCACATCCGCAACCAGCAACCACAGCGGATCTCCAACCGGCGGCGATCGGTCGATGAAATCCACTTTTTCGTAACCGCTGCTTTGCAGATAGGTCGCCACGAGTCGAATTTTTTCAGCGGCTTCCAGCTGGCGAAACGCCAAAATCGCCTTGGTCGGAAACATCCGGTGGGATACCGCGATACAGATTCTCCCGCCGGGGCGCAGCACGTTCGCCACCGAGCGAAGCACCTCGACGGGTCGAATCAGGTACTGGATGGAAACGGTAATCAACGCGGCATCGAAACTATCAGGTTCGAAAGGCAGATCTGGTTGGTTGTTCAGATCGTGAACGCAATACTCGGACAGTCGTGGATTCGCGGCCAACTCCTCGATATTCATACCGAGACCGGCGACTCTACCGTAGGTTATGTGGGTTGGCAGATGCGATATCCATGACGACATCAAGTCCAACACATCCGCGCCCCGGGGCACAAACTCCTCATAAAAATCTGTCAGCGCCGCGATCGTTTCGGCGTCGATATGGGCAACCAGCCGCGGTTCCGTGTAGAAGTCGGCATC
>SMUY01069517.1_pt1 | contig 12413 bp, 8 predicted proteins | sample 2456441 | NCBI WGS metagenome assembly SMUY01 (sample SAMN11095931, study PRJNA526329) | marine sediment metagenome | biome: Marine sediment; feature: Surficial sediment; material: Deep marine sediment; isolation source: Hadal surficial sediment | place: Pacific Ocean | collected 2014-11 | depth 0-1...
CACTCACTTCTTCTCCGGCTCAAATGAAATCTGCTCAGCCAGTTCAAATGCAGGGAGCAGGAAGTGGCCCTGCACGTCCAGACCGTACTGAACGGGAACGGGTTGAACGAGAACGCCCTGAAAGTGAACGTACAGATCCGAGTTCGGGTGGTTTTGGGGTACCCTATTCAAGTTGGGTTGAAGCTGCTGCCGCCGAAACATTTCTGCGTGCAACCTTAATCCCCAGCTCTGCTGCTATGTTTGGGGCTGAAGTTGCTGCTCTTTGGATCGCATTTCTAGGCAGGTCTCCGGGCGATGACATGACACCCCGTCAATTTAATGAAGGTGCCAGTGGGATTGCCTATGCTTTTAAGCACTGTTCTGAAATTGAAGATGAACAAAACAGCATTCTCAACTCTGTTGAATCCAATCTTTCCGCAGTAAGTAATATGCCGGCCAATGCATGGACCACAGTCCCATTATCTACCTTCATTGGTGCCACTCCAAAGGCAATTCCGCATGTGGAATTCCAAAACCCATACAACACTCCCGGGCACATTGCAGGAGGTACCGGAGGATGGGATACCGGTAGTGATGATCGGTTGGTTTCAGGAAATGTACGATTATTTCGTATGACCAATGAAAACGGTGCTACCACCAAAGTGCTAATAGAACCTCAATTCAGATACGATGTTATCGATGCCATTGACTTTATTCCGGGTCAACCGGGATCGGGTCTGGAACAGACATTAACTATCCCCCTGAGTAGGTTGGAAGCTTCAGGTTGGGCACATGATGTGCCTTTCGAAGTGCATTTTGATGGTCCGGTTGGCCGCAGGGAAGCCTCCGGAAGCGCTGTTTCCATCCCGGACAATTCGGATGATGCTCAGCGACAGGAAAGGCAACGAGAACCGGCAGAACCAGAGGAAAGAGAATCAGACAGATCACGCTTGGGTGAGAGGGAAGATAGCAGGCGCCGGGACTTATAAGCTTTTCCATTTATGAAACTGAAGTATCTGATCATAATATTAAGTGGAACTACTGGACACCCACCTTTCGTTGGATTTCCTACACGCTAAATTGGTAATCGCCTCTACATTTCGAATCGCGGTCAATGCACACTGGCTCTATGCCCAGGCCCAGAAAACGCCAGGTGTCGTTAGCTGATACACCTTACTATTACTATCACTGCTGTCCCGTTAACTGTAAATAAAAAGGCCTGAAATTCCAGTCAATTTGTTATAATGAATTCACCACAAACCATTGTAACAAATAGGAATAATCAGGCCATGGCACATTATAACACTGTGTTCTCTCAACTGCTCAAACTGATACCGAGACATGAATTCGAGACCCTTGCAAAACGGCACCATTCTGGACGTTCATTCCGGTCAGCGTCCCGCTGGTCACAGTTTGTGACCATGGCAATGGGGCAATTATCCGGCCGTAAGAGCTTGCGGGATATTGTTGATAATGTTTCTGCGCAAGCCCACCGTCTTTATCACCTGGGTAGCGCCAAGCTCTCGCGCTCAAACTTATCCCGCATTAATGAAAACAAACCTTATGCACTTTATGAAGCGTTGTTCGAGAAATTATTAAAGCGCTGCCAGGGCGTAGTCCCAGGCCATCAGTTCCGTTTTAAAAACCCGCTTTATTCTCTGGATGCATCGACGATTGATTTGTGTTTGTCGGTTTTCCCCTGGGCAAAATTCCGCACAAGCAAAGGGGCTGTGAAACTCCATGTCGGGTTAAACCATGCCGGTTACCTGCCTGAATTCGTCACCCTGACAGAAGGGAGAAAACACGATGTAACGGTTGGCCGGATACTGCAATTCCCCAAGGGTAGCATGGTCGTAATGGATAAGGCTTATAACGACTATAGCTGGTATAAGCAATTGACAGATAATGGAATATTTTTTGTTACCCGATTAAAGACCAATGCCAAATACCGCGTGATCGAGCGTCGGGAGGTACTGCAGAACAAAGGATTGACCAGTGATCAAACCATTGAATTCACTGGCCCCCAGATCGCAAAGAAATGTCCTGTTCAATTACGCCGGATCGGCTACCGAGACCCGGAAAGCGGTAAGCATTATGTGTTTTTAACCAATAATTTCAAGCTGGCGGCCAAGACCATTGCTGATGTTTATAAGGCACGCTGGCAAGTTGAGCTGTTCTTCAAATGGATCAAGCAAAACCTGAAAATCAAATCATTTGTCGGCACCAGTAAAAATGCTGTTATGACTCAAATATGGATTGCACTGTGTATGTACCTGCTTCTGAGTTTTCTCAAGTTCCAGTCCAAACTGACGAAAAGCATGCAGCAAATTTTGCGTCTATTGCAGCTCAATTTGTTTGAGAAAAGGGATATGATGGCCTTGCTAAGAGGTGATCCGCCGCCCGGCAGAGTGGCAGATCCCAATCAAATGGTTATGTTGTGAAAGTTAACGGGACAGCAGTGAAATTAGATGATTCTTTTGCACAAGCAGCAAAATTGGCCAAAAAGGAACCTGATCGTTTTCAAGTCGGTAAGAAAGGTGGGTGGGTTACAACACGATTTACTGCCCAAAATCCCTTGCCAACTTCTATCTGGAAAAAGTGGCTTCAAGAATCTTACCAATTAAGTGGAAACTGAAGGCCAAATGTGGACAACGCACATAACAAATGTATCAACCACGCCTCCGGTGCTACGCACCTGCGGCCGGACCTTGCTGCGCCAGGCTATCTGGTTTAAACATTATTCCGATTACGTTACTCATGAGAACATCAATGGAAACCTGGATCGCACTCTTTCGCGGCATCAATGTTGGCGGATCGAATCTTCTATCTTCATGCTCCAGATGGGGTTGGTCGTTCCAAACTCGCAGCAAACGTAGAAAAGCATCTCGGCGTTATGACAACTGCACGAAACTATCGGACTGTTGACAAACTATTATCGATGGTAACGCAAACCTGATTTCTGAAAATCGCGGGATCAAAAACGGAGGAACCCAAACCGGAATCGCATCGCGAGTTCGCTTCCCTCTTTCATCTCAACGCCCGGCCCGGTTATCCTGTTCGTCAGGCGACCAGATCAGGACAAAGGAAACGCCAATGCTGGACATTGAATCGGTAAATCACATCGGTATTCGGGTCGGGGATAAATCAACCTCGATAACTTTCTACGAGAAACTCGGGTTTCAGTTGATTCAAGATGTCGGATTTGACAAAGGCCACCCTGTAATCATGAAACATCCGGGTGGTGTGGTTCTGAATCTCCTTGGGCCGGCGACCACATCTGATCGCAGCAACATCCTGATGGATGTCGATGAGAAGTATCCAGGTTATACGCACATCGCACTGACAGTAAGTTCATTGGACGATGCTAAGGACTTCATGAAGACGAATGGCATCGATGTCACCGGGTCATTCAGTTTCAGGAACATGTCTGCAATCTTCATTCGGGACCCGGATCGAAACGTGATAGAGCTGGATGCCTATGGAGAAGAAGATAAAGAGGATCTTGATGGATACTCGGGCCACCCTTAGAAGCAGTCAGGCAATGGCACAAGCAATCGTATTTTTTGACATCGCTGGCCCAGACGATAAGGCGCTTCGAAACTTCTATTATTCCGTTTTTGGATGGGAGTTTGATCAAGCGGGACAGTTCGGCGTTCCGGTCACCGCTCCACTCAAGGGAGCTATCCGCAAAGACCCGGCAGAGCAGCGTATTTATATGGGAGTTCCTGACGTTTCTGCGACTCTTTCGCTCATCGGGCAGTCTGGCGGCACAGTCGATGTGTCTCGCTTTGAAGTTCCCGGCGTTGTTGTACTTGGTCTTTTTCGAGACCCTGCTGGTAACCCAATGGGGCTGGTTGAGATGGACGGAGACAGCCAGCGTGTCCCGTAACAAGTGGCCATTTGGCTGAAAGACAGATATCAAATGAATTTTGAGAGGCAATCCTTTGGGGCGGGCACAAAGATACTCTTTGCAGCACCGGCGAAGCCGATGGCCAAAGCCATGACTGATGCTTTGTCGCAGGCTGTAGCTCAGGTGGAAGGCATTCTTGAGGCGCACGTGCCGCTTGTCAGCATTCCCGGCGAAGAAAATCCGCGCCAAAAATTAGTCATTGGAGTGCAACGGGCCAGCGACATCCCGCAGATTGCCGAAAAACTTATGGGCAAGCTTAATCTGCTGCCTCCCGATCAGGCCATTGAGATGATACCGTTTGAGGCATCCCTGATGCCGTCAATAGTGCGTTCAGTTAACTGTAAGATTTATGAACGCGTGAAGCGTTCCTGGTGGAAGGTATGGTGATGTCGAATAAATTGCTCACTACCTGTTTACGCTCTGACGTGGCTCTGCGGCGGATATCCAGAATCGGCCTGCTTTTTACTCGCTTAAAAGCCGCGCCACTTTTGGCTGCGACTTTCTGCGGTATTTTCGTTCTTGCAGGATGCTCAACCACCCGCCTGCCTGATCCTCTGGCAGCGGGGTGGCACGGAAAGCCGGTATGTGAACGAGTGCATGAGGATCAGCGGCACCGGATCCTGCGCTGTACGTTTCCGCCCAATGTCGGGCATGAGCGACATTTTCATGCGCCACATTTTGGCTATGCGCTGACATCAGCCCGGATGCAAATCACGGACAAGGATGGTGTCAGGGTGGTTGACGTTACAGGCGGTAGCCGCACCGATAATCCGGGCGTTGACTGGCATGAGATTCTGAATGTGGGTGACACGACTTTGATCTACCTGCTCGTCGAACCCAGGTAGCCTGGCAAAATACCCAGGCCGGGGTCGGGTGGGCCTGATCATTGTTAACAGGAAATAGAATTTGTATCACGAAATCCTTAAATTTTGGTTTGAGGAATGTACCCAGGCACAGTGGTGGGTCAAGGACAATGAGCTGGATAAATCCATGATTGAGAGATTCTCGGTGATTCATGCCAGCGCAAACCGTTGCGAACTCTTTGAATGGCGAGAGCATGCCCGGGGCAGATTGGCAGAAGTCATTGTTCTGGACCAGTTCTCCAGGAACATGTTCAGGGGTTCGCCATTGTCTTTTGCCAGCGATTCATTGGCCCTGGCTTTATCACAGGAAGCAATATCAGTTGGAGCAGACAAGGAATTAAACACTGTTGAATGCTGCTTTCTCTACATGCCGTTCATGCACAGCGAATCCCTGGAGATTCATGAAACAGCGCTAGATTTATACAGAAAGAACGGCATTCAAAGCAATTATGAGTTTGCAATCAAGCACAAGGCAATCATTGAAAAATTTGGTCGTTACCCGCATCGAAACAACATTTTGGGTAGGGTGTCCACAGACGCTGAAATTGAGTTCTTAAAACAGCCTGGCTCTGCGTTTTGAACAAAAAAACGGTTGCAGAACAACTTCCGCTAATCACCGTTCCGGACGCGGTCCTGAAAAAACGGCTCAAGCCCGCTTGTATGAATGGACCACCTTCAACAATTCTCTTGCCCTTTGACTCGCCTGTCGGCTGATACCCGGTAATTCCTCGAAATCATCGCCGATTGTCCGTGCAACCGGCAAGCCATCTTCAAGCAATACCCTGTTATTCAGCATCGCCGGTGTTCGCGGACCAGCTAGCAACCAGCCGCCCAGGTTCAACGGATCGGCTGCACTGATCACTGCGATCGAAGCACGTCCGGATGCCTCGCGGGACTGGCGTAACAGACCCAGGGCCTCCGGAAGGGCGAACTGCTCACCGGAGAATCCATCCACGAAACGGCCGCCCCGCACTTCTCCACGGTCCTCCATACGGCGGAAATAGGCCAGCAACTGACGCCAGGGCGGCAACAATGGCTCGCGTTGTATTGCTGCACGAAACACCACACCATATCGCCTTAACAGCGCTTTGCAGATCACCGCCAGCCTTTTCTGGCCTGCTTCGGCGGTACCGGTATCCGGCTTATCCCGGTCAAATTGACCGACCAGGCTCCAGCGCCCGACCGGCATCCCTGCGGCGATGCCTTTGCGGCGTTTTTCCAGCTTTGCTTTCTGACGCTCGGGCCGCAATAACCATCGCAATGGTGAAAATGCATCAGCGGTCACTGTGCCCCCGTAAACCAGGCTTTTCAACGCCTCTTCCAGGTGTGGGCGCAACAGGCCGGTGCTGTTTTCAATATCCGCGGCGAACATGGCGCCGTGTTTTTCCAGCACCCGGCGCACCTTATCCGCAGCCGTGCCCGCCACTGAAGCGCTGATATACGTGGCATCGTGCCAGTTTTTCAGCGACTCGCGCGGGACGATGGCCACCGGGGTCGCGGCAACCACCTGTCGCTGTTGTATTTCGCCCCTCATTGGCCTGAACCAGCTCAATGCACCGCTCAGGAAGCGCTGATCGAGGTCCTGCGGTGAACAGGTCTTACACCGGATGCCAAGTATCGCCTGCTCCCAAAGCTGTACAGGGGCAGTCCAGCCCTCCAACTGGGACAGAGGCTGGTCCAGTTCAGAAACCGGTTGATCGAGGCCGTGCCAGCGGAACAGGAACCGTGCGTATGCTGCCGGTGGCACCGGCCTGACAGCCCTGCGCCGGTGTTCCCTGCTGTAGCGGTGTATCCGCGCCAGCAGGCGCCGTTCGCACCACAGTGAACGCTCGCCCATATTGCCCGTACCCGGACTTTCCATGTGCACGGCATAACCCTGCCCCTGCAACGATATCAGTGCGCGCTGAATCAGCGCTGGTTCCAATGCAAAATCACAGGCCAGGCGGTCCGCCGTGACCGGCCCCAGTCCGGCCAGGCGATCCCGCAGCAGGCCGACCAGGGACGCGTCAGGATCCAAAGAATCATGCCGGCTAAACAATGCAGACAGGTCTGGCCGGGGCGTGTGACCCGGGTGTACGCACAGCCATTCCGCCAATCGTTCAGCAGCCAGCCACCAGCTATTTCCGCCTTCATCCTGAACACAACACGCGCGGTTTTGCTCGCCAAGCGCGCTGAACCAGTCCGGCCATTGTGTTGCGTCGCCATTGGCGCCTGCATTTGAATTGCCGGACGAGTACTCCCCCTGGCACAGGAAGCCCAGTTGCAGCAATCCGTCATGCAATTCATCCGCATTGCGGGGATTGATCCATGCTTCATCCCTGACTTGCCCGGTCGCCGCCACGGAAATGATACGCAAGGTAGAGGCGTGTCCAAGGTCGTCGGGTTCATTTGATATTGCGCGGGTTCGCCGGTTTTCCGCTGCGCCATCATCCAGGAAGGCATAGGGGCGCGCATTGATGATTTCACGCGACAAGGGTGAAGGACCGGTCAGATCGACGCAGCGGATGCTGATGCGGTTTTTCTCGATTGCGCGCAGCAGCGATTCGAGGCCCTTTATGTCCATTGTTTCGTTCAGGCAGTCATCGATGGTCTGCTGGACAAGAGGATGATCGGGAATCTCCCGTACGCCGCTGATGTTCTCCAGGCAGGCTATCTGGTCGGGAAAAACCACCGCTACGAGGTCTTCAGCCTGGTTCCGCTGCCATTGGGGCGGCAGGCGCTGACCATTGCGCATACGCTGAACTGCCAGCGCAATGGTTGCATTCCAGCGCCAACGGACCGCGAACATGGGTGCATCGAGCAGTGCTTGGATCAAAACCTGGCGCACGGAGGACGATTTCAGGTATGCCACGACATCCTCGAGTTCGAAACTATGCGTTTCACCCAGCGAAAGGATCAGTGAATCCTCCAGCGCGGACGCCTGTAGCTCGAAATTGAATTGACGGCAAAAACGCTTGCGCAGCGCCAGGCCCCAGGCCCGCATCAGCCTGGAACCCAGGGGTGCGTGAATGACCAGGTGCATGTCCCCGGTATCGTCAAAAAACCGCTCGAGTATGAAATGATCCGCGGTCGGGAGCGCGCCGAGCGCCTGCGCGGCAGCATGCAGATATTCAACCAGTTGTTCAGCGGCCGGTGCGCAAATGCCCTGTTCACGCAGGCCCTTGATTGCCGCATCCCTGCCGGAATCTTCAAAAACCCTTTGCACATCCTGCCTGAGCGTGGACACCGCTGCGCTCAACTCGTCACTGCGCCCCGGCGCCTCACCGAACCAGAACGGGATGGTTGGCGGCAGGCCGCGCGCATCCTCTACCAGCACCCTGCTCTGTTCAATTTTTAATATCCGGTAGCTGGTATTTCCAAGCTGGAATATATCCCCGGGAATGCACTCAAATGCAAAATCCTCGTTCAGCGAACCGACCCGGTGTCCCTGGGGCAGCATCAGCACCTCGTAATCAAAATGATCCGGTATTGCTCCACCGTTCTGCAGTGCGGTCAACCGGGCTGCGGGGCGCGCCTTCAGGCGGCGGTTCACCGCATCGTGAAAGATCCACGCCGAGCGCCTGCCCCGGCGGGTGGAATAGCCCTGCGCCAGCATCCCGATGACGCCCTCAAATGCTTCTACGGACAGATCCCTGTATGGCCACGCGGTTTTACACAAGGCATAAAGATCATCGCTAGTCCATTCCCGGGCGCTGAGTTCCGCCACCAACTGCTGCGCCAGTACATCGAGTGGCGCTGAAGGTATGCGGATGGCATCCAGCTCACCCCTGTCCACCGCCTGCAACAGCGCAACGCATTCGACCAGGTCATCACGGCTAAGGGGAAACAAACGTCCCTTGGGTGTCTGGCTCACGGTGTGTCCTGAACGGCCCACACGCTGCAGGAAGCCGGAAATACTGCGTGGGGAACTTAACTGGCAGACCAGGTCGACATGACCGATGTCGATTCCAAGTTCAAGTGAAGCGGTGGCAACCAGAGCGCTAAGCCGGCCCTCTTTCAGTGCCTGTTCGGCTTCGAGACGGTGTTCCCGGGACAGGCTGCCGTGATGCGCGGTGATGGCTGCCTCACCCAGGCGCTCGGCGAGGTGGCGCGTCAACCGTTCAGCCAGGCGCCGGGTGTTCACAAATATCAACGTGGTCTGGTGTGCTTTGATCAGTGTTTCGAGGCGGTCATAGAGCTCTTCCCAGACCTCGTTGGCCAGCACCGCCGTCAGCGGTGACTTCGGTAATTCCAACTGCAGGTCCCACTGGCGCTGGTGCCCGGTATCCACAATGGCGCAGTGCTGGCCGCCGCAAAGAAATCGCGCCATACGCTTGATAGGTTTTTGCGTCGCCGACAGGCCGATGCGTACCGGCGGCGTCTTGCACAGGGCGTCCAGCCTGGCCATTGACAGCGCGAGGTGGCTGCCGCGTTTATTGCCGGCCACTGCGTGAATCTCGTCCACGATCAGCGTACCGGTCTCCCTGAGCATTTCCCGGCCGGACGCGGATGTCAGTAAAAGGTAGAATGATTCCGGTGTGGTGACCAGAATTTGTGGCGGTTTGCGGCGCATTTTGTCCCGCTCACCCGGCTTGGTGTCACCGGTCCGGACCATTGCGCGAATGCCACTTGCCGGCTCGCCATTCCTGGCCAGGATATCCTCGATTCCGCGCAGCGGAACCTGCAGGTTGCGTTCAATATCGTTGGACAAGGCCTTGAGCGGTGATACGTACAGCACGTAGACCCGGTCGTCCAGTACGCCGTGCCGGCTTTTCTCTACCAGTTCACTGATGGCGTATAGAAACGCGGCCAGGGTTTTTCCGCTTCCGGTTGGCGCTGCAACCAGGACGTTTTGTTTTTCCGAGATTGCTTTCCAGGCAGGGGGTTGAACGTCTGTGGGTCGTTCGAAACGGGAATCGAACCACTCTGCAACGGCCGGGTGAAATCCAGTAGTCGGCTGCTCCGCAATCATGTTCTGATTGTAATGCATGGATTCTCAGTATTTGAGAATGAGCGTGTCAACGCGGTATTCAGTCTGCTTCCAGGCGTACCGGATCCCAGTTTGCGCTCAGCAGCAGCCAGTCATTTCCGTCTTTCAGCCAGGTGGTTTCGAATTGGTAGAGTTGTCCGCGCTCCGGGATGAACCCACGACCGCCGGTGATCAGGGCCTTGAAATCGGCGGCGGCCTTGCCCGGACCCAGCTTGCGCACACTGATGGGAAACAATTGCGCATGCAGCCTCTGGTTCTGGTTCCACTGCATGATCATGAACCGGCGAAACTCATCACGGGTCAGCGCGCCGAGTTGTCCGCTGAAGTCTTCAGCCACCTTTTTCATGAAGGCGCCGCGTTTGCCCGCCTCCATGAGTTGCTCCATTTCGGTGATCAGGCCAATGATCTGTTGTTCCAGCGTTGGCTCATCGCTGCACGATGAAAGTAAAAGCAGTGCCAACACCGTTCCGGCAATACGCCTGGTCATTCTGAATCCAGGTAGCGTTCCAGCAGGTGCGAGGACACCACAAGCAGGTCGTGTTCCGTGACCAGCCCCACCAGTTTGCCGTTTTCCACCACCGGCAGGCAGGCCAGTTGTGATTCCCGCATCAGGCGGATCGCATCCACCGTGTTGGTGTCCGGGCCGATGGAAACAGGGTTTGGATTCATGATCTCACTGACGGTTACCTTGTTGTCGCCGCCGATTTTACCGGTCGCGACCAGTCGCAACAGTGAGCGATGTGAAACCAGCCCCACCAGGGCGCCATCGTCGTCTTCCACCGGTACATGCCGGACATGGCGCCAGTCCATCAGGGACGCGGCAAAATCCACGATATCCCCGGGCCGGACCGTGAACAGGTCGGTGGCCATGAACTGGGATACAATCCGGTAACTTTCCCGCCAATCCAGTTCTTCGCAAAAGTCCGCCAAGGTCCACTGGCTGATGGGCATGCCACTGGATTGCTGGTCTACCATGCTGCTGACCAGGCAACGCAGACGCTGGTCCAGGGTGCCACGTTCTTTCATGTTCTGAAGGGATTCGAGGATCCAGCGTGATCCCGTTCTCCGCATTGCCACCCGCTCCCTGATGACCCCGAGGTAGCGGTCAATGTCGGCCTCGTCGATGCCGGCTTCCTGCAGGCCTTCTTCGGCCAGTGGCAGCAGTTCTTCCAGTATCAACTCCTGCGCGGTGAGTTGGCGTTCATCCGCCCAAGTCATTTGGGCGCGGATGCCATCACGGGCCGCGGCCAGGAAATTAGCCTTTACATCGTCGAAATTCAGCACCTCCCGGATATCGGTGTAACGGGCAACCATGCCACTCATCATGCCAAAGAAAAACGCCGCGTTGGCTATTTCATCCAGCACGGTCGGGCCGGATGGGATCACCCGGTTTTCGATTCTCAGGTGTGGAATTCCGTCGTGAACGCCATAGCAGGGCCGGTTCCAGCGATATACAGTTCCATTGTGCAAACGCAGCGCGTTCAGCAACGGCGCCTTGCCGGCCTCGACCATTGCCAGCGGATCATCTTCGGTTTCGGTGGTCAAAATCACGCGAAAACGCGCGATATCTTCCTTGAAAATCTCGACCACGGATTCATTCAACCAGTGGTCACCAAAATGCACCCGTGGCTTCAGGCCGCGCGCCTGGTGCGCCTGTGAACGGGAATCGATGGAATGCTCAAAGACCGCGATTCGACTCTCGTGCCACAGCCTTCGTCCGAGCAGTATCGGCGAATTCACTGCTGCAGCCATCAGTGGTCCAGTGACGGCCTGGGCGATGTTGTAGAGTTGCACGAATTCATCCGGGCCGGTCTGGAAATGAACCTGGAAACTGGTGTTGCACGCTTCCAGCATCACGTTGTCGTGCTTTACCGTGAGTTGATCAATGCCGTTGATGGTGAACTGGAAGTCGTCACCCCGCAGCTTTCTCAGCGCGTCATTCAAAGCATGATAACGGGCTGTGGGCACCATCGCGTCAAGTCCGAGGTTTTCAAGCGTGAGGGTTGGCAAAATCCCCACCAGTGCGATGTCACATCCAATTTCCGCTGCCGATTCCCGCGACAGACGATAAACTTCCTGTGCCTCGTCCTCCATTCGCCTCAGCGCGTCTCCGGCAAAGTTCTGAACCGAGAGATTGGCTTCCAGGTTGAACAGGCCGATTTCATGGGTAAACCGGTCATCGTCGATTTGTTCGAGTATATCCAGGACCCGCAAAGCCGGTTTTTGGGCCTGGTTGATGATGAACATTTCCTGTTCTGCACCGATACGGCGTTTTCCGGACTCGATCATGCCTTTGTCCAGCATGCGCTCGAGCGCGTGAACCTCATCCAGCAAGGACTTCATAAACGCCTGGCGCGTGGCGTCGTCGGTATTTTGTTTGACGTTCTGTTCGCCCATGTGCGTGTCCGTATCCGTGACCGTGGAGCAGATTCCTGAGTTGATCATAAACAGTGGGATGATTGCCAGCAAACACGAATATGTTTTTTCTGCAAATTTGTCGCCTGGCGGACTGCTGGCTTGTCAGCGGGTTGATGCTGTGATGCAATGAATGCCTAAGGAACCTCTGATTTATTCTGGGCGAAGTAGATTGTGATTCAAAATGTCCAGATTCAAGGCGCGAATCGCAGGTAATAGCTGGCTATTGACAAGATTTGCAACGCAGAAGGTGGACATTTTGGACGCAAGATACGAG
>SMUY01059362.1_pt1 | contig 12396 bp, 13 predicted proteins | sample 2456441 | NCBI WGS metagenome assembly SMUY01 (sample SAMN11095931, study PRJNA526329) | marine sediment metagenome | biome: Marine sediment; feature: Surficial sediment; material: Deep marine sediment; isolation source: Hadal surficial sediment | place: Pacific Ocean | collected 2014-11 | depth...
CCGTAGGCGGCATCGCAAACGCAACGCTGATATTCGCCCTGCCAGGGTCTGGCAACGCCGTGCGCACGGGTTGGGAGAAAATCCTGCACAACCAGTTGGATATAAACTTCAAGCCCTGCAACTTCGTGGAGTTGTTGCCCCGCTTCAGGGAGGTATGACCCGTAGCGCTTACCCGGGGGTGAGCTACCTGGCATTAATTTGGTTCAGTGCCTACAATCTTCGCGCATTTCAGGTGAGGTAGGCGAGTTACCGTGTCCAGGCTTCCGGTGATCGTGGGCTTCGGCGGGATCAATCCTGCCGGGCGGGTTTCATTCCACCACGCTTATCGGCGTTTGGTGGTCGAGGCGCTCTCGGAAGCAGATAAAGCCCAGACCTATCGAAGCCTGGCAAGCCTGATGAACCTCACTCGCGACCCAAACGACGCTACTACGCGCCGCTACATCGATACCCATACCCTCATTCGCAAGATCGAATCCTACGACACCAACAAGGTGCTATGGCAGCGTTCCGCAAAACTTGCCGCCGTCAATAACGAACCGCTGGAATTTGTTCTGGCAAAACGCCAGCTACCCGATCAGCCACCCGCAGATTGGGAGATCACCGTTTTGAACGATCGCGAGGTGAAAGTTCGCGCCGCTGATCAACTCGACGTACTGTTTCCAGACTTTCGTCGCGCAAAGGTATCAAGTGCCGGCCAGGTTCCCACCGGGTTCGATCCCGCAGCCTTATATCAATCACGCAACCATCCGCGTGGTTTACAACTCACCGTGTACGGCGCATCCGATGCACTACGCAGCACGGGTATCACACTTGATGTCCTGAAGAACCGCGTGGCTCCAGATAAGTTCGCCGTTTACTCCGGCAGCGCCATGGGTCAACTCGACGCTGATGGCTACGGTGGGCTCATGCAGAACTCGCTGCTCGGCAAACGGCCCACTTCCAAAAACACCGCCTTGGGTCTGCCAGAGATGCCCGGGGATTTCGTCAACGCCTACGTACTCGGTTCTTTAGGCGATGCGGCAGGAATCATCGGCGCCTGCGCCACTTTTCTGTACAACGTGAAGCGCGGTCTCGACGAGATACGCGCAGGGCACAAACGCGTGATCATGGTGGGTAATGCCGAAGCGCCGGTGGTTGCCGAGGTGATCGAAGGTTATCGGACCATGGGAGCGCTCGCCGAAGATGATGAGCTGCGGGCGCTGGATCCAGGCGCAACCGAACCCGACCATCGCCGCGCCTGCCGGCCATTCTCCAGTAACTGCGGTTTTACCGTCGCTGAGGGATGCGTTTTTGCCGTGTTGATGGATGATGAGCTGGCCATGGAACTCGGTGCGGAAATTCTCGGCTCGGTCGGTGGCATTTATGTCAATGCCGACGGGTTCAAAAAATCCATTCCCGGACCCGGTGTCGGCAATTACCTGACAGTTGCCAAAGCCATGGGCCTCGCGAAAAACATGCTTGGCGAGGAAGGGCTGCGGCGCCGAACACATATGCAAGCACACGGTACCGGAACCCCGCAGAACCGCGTGACCGAATCCCATATTCTGAACGAATTAGCGAAGACATTCGGTATAAGGAGCTGGCCGGTGGCGGCAATAAAAGCCTACGTAGGACACTCGATGGCGCCTGCGGGAGGAGATCAGCTAGCGGCCATCCTCGGTACCTGGAAGCACGGCTGGCTGCCGGGTATCACTACCATCGATCACATCGCTGAGGACGTCCATCATAGCCACCTGACCTTGCCCATGGATCACCTGGAATTGGACAAAAACCAGATGGACGGTGCCTTTGTGAACTCAAAAGGTTTTGGCGGCAACAACGCGACCGGATTTTTCCTTACGCCAACTAAAACCGAGGAGATGTTGCAGCGGCGTTGGGGCAAAGAAGCAATGCTCGCTTACCGACGCAAGAATGAAGCCGTACATGCGGCCGCCGAGGAGTATGACGCTGCGATGGACCGTGGGGAGATCAAACCCATTTATCGGTTTGGTGAAGGGGTACTCGAAGGTAGTGATCTGGAGATCTCCGACAAATCCATCGGCGTTCCCGGCTACGCCAACCCAGTCGACCTGAACATCCCCAACCCCCACCCAGATATGTTCGGCGATTGACTCCTTGCTTGGTTGTTCCTGGTTTTGGCGTTTATTGGCCTTCCACGAGAAGCGGGGCGGAAGGCATTTGCCAGGGACGCCGGTAAGACGCATCCATGCGGGCTTGCACGCGCCATCCCTGGCGCGTGACACCCTGGAAAATGCCTTCCGCCGCGCTTCCATTTGGCACCGGATTCCTCAGCAATGCGACACGTTGAGTGAACTGGGAACGTCGCCAGAAGAGGCTAGTGGAGTACTTCGTTTTGGCCTTCTAGGTCCTGCAGGCGAGACGAGGCGTACTCCGCCAGATCACCTCGAGGAACAAGCTGGAGTACCTGGTGGAATGCTTCCCGGGCGGCAGTTACGCCGCCGAGCCGTAGCCAGTACTGGCCACGCTCCACGTACAAGTGCGGGTTGTCCGGAGTGAGTGCCAGCTGATAATCCAGCATCTCGAGCGTGCGGAACCATTCGCCGTCGTTGGCGTACTGATGCTTCAGGTTGTTCAACATCCGCAGTGCGACTTCCTCGGGGCTCGCAGCAACAAAATGATCGCCCGCGCCTGCCATATCCCCCAACTCCACCAGACAATCCGCTTCGCTGGTTTCACTCATCCGATATGGGTCAATCAGTTTTTTGCCGACGCGCACCAGAAAGTGCCCAGGGAAATTGACCCCCACTGATCGATGACCGAGCTTTCTGGCCAGATGAATCAACAACACACCAAGGCTGATCGGAAGGCCGCGCTTTGTTTCAAGTAACTTGTCCAGGCAGCTCGCGACGACCACATCGCTGGCGGCGGGGTCACCGCCAAATCCGGCTTCGCGCAGATACACCCAGGGCGCATCCCTGTTGGTGCAGGTTTCGACGAGTTTGCGTGTCTGTATTTGAACTTCGGCTAAATCGGCCGAGCTATCGACCGCACAATTCACGAGTAACGCAGCGTCGAACTCCTCAGCAGCCGGATCGGCCGCAAACAACTCGAATCGTTCTATCAGCTTTTGATGCATGCAACTATGGCAGTTGACCGTCTGCAACCCAGTGCGGGCTGCAGCTTGAACATTATGCACTATGCCAATAGTTCGGATACCGTTTTGATGAGTTCCTCCCGGCCAAAAGGTTTGGCCAGTGTGGTATTGGCGCCGATGAAGCGGGCGGTTTCGAGGTAGTCGGCGGGGCCAACCCGGCCGCCACCGGAAATTGCGATGATAGGCAAATCTGCACAGAATCTGCGAATGTCGGCGATGGTCTCCAGCCCTTCCTTTTCCGGCATAATCAGGTCGGTAATCACAAGATCGAAAGAATCGCTGCGCATCCGCTCGACCGCGTGACGTCCGTTTTCAGCGATCGTCACTGAGTATCCTTCCAGACGCAGCATCTCGCTCATCACGTCCAACACCTGAACGTCATCGTCTACTACCAGAATTGAACTCATTCGCGTGCCCGCAATGGTGTCATTACGAGTTTAGTACAACTTCTTGAATCGGACTTAGTGCTCCCGCGTTTTGCTGAATTGAATGTCAGGCCAGCGCTCCTCCGCGAGTTGGAGATTCACCCGTGTGGGCGCCAAATAAGTGAGGTAACCCCCTCCATCAAGCGCTAAATTATTCTCGTTTTTCCGCCTGAACTCCGCCAGTTTTTTGTCGTCTACGCAGTGCACCCAGCGTGCGGCGAAGACATTGGCGTCTGCGTAGCCGCAATCCGCAAGATATTCGTCCTTGAGCCGGAAAGCTACCAGGTCGAACTGCAGCGCACCTACCGCACCGACGATCAGTTCATTTTTTGCGATGGGCTTAAAAACCTGGCTCGCCCCTTCTTCGGATAGTTGGTTCAGCCCCTTCTCCAACTGCTTACGCTTTAGCGGATCTTTAGCACGCACCTGGCGAAATAGTTCTGGGGCGAAGTTGGGGATCCCCTTAAATTTGATGGTTTCGCCTTCGGAAAACGCATCACCAATTTGGATCGTTCCATGGTTATGCAGCCCGATAATGTCGCCAGGAAACGCTTCCGTCGCTTTAACGCGTTCGCCCGCCATGAAAGTGACAGCGTCAGTGACCCTTACATCTTTGCCAAGACGCACGTGTTTCATGCGCATCCCATGCTGGTAGCGCCCGGAACAAACTCTCAAAAAAGCGATGCGATCTCGGTGCTTGGGATCCATGTTTGCCTGGATCTTGAACACGAACCCTGTGAATTTTTCCTCATCAGGCAACACGAGACGATCCTGGGTTTCCCGGGGCTGGGGTTCGGGTGCATAGGTGATAAAACTATCGAGCATTTGTTTGACCCCAAAGTTGCCCAGCGCCGTGCCGAAGTACACGGGTGACAGGATCGCAGCCCGGAAGTCATCGAGATCGAACTTGTGGCTGGCACCACGAACCAACTCGATCTCTTCGCAGCAGGCATCGTAGGAGTCATCCAAAAACGCTTGCGCCTCGGCGCTGTCGAGCCCCTGTATTTCCGGGAACTGGTAAATATGGTGACCCTGGCCCTGCTTGTAGCAGATGATGCGGTCTCGCAGCAGGTCGTAAACCCCTTTGAACTGGTACCCCATATCGATTGGCCAGGTCATAGGTGCGCAGTGAATCTGCAAAACGTCCTCGATTTCGTCCATCAGCTCAATCGGATCGCGAACATCCCGATCCAGCTTATTGATGAAGGTGACGATCGGGGTATCGCGCATGCGGCAGACGTCCATCAACTTGATGGTCCGCGGTTCAACACCTTTGGCGCCATCAATCAGCATTAGTGCCGAATCGACAGCGGTCAACGTCCGGTAGGTATCTTCGGAAAAATCCTCGTGCCCAGGTGTATCGAGCAGATTCACCATGGAACCGCCATACGGAAACTGCATTACCGAAGTGGTAACCGAAATACCCCGTTCCCGCTCCATCGCCATCCAGTCTGAGGTCACATGCCGATCCGATTTGCGCGCTTTCACGGTGCCCGCTAACTTGATGGCGTCGCCGAACAACAACAACTTTTCTGTCATCGTGGTCTTTCCGGCATCCGGGTGAGAGATGATGGCAAATGTCCGACGCGAAGCGCGGGACGATGGAGGTATCTTCAACTGTTACTCGCTAACTGGGCTGAAAAAGCCGCGCATTATACCCATTGACTAACCAATTGGCAGGGGACTCATCGTTGCACCTTGTGGGGCTCGAAGTAGCGCTCCAGATCCAACACGAAAACGCATGCGTCTTCGTGACCAAGATGAGAAGGATAGTAGTTCTTACGTTTCCCGACCTCTTTGAATCCAATCGATTCATACAACCGAACTGCCACTAAGTTGGATGGCCGAACTTCTAGAAACAATGCCGAAGCATCTCGCTGAAAGGCACGTTTTACCATATGCAACGCCAACTGACGGCCGTATCCAAAACCTTGTTCGTCTCGGCACACGCAGACATTCAGCAGATGCCCATCACCAGCACCGACAGACAACACCCCGTGGCCGATTATCCGATCGTTCCTGCACAACACCCAGCATTCGTGGTTCTCCTCGATGCAGTCGATAAAGATATTCCGCGTCCAGGGAAACGCATACGCACGCACCTCGTTTTCTATGACCCGATCCAGGTCTGCCAATTCCATGGGTCGCGGCTGGATCAGCTCAGGCGAGTTTGAATTTGCCGCCATAACAGCCTCTTTTGTTCACCGTCGGCACCCAGATCCTGTATCGGGGGTATGCCTATCAGCTTGTCACCCAGTAGACCGTCAGCCAACCAATCTATCACTGTATCGGTCGCGAGAACCCAACGAGCACCACACTCCTGCATCTGCTTTTCCACAAAGGCGCTCAAGGCTCGTGATCCGTCTTGTGATTGCAGCTTGGCAATGCCTGCCGGTGGCCACCTGAATTGCGTCTCGCGCACAGTGATCTGCCAGTCACCCGTTGTTGTCGCCAACAAATCCGTCACAAGCCGACCGCCGCTTCTCCTGGCTTGAACAGGCTGAGGAGAGTCAAGAAGCAGAAGCACTCCTGGTGCCGAAACACAGGCAACGTCAATGATCGTATCCGAATCGGATTTCTCAACAGGTTCACGAACAGATCGTTCGACGGTTTGCGGAGCCGGTTCGACTCGGACTTCCGCTGGTGGCGCAATGGCAACGACAGACGCGCCCTGATGCGTAGATTCTTTACTGAGCGTTTCAGGAGACGATCGCAAGATCCAGACATCTATCCCGAGATCGCGCAACAGCTGACGTTTAGCAATGTCCATACTTCGAGCGTTTGGCCCACCGATGGGCTCAACATTGTACACTTGGCGGCACGCGCATCCAGGTGTTGGCGCTCAAAAGGGAAGCAGGCATTCATGAAGTATTTAACGGACGACGTTCGCATCACGGGCATGGAAGAGGTCATCGCGCCCGAAGAGCTGATCGCGGAACTACCCATTTCCGACGAATCATCGGAGTTGATCTTCTCTAACCGCAAACAGGTCGGAGAGATGCTGCACGGTAGTGACAAACGACTGCTTGTCATTATTGGTCCCTGCTCTATCCACGACCCCCAAGCAGCGTTGGAATATGCTGGCCGGCTTGCCGAACTAAAACAAAAATTCGCTAAACATCTGCATATCATCATGCGCGTCTACTTCGAAAAGCCTCGCACAACGGTCGGCTGGAAAGGTCTCATCAACGATCCAAACCTCAACGACTCATTCGACGTCAACCTCGGGCTGCGTGTGGCGCGGGGCGTGCTGCGCGACATCACGGAACTCGGGCTCGGCAGCGGCACGGAATATCTGGACCCGATCACTCCTCAGTATCTGGGCGACCTGGTAAGTTGGGGAGCAATCGGCGCCAGAACTACCGAGAGTCAGATACACCGGCAACTGGCATCGGGGCTATCGTGCCCGATTGGATTCAAGAACAGCACCGATGGCTCGATTCAGGTAGCGGCAGACGCAATCAAGTCCGCCGCCCATGCGCACATTTTTCTGTCGGTCACCAAACAAGGCCACTCTGCCATTTTCTCGACATCCGGCAACGAGGATTGCCACATTATCCTGCGCGGCGGCGGTGGTAAACCGAACTACGATAACCCTTCCGTGCATTACGCAAGTCGTTTGCTCGAACAAGCGGATCTCGTTAATCGGGTGATGATCGATATGAGTCACGCCAATAGCGGCAAGGATCACAAGCAACAGATCAATGTGTGTAACGACATCTGCAGTCAGCTCGGTCAGTCCGAATCACGAATCTTCGGCGTGATGATCGAAAGTAACCTACTCGAGGGTAACCAGAAGATCGGCGCATCAGGCGAAATGATCTACGGAAAAAGCGTTACTGACGCCTGCCTCGGTTGGGAAGACAGCGAAACCTGCATCGACGCACTGGCCACGGCCAGCGCCGCTCGGATGAACGGATAAGAACTATCGCGTCAGCTCATCACAACGTGCAGCCATGATGAAGTCGTTCAGATGCAGCCCGCCGATGGTATGCGTCCACCAGCACACATCCACCCTGCCCCACTCGACAATGAGCTGGGGATGGTGATTTTCAGTTTCGGCCAGCTCTCCAACGGTGTTCGCAAAAGCCAAAGCAGAAACGAAGTTCGGAAAGTCAAACGTATGGATGAGCTTGTCGATGCCTTCAGCGGAATCGATCACCCATCCATCGAGTTCGGCCAGCAAATTCGTTTGTTCATCTGCAGCAACCGGGACAGAGTCCGACCGACAAGCCACACACATCTGTTCTGCCAGATCACTCATGTTCGTCGCCTCCAATCGATCAATCGTTCGGCCATCAAACCAGCGAATATTGCACAATACAACAGCGGTTCGGCGTAGTCGTCTTTGGTCAACCACAGCAAATGCACCAAACCGAGGCCAACGGCTGGATACACCAATTTGTGCAGCCGCCGCCAACGCTGTCCAAGGCGCCGCTGCCAGCCTCGAGTGGACGTGAACGCCAACGGCAGAAGCAGAAAGACCGCACCGATGCCTACCGTTATGTAGGTACGCTCGACAAAATCCTCCTGAATGATCCGCCACTCAAAACCGGCTAGAAATCCCAAATACGAAAACATGTGCATTACGGCATAGCTGAAAGCGAAAAGGCCGATCATGCGACGATAACCGCCAATAGCCGGTGTGCGAAGAAGCCGACGTGCGGTTGATACACACAACGTAAGCAACAGTATGCGAATGTTCCACTCACCGAGAAAGAGCACCACCGCCTCTCCTGGATCCGCACCAAGCACCGCTCCAGGCTCACTCAACTCCCGCACGATGGCATACACCAGCCACACCAGCGGCAAGCCGAGCGTTATGAACAAAACGGGCTTCAGTACGCGAGCGTTAGCCTGCATATCTCAACGACTATGTTTGGATGATGTAGAGCCGTCTTCGCACGCGCGAAAGAGACCGAGAGATCCAGGTTAGAAATTGCGGCGGAGATTCATCCCCGCATACAGCGACGCAACCTCCTCGCCATACCCGTTAAATAGTCGAGTCGGAATCCTGTTCTGATTGAACAGGCTCGTTGGCAACCGCCGTTCGCTGGCCTGACTCCACCGCGGGTGCGATACCGCCGGGTTCACATTGGCGTAGAACCCATACTCGTGAGGGGCAAGAATATTCCAGGTATTTCTCGGTTGTTTCTCGGTGAAGCGGATCTGTACGATCGACTTGATGCTCTTGAAGCCGTATTTCCACGGAACGATCAACCGCCACGGTGCGCCATTCTGTTTTGGTAACATCTTGCCATACAAACCGACAACCATAATGCTCAACGGATGGTAGGCCTCATCGAGGCGCAACCCCTCAACGTAGGGCCAATCGATGCTGTTGAACAACGAACGTTGACCGGGCATTTCACTCGGCCGAACGAGCGTAGTGAATTCGACATATTTGGCATTGCCCGTGGGCTCGAGGCGTTGCAGCAGCGCCTTCAAAGGAATACCCAGCCAGGGCACCACCATCGACCAGGCTTCAACGCAGCGAAGCCGGTACACGCGTTCTTCCGGGGTCAGACCTTTAACGAGATCTTCGTAGTCATATTCCCCCGGCTTGGCGACCTCTCCGCTCACCCTGACCTTCCACGGATCTGTCGTGAGTTGATGTGCGTGACGAACCGGATCGCCTTTGTCGGTACCGAATTCGTAGAAATTGTTATAGCTGGTAATGATTTTTTCGGGGGTCAGCGGCTCATCGAGGGGCTCGCTGTTGGCCTGTACAATGTTCGACGCGGCGAGTCCCGCACCACCGATAGAGAGGCCGATAGACAGGTCGCGAACAAAACGGCGGCGCGAAACATACGTGGCTTCGGGGGTAATTTCGGAACTTGGAATGGAATCTGGTTTACGAATGAGCAAGGTGGTTATCCCCTTATGTTTGGCAACATGTCCAGAAATTGCTGCCTGGCAATTTCGCTACAAGCTTAGATGTCGACAGTCTCTCGCAGTTCCACTGCGATGTGGTGGCCTGTGAGTTAGGAAGACACAGACGGAGTCTACTCCAATGGCGGCTCCTCGCCGCTGCCAGAGTTTTCCCCGTGCAGCAACTCCCAGAGGGATTGGGCCGGTCCCGAAAGCGCGTAAAGCGTTGCGAAAAAAAGCAATGCCCGCGGTAGATCTGCCAACAGAATCGCAAAAAGCAGCACGGCAAGCACCATTGTGATGAAAGGTACCCGACCCCTGATGTCGAACCCCTTAGGCGAGAAATAGGTAAAGTTGGAGACCATCAACAGGGCGACGATCACCACCACCACACCCATACCGGAAGCCGCAATGAGTGAGGGCGCAGCATCGGTGGTGTCTGTCCACGCCCATACAGCACAGGCGATGATGGCCGCCGCCGAGGGGCTGGCAAGCCCGGTGAACGAGCTGATGTCGCCTTTGGTGTTGTAGCGCGCCAAGCGCAACGCGGCACAGGCCATGTAAACAAATGTGACCATCCAACCAATCTTACCCAGGCTATTGAGCCCCCAGGAGTACGCGACAAGCGCCGGTGCGACGCCAAACGCGACAAGATCGGAAAGGCTGTCGTACTCTGCACCGAACTGGCTTTCTGTATGTAGTTTTCGCGCCACGCGGCCATCGGCGGTATCGAGCGCAATCGCCGCAAAAACGGCCAAAGCCGCGGCGATGAGTTGACCATTCATGCCAGCGACAATGGCATACCAACCGGCAAACAAAGCACCCGTGGTGATCAGGTTAGGTAACAGATAAATGCCCCGACGGCGCACACTTGCAGCGTCCCCGCGACTTTCGCGAACGTCCCCGCGACTTTCGTGAACGTCCCCGTGACTTTCGTGAATATCTCCGCGAGTCGACTCATCCGAATGCACTGGCTGATTATCGCTATCGTGCCCTGGACCGCCTACCGCATGCAGGTTATGGCCGCTCTTGGTGTCATTAGTTTCACCCATGACTTATCAATTTTTCGTTTTATCCACCAGACGATTTTCTTGGATCCAGGGCATCATTGCACGCAATCTTTCACCGACCTGCTCAATAGGATGCGCCCGGCTAATCCGGCGCATCGCTTTGATGCCGGGGGCGCCTGCCTGGTACTCGGACACGAACTCACGGGCAAACTTTCCCGTCTGGATCTCATCGAGGATGCGTTTCATCTCAGCTTTGGTCTCCGCGTTGATGATCCGACTTCCTCGCGTAAGCCCACCGTATTCCGCCGTGTTGGAAACGGTGTACCACATGTTCGTAACACCACCTTCGTAGAAAAAATCGACGATTAACTTCAACTCGTGTAAACACTCGAAGTACGCCATTTCGGGTGCATAACCGGCCTCCACCAGGGTTTCAAATCCTGCCTGCACGAGTGCTGTAACGCCGCCGCATAACACGACCTGCTCGCCAAAAAGATCGGTTTCGGTTTCCTCCCTGAAGGTCGTTTCGATGATACCCGCGCGGCCGCCGCCATTAGCCGAAGCGTACGAGAGAGCCGTATTTTTCGCTTGGCCCGAGGCATCCTGGAACATCGCGATGAGGCAGGGTACCCCACCCCCTTCCGTATAGGTGGAGCGTACGGTATGACCCGGACCTTTCGGTGCGATCATGATGACATCGAGATCCGCGCGCGGTTCAATCAACTCGAAGTGAATGTTGAAGCCGTGGGCAAAGGCGATGGTGGCACCTTCGCTCAGGTTGGGGAGTAACTGATCCTGATAGATGGCCTTTTGATGTTCATCCGGGGCAAGCATCATGATGAGATCCGCCCCCTGTACCGCTGTCGGCACCTCGGCCACGGTAAAGCCGGCATTCTCGGCTTTGCTCCAGGACGGGGATCCCTCGCGCAGCCCAATCGTCACGCTGGTAACGCCAGAATCGCGTAAATTGTTTGCGTGGGCATGGCCTTGGGAACCGTAACCCACGATGACAACGTTCATTTTCTGGATGAGAGAAAGATCCGCATCCTTATCGTAGTAAACTTGCATGTCGCTTCCCTTTGCTAATTCTTTGCAACCGATACCCCTACAAACACCCGCTACCCACTGAGCACCTTTTCCCCACGAGCAATACCAGAGACACCACTGCGCACGACTTCGAGCACCGTCGTGCTACCGATAGCGCGGATAAATGCATCGAGTCTGCTACTCGGGCCGGATAATTGCACGGTATACGCATCCGGGCTCACATCAATTATCTGTCCACGAAAAATGTCTGCCGTCCGTTTGACTTCTTCGCGCTCCGCACCTACCGCCCGCACTTTGACCATCATCAGTTCGCGCTCGACATGGTCTGACTCACTGAGATCTATAACCTTTACCACCTCGATGAGCTTATAGAGGTGCTTGATTATCTGTTCGATCTTGCTGTCGTCACCTTCTGTGGTCAACGTCAGCCGGGAAAGGGTCTCATCCTCTGTAGGGGCCACTGTTAGACTCGCGATGTTGTAATTTCGTTGCGCAAACAGACCCACCACCCGGGAGAGCGCGCCGGGTTCGTTTTCGAGTAATACGGCAATAATGTGGCGCATTACATGTAGTCCCCCTGCTGGCTGGTCGTAATCTTGTTGAGGTACATGTCCCGCAGCGAACCCCCCTTGATAGACATTGGATAGACGTGCTCGTTCGGGTCCACCCAGACATCGATGAAAACCAGTTTGTTTTTGAATTTCGGACTAAACGCCTCGCGCATCACGGGCTCGAGGTCGGCCCCATCTTCAACCTTGAAGCCAACATGGCCGAATGCCTCGACGAGTGTCTTGAAGTCTGGCAATGAGTCGCTGTAGGTGCTTTGCGAGTGACGCCCGCCATACTGCATGTCCTGCCACTGTTTCACCATGCCGAGCGCCTGGTTGTTCAAACACACGATCTTGATGGGCAGGGCATACTGCAGACA
>SMUY01176078.1_pt1 | contig 12395 bp, 10 predicted proteins | sample 2456441 | NCBI WGS metagenome assembly SMUY01 (sample SAMN11095931, study PRJNA526329) | marine sediment metagenome | biome: Marine sediment; feature: Surficial sediment; material: Deep marine sediment; isolation source: Hadal surficial sediment | place: Pacific Ocean | collected 2014-11 | depth...
TAAATAAAGCGTGAGTTAATGTCTAAGATGATTCATCCGGCCGCTTTTGAAAACGCCATGGAAGACAGAGGAGTGTCGATTGTGAGATTTACATATGAGATGCTCTGTTGTGATGCTAATTCTGGGACCGCTCCAGGCATGCGTGGAGCGGATTAAGTTAGGTGTCTAAAATTGCCAACCGGATCTGTTGATTTATCAGGTAAACGATATTGAAAACTATGACAAACAAAAAGGGAATGAAGAAAATTCATATCCAATGATCCGATATAGTTATCAGCAGCTAAACGGTTGGCCTTTTGAATTGGGTTGCGACCATTTGCTTATTATTCCTGGTTACCTATTTAAAGTTTTACCTCGTAAATATAAAAAAAGAATTGGGATACATCAATTGAACAATATGCAGAAAGTTGAGTCATTTGATATTTGGATACGACTATTTTATTGTTTTTTGCACATGCGCCCAACTATTTTTTGATATTCCATAACGAAATTCGTAATGATATGTGTCCATAGACTCATAGTTTGTGCCGCCGGAAAATCCGTCTTGCATTACTCAAGTTGAATCTTCAGATGACGCAAAAAAAATGCTAATAAACGAACCGGGAAGGGAGAACAACTGGCAAATATGAATCTGTTAAAAAAGGCCAGCCGGAAAGTAATTTTTCCATACTTGATGAATTTGCGGGTTGATAAGTTCTTTAGAAAATTAACGCATAATTCCATATTAAATATTATGTATCACGGAGTCGTTAACAAGAACAGCAACTATTTTTCTTCGAGCCATATAACAGCTGAACAATTTGAAGAACATTTGAAATATTTTTCTGACGAATTTGATGTAATAGGAATATCCCAGGCATTTGAGTATGCTGAAAGCAATTACAAGCCTGAAAGAAATACCATAACTATTTCATTTGATGACGGATACAGAAACAATCTATACGTTGCGCTTCCTCTACTTAAAAAATACAACATTCAGACCACGTTTTTTATCTCAAGCATGTGTACGCAAGAGATGGACATCAGGATACTGTGGTCAGATATTGTTGCGTGTTTAGATTATTTTCATAAAGATGACATCATTGAACTAGATAACAGAAGATTTAAGAATCTAGTTGATATTGAATCAAAGATATCATTAGCCGATTTTTTGAAAACCTCTGAACCGGCAAGTAGAGATAATTATTTGGACTTTTTAGTTCTTAAATATGATATTAAAAGAAAATTAGATAGCATTCCTAGTGAAGTTTGGAAGTTACTAACCGGCGAGGAATTAAAAGAATTATCGAGAGCAGATATCGTTGAAATAGGTTCGCATGGTCATTTGCATTACAATTTGGCAGACGTTGGTTCCGCTGTGGCAAAAAGAGAACTGGAGTATTCAAAAGAGCTGCTTCAAAACATCGTTGGTAAAGAAATAAACAGTGTTGCTTATCCTGACGGAAGCTATAATAATGAAACCAAGAATATTGCTGAGAATTTAGGCTACAAATATCAAATGGCGGTTAATTATCATTGTCCTGATGATAGCACTGATCCACGAATTCTGAATCGACACTCTATATCATCGACAACAACCTTTGAGTCCAACATGTTGTTAATGAACCTGGCGTTCAAGTACAAGGGATTTTGATAGGAATTATTTTTCTTTAGCTTGAAACATTTGTAATCACTAAGACAAAAGGGAGCTATAACTATTTAGATTGACAATAATCTCTATATTAAAACGGTGTTAAACAAGACACCCCCGGTAGTCGAGTACCTTCACTATCTGGTATTTCTCAAAGCCAATCATTGCCAAAGGTTTGGTCGCGATGGTAGTCTTTTACTTCGCGCGAATACTCATTCATTTGTGAAACTCGGGTCATAGTCGAATGATCTCATTCGTTCTCCACAGATCTTATTAATTCGGGCAAAGTTGTCTCCAAAAAAAATCTGCCAATATGCATCCTTGTTTCTCCCTTTCGGCTGGTACTCAACATCAAGGTATTCTGAAATGTCATTCTTTATTTCCAATCCAAGAGATCCGGCAATTCGCTGAATTTCACCAATCTTGTTCTCTAAAAAATCTTCGTACTTGCAGATTTTAAAAATCTGGCACTGTTTTAGATACAGATCCGCACAAAAATTCCAGCGTGCAGCCAGTATTTCGATATAGTTTTCACCGCTGAGATTAAGCCATTTTCCATCAAGAACAGGGCGCCAGCCGGGAGGTACCTTTGCCCATTGCCCATCCGTTAGTTTATTTTGGTTGCCGGAAATATTCAGCCTGTCCAGAATACTTCGAATATTAGCCCTTGGATCCCGTTGGATAAACACAAATTCAGCCTCAGGAAAATAATTCCCTAATTTATCAAATAAAAAAGTGAGATCGGTGGACTTAATAAGCTCCCGTGAGAAATCTAACTTGTTGCGCTTAACAAATGATTCAAATGAAACATCACCCCTTTTAACTTTTTGAATAATAGGACGACGAAACTCTTTTCTCAGATCCAGAGCGACACTGAGACCTGTCATCTTTGCCAGCAGGGCCGCAATGGCTGTCGTGCCTGACTTTTGATTGCCCAATATAAAAACCGGTCTAGTATTGATCTTGGCCTTCAAGTTTTCGAACAGGCGAGTAAATCCAAGGAAGTGATACCTGGTTTTTCTTAAATAAGTGCTTAAGAGTTTCTCACTGAAATTGATTTTGTTATCCATATATGAGATGCTATTCGTTTCTGGTTGTCACTTCGAAAAAAAGCAACGTTATTTACAAATTGAGGCTGAAAGTAAAGTATTAAATTTTGATTGTAAACCCTCTCTGGATTCCAAGCAACTAAGTATTTGAGTCACGATAAGTAACTGCCATGAAGTAAAGTTTCTATTTGTGTTCATTTAGAGAAGGCGTTTCAAAAAGCTGGGGCTATTTTTCAACCATCTCATCAAAAATTTCAGCCAACTTCCTGGTGTGTTCCCTGCGTTCACACTTTTTTTGAAAAGCCTTGTTATTCATAGTCAAGTTTTGACTATTTCCTTTAGCAGTTATTAACTTAGAAAGGGTTTCTCTTAATGAAGAAACATCCTTTGGGTCAAAAACATAGCCTAGACCATTTGATCGAATCAACTCTGCCGTTTCACCTTCAGGAGCCAACGCCAGAATTGGCAGACCTGTACCAATATATTCGTAAACCTTCCCGGGAATAATGAGATGACTCACCCGGGCGTTGTCTATAATCAGCAATAAAAGATCCGCACGCAGAAGATATTCAAGACTTTCTTTATGGGGAAGATAACCCACGATTTCAAAGCTGTCTTTTACAGGGGAAGCCTGAATATCACTAATAACACTTTCCCCTACCCTGCCAACTATGCGGATCCGTACTTTGTTGGTAATCTCAGGATCCTCCACTTGGAGTAACTCCAGGGCGCGCAGGAGAGATTCCGGGTTGCGAGGACCATACAGAGAGCCGGAGTAGGTGATGGTTAAAACTCCATCTTTTTTCTTGGGCTGAATCGAATCAAAATCCGCGGCATCAAAACCGTTCGGTAAAAGGTGCCAGACCTGGCTTCGAAACTCAGGGTGCCTGCTTAGTAAATCTTCTTTAATACCGCGCGTGACGGTTAAAATTCGATCAGCGTGACGAAGGACCGAGGCCTCCATTTGCATTTCAATTGCCAGCGACAACTTGGGACGCCACTGCGGCGTTGAAACCCAGCCGATCCAGGAATCGCGGAAATCAACCACCCACGGCAATTTACTGGTGCGGTGCAGCATCTTGCCAATTAGGTGGGTTGTGTAAGGCGGTGCCGAAGAATAAATAATTCGCACATTCTCTTTCTTTAGAATTCTTTTGCCTTTCAAATAAGCAAAAAAGAGCCAGCCGATACGGGCGTCCGGGATAAAAAAAGTCGCTCGGATCCACTCAGACAAGCGTTCGCTCAATTTTTGTTTGCTTTTCTGACCCAGCGAAAGCGTGGCAATATCCGTCGACTCCTCTGCTTTGCGGCTGGTGAATTTTCGGTACAAACGATACGGTTCAAAAATGCGCGAGCGGTACACTTTAATTCCCTCAGGAATTTCAGAAAGTAACGACTCATCATACGCGGGATAGTCCGCATTTTTTGCGGTTAGTACGACTGGTTCCCAGCCAAACTCCCGCAAATACTTGACGAATTTCAAAGTTCGTTGAACCCCGGCTCCCCCCGAAGGAGGGAAATAGTAAGTTATGACGAGAACCTTTTTACAGATTTTAGACATAAGAAAATTACTACCTAACAAAATGATCGAATTAATATCCCGCAAAACGAAATGAATGTCAACTGATATTTTTTTCTGATATTGAGAGGAAATAAACGCGGGTTGCCCGCTCGAAAAAATGTAGACTCAGAAAACTTGTGTTGGGCGGAAGGATTGGGTTGACTTGCCTTGACCCAGGGAACCTTCATTTAAACGTGGATAGAAATAAAGATGTGAAGGTATGCCCCCCGGCTCTTCGCTAATCGTGTAATACCCGAGCCCATCGGCCCGCCAGCAAACAGCCTCTCCTTGCGGTTCCGGAACATAAGGAACACTGACAGGATCTTTCTCGAACATTTTCACCCATTTTTCATCAGGGGGTTTGCGCCAATAGTAAATCGCACTGTAGGTTTTAATAACAACCTCATTGCCTGACGGTGAAATATCGCCGCCGACGACATTGTTTAAGTTAAGCGACGCTACATATTCCAGGGTAATCGTCTCCGTTGTTGATTGCGGATATGGCGCACGATAAACCCGGACCTTACTTTCACGCTTGGACACAATGTAGATATCCTTCGTCAGTGGGTCAACCATGAGGGTCTCAGCATCCCTTTTGCCGTCGGGAAATTGAAAGGCAATTGTTTCCACCTCACTCAGTGTTGCTTCAACAGGCGGTTGATTTCGAAGCACCTCAGGTTCCGCAACCCGATAAATATATTTAATATCGAATTGTGAGAGGTTGTCTCCTATATCACCGATATACAAATATTGCTGGCCTTCTACCGGGCCCGGTCCCACAGCAATATCTTCCCAATCTCGAGCCTTGGTGCCTTCGATTAAAAAGGTGCCAAAGTGATGGCCCTTGGCATCGATGGCAAAGACCCGGTTTTCATCGCCGGAATCATTATGAGTCCATAGAATATTAGGGTTTCTGCGACTGGCTGCAAGCCCTGAGGCCTCGTTGAGTAAGTCATTGCTGATTAGCCCCAGGTCTAACCGATCGCCAAACTCAGGTCTTCCGGTCACTAACAAAATAAAAGCAATGATGTATTGAATTATTCTTATCATTTCGAGATTATTTAAAAGCTGTCATGGATCGAGTCTTTCTTAAAATATCGGCATTTTATGGCGATCTCTTAATCTGGGTAAACTTTAGCTCACAACATAATAAACAGCCGTAGAAATAAAGTCTCTTAGCTCATGAATACGACTGATGAAGTCAATTTGTTTTCGAGGTTTTAATCCAAACTTTACTTCATACCCTGGGTTTACCAAAAAAAACTGCCTTTTGCGGACTTCCCATCTAGTTAGAGAAAGAATCTTTTCAAATTTCCTAACAGATAAACGGGTGTCATATATTTCCAATAGTTCTTGAATGCTTTCCCCTGACTCTCCAAAAAACTTTAGAATACTTTGGTAAAAACTGCGCGGCAGAATATGAAACCAAGGTACGTATCTCAAAACCGAGGTGGTTATTTGTTGATGCCCACCAAAGGGGTTATGCCAGGGTGGGAAAGATAAAAACACAGTCCCTCCCGGTTTGACAAACTTGTGAAGGGCGGTTAGAAATCTTTCTTGATCATAAATGTGCTCAATCGCGTCCTTTAAGATAACCAAATCTATTTTATTAAAAAGGTGCTCGAAGTGCTGATCGTGGTGAATATCGAAAGCGTAGAACGTAACCAACTTTTTCCGAACTTCTTCTTTGAAAATTTTCTTGGCATTTTCGATACGTGAAGGTGAGAGATCAATGCCATAGCAGGTAAAACCACCTTCAATGAAAGCTTTCAGGACCCCGCCTTCGCCGCAGCCAATTTCCAGAATCTGAGCATCCGGGGGTAAATTCACAATTTCCAAAATAAACGGTAGAATGTGATTCTTGCTGGTGAGATATTGCTGTCGCCATTTTTTCTCGGGATCAAGATGGAAGTCGTATGGCATGAGGTTGCTGAGGTTGGTATAACATTTTTTTGCGGACTTTGGCGATCTTCGATTTCAAACAGCTCTTTTCTATGTTTGAAATATATTCAAGCAATTCTTGCTCGAGTCGTACAGCTGAGCTTTTCTGCTCTTGATAAAGGTTTTGCGTCTCAAAGGGATCCGCAATCAAATTAAAAAGCATTTTCTGATCATTCCCAAGATCCATGATTAATTTCCAGTGATCCTCCCTGCAGGAGTAAATTTTGGGCAGAACGTCGATATTGAATAGATTCCTGTCCACCGGCGTTGCATTGTCCCCGCAATAACTCGCACCCGAAAAAACTTGAGAATGACGAAAGTTTGAGGCCGCAAAAATGCTATCGAAGATTCCGCTTGCTTCAAACACATTCTCCATTCCAATTGAGGAAAGGATAGTCGGTGCTAACTGCATCAAACTAACTAATTCTTCATGTACCTCACTGTTTTGCTGATGAGGTTTTTTGACAAGAAAAGGCACATGAATCAACTCGTCATACAGTTTTGACTTATGCTGCAAATCACCATGATCTTTAAATTCCTCACCATGATCAGCAGTGAAAACAATCATTGCAGATTCAAAAAGATTTCGTTTCTTTAAAAAAGAGAACAGCTCCCCTATTTTAGAATCGAGCTGGCGGACAGCGGCATCGTATAGTTGGATGACACCGGAAAGCATCTCGGAAGATAAAGACATATTCTCTCTGACCCGCGTATTGAGTTTGAAATTTTCCTGTTTTGCAATCGGTTCAACGCCTAATTCAAGTTGTGCCGGCATTTGAGGCAAATATGGAAAATGGGTATCCATATAATGAACCCAGAGAAAGAAAGGCCCGCCAGAAACACTATCGATCGCATCGAAGCAGTCTGAATTAATTTTCTTCTCAAGGCACGCTTTTGAATGCGCAACCTCATCTGAGAGTAAGTAGCGATTTAAATCCAGCTCAGGCACATCGATCGCGTTTTCAAGTTGGCCATTCCCGTTGTCTTGTTTAGAGCTTTCGGTTGGAACTGCAAAATCAAGATAGTCATTGAATTCATCAAAGCCTCGGTCATAATGAAAGGACCGTGATACATAAGGGTTTGCGGCATTGAAACCCAGGGTTGTGTATCCGGCGGACTTTAAAACTTCGGCTAAAGTAACCGGCGCATCAAACAAGCCCAACTTGCTCGACATCAGCGAATTTTGCGACGCCATAATAGCCGGAAATGCGTGGGGTGTGTTGGGGCCGTCCGAAAAGGCATTGCGAAAAAATGAATTTTCCCGCGCAAATTGATCGAGGTTTGGGGAGGTCGGTTTGTTATAGCCGTGGCAACCCAGATGATCTACGCGCAAAGAATCGACGGTTATTAAAATAATATTGGATCGACTACGGTGCATTTATATATCCCAGCTCTTGCAGCCGTTTTTTAATGAGGTCTTCTTCTCTTTCTGTCCCTCTCGAACCAGTATCACCGAACAACATTTCGTTTAAAACAAAATTGATATACTCAGATACAGTCTGAAACTGGCTCGATTGCGCGATAATTTTTTCGATTTCCTGGTAGTATTCGCTTTTAATTTCTACTTTTGTCATGCTGAAAAATTTGGTTTTAAATTAAAGCACTATTTGAATTAGGATTGACCCAGAAAATAACTTGATTTATTAATCCGGATTATTCTAAGTTTTCACCGTTAAGACGCCAAGAATATATAAGGTATCCGAAGTTTTGTTTTCAAACAAAGTCTACTGAAATAGCTGAAAAAAAATAAATTTAATTTCTTACTTTTCAATACTTCCGTCTCTGTGACTCCGCGGTTTAAGAGTTATTCAGGTTGATTGATTTTTTGAAAACAGGCTGCTGCTGCTTTAACGCAGTGACTTCAGCCCAGAGTTTTCTTGATTGAATAGTCTGTATTGTCTTTTCGACTCTCCGTAATCATCTCTCCCAAAAGACCGATAGAGACAAACTGTACTCCAACAACAATTGCCAGGATTCCCAAAAAAAGAAGGGGGCGGTCGGACAAGTACTGCCCTAAAAACAGGCGCTCTACCGCCAAATATCCGCTAATACCAACGCCAACAATAAACGAACTCAGACCGATGAGTCCAAACAGATGTAGCGGTCTTTTGGTATAGCGGGTAATAAATAAAACGGTCACCAAATCAAGAAAACCGGCAATAAAACGTGACGCGCCAAACTTCGTTTTACCGTATTTTCTCGGGCTGTGTTTTACCACAACCTCACCCACTTTAAATCCCTGCCACTGGGCCAAAACAGGCAAAAAGCGGTGCAGTTGGCCATATACATTTACAGTGTCGGTGACTTCCCGGCGATAGACTTTTAATCCACAGTTCATGTCATGGATTCGGAGACCGGTCATTTTTCGGGTCACAAAATTGAATAACTTCGAGGTGTTTTTTTTGATAAATGGATCGTTACGGATTTTTTTCCATCCTGAAACCAGGTCAAATCCTTCCTCAAGTTTTTTAACTAAATTGGGAATTTCATGAGGCGCATCCTGCAAATCGGCGTCAAGTGTGACTATCAATTCTCCGCGGGCCTCTTTGAAGCCTAACCCCAGCGCAGCCGACTTGCCGTAATTTCTGCGAAACTGCACAACCCGAACTTGCGGATCTTTCTTGTGCAGCTCGGTCAATACTTGCATTGAACCGTCCGTTGAACCATCATCGACGAACAGAAATTCAATTGGCTTCTCCAGCGAACAAACTGCTTTTGAAAGTTGTTCGTAAAGTTCAACCAATGACTCTTCTTCATTGAAAAGAGGCACAACGACAGAAATTTTGACACCGTTTTTTCCCATCAAACAGTTTTAATTAGGGTTGGCCTTCTGCAAATCTCTATCAATTACCGGCCGCTTTTTATCGCCCCAATAAACCCTCTTAGCATTTTTTGCCGGTTTTATTTTAAACTTTTCCGCAGCGATTTTCTTATTTACCTTCTGGCTGGTGTAATAGACTGTAATTCGCTCCCGTGCCTGGGGCCGGGTTAGTTTAATGATTTGTGGCAGCACCAGCCCTTTGATTTTTCGAAGCCGCCGGTATTCCTTTAGCAGAATGGTTTTCCCCTCGGCGTCCACCAGTCGGCTTTTGGTGACAATATACTTATCAGGATCAACCTCATAAATTAAAGATTGCTGGTTTAATTGAGTGGTAATGACAAATTTTCCGCCGGCGAAGACTAGTTTTGATGTGTCGTTAACCACGATTTGATTCAGGCCGGTGAAAACTTCAAACAGTTCGTCTGTGTCTATTTCAATTTCCAAAAAATCCCGAAGATCTAAAGATTCGGCCTCACCATAATAGAGGATGTTATCTCGTGGCGCATAAGCTGCAAAAAAACGTTGATCCAGGAACAATCCACCGATATCGATGCCAAGGATTGCCTCTGTTTTCACATAAACCGAATCCGGTAATTTCATGAAAATGTTAGCAAAACCATTGTAGCCTTTTCCGGGAAGTTCTATAATAACGCGGGCTTTTCCTTCAAAACTTTGCAAGTTCTGGAGATTTCGGGCTACCCTTGATTGCAGAACCTCAGGGGAAAAGTTTGATAAATTAGGAATTTTCGAAGTAGTTGCACAGTTGAGAAACAAAGATGTGGAGCAGAAAATGACAAAGAAAAAATCAGACAGATAAAATCGGTGCAGGAATTTTATCTTCAAAAATGTAAACTTCATTTAGTTAATCTGGGGTATTCATAAATTTTTCACCGCAGAGGCGCTAAGATGTGAAGAATATATAAGATATACGAAGCTTTGTTTTCAAACAGAGTAAACTGAAATAGCTGAAAAAAAATGAGTTTGATTTCTTGCTGTTTCAATACTTTTCGTCTCTGTGTCTCTGCGGTTTATGAATTATTCAGCTTAGTTATCCTGCAATCTGGTCGTCAAACTTTCGCGGTCGGGGTCCAACGCTTTCGCCTTCTGCCAGTTTTCTACAGCCAGGTCCATCTGTCCCAGTTTCTCATACACATCGCCAAGATGTTCCAATACCTCCGCAGAACTGTTTCGGATGACCACTGATTTTTTAATATACTCAAGGGCTTTGTCGTAATTACCTAATTTATAATAAACCCAGCCGATGGTGTCTAAAAAGGAGCCGTTTTCCGGGTCAGCCTCCAAAGCTCTGCTGACCATCTCAAGTGCTTCCTCCAGGCGTTCGCCATGAACACTCAGGCTGTAGCCATAATTGTTTAACAGAATTGCGTTATCCGGTTGAATTTTCAATGCTTTTTCATAGTACTCGGCGCTTTTTTCTTTTTCATCGAGCTCATCGAAAGATGCTCCTAAAACTCCCATAATCACCGCATTCTCTGGATCTTTTTCCAAGGCGATGAGCAGAAACTTAACAGCTTGATCAAACTTCTGTTCCTGGAAGAGCAAATTACCCAAGAAGGTGTAATCGTTTAAAATACGAGGATTATCAGGTGTGATTTCAATCGTCTTTTCATAAAACTCAGCACTTTTCTTGCTTTCGCCAAGATCATCATAAGCCGCGCTTAACACGCCAAGGGTTACTACGTTATCAGGATCGTTTTGCAAAGATTTGAGCAGAAATTGCACCGCCTCATCATAGTTCTTTCTTTGAAAAAGCAGGTTACCGAGGACTCGATTGGTGTGCGGAAAATCCGGAGCCAGGGCTTGCGCTCTTCGATAATTCTCTTCAGCTTTTTCCAATTCACGCTTCTGCTGATACACGAAACCGAGACGAAACCATGCATCCGGAAGCCGGTCGTTTAACTCGATGGTTTTTTCAAAATAAGGGATGCTCTCGGAAAATTTTCCGTCGCTAAAATAAACTTGTCCTAATTTAAAAAAGCCCCGCCATTCATTTGGATATGTTTCGGTCAAATTTGTATAAATCGACAAAGCCTCGGCAGTGTCTCCTTTCGCAAAATACAAGTCACCCAGTCGAATCTTAACAGCTACATCCGTTGAGTCTTCACCGGATAAATCTTCATACAACGTTATGGCTCGATCCCAATCTTTTATTGCAATGAGTGTTTGCGCCAATTCATCCCTTATGCCGGTAAAATGGTGATTTTCTTGATATATTTTTTCATACCATTTAATTGTCGCGGTGGTATCTTTTTTTGCAGTCAAAACTGTCCCAATTGCCAAATACCCTCCTTCATCTTCCGGGTAAGTGGTTATATACTGTTCAAAAACTCTTTGGGCCTGCTGATACTCTTTTTGCTGAAAATATAAGTTACCTAACTGGAAATGACTTTCCCGAGTGGCTAGTCCCAGATTCAGCAAATTATCATAGAGTTCAGTTGCCTTCTTGGTTTTGTTTTGGCTTAAGTAAACACTTGCCAAATTGAAGTGAGCGTCGACATTTTCCGGATCGAGTCTAAGAATTTCCAGATACTCCTCTCCGGCAAGCTCGACTTTGTTCTGTCCCTGATAAATTCTTGCCAGCAATTGGTGCGTTTCCAGGTAAGTCGGACTAATTTTCAAACTCCGTTGCAGCATTTGAAGGGCAGTTTCCAATTTACCGAGAAAAACATAATCCTTGGCAATAGAATTGCAAATGGAAGGTGAGTCAGGGGCATAAATAAAGGCTTCAGTATAAGCAATAAGTGCCTTACTAAATTCGTTATTTAAATCAAAAATGGCTCCTTGAATGACAAGCTCGGCCGCCCTGGGGTTGTAATCCGTATTCTCACCGTTTTCCTTAACAGCCTGAGAAAATAAAACCGCCGGAATTATTACGCGAAAATTCAAGATGAATAATAAAACAACGACTGATCTTTTAACCCAATTCATCAACATCCAACCATCTATCTCCATAATTTATAAGGCTCTTAATATACCATAACTTTCGAACAAATCCAACAAAAAATTGTTCCTGAATATTGACACAAATGGTTTTTATTGGTATATTCTTTTAAACATTACTGCCTGTTTTAATATTCTCTGTTTTTCTTACTCTTAGCAAATAATTTTTTCAGCAATTGAATTCGAAGTTCTCCAGCAACTCTACTATTTATCGGAAATTTATGGAGAAATCATTATCAAAGAACTGGTGAGGAATAAAATGACTTTAAATTCTAAATTTCTCGGTTCAATAACTCTGACACTTCTCTGCCTGACTCTTTTCTTTCAGGGTAATCAGGCACATGCTCAGAAAACAAATTCAGCTTTCGGTATGGTTATTCACGGAGGGGCGGGTACAATATTAAAGAAAAATATGACCCCCGAACTCGAACA
>SMUY01054791.1_pt1 | contig 12393 bp, 9 predicted proteins | sample 2456441 | NCBI WGS metagenome assembly SMUY01 (sample SAMN11095931, study PRJNA526329) | marine sediment metagenome | biome: Marine sediment; feature: Surficial sediment; material: Deep marine sediment; isolation source: Hadal surficial sediment | place: Pacific Ocean | collected 2014-11 | depth 0-1...
CCATGTTCGGCGGCAGCTCCACTCGCGGAACGACACCCTTCGCGACCGCGGGCATTCGCGGCTGCGCCGGGAGATCCAGATCCGCAATAGCGGTCGGATGATCTACCGCACCTACGAGACGCTCGAGATCTTGCCGCAGCGCTTCCGGATCGCTCCAGGTTCTGCGTCCTACAACGCGGCCGTCGGGGCCCACGATCAGCTCGCTGTTGGGCGTGTTCGCCATGACTTCATGCCAAGGGTTGTCCATCGTATCGGCCAGCCACGTGATGCTCGAGCCGAGCACGCGCTTGGCTTCTTCGACATGCATCAACCGCTCTTCCAGATTGACCGGCACGACGTAGTTGTTGTACTCGGGATGGGCCAGAGGCTTGTAGATGTAATAGAAATCGACGCCCTTGGGTGCGTAGTCTACTTTGACCGTCTCCAAACTGGGGACGTTAGCGATAAAAGGGGGTCACGTGAGGCAGCCGACCGTCAGAACCGTGTACTGACCGGTCGTGATGTCTCGCATACTGACCGGGTTACCCTGGTCGTCGACAATCGTGATATCAGGAATCTGCTCACCGATAGCGGGAACGGTGGCCATAAAACGGGTATCCATGCCGGACGGTCCGGCACCCATACCCCTAGCCATACCCCCAGCCATACCACCGGGCGCTTGAGCTGACGCGATGCTGACGAGGCACAGCGCTGCAGCAAAGGTCACTAACGAACTGAGACGGCGAATCATCAGAGTTTCTCCGTAGGCGGGTTACTCGGTCATCCTAGCGTGGCGGAATCCGTTGTGCAATCAGGACCGTAGCAGCAAACCTATCCGCCTCGCCCCGCAATCTCAAGATTTCTTTAGCGCCATCTCGAGAACCCTGGCGACGTGCAGGCCCGCGCGACCGGTGCCGTCTTGAATCTGCTGGCGGCAACTCGTGCCGTCGGCCACGATCAATGTCTGCTCATCCGCCTCGCGGACGGCCGGCAGCAGACTCAACTCGGCCATTTGCATCGATATCTCATAGTGCTCTGCTTCAAAACCGAACGGCCCGGCCATACCGCAACAACCGGAATCGACCAGTTCAACTTCCAACTCCGGGATCCACCGTAAAACCTCCTCGACGCTCGGCATCAGGCCGAAGGCTTTCTGGTGGCAATGCCCATGCACTAACACACGCCGTTGACGTAGTGGGTTCAGCGGCAGATTCAGCCTCCCGCTTTTGCGTTCCGCCGACAAGAACTCTTCGAACAACATCGCTCTACCAGCCAACGCGGCAGTGGCTGCACCGGGAAGCAGAGCTGTGAACTCGTCACGTAGCGTTAATAGACAGGATGGCTCCAAACCCACGATCGGTACCCCCCGTTCGACGTACGGCGCCAGTGTCGCAAGGACCCGGCGCGCCTCAGCCGTCGCTGCCTCGATTAGACCCGTATTGAGGAAGGTCCGCCCGCAGCACAACGGCCGGCGTCCATCGACGGCTCGGGGTGTCACGACGTGGTAGCCAGCTTTGTTAAGCACATTGACTGCAGCCGTGGCCGTCTCCGGCTCGAAGTAGGTATTGAATGTATCGACCAGCAACACCACTTCGGGTCCTCGCCCGACGACGTTGCCGACACCGCGAAAGATATCGCGGCGCCACGTCGGCATTGGTCTTCTCGCAGTGAGACCGAGTAGCCTCTCTCGTAGTTGCGGCATCAGGCGGCCACGATTGGTCACATTAGCGAACATTGAAAGACGTGCGGCCCAACGAGCGTAATGCGGCAAGTAGGCGATGAGGCGATCCCGCCACGTTAGTCCCCAACGTTTCCGGTAGTGGTGAAGAAATTCGATCTTCATGCGATACATGTCGACACCGGTCGGACATTCGCGCTTACACGCCTTACAACCCACGCAGAGATCCATCGTTTCGTACATTTCTTTCGACGTCAGTGCGTCCGGTGCCAATTGACCCGTCAGCGCCAGACGCAGCGCATTGGCCCGGCCGCGCGTCACATGCTTCTCGTCCCGGGTAACTTGATAAGATGGGCACATCACGCCGGCATCGATCTGTCGACAGGCACCATTGTTGTTGCACATTTCGGTCGCACGATGAAATCCGCCCCAGGCCGACCAATCCAGAGCGTCGTCTCGTTGCTGCGGCTGGTACTGCTCCGAGAATCGCAACAGGTCCCGCTGATCCATACGCGGCGGGTCGATGATCTTGCCGGGATTGAACAGTCCGTCCGGGTCGAAGCTCTGTTTAACTTCCCTGAAAGCCGCGACGATTTGCGACCCGAGTATCGGCTCGAGAAACTCCGACCGCACCAGTCCGTCACCGTGTTCGCCGGAATGGGAGCCCTTGTACTCGCGCACCAACGCATGCACTTCATCCGAGATGGAGCGTAACTTGGCCACGTCAGTATCTTCCTTCAGATTCAGTATCGGTCGAACGTGCAGACAACCCACGCCCGCGTGGGCATACCAGGTCCCTGTCGTGCCGTGCCGCGTAAAGATTTCGGTGAGTCGGTGCGTGTACTCGCCAAGTTTGTCCAGCGGCACAGCGCAGTCTTCGACGAACGAGATCGGCTTACCGTCACCCTTCATCGACATGACGATATTCAGCGCCGCTTTTCGCAACGACCAGATCGAGTGCTGCAGCGCGACGTCAACGGCCCGCAGCACGCCGTCAGGCAACCCTAAGTCTGCCATGACTTCTTCGAGCCGATCGAGCTGCCGTAATTGCTCGCCTCGGTCGTCACCAGCGAACTCCACCAGCAGCACAGCCGCTGGGGTCCCCTTGATGAAACTGCCCATCGACGAACTGAACGCCGGAATGTCAGCGGCCAGATCCAATACTGTGCGATCGATCAACTCCATCGCAGCGGGATCGAGAGCGACGATGTGCTGCGCCGACTCCATCGCCGCCAGGAAGGTCGGGAAGTGGCAGACGCCTAGTACCTTATGCGCAGGTATGGGCTGGAGCGCGAGATCGATTTGTTGAAACCACGCGAGCGTCCCTTCTGAACCGACCAACAGATCGGCAAGATTGAAGTTCGCGCGGCCCAATCGATCGATGTTATAGCCTGCAACGTTGCGGGCGACTCGCGGATAACGTCGCGCGATCTCATCGGCATTACGCTCATAGAGATTCTGCATCTGGCCGGTGAGACTAGTCAGCCGGTCGTTATCCGAACCCCCATTGCGACGCCTCCCCGACGAACTAGCGCTTGCGCGGAGGTGGAGCTGCTCACCGTCGCCGAGGATGGCCTTTATTCCGCGAACGTTATCGACCATGTGGCCGTAGTGGAGAGAGCGGGCGCCGACGCTGTTATTGCCCGTCATGCCGCCGATCGTTGCTCTGCTCGAGGTCGAGACATCGACGGGAAAAAACAGTCCGTGCGGCTCCAAAAACAAGTTCAGTGTATCGAGGACGATACCAGGCTCTACCGAGATGGTTCGGGCTTCGGGCTCGAACGCACTAACAGCAGTTAGATATTTACTCGCATCGATGACAAGCGCCTTACCGACCGTCTGTCCAGCTTGAGACGTACCAGCACCGCGCGGTAGTATCGGCACGCCGTGCTCGGCTGCGATCTGGATGGCGCAGAGTACGTCCTGCCTGTGGCGCGGAACGACCACCCCGATGGGCTCTATCTGATACATCGAAGCGTCGGTGCTATAGCGACCGCGGCTGAACGCGTCGAAGAGGATCTCGCCCTCCAACTCCCGACTGAGTTGCACAGCGAGTGGTGAGTCGGTCCCTTTGACGGGTTGACGAAGCATCGGCGTAGTTAAAAGCTCACTGGCGGTTGGGTTTGACGCGGCCTACCCGTACTATTCTACCTGTCTGAATATCGAGTACCTACTACCTATGAATGATAATAACGAGTCCGGAGCTGCGCGAAGCGGCCGACATTTCCTGCAAGTACCCGGACCGACCAATGTCCCCGATCGAATCCTCGGAGCGATGGCCCAGCCGACGATCGATCATCGCGGCACGGCATTTGCGGCGCTTACGCTAGAGATTATTTCGGGTTTACGCCGAGTGTTTAATACCAGCGGTCCGATCATGATCTATCCGGGATCAGCCACCGGCGGTTGGGAAGCAGGATTCACGAATACGCTCTCTCCGGGCGATAAAATCCTGATGTTCGACAGCGGTTTCTTCGCGCTCAACTGGAAAATCGCCGCCGTTCGTTTCGGACTCGAAGTCGACTTCGTGTCCTGCGATTGGCGACACGGCGTGGATCCGGATACGGTCGAAGAAAAGCTGAAGGCAGATGCCTCCCACGAATTCAAATCGGTGATGGTGGTCCACAACGAAACGTCGTCCGGAATCACGAACTCGATCGCTGCTATCCGTGAAGCGATGAACCACGCCGGGCACCCTGCATTGTTGATGGTCGATGCGGTATCTTCCGCGGGCTCTATCGAATACCGGCAGGACGACTGGGGCGTCGACGTCACGATCGCGGGCTCACAAAAAGGCCTGATGCTTCCGCCCGGACTGTCCTTCAATGTCGTGAGCGAGAAAGCCATCGCGGCGGGCGCATCGTCGCAGCTCCCGAGTTCCTACTGGAACTGGAAGGACGTCCTGCCATCAAATGAAACCGGGCAATTTCCGTACACGCCGGCAACCAATCTTTTATTCGGCCTGCGAGAAGCGCTGTCGATGCTGGAGGCCGAAGGCTGGTCGAATATCTATGTGCGCCACGCACGATTGGCCGAAGCAACACGAAGGGCCGTAGCTGCCTGGGGACTCGAGAACTACTGCGCCATACCGGCAAAGAGCAGCAATACCGTCACGACGGTACTCCTTCCGGAGAGCGACAGCGCGGATAAGTTACGTGCGGTCATCCTGCGACGCTATGACATGTCGCTCGGGGCCGGCCTAGGCCCGTTGGCGGATAAAGTTTTCCGCATAGGTCACCTCGGCAGCTTTAATGAGCTGATGTTGGCCGGAACTCTGTCCGGTATAGAGATGGGACTCGCCGCGGCGGGAATTTCCCATTCCACCGGTGGAGTAACGGCAGCGTTGGACTATCTGAAGACTTAGGGTGGAGGCAGCCGGTATGCAGCGCCGCAATACGTTGCCATTGATTTTAGTCGTCGCGCTAGCGGCGGCGGGTTGCGCCGAGCGCTCGGCGGGGCCGCTGGAACTCAAGTTCGGACATGTTGGCGCCCCCGGTTCCCTGTTCGCAGCCTCCGCCGAAGAGTTCGCGCGACGCGCGAATGAACGGCTCGGCGACCGCGCCACGGTGATCGTCTTCGGCTCGAGCCAACTCGGGGGCGACGAGGTACTTCTGCAGAAACTAAAATTAGGCACAGTCGATTTCGCACTACCCTCGACCATCATGTCATCGACATTCGCGGCCTTCGGATTATTCGAGATGCCCTATCTGATCGAAGATCGCGAACATATGCGACGAATTGAAGAGGAGATACTCTGGCCGACTCTGCGGCCCTACGTGACCGCAAAAGGCTATGACATTATCGCTGTCTGGGAGAACGGTTTTCGCCACGTGACGAACAGCATTCGCCCCATCTTCACCCCGGACGACTTGTCCGGGGTGAAGCTCAGGACACCCAGAGGCATCTGGCGCGTGAAGATGTTTCAGACATTCGGGGCCAACCCGAGCCCGATGCCGTTATCGGAGGTGTTCGTCGCGCTGCAGACTGGGGTCATGGACGGTCAGGAGAATCCTCTCGCGCAAATTGTGAGTTCCAAGTTCCATGAGGTTCAGCCGTATCTGTCACTGACGCGGCACGTCTATTCGCCGGCTTATGTTACGGTCAGCGCTGACCACTGGGGCCGTTTACCTGAAGACATCCGGCAGATCCTGGCGGATACCGCGCGCGAGGTCCAAGCGTATGTCTACGACACGGCAGAACGGATGGAAACTGAATTTCTGCAAGAGATGCTCGATGCCGACGTCGCTGTCAATGAACCTGACTTCGAAAGCTTCGTCGCAGCAAGTCAGGCTGTCTATGAAGAATTCGGCAGGTCCGTCGCCGGAGGACAGGAGCTTCTAGATCATGCGTTCGCTCTGGCCAGTGACTGAGCTTGACTGACTTAATACCGCACCCTCCATGAATGACGCGCAAACCGCTCCGTGACCATCTTTTCGACCAACAAAATCCGTAGCGGCGCAGAGCGGTCTCTCGAAGTCATCGCACTGAGCTTGATGGCGGCGCTTGCTGTCGTCGTGATCGTAGGCGTCGGCTTCCGTAAGGCCGGAGCGGCACTGGTCTGGTACGACGAGGTCGCCTCCATCCTGCTGGCCTGGCTGACCTTCTACGGCGCATCGCTTGCTGCCCTGAAGCGGGCACATATCGGCTTTCCGAAGCTCGTTCAAAGTGCAGCCCCCCAGGTTCGATTTTGTCTCGTCATCTGTCGAGAGGTAATCGTTATCGGCTTCTTCGTTCTAGTCGCGTGGGCCGGCTGGAGAGTATTGCAGGTCTTGGACGGCATCTATCTTGCGAGCCTGCCCGGAGTGTCGGCGCGCGTCGCTCAGTCTGTTATTCCCATCGGCGCGGTGCTTTTCATCATCGCCGAACTTTTGAGCTTTGCCGAACTCTGGCCGGCGTTGAGAGACGCGGTTCGGAAGCCTTCCGAATGATCCTGCTACTGCTGTTCCTTGGACTGCTCCTACTAATCGCCATCGATGTGCCGATCGCGATTGCGCTGGGCGCTGTCACAGTCGTCGCCGTGTTTATGACCTCTGGCGTCGATGCCCTTCCCAACGTGGCGCTGGTCCTTTATACCGGCGCCACGAAGTTCTCGCTGATCGCTATCCCGCTGTTCATTCTCGCCGGTGCGATCATGAATTCATCCGGCATCTCGCGCCGGCTCATTGCGTTCGCGTCGGCCTTAGTCGGGTTTGTTCGTGGTGGACTGGCCATGGTCACGACGGCGGCGTCGATGTTCTTCGCCGAGATCTCAGGATCCGCCGTCGCCGATGTTGCATCACTCGGGTCAATCTTGATCCCGCAGATGAAGGCCAAAGGATATCCGGCCCCGTTCGCCGCGGCCGTGACATCGTCGTCCGCCACGCTCGCGGTCATCATTCCGCCGTCGATTCCGATGATCCTGTACGGCGTCATGTCGGGCAGCTCCGTGGTCGAATTGTTCGTTGCCGGGATTATCCCGGGCGTCATCGGCGGCGTGCTGCTGATGAGCGTCTCTTATGCGATGGCGGTCCGCCACAATTTTCCCGTTGAAGCCGCGTTTCGACTTCAACGCGTAGCAAAAACATTCAGAGAGTCAATCTGGGCGCTATTTCTCCCAGTCATTATTCTCGGTGGCATCTTTACAGGCTGGGTGACTGCAACCGAAGGAGCGGGGTTGGCTGTCGTCGCAGCCATCTTCATCGGTGGCGTGATCTATCGGGAGCTAGATTGGAAAAAACTTCGTCGCGCCATGATCGAAGGCTCGGTGCAGACAGCCGTCGTGATGCTGCTGGTCGCGGCATCTGCTCTGCTGGGCGAGTTTCTCACTGAGCAGCAGGTCCCGCAGCACGTCGCGCAATCCATCATAGAGCTCACCGATAATCGCTGGGCTGTACTCGCCCTGCTCAATGTCTTCTTTCTCGCTATTGGGTTGTTCCTGCATTCAGCCGCTGCGATCATTCTGGTTGTACCGATCGTGATGCCGCTGGTGTATGCAGTGGGCATAGACCCCATACATTTTGGCCTGGTCGTGACCTTGAACCTCGGGATTGGACAGCAGACACCACCCGTCGCGAGCGTCCTCGTGACGGCCTGCTCGATCGCCAAGGCGGACATCTGGGATGTCAGCAGAGTTAATATCTATTTCGTCTCGGTATTATTCGCGGTGCTGATGCTCGTGACGTACATCCCGGCGATCCCGATGAGCCTAGTGAATCTACTCTATCGCTGACCCGATCGGTCAACGAAACATGAAACGGGCTGCTAGCGGAGCTATATCATGTCCGAACCTGTCTATACTGAAGTCCAGGATACCGTCGCTACGGTCGTACTGAATCGACCGGAGAAGCTCAATGCGCTGGATCTGCCCGACTGGGTCCGTATCGGCGAGCTCATCGGCGAACTGCACGAGAATGAGGCAGTTCGGTGTGTCGTCATTCGTGGAGTAAACGCAAAAGCCTTCTCGGCGGGCGCCGATATAACAGGGTTCGCGCAACACCGCAGCACAAAGTCTCAAGTTCGGGCCTACGGCGAGATCATCGAATCGAGCCTGACGGCGATCAGACACTGCCGGCATCCGGTCATCGCCGCGATCAACGGCGTTTGCGTCGGCGGCGGGCTCGAACTTTCGAGCGCCTGCGATATCCGGATCTGTGGGGCTTCCAGCCGCTTCGGCGCACCGATCAATCGCCTCGGACTGACGATGTCCTACGCCGAAGTGGCAACACTGAAAGACATCGCCGGCACTGCGGGAGCGCTGGAAATTTTGCTCGGCGGTAATGTCTTCGACGCTACACGAGCTTATGAGCTCGGCCTAGTCAGTCAAGTGACGCCGGACGGTGAGCTTCTTGAGACAGCCTACGCGCTGGCGCGGCGCATCGCCGAACGCGCACCACTGGTCAACCGCTGGCATAAGAAATTCATTCGTCGCTTAGCGAACCCTGCGCCGTTGACGACAGAAGAAATCGACGAGGGCTACGCAGCATACGACACAGAGGACTATCGCATCGGCTACGAGGCGTTCCTTGAGAAGAAGCAGCCGGACTTTAAGGGCCGCTGACAGATGAGCGCCACGCATTCCGGTCCACTCAATGGCCTGGCCGTCGTCGAGCTGGCCCATATTATGGCCGGACCGGTATGCGGCCGGATGCTTGCGGACATGGGTGCCGATGTGATCAAGGTCGAACGGGTGCCGGGCGGCGACACGGCACGAGGTTTTATCCCGCCCGATATCGACGGTGAGTCGGCAGCATTCATGATGCTGAATCGCAATAAACGCGGCATCGCCGTGGATCTCAAAAAGCCTGCCGGTAAGGAGATATTGCGGCGCCTGTTGAAGACGGCCGATGTTCTCATCGAAAACTACCGCAAGGGAACCATGGAGCGGTTGGGCCTCGGCTACGACGAGTTACGGCAGGACAACGCGGGGTTGATCTATTGCGAAATCTCCGGTTTTGGCCGGACCGGACCCTATTCCGAACTGGGCGGTTTCGACCTCGTCGCCCAGGGCATGAGCGGGCTGATGAGTATCACCGGCGAGGGCCCCGACCGGCCACCGGTCAAATGCGGCCCACCGGTCACGGACATCACCGCCGGATTGCTCGCGACCATGGGTATCCTCGCGGCCTATATCGAGCGAACCAAAACCGGGAAAGGACAACGAGTGGACACCTCACTGTTCGAAGCCGGCATCACCCAAACATTCTGGCAGTCGGCGATCGCACTCGCGACGGGTACGTCACCTGCGCCGATGGGCTCGGCCCATCCGCTGAACGCCCCCTATGAAGCGTTCCAGACCGCGGACGGCTGGCTGACCCTGGGCGCGTCCAGTCAGGTCGTCTGGGAACGGCTACCCGAGGTTCTCGGCCGCCCGGAGCTGCTGCACGATCGTCGCTTCCTCCACAATGAAGACCGAATGGCGCATCGGACCGAGCTCGCCGATGAACTGGCGCCGGTGTTCAGACAGCGACGCACGCTTGAGTGGCTGGAACGCCTCGAAGCGGCAGGAGTGCCGGCCGGCCCGGTGTTGAGCGTCGGTGAAATGCTTGCCGATCCGCAGACGAAAGCACGTGACATGGTGGTCGAGACGGAACATCAGCGCCTCGGTCCGGTGCAGACCATCGGCTTTCCGGTCAAGTTCAGTGAGACTCCCGCGGCAATCGAACGTGGTGCGCCTACGCTTGGCCAACACACGACGGAAATCCTGCTCGAGTTGGGTTACTCGAACTCCGACATCGACCGGCTTGCTGCCGACCAGGTCGTAATCCGACCCGAATAACTGCGGTATCTTCGTCTTAGCGGCCGCGCCTATAGCGACGGCGGCGTCGCGATCTGGCGTATAATCGTAGCCCGTCAAACCGACATGAAGCCGACGACGAAGCGGCCTTCAGGGGAGCTGGGATGAGTTTAAGATTCATAGGGATACTGACTTCGGGGATTGCACTGTCGCTAATCGGGGGCTGCGCGCCTGATGCGCCAGGGGGTACAGCCGGAACGGGTGTTGCCAGCGCACTAGGAACAGCCGTCGCGGCCGCGAGCGATCAAGTACCAGCCTATCAGGTCGACGCATCCTGGCCGAAACCATTGCCGAATGACTGGATCCTCGGACAGGTAGCCGGCATCGCCGTCGATAGCCAGGACCACATCTGGATCATCCAGCGGCCACGCACGTTGACCGCGCATGAAGCCGGGGCGGTGCAGAACCCGCCACCGACCGATTGCTGCGTCCCCGCACCCTCTATCATGGAATTCAGCCAAGAGGGCGACGTGCTGCGAGCGTGGGGCGGACCGGTCTGGAATCAAGAGACTGCGGAGTGGGACACGCCGGCGGACGGTTGGCCTGAGCAGGAACACGGTATCTTTGTCGATCACGAAGACAATATCTGGATCGGTGGCAACGGCGCCGACGATCACGTCGTACTCAAGTACAGCCCGGACGGAGAACGACTCTTGATGCTCGGCCATTGGAACGAGACCCGTGGCAGCAATGATCCGGACCACCTCGGACGGCCGGCAGACGTCTATGTCGACCCCGAGACCAACGAAGTTTATGTTGCTGACGGTTATGGCAACCGCCGAGTGATCATTTTCGATGCTGATTCGGGTGAGTACAAGCGTCATTGGGGCGCCTACGGTAACGTACCGGACGACTCGATCGAGCTTGGCGACTATGACGTCAACGCCGACCCCCACGAATCGTTCCGCAGTCCCGTGCATGCCGTGCGCATCAGCAACGATGGCCTGGTCTATATCGCTGACCGTGCGGGCAATCGCCTGCAGGTTTTTAATAAGGACGGCAGCTTCGTCGAAGAAGGGCTGTTTGCCGCATGGACTTCAGTGCAAGGCTCGGCCTGGGATATCGAGTTCTCGAACGACGCGGAGCAGACCTGGGTGTTTGTTGCTGACGGAGCCAACATGAAGATCTGGATCCTCCGCAGAGACGGCCTGGAAGTCGTCGGCTCGTTCGGGCGCGGCGGGCGACAAGCGGGGCAATTCAACTGGGTGCATAATCTGACGGCAGACAGCAACGGCAACCTCTACACCGCCGAGGTCAATACGGGTAAACGGATTCAGCGGTTCAGGTTGATCGCCGCGAACTAGGAACAGTGCCACGGCCGTGCCGCCATCGAGTTCCGTACTAAGTACATGACATGTCAGGACCTGAGTTTGTTGGGAGACCAGTGATGAAAACCGCTTTTTATCTGTGCCTGCTGCTCAATGTTGTTTTTCTCGGCACGGCGTCGGCAGCGGATGACTCCGAAGCCCGTACCTATGGCAGCACTGACTTTGACGCATCCGGCAGCCCGGAGGCTCACGAGGTATTTATCCGCGGGCTGTTGCAACTTCACAATTTCGAGTACGACGACGCGCGCGCAAGCTTTCTCGCCACCCAGAAGCTCGACCAGGATTTTGCGATGGCTTACTGGGGCGAGGCGCTGACCCACGAACATCCGCTGTGGAACCAACACGACCCGGAGGCCTCCAGAGCCGTACTGGCGAAGCTCGGCCAGACGGCCGGAGAGCGCACCGTCAAGTTTCCTACCGCCCGTGAGAAAGCCTATCTGCAATCCATCGAACGCCTGTTTGGCGACGGTAACCAGGAGGAACGGGAGCTGCGCTACTCGGCCGCGCTAGGAGAAATTCACGAGGCTTATCCCGACGATCTGGATGCCGCAGCGTTTTACGCGCTGTCCTTGCTTACGATCAGTCATGGCGGCCGTAACTTCGCGCTCTATATGCGGGCGGGGGCGATTGCGGAGGAAATCCTGGATATCAATCCCAGGCATCCCGGCGCCTTGCACTACTCGATCCACAGCTACGACGATCCGATTCACGCGCCGTTGGGACTGCGCGCCGCGAATCTTTACGCGCAGGTCGCACCGTCTGCCGTGCACGCGCTGCATATGGGTTCTCATATCTACTTCGCTCTGGGCATGTGGGAGCTCGGTACCGAACGAAACACGCGTGCTTTCGAAGCAGCGGTCGCGCGCCAATCCAGCCCGGATGACTCGTACGGGAGTCAGGCTAATCACGCGCTGGCCTGGCTGATCTACGCGCTAAACCAGCAAGGCATGCACGAACAGGCGGCCGAAAAGCTCGCGTTGTTCGAGGACCAACTGTCACGCTACGGCGGCAACACGCAACGGCAGAACTTCATCGCCGCGCGCGCCTCGTACCTTGTCGATAGCCAGGACTGGGACAGTCATTTCGCAACCGTACCGGTCGACTATGACGGCCTGAGCCACTATTTCGTGGCGACG
>SMUY01440841.1_pt1 | contig 12376 bp, 11 predicted proteins | sample 2456441 | NCBI WGS metagenome assembly SMUY01 (sample SAMN11095931, study PRJNA526329) | marine sediment metagenome | biome: Marine sediment; feature: Surficial sediment; material: Deep marine sediment; isolation source: Hadal surficial sediment | place: Pacific Ocean | collected 2014-11 | depth...
ATAGGACGTAGTGAACGGCGCTGTCCTTGTCTTCCGCAAGAACGAAGGCGGCGCCTTGCCGCACCTCGCAAATCGCAAAGGCCGAAATGTCAACCTCCAGGCCTCTGCAAAGCTGGTCGAATGTCAACATGACAAGACCAAATGCACGCATCTGACGATAAAGGACGGGTCAATGACCATAAGGCACCCCCTGCGGCCTAGTATTCTCATTGTGGAGTATCGCACAAAATTCGGTCACGGAGGAAAAACACGTGTGGCGCGAACGGGGAAAAATAAACCGATTTCTCGTGCAGCCTAGCAGCCGTCGCCTCGCCGCCGCCCAATCCGCAAGGGGACCGGGCTTTGCGATGCTTGCTAAAGGTCAAACGAAAACTCACACCCAAAGGAGACGCAGATGACAACCCGTCAGAATATCAAAATCGAAACCCTGGAAAGCTTTCGTTCTTTCCTCAAGGACAACCCCGACAAAGGCAAACTGCATCTGGAAGCCAAGGCGATCTATGAAGGCCAGGCCGGGCGGAGCATGATCCACGTCGGTCGCTACGCCATCGACGACACCACCATCGACCGGCCGACGCGCCACTACACTTTCCCCTTCGGGGCTTGGCGCGAGGTCGAGGACATGATCGGCATGGAGGGACCGACCGACCGCATGGAGCCGGTCGAGATGGCGCTTGCTTCGACCGCGGCCTGCCTCATCAATTCGATCACCCTCAACGCCGCCCGCTTGGGGATCGACACGGCAGGCCTCGAAATCACGGTGCGGACCACCGTGGACCCGCGCGTGCTCTTTGCCGTCAAGGGGCCCGAGGAACACGGCAGCTGCCTGGGGACGATCGAATATGACGTGAAAGTCAGCGGCGAGGTGAGCGACGAGGAAATGGAAACTATCCATAAACTCTGCAAATACTCGCCGGTGCACGGCATGATGGCCGAGAGCATTGAAATCAAAGGGGAGGTCTCGCGGGCCTGATTTCACCGAGACGGCTGAACGAACATGCCGGTTACATAAGAGACCAAGCCGTCGCTATGGAGGGGAATCCATGAGACCGAAAAGCGAAGAACGCCGCCTCACCACGATACTTGCGGTTGATGTGGTTGGTTTCAGCCGCCTGATGGGTGCTGACGAGAGCGGCACGCTATTAGACTTGAAAGCCCATCGCAGCGAGCTTATCGAGCCAACGTCCGAACAGTATGGCGGTCGCACCGTCAAGCTCATGGGCGACGGCGCGCTGATGGAATTCACCAGCGTGGTCGATGCGGTGCTCTTCGCCGTTGAGGTGCAGTGCGGAATGCGCGAACGCAACGCGGATGTTCCCGAAGAACGCCGGATCATCTACCGGATCGGCATCAACATCGGGGACATCATCGTCGAGGGCGATGACATCTACGGTCACGGCGTCAACATCGCCGCGCGCTTGGAGGGACTGGCGGAGCCGGGCGGCATTTGCGTTTCCCGTGATGTCTTCAGCCAGGTAAAAAACAAGATCGAAGTGGGCTTCGAAGACCTCGGCGACCAACACGTAAAGAACATCGAGGAGCCGGTGCGAGTCTTCAAGGTGACCGCAGGTCCCTGCGAGCGCTTGAAAGGGGATCTCGCGATTGTTGCCAGCGCCACGGCCTATACCGCGGAGAAACCGGCGATCGCGGTTTTGCCCTTCGACAACATGTCGGGCGATGCGGAACAGGAGTACTTCGCGGACGGGATCACCGAGGACCTTATCACCGAGCTGGCCCGCTTCCAGAACCTGGTGGTCATCGCCCGGAATTCGACCTTCACCTACAAAGGTAAAGCGACCAGGATCAAGGATGTGGCGCGGGACCTGGGCGTTGATTATGTCGTCGAGGGCAGTGTGCGGAAGGCAGGCAATCGGGTCCGGGTGACGGTGCAGCTGATCGAATCCAAGTCTGAAAAGCACGTCTGGGCCGAGCGTTACGATCGTGAGCTGACCGACATTTTCGAAATCCAGGACGAGGTGACAATGGCGATAATCGGTGCGCTCCCATCCCGCTTGGAGGCGGCTGATATCGAGAGAATCAAACGCAAACCCCCGCAAGACCTAGCGGCCTACGATTACGTGCTGCGCAGCAAGATTCTTCATCACCACGGTACCAGGGAGGCAAACGCCGAGGCTTTAGAGGTCCTCGACAAAGCGATCACCGTCGACCCAGATTATGCACAAGCTTACGCGTGGAAGGCCTGCACCTTGAGGCAAGCCATACTTCGCGGTTATGCGGAGGATCCAGATGCCTTCAACGCGCAACGAATCGCAAACGCCGAGAAAGCTTTGACGCTCGACGAGAACGATATGGAGTGTCTCAGAATCCTCTGCGAGATCCATATGGAACAAGAAGACCTAGAAAAGGCGGAGCACTATCATAACCGCGCCATTGCGTTGAACCCCAACGATCCTCGGATGCTCGCCCAGCGCGGCGAACTCATGACTTGGCTCGGCAAACCGGAGCAAGGGGTCGAATGGGTGCAAAAGGCGATGCAACTCGACCCGCTCGGGGCCGATGGCTTTGCTCATCTGTTGGGGCGCGCTCTTCGTGCCGATCGCCGTTACGAGGACGCCATCGAGGCCTATAAGCAAGTCCGTGTCGTGCGTTACCAGCATAGCGCCGAGATGGCGGCTTGTTATGCCGCATCGGGGATCGATCACGAAGCCGCGAAGCAGAAGGCGGACACCCTACGTCTGAATCCAGACTTCTCGACCGAGAAATACATCGCGAGCTTGCCTTACAAGAACGCTACCGATCGCGAGCACCTTCGCGATAGCCTGCACAAGGCCGGTTTGCCGAATTAGCCAAGATCGTGCGGTGCCGTTTCGCTGATGAAGCGGCAGTGTAGCAGTGCTAAAAGCGCTCGCGGATTACTACAATTCAATGAGCACGAAATGTCCGGGTTGGGTCTTAGGCGGAAATCCGGCCGAGGCCACGGATGCGTCCGAATCTGGGAGAAGAACGGCCCTCGCCCTTCGCGGCACTGGCTCATGAGCGCCTGAATAATGACCCCCGAAACCTCGGCTAGAGGCCGGCGCGCATACCCGCGCCGGGGCGGGCGCGCAGGATTCGGTCGGGCAGGTCGAGCAGGCCGCCGACGGCGCGCCCCAGGCTGCCGCCGAGCCTGATCACCTCGGCGAGGCGCCGGTCCAGGAACGCCCAGGTCTCGGAAAAACCCGTCGATTCGTCGTTCAGCCAGAACAGCAGCGTCGCGGAATAGACCCCGGCGAGCAGCAGGCGCTTGGTGTAGAAGTTGTAGTCGGTCGAGGTGTCGCCGGCGGCGTGCCAGATCGCATCCACGCTGCGGTACAGGCACTTGGCGCCGAGCGCGGCGTTCCTCGGCGCGGCCAGGAAGCTCAGGCCGCGGCGCACCGCCTCGCGCTGCGGGGCGAGCAACTCGAGGCGCGCGCGCACCGCGGTGGCGACGCGTTGGCGATGCTTCATGGCCTTGAGGTCGCGCGCTTCCAACGCCGCCAGCATGCGCCGGTCGATGTCGGCGCTGAACGCCTCGAGCAACTCCGCCGGACCGCCTGGGAAGGCATTGGCGGCGCGCGCCGCATCGAGGCCGAGATCGGCGGCGCCGGCCCGCAGCGCGCGCCCGGTCCAGCCGTCGAAGGGCACATGGGCGAGCGCGGCAGCGATCAGCTGATCGCGGGTTTCCTCGATACGCATGACGTCCTCCTGTTTCGCGGCGCGCAGACGGCCTCGTCCTCGGCCGCCTCGGCCCGGGACCGGGCGCCCAGTTCCGAGGTGAAGCTGAGAAGCGAGAGATCGGTCATGCGCTGGGGATAGAGGATCCCATCCAGATGGTCGCATTCGTGCTGGACCACCCGGGCGTGGAAACCCCGCGCCTCGCGCGCGATCTCCTGCCCGTCCAGGCCGATCCCGCGATAGCGGATCGCCCGGTGGCGCGGCACCCGGCCGGCCAGGTCCGGCACCGAAAGGCAGGACTCCCAGCGCGTCACCATCGCCTCGCCCCCGGGCGCCACGATGGGCTCGATGACTGGGTTGATCAGCACGGTGAGCGGCACTTCTTCGATTTCCTCGACTTCCTCGACTTCCTCGACTTCCTCGGCCGCATCGGCCGGTTCCTGGTCGCTTTCGGGGCCGTCCTCGCGCCGATCCTCTCCCCGGGCCTCGCGTTCGGCGCGGCCGGCGGAGACGAAGAAGATCACCAGCCTGCGGGGCACGTAGACCTGGGGCGCCGCCAGCCCGGTGCCGCCGGCGTCCTCCATGGTGTCCAGCATGTCCGCGACCAGCCGGCGCAGCTCGGGCGCGCTCGGGTCCTCGATCGGCGCCGCGACCTGGCCGAGCACCGGGTGCCCCATGCGGGCGATCTTGAGTATGGCCATGGGCGTAATATGGCGCCTGGGCCGGGGCCGGTAAAGCGGCCAGGCGGCACCCCTGCGCCAGGTCCGGGTCGGGGTTTCGAAAGCCTTAACCGGCGGCCCAGATTGGGCTTCACAGGGCCCCCGGGCTGTGTTACCAAGACCGGCCCGCACCGGCAGCTTGCCGGAGCGTTGGTGATTGGTGTCCTCAACTCCGCCCCACGTGCCCTCGCGGGTCCGGCGGCTGGACCGGAAAAAGGAGCGTCGAAGCCAAGGTGCAGGTACAGGTTCGCGACAACAACGTCGATCAGGCCCTCCGCGTGCTCAAGAAGAAGCTGCAGCGTGAGGGCGTTTTTCGTGAGATGAAGCTGCGCCGAAGCTTCGAGAAACCCTCCGCGCGCAAGAAACGGGAGCGGGCCGAGGCGGTGCGCCGGCACCGCAAGCTGCTGCGCAAGCGCATGGAGCGCGAGGGCTTCTAGACCCGAGCCCCCCTCACGACCCGGCGCTGCCCGATCACACGGGCCGGGCGCCCGAGCGATCCTCTCAGAGAATCACGCAACATCCAAGGCCGCGGCCGACCGCTGTCGCGACGCGCGGGGTAAATTAGTATTGTGTCCCCAAAACTAATTGTGGGGACACAATACTAAATTCGGGTGCGCCGACGCGCGCGCCGCTACCGATCGAGCGCCTTGACGATGTCCTCGCACATCTTCTTGGCGTCGGCGAGCAGCATCATGTTGTGGTCCAGGTAGAACAGCGGGTTGTCGACCCCGGCATAGCCCGACGCCATCGTGCGCTTGATCACGAAGATCTGGCGCGCCTTGTCGACATCGAGGATCGGCATGCCGTAGATCGGCGAGCTCCGGTCGGTCCGCGCCGAGGGGTTGGTCACGTCGTTGGCGCCGATCACCAGGGCCACGTCGGCCTCGGCGAACTCGCGGTTGATTTCGGCCATCTCGAAGACCTCGTCATAGGGCACGTTGGCCTCGGCGAGCAGCACGTTCATGTGCCCGGGCATGCGCCCGGCCACCGGATGGACCGCGTACTTGACCTCGACGCCCTCGGCCTTGAGCAGGTCGGCCATCTCGCGCAGGGCATGCTGGGCCTGGGCGACCGCGAAGCCATAGCCCGGCACGATGATCACCTTATCGGCGTTGCGCATCATGAAGGCGGCGTCCGCGGCCGCGCCCTGATGGTAGGTCTTCTCGCCCGCCTCGCCCGCCGCCGGGCCCGCGGTCTCGCCGCCGAAGCCGCCCAGGATCACCGAGACGAAGGAGCGGTTCATGCCCTTGCACATGACGTAGCTGAGGATCGCGCCCGAGGAGCCGACCAGCGCGCCGGCCACGATCAGCAGGTTGTTCTGCAAGGTGAAGCCGATGCCGCAGGCGGCCCAGCCCGAATAGGAGTTGAGCATGGAGATCACGACCGGCATGTCGGCGCCGCCGATCGGGATGATGATCAGCACGCCGAGCGCCAGCGAGACCGCCACGATGGCCCAGAAGGCGACGCCGGACTCCGCCGTGCTCAGCCACACCACCAGCAGCACGGTCAGGATGCCGAGGCCCAAATTCAGCCAGTGCTGCATGGGAAAGATGATCGGCTTGCCGCTCATCAGCGCCTGCAGCTTGGCGAAGGCGATGATCGAGCCGGTGAAGGTGATGGCGCCGATCCCGGCACCGATCGACATCTCGACCAGGCTGGCGGCACCGATGTGGCCGGGCGCGCCGAGGCCGTAGGCGGCCGGGTTGGTAAACGCGGCCGCCGCCACGAACACCGCGGCCAGGCCGACCAGGGAGTGGAACGCCGCGACCAGCTGCGGCAGCGCGGTCATCTGGATCTTGAGCGCGATCGCCGTGCCGATGGTGCCGCCGACCAGGACTCCGGCCAGGATCAGTACGAAGTCGACCTCCGGCAGCATGGCGAGGGTGATCGCGACCGCGATCGCCATGCCGATCATGCCGAGGCGGTTGCCGCCGCGGCTGGTCTCCGGGTGCGACAGCCCACGCAGCGCCAGGATGAAGCACACCGAGGCGCCGAGGTAGAGCAGGGAGGCGAGGTTTTGATCCATGGTCGTCTCCCGCCTACTTCTGCTTGCGCTTGAACATGGCCAGCATGCGCTGGGTCACGATGAAGCCGCCGAAGATGTTGATCGAGGCCAGCGTCACCGCCAGGAAGCCCATGATCTCGCTGAAGCCCGCGCCCCCCGCGCCCCCGGCGACCCCGGCGCCCGCCGCGATCAGGCCGCCGACGATGATCACCGAGGAAATCGCGTTGGTCACCGACATGAGCGGCGAATGCAGCGCCGGGGTGACCCGCCAGACCACGTGGTAGCCGACGAAGACCGCGAGCACGAAGACCGTGATCCCCATGACCAGCGGCGAGGTGCCGCCGGAGGTCTCGGCGCCCCGCGCGGCCAGGCCGACCGCCTCGTGCGCCAGCTCGTTCAGTCCCTGGGACAGCTCGACGGCGTCGGCGGCCAGGCCCTGCGCCTTTTCGATGAATGCATGGCTAGTCATCGCTGCCGGCCTCCTTTGGCCCGGTCTCTTCAGGCCCGGTCTCGGTCGTTTCCGCTTCGGCTTCGGATTCCGCCTCGGCCTCGGCCTCGGGTTCCGATACCGGCGCCGCGCCGGCCGGCACCAGCGCCGGATGCACGATCGCGCCGTCCCGGGTCACCAAGGTGCCGGTCACGATCTCGTCGTCCCAGTCGATGGCGAGCGCCTGGCTCTCCTGGTCGTAGAGCAGGGAGACGAAGTTGAAGACGTTGTTGGCGTAGAGCATCGAGGCGTCCGCCGCCAGGCGCCCGGGCACGTTCAAATGCCCGACGATCTTGACCCCGTGCTTGGTGACCACCTTGCCGGCCTCGACCAGCTCGCAGTTGCCGCCGGTCTCGACCGCCAGATCCACGATCACCGAGCCCGGCTTCATGGATGCGACCATCTCGGCGGAGATCAGCTTGGGCGCCGGCCGGCCCGGGATCGCCGCGGTGGTGATCACCACGTCCATCTTGGGCAGGGTCTCGGCGATGAGGTCGGCCTGCTTGGTCTTGTAATCGTCGCTCATCTCCTTGGCGTAGCCGGCGGCGGTCTCCGCCTCCTTGAACTCCTGGTCCTCGACGGCGACGAACTTGGCGCCCAGGCTCTCGACCTGCTCCTTGGCTGCCGGGCGCACGTCGGTCGCGTGGACCACCGCACCCAGGCGCCGGGCCGTGGCGATCGCCTGCAAGCCGGCCACGCCCGCACCCATGACCAGGACCTGGGCCGGGTTGATGCGGCCGGCGGCGGTCATCAGCATGGGATAGGCCCGACCGTATTCGCTGGCCGCGTCGAGCACCGCCTTGTAGCCAGCCAGGTTGGCCTGGGACGACAGCACGTCCATGGACTGGGCCCGGGTAATTCGGGGCAGGAGCTCCATGGCGAAGGCGGTCAGCCCGGCCTCGGCGACGGCTTTCAGCTCGTCGCCGGCGCGGTAGGGATCGAGCATGGCGATCAGCACCGCGCCCGAAGGCAGGGCGGCGAGTTCGCCGGCCTCGGGCCCGCGCACCTTGAGCACCACCGCAGCGTCCTTGCAGGCGGCGGCCGCGTCCTTGGCGAGGGTGGCGCCGGCCTCCTGGTAGGCCGCGTCGGTGTAGGCGGCCGCCGCGCCAGCGCCCTTCTCGACCGCGACCTCGCAGCCCAGGCCGATCAGCTTCTTCACGGTATCCGGCGAGGCCGCGACACGGGTTTCCTGCGCGCGCCGCTCCCTCGGGATGGCGATCTTCATGTCTGGCGTTCCCCGTTGGTGATATGGCGACCGGGCCGCGGCGGGCCCGATCCGTGGCAAGCGCCCCAAACCTGCCACGGCGGACGTTTCGGACCCCTTAATGACGCCTGAGTCCCCCGGATTCAAGGATTATTGCTCGGCCTCGCGCCCGCGGCCGGCACCACACCGCCGCGGGCGAAATACGGCTACCCCCGGGTGCGCCGCCCCGGTAACCTGCGGGCCGGTAATCTGTGGCGGGAACGGCTCGCATGGAAGGCGATGGAGCGATGGCGCGGACGGCCAGCGCGGTCTACCTGAAGACGCTTCTCGAATACTATGAGGAGGAGGTCATGGGGGTGGCCTATTTCCACGGACTGGCCGAGCATATCGGCGGCGCGGCCGAGCGCGGGAAGCTCGTCCTGCTGGCCGAAGTCGAGCGCCGGGCCGCCGAGGTGGTCCGGCCCCTATTGGATAGACACGGCCTGGTGCCAAGGGATGAGTCGGTGCTCAAAGCTCTGGGCGCGGCCCATGTCGAACGGCACCGGCGTTACAGCTGGACGGAATTCGTGGCGTATATGGCCGCCCGGTATCCAGCCTACCTCGATGAGTTCGAGGCGTTGGAGCGCCTGGCGCCGGAGGACGATCTGCCTGCCCTCAAGGTGCTGACCGATCACGAGGTCGTGGCGATCGAGTTCGCCAACAAGGAGATCGCGGGCGACCCGGACAGCCTGGCACCGCTCCGGGAATACCTCGATCGCCCAACGGCGTGAGGGGGCCGATGACCGCCGAGCGCATCGGTTCCGGGAAATCCGACCTGTTCTACACGACGCTTGCGCCGTTTTACGACTTCACCGAGTTCGTCGAGTTCGACGCCTATGAGCCGGTGCCCGATGATTGGGTCGTGTTGATCGCCGATGTCCAGGGATCGACGCGAGCGATCGAAGAGGGGCGCTACAAGGACGTCAACATGGTTGGGGCGGCGTCGATCACTGCCGTGCTCAACACCTGCGGCGGCATCGAAGTCCCCTTTGTCTTCGGCGGCGACGGGGGCACCGTTGTCGTACCCGGCTCGCAGCGCGAAGCGGCGGGTGATGCGCTGATCGGTCTCCAGGAGATATCCCGAGCTACCTTCGGGTTGCTTTTGCGCGTCGGGGCGATTCCGGTCGCGGATTTGCGCGCGAAAGGCACCGACGTTCGGGTTCGCAAATACCAGCTCAGCTCAGGAAACTACTTGGCCATGTTCGCCGGCGGCGGCGTCGAGCTTTCGGACAGCTTGCTGAAGAGCGCCGCGCCGGGCAGCCCATATCTGCTGACGGCGCAATCGGAAGTCGGTGCGCCCGACCTTCAAGGTTTGTCGTGCCGATGGGAACCGCTGATCCCCCGAAGTGGGCGCATGATGACTATTATGGTTCAAGCCACCAAGAGCGATCCAACCGGCCAAAGCGGCGTGCTCAGCGACGTCGTGCGGGCGATCTCCGATATTCTCGGTCACCGCCTCCAAGACTCGGCCCCGGCCAGCGTTCGCTCGATGAAGTTCGGATGGCCGCCGCGGGGCCTGGTGCTGGAAGCCCGTGCCACCGCCGGCCGCCAGACCTTCCTGAGGCGCTACGTCGCGGTCCTGGCCTCGTCCCTGATCCAGTTTTGGTGCGAACGTTTCGATCGCCGGGCCGGCGCATACAACGCACCTGTCTACCGGGACGAGCTTCGTTCGAATACCGACTTCCGGAAGTATGACGGGATCCTCCGGATGGTTCTGGACGTGAGCGAAAGTCAAGCCGAACTCATCGAACGGCACCTAAAGCGCGAGCAGGACGCGGGACGCCTGGTCTATGGCGTTCACGTCACCGACACGGCCTTGATGACTTGCCTGGTGTTCAGCCTCGAACGAAGCGAGCACGTGCATTTCATCGACGGTTCGGACGGTGGTTTCGCCAAGGCGGCCCAGGAGTTCAAGTCCCGGCTGGCCGTTCTCTCATAAGATCGTACGTCCCAAACGGCTTTTTTTTGGCGGCAAACAATCATTCCGGCGGTTTTGGAATGCTGGTATCCAGGCCTCGCGGAATCTTCTTTTCGCGGTCATAAAAGGGCAGGGGTACGATCTCGGCGGCATGGGAATCGCCGTCGCGGTCGATCACAGACACCAGCTTCGCATGCCGATGGTCGGCTGCGCTCAAGCGTATGTACCCGATCCCGCAATCGAGACACGGCGACCAGGCGCCGGCCGTCATATGACCGATCGTTTCGCCGTCCCCCCGAACCTCGAGACCGGCCCAAGGAATCGATGTTGGGCACCTAAGTCCGTAAAGCAGTGGCCGTGGGTCGGCGGGGCGTAAGGCCTCTCGGCCGATAAAGTCCGCTTTTTCGAGGTCCACGAAGCGCCCCAAGTTCGCCTGAAACGGCGTCATGGTTCGATCCATGTCGGTGCCGTAGTCCAGAATTCCCGCCTCGATCCGGCGGATACCCATGGACTCCAGGCCGCTGCTGAGGATCCCGAAGGCTTCGCCCGCGGCCATCAAATGGTTCCATAGCGCCTCGCCATCGGTTGCATCGCCGTTCGTGTAAACCTCGAAGCCCAACTCGCCGGTCCATCCGGTTCGCGATACCAGCAGGCTCTGACCGCCCAACCGGCATTCGGTCACGTCGAAATAATTGAACGCGTCCGGCATGCCATCGTCACAGGCGGCCGCCAGCACATCCAACGATCTAGGCCCTTGGACCTGCAGGACCCAAGAGTCGGGGTCGCGAATCATGACCTCCATGCCGAGCCCGCGCGCGATCAACCAGGTGTCGAACTCGCCGTCCGCGTGGACATACCAAAATCGATCCCTTTCCAATCGAAGCAACACACCATCCATCAGAATTCCACCACCTGGCAGGCATGCGATCGTGTACTGGGCCCGTCCTATCGGGAGGTTGGCCACATTTCTGGTGAATACCTGCTCGAGCAGGCGGATCGCGTCCGGGCCCGATATTTCGACCGGCCGTTCGGGAACATCGTATTGCACGACATTTTGCCTCAGGGCCCAATAACGGGAGACCGGGTCCTCACCCAGTGACAGCGCATAAAAGCGCTTCCCATACACACCCAGGATCGCATCGGCGTGGGCGTAGCAATGGAAGTACGGGGATTGCCGGAACCGCTTGGCGCTGATACGTACCGACGGGTGAGATTGCGCATAATTCGACATGTTCACCTTTTGGGGCCATTCGGGTCACGCTTCGATATCGCAAATCTTCGCTGGATGGTCCGACTCGAATATCGGCACAAAGAGCGGCAGGCCGCTCTGCCACGGCCCCCTCTCCTTCGAACCAGAGAATAACGGCCATGGATGGGAGATGCCAGATCCGTGCAAACGCGGTCGAACGTCTGAGTTTGGATAGGGGGAATCGGCCGAACACGCGACGTGAACGCGGATTTCGGACCTCGATCGGACCGGGCCGGCCGATCAACACCGTGATCGTTTCGGTGATGCAGCTCGGCGAAGTTTCACCATTGGGAAACGGCTGAGCGCGGCCGCTGTCGTTTTTGACCAGCATGTAACCGGGCGCGGTGGCCGTCTCCTTGATCTTTGCGAAGGCGAGGCGCCCCGGCGCCTTCTCGGCCTCGGCCGAGGCCGGCGCGGAAACGCGGGACGAATGCGCGATGGTGAGGGCGTCCGCCGCGGGCCCAGAAGCGAGCGCCGGACCGGCCGTTGCGAGGACCGCGTCCGGCGAAGCAAATACCTTGAGACGAATTGCGTATTTCGATGGGTCGCGCGCGCCCGGAACTAGCCCGGCGCATTCAGCCCTGCCGCTTCGAGCGCGCTGGCCTGGCGGCGGGCGAGGACCTCGGCGTCAAAGTCGCCGATCAGCTCGTGGAACAGGCGGTACCAGTTGATCTCGGCCTTGAGGTGGGTGAACACCGAGCCGAGCCCGATCGCGGCGCGGTCCATCAGCACGAACTCGCGCGGCGGCTTGACCCCGCCCAGACGGCGCAGCTCGACGTGGACCTGGTGCGCGACCCGGGCGCCGGTGAAGCCGCTGTCGCCCTCCATGATCGGCTGGACCCTGTCCTCCAGGAGCGGCGCGTAGAGGAAGCGCGCCCAGAGGTCGAGCGCATCGAGCAACTCGCGGCTCAGGTTGACGAAACCCCAGCTCTCGTAGGCCGAGACCGCGAGTGCCTCCTCACCGCGCTCGAGGGCATGGTAGAGGTCGATCACGCCCTTGACGAATTTGGGCGCGAACACCCGCACGCAGCCGAAATCGAGCAGATTGACCGTGCCGTCCTCACGCACCGAGTAGTTGCCCAGGTGCGGGTCGCCGTGGAT
>SMUY01155499.1_pt1 | contig 12372 bp, 11 predicted proteins | sample 2456441 | NCBI WGS metagenome assembly SMUY01 (sample SAMN11095931, study PRJNA526329) | marine sediment metagenome | biome: Marine sediment; feature: Surficial sediment; material: Deep marine sediment; isolation source: Hadal surficial sediment | place: Pacific Ocean | collected 2014-11 | depth...
CAGGAGCATTCACCTGCCTGACGGGCGAATCAAAAATGTCAATCGCACCGCAGCAAAAACGCTGTGGGCGGACTGCATCCTGACCGGCGTTCAGGCCTTATCGTAGTCGAGAACCACTGATTGGCTGACCGGGTGAGATTGGCAGGCAAGGACGTAGCCTTTCTCCACCTCCCAGGGTTCCAGACCGTAATTGGTTTCCATCTGGACTTCGCCTTCCCGGACATGTGTTCGACAGGTCGCACACACGCCGCCTTTGCAGGAGAAAGGCAGTTCCACGCCGTTCGCGGCGGCGGCATCGACGATATTGTCGCCCGCCTTCGGCATATCGAACGACTTGCGATGGCCATCCATGATGACGGTAATTGTAGACAAGTCCTTCAGCTCGGCTGCGCTTGCCTCCGGTTCGGCGGCATGCTTGCCCTTTCTCGGCGAGCCGTATCTCTCTTTATGGATTTTGTCGCCGTCGAGGCCAAGTTCAACCAGTGCATTTGTAATCGTTTCGATCATCGGGAATGGACCGCAAACGAACGCCTCATCCGGATTGAGCCCGGCACAGAATTCGCTGAACAGCTCGCGGACTTTTGCATCATCCATTCGACCACTAAAGATTGGAAACTCCTGTTCTTCCTGAGTGAACAGGAAGTAGAGCTGCAATCGTTCGGGAAATCGATTCTTTAACGCATACAGTTCATCGATGAACATCGTCGTGCTTTGTCGGCGGTTGCCATAAAACAGCACGAACCTGGCATGCGGTTCGCCCTCCAGCGTCGCTCGGATTATCGACATTATGGGTGTGATGCCGCTGCCCGCTGCAAACGCGAGATAGGTTTTCTTACTTTCCGGGTCCACGCTTACATGAAACTGGCCAAACGGCGGCATGACATCCAGTTCGTCACCGGCTGCCAGCTCGTTTGCGACGAATTCTGAGAACAATCCTCCGGGCTGGACCCTCACGCCGAGCATTAGTGGCTGCTCACCCGGTACTGAGCAAATGCTGTATGTACGACGGATCATCTTGCCGTCGACAGAAATTTGAATCGGCAGATGCTGCCCCGGCAGGAAATCGTATTGTTCCTTCAATTTCTCCGGTACCTGCAGGGTGACGCGCATCGAGTCGGCAGTTTCCTGGTCGACGCTTTTTACCTTCAGTGAATGAAATTGTCTCATGTCGTCGTCAAATCGCGGCTGGACCCGCGGGGTCCTTGTCCATTCAAATACATTTGAAATATTCAAATGGCTCAAGACATTCGTCGCACTTGTACGATGCCTTACAGGGTGTCGATCCGAATTCACTGACCAGCGTCGTGTTGTCGACGCCGCAACGCGGACAGTGAACCGTTCGTTTGATGCCTGTTAATTCTCGCTTGCTCATGCTCCCCTCGGGCGGAGCAATGCCATACGCTCGCAGCTTGTCTCTGCCGACTTCGCTGATCCAGTCTGTTGTCCATGGCGGCGACAAGACCCGTTTCAGCGAAACGTTTTGGACCCCGTTTTTTTGTAATTCCGCGATAATGCTTTGCTCGATAACCTCAGTCGCCGGACACCCCGAGTAGGTAGGTGCAACGGAGACTTCGACACCATCGGAACTGATCGCCACGCCCCGGACAATACCGAGATCGACGAGGCTCAAGACCGGAATCTCGGGATCGGGCACGTCGGCCAGCCAGGCCCAAATCTGTTTCTCCCTCTCGCGGCTGCCAGTTTTAGGTTTCACGACCTGCATCCGGCGACTACCAGCTTGCGCCCGGATAGGCGCGCTGCATGTATTGCATTTCGGCGATCAGGTAACCGAAATGTTCTGTGTGGTGCCCTTGTTTGCCACCAGCAGCCATCCACTGTTCCCCGGGCAGAGAAATTGTTGCGTCATTGAGAATCACAGCGACTTCTTTTCGCCACTCGTCTTTCAGCAGCTTGAGATCGGGGCCGTTCCATTCCTTTTTCATGGCATCATCGAGTTCATCGCCCGAAAGCATTTCACCCGTATATCGCCAGAATTTCTGCAACGATTTCGTAATGCGCTGGTGGCTTTTCTCCGTCCCATCGCCCAACCGAATCAACCATTGTTTGCCATGCCTCAGGTGATAGAGAATCTCCTTTACAGACTTTGCGGCGATCTCGGCAAGGCGCTCGTCGCTGCAAAGTATCAGCGCATCGAGTTGCAGCCGGTAGAAGACGTCGAACAGCACCTGCCGTGCGATCGTATCGGCGAAATTGCCGTTTGGCTGCTCGACGAGCAAAAAGTTTTTGAATTCGTGCTCATCCCGCAGAAACGCAAAATCGTCCTCACCGCGACCATTCCCTTCCAGTTCGCCGGCGTAGGAATAAAACATTCGCGCCTGACCGAGATAGTCGAGCGCAATATTCGCGTTCGCAAGTTCTTCTTCCAGTTCCGGGCCATTGGCGACAATTTCTATCAAGCGCTGCCCGAGCACAAGGGCATTGTCACCAAGCCGGAGGAGATATGAAATGAGGGCTTCTTCCTTGTTCATTCGAAATTGCTCAATGCCTGGGGCTCAACACATCTAGAGGTTTTCCACGCCATCGGGGATTTCATAGAACGTCGGGTGCCGATAGATTTTGTCCGCCGCCGGTTCAAACAATGCCGACGATTCTGCCGGGTCGGACGCGATGATTTCGCTCGATTTGACAACCCAAATGCTCACGCCTTCATTGCGCCGCGTATAGACATCTCGCGCGTGGTCTATCGCCATCTGGTCGTCTGCCGCGTGTACGCTGCCCGCGTGCTTGTGGCTCAAGCCGGAGCGCGAGCGTATGAATACTTCGTAAAGTGGCCAGTTCTGATCAGCCATCGTGTTACCCTCTTCCTTCTCTAGGCGGCCTTATTAGCAGCATGCTTGGCCGCATAAGCCCTTGCTGCTTCGCGTACCCAGGCCCCGTCATCATGAGCTTTTTGGCGGTTGGCCATCCTCTGCGTATTGCACGGGCCGTTCCCCGCCAACACGTCGTAAAATTCCTGCCAGTTGATTTCGCCGAAGTTGTAGTGGCCCGTTTCTTGGTCAAATTCGAGATCGTCATCGGGCACCCTTAATCCCAGGAACTCGGCCTGCGGCACCGTCACGTCGATAAATTTCTGCCTCAACTCATCGTTGGAAAATCGTTTGATCTTCCAGGCCATTGACTGTGCCGAATGTTTGGAATCCGTATCGCTGGGCCCGAACATCATGAGCGACGGCCACCACCAGCGGTTCAACGCGTCCTGCGCCATTTCTTTTTGTGCATCGTTGCCCCGCGACAAGGTCAACATGATTTCGAAACCCTGACGCTGATGAAAGCTTTCTTCTTTGCAGATGCGGACCATCGCCCGCGCGTACGGGCCGTATGAACAACGGCAAAGCGGAATTTGATTCATGATCGCGGCGCTGTCGACCAGCCAGCCGATCGCGCCTATGTCGGCCCAGGTAATCGCTGGATAGTTGAAGATGCTCGAATACTTCGCTTTGCCGCTTAGCAAATCAGCAACCATTTGATCGCGGGACGTGCCGAGCGTTTCGCCGGCGCCGTACAGGTAAAGGCCGTGTCCCGCCTCGTCCTGAACCTTGGCCAGCAGGATAACCTTGCGACGCAAAGTCGGCGCACGCGTCAGCCAGTTGCCCTCCGGCTGCATACCGATGATCTCGGAATGCGCATGCTGGGAGATCTGGCGCACCAGCGTCTTGCGGTACGCTTCCGGCATCCAGTCTTTCGCTTCTATTTTTTCTTCGTCGTCGATGCGCGCCTGAAATGCTGCCAGCCGCTCCGCTGACTCGACCGGCTCTGGCCCCTCTGTCTTATTTCCTTGTTGATCAAGACCTTGCGTGTACATGTCGCCTGCCTCAGATCGAATGCCGTTGGCAATCATCTAATGTGTCACGCTTTTTTATAATTTTCAAGTTATTCTGTATCATAAATGGGCTCATCACCGGACACGAGAGATTGCCTCGTCGCCACCGAACGGCCGTTGAAAACGGCAACCTCCTCACCGTTCTGATTGGTGACCGTCACCTCGTAGATGCCCGACCGACCGCCTCGGTAACGCTCCGTGGCGACGGCAAGCAGCTGATCACCTGCTTTCGCCGGGCGCAGGAAATCGATCGATGCACTTCCAGCGTAGGTCACTTTGTCATAAGTATTACAGGCATACGCGAAAGCCGTGTCGGCGAGCGAAAAAATAAAGCCGCCATGACAGACATCGAAACCGTTGGTCATGCTGGGTGACACTTTGACGCGTGCTTCCGCTTGCCCAGCGCCGGTCACTTCGACGCTGATACCAAGTCCCCTCGATGCAGTGTCCGCGTCATACATCGCGGCGGCGCATTTCTTAGCGAGATCGAGCTGATTCATTCTGTTCGCTACCTCCTGTCAACCGTCCGTCAGGACAGGCCCCAACGATACGACAGCGTAGCACTCATCGATGCGGCTATCTGAGACCGCCAAACCGGTCGAAAAACTCCGGCGACGGCGATGGTAACGGCCCATCTGCCGTTTCCATCGTCTCCGTCATGAATTGGTCGGCAGGATCAAATATACGCCGGTAAAGATCGCGGCAAAGCTGATACGCATCTTTGCCATGCCAGCCCTGCGGCAGCATTTCCGCCGGCAACAACGGATCTCGCAACAATATTTTTCTGTACTCCTGAATGAGCAGCGTACGAATCTGAAACGCGTTTTTCGGAGACAGGTTCTTGTATTTGCGAACCGCCGAACTGACCGGGCGAAAGTGCTCGACGAAATGTTCGTATCGATTATCGATCTCCTCGAGATTCCAGCTGCGATGCACGAGGTCCCGCATCGCGTTGTCCTGACTTTCGTCCAGCGTACGACCGTTCATGACAACCACATCGATCTGCACGCCCAGGCGTATCAGCAACGCTTGCAGGTCCTCCAGGTCCGGTGCAGGATGTGCCATGAGACTTGTTGAAATCGTGCCGAAACCCAGCCACGACAGCTCCTTGCGTACGGATTCCCTTTGCAGGGCAACGAGTCCCGACAGCAGTACGAGACACCAGTCTCCGGACCAGTCAAGGACAGGCTCGCCGTATATCCGGTGCGTCGCCTGTGCGAATTTCTGGGCACCCTCCTCCGTCAGACCGTAATAACTACGCCGTCCGACCTGGTTTACATCGAGCCAACCATCGCGTGACAGACGAAAAACGGAAGTCCGGACAAGTCTTTCGCCGATGCCAAACCCGCTCAAGATCCTGATCAGACTGCCGATCCAGATCGTGCCGCCGCGAGGCGCGATCGAATCCCCAAGAACTGTCACGATCAGAGACCCGGCGCGCAGTGTCGGCCGCGAGCGAAACTCATCGACGAGTAATTTTGTAATAGTGCTGATCGACATTAGAGTGAGGTACGCGTTGATTCTTTTCCAGGTTTCCCGGGCACGCTTGCTTTAGCGTCGGCCGACCGTACAATGTGATACCGAAAAATTCAAATTTTTTGAGTTTTTGTATCCCCAAAGTTCTTCGCCGTTTCTCTTAATCACAACGTTCAGCCGGAAAGGCTGCAGAGGATAACTTGATGAAACTGCAAAACTACGCAGTAAATGAGTGGATTACAGGCAGCGATGACGGGCGCGAACTGACGAGTGCCGTAGACGGACGACCGATCGCTGCTATTTCCAGCCAGGGAATAGACTTTGCCGCGATGCTCGATTACGCGCGCAATGTTGGTGGCACTAATCTTCGTAAGTTCACATTTCACGAACGTGCTCTCATGCTTAAAGAACTTGCCAAGCATTTGACCGAGCACAAGAAAGAGTTCTACGAGCTATCGACCGAGACCGGCGCGACCAGGAACGACAGCTGGATAGATATCGACGGTGGCATATCAACCCTGTTTGTTTTTTCGAGCAAAGGGCGGCGGGAAATGCCGAATGATCATGTTTACCTGGACGGACCGCCGGAATTTCTTTCCAAGAACGGCACGTTTGTTGGACAACACATATTCACACCGCGTCTTGGTGCCGCCGTGCACATCAACGCTTTCAATTTTCCTTGCTGGGGCATGCTGGAAAAACTTGCCCCTGCGCTGCTCGCCGGCGTACCCGCCATTGTGAAACCGGCCTCGAGCACAGCCTATCTGACAGAGCTCGTCGTACGCCGGATGGTCGAGTCCGGCATTTTGCCGGAAGGCTCGGTGCAGCTGATCTGCGGCGGTGTCGGCGATCTGTTCGATCATTTGAACTGTCAGGACACAATTGCCTTTACCGGCTCCAAAGGAACGGCCGAACGCTTGCAACAGCACCCACGCGTGATTTCCGAGTCTGTTCGTTTCACTGCCGAGACCGATTCGCTCAACGCATCCGTTCTCGGAGCGGACGCGACGCCGGACACACCTGAGTTCGATCTGTTCATCAAGGAAGTTACGCGAGAAATGACGAGTAAGGCAGGTCAGAAGTGCACAGCGATCCGGCGCATCATTGCACCTGCATCGATTACCGCTGAGCTGGTCAAATCACTCTCCACCGCTCTCAGCGATATCCGCGTCGGAAACCCCGCCCGCAAGGACGTGGATATGGGGGCCCTGGCCAGTTTGGATCAGCGAGATGAAGTGCGCGAGAGGGTGGTGGAATTGTCGAACGAGGCAACGGTGGTATTCGGTAACCAGGACGATTTTCACGTCGTAGATGCCAACGTTCAAAATGGCGCGTTTTTCATGCCAACGCTGTTGCATTGCGAACGACCGCTGTCATCGGCCTTGGTTCATTCCGTGGAGGCTTTCGGTCCGGTCAGCACGGTGTTGCCGTACGAGAATCTCGACGAAGCAATCGAGCTCATGCGTCTTGGCGAAGGCAGCCTCGTCGGTTCCATTTTTACGAATGACGATGCCGTTGCGCGCGAACTCGTCTTGGGTACCGCCGCTTACCACGGTCGACTGCTCGTCATTAACCGGCACTGCGCCGGCGAATCGACCGGCCATGGATCTCCGTTGCCGCATCTCGTCCATGGCGGCCCCGGCCGCGCCGGCGGCGGTGAAGAGCTCGGCGGTATCAGAGGTGTGTTGCACTACATGCAGCGAACTGCTCTTCAAGGCTCGCCGGCGACACTGGCTCGAATTGGCAACCGTTGGATCCGTGGCGGTACTGAAAACGACCCGGGCGTGCATCCGTTTCGAAAGACATTCGAGCAACTCGAGATCGGCGACACATTGCATACAGACGCACGCGAAGTCACTCTGGATGACATCGATCATTTCGCCGAATTTACGGGCGACAAATTCTATGCGCACACGGACGAGGAAGCGGCCAGAAAGAACCCGTTTTTCGATGGCCGTGTCGCGCACGGCTACCTGATCGTCTCGTTCGCCGCAGGACTATTCGTTGACCCCGATTTCGGCCCGGTGCTTGCGAACTACGGCGTCGATGAACTTCGTTTCGCACAGCCCGTTAATTACGGTGATTCCCTAAAAGTACGACTGACGTGCAAGCAAAAGACGCTGCGTGAGGGATCGGGCTACGGTGAAGTGCGTTGGGACACAGAGGTAAGCAATCAGAATGACGAAATTGTCGCCGCGTACGATGTGCTGACGATGGTCGCTACCGACGAACAATGGGCGTCGGTTAATTCTTGATCGTCAGATAATCGCCCATCTTCTCTGATAGCTAATCAGGGAAGACTGCCAACATACAAGGAGCCCGTCCTGACGGGCGATTAAAGAGCAGGCGGACGCACGTGACCGTCCGCGTAAGCGGACGCCGACGAATCACATTACGCCAATCGCGGAGCTTTTTTGTTTTGAGCATGCGATGATGCACGGATGCTAGCCAGCAAACCAAAAGAAGAAATAACTTACGAATTTCCGGAGAGACCCGAAACCGGTGGCGTAATGCAGGTAGCACCCGGTGTTCTATGGCTGCGCATGCCCCTCCCTTTTGCGCTTGCCCATATCAATCTTTGGCTGCTTGAGGACGATGACGGCTGGGCGATCGTCGATACGGGCGTCTTCACAGACGAATCTCAGGAGATCTGGGAACAAACCTTTTCCGATGCGATGGAAAAGCAACCGGTAACGCGCGTATTTGTGACCCATTTGCATCCCGACCATGCCGGCTGCGCGGGCTGGCTCACGAAAAAACTCACCGTCGATCTTTTGATGTCCCGCGAAGAGTATTTGCTGTGTCGGATTCTCGTGGCCGATACCGGGAGACCGGCGCCTGATACCGGTATTCGCTTTTATCAATCGGCCGGATATTCGCCGAAAGCCCTTGAAATCTATAAGAAAATGTTCGGCTCGTTCGGCCAGTATGTCTCACCATTGCCTGAGTCTTACCGGCGCCTCAAGGACGGTGATCTCGTATCTATTGGCGCGAATGACTGGCAAATTATTATCGGCCGCGGACATTCTCCGGAACACGCCTGCCTGTATTGCGCCGATCTCAAACTGTTCATATCCGGAGACCAGTTGCTGCCGACCATTTCTTCAAATGTCAGTGTGCATCCGACAGAACCGGCAGCCGACCCGTTGGCAGACTGGATGGCTTCACTCCGAGAGCTCAAAGACAGGATTCCGGAAGACGTTCTCGTTTTGCCTGCGCACGGCAAAGCATTCAGAGGCGCACATGCGCGCCTCGATCAGCTCATTGACGAGCATGGCACAGCCCTAGCTGCACTGCAGGAGTTATGCAAGAAACCGAAGCGCGCGATCGACGTTTTTCCCGCATTGTTCAAGAGCAAGATTACCGGCACGAATCTGTTTTTTGCGATCGGAGAATCAATCGCACATCTGAATTACCTGCTCAACACGGATCGCATGACGGTTGAGACTGACAGGAGCGGCGTGCACTGGTATCAATCCACACGGTAGGAATTTTCAACATGCCTGTTCGTAATATCTCATCCATCTTGCTGGTGTCGGCCTGCCTGATGATCGCCGCGTGTTCCCCCGCGACGGATCAGGCGCTGTCGCCGCATGCAGCACAGCCCACAGTTCAGGAAGCCGGCAGCACGGCTGCAGTCGCGATGCCGGACAAGTACGGGGCACAGGTAAGCAAAGATACTTTGCGCGCCGGTGGTAATGCGGTGGACGCTGCGATCGCGGCCGGTTTTGCCCTGGCCGTCACCTACCCGGAGGCCGGCAATATCGGCGGTGGCGGTTTCATGCTGATACACATTGACGGCCAAGCCACGTTCCTGGATTACCGCGAAACGGCCCCGCTTGCCGCTCACCGCGATATGTATCTGGATGAGCAGGGAGCCGTCATTGCCAAGACAAGCCTGATCGGTATCAAAGCTGCCGGAGTTCCCGGCACGGTCGCCGGCTTATGGGCGGCCCACCAGCACTACGGCACATTAGCGTGGCAAGACCTGCTGATGCCGGCAATTGATCTCGCTGCCAACGAGTTTCTCGTGACCAAAGATCTTGCAGACATACAGCTTGAATATAGCGCCAGGTTTGCGGGCGCAACAAACTTCGACCAGCATTTCGGCAATTTGACCGATGGCGCAATCTTCAAACAACCCGAACTTGCCAGGACGCTGCTTCGCATCGCGGATTCCGGCGCTGAAGACTTTTATGCCGGCGAGACAGCGAAGTTAATCGTTGCGGAGATGGAACGCGGCGAGGGACTCATCACCGCGGAAGACCTGGTCAGGTACAGAGCGGTCTGGCGCGAACCGCTAAGAGCGGCCTGGCGCGAGTACGAAGTGTTGTCGGCCCCGCCGCCGAGTTCAGGCGGTTTTGCCGTTATCCAGCTACTCAAAATAAAGGATTACATCGATTATCATTTTCAGGGCCTGGAACACAATTCTCCTCAATACATTCATCTCGTTGCCGAGATCGAAAAGCGGGTGTTCGCCGACCGGGCCGAGTATCTTGGCGATCCCGACTATGTTGATGTGCCAATCGCAGCACTGCTCGATGAGGACTACATCGCATCACGCGCACAGCAGATCGATCCGCAGAATATTTCGGCGGTCGACGGCGTACCGCCCGGACTCGAGTCACATAACACGACTCACTTTTCCATTGTTGATCGTTGGGGCAACGCGGTCTCGAATTCTTATACGATCAATGACTGGTTCGGTAACGGTGTGGTTATCGAGGGAGCCGGTTTCCTTTTGAATGGTGAAATGGACGACTGCAGTGTTAAACCGGGCGTCCCCAACTTGTATGGGGTCGTCGGCAATACGGCGAACGAGATTCAGCCGGGCAAGCGCATGTTGTCTTCATTGTCGCCGACCATTTTGCTGAAGGATGGAGACGTCGTAATGGTCCTCGGCACACGGGGTGGCTCGACCATTTTCACGTCCGTATTCCAGACGATCGTAAACATCCTCGACTTCGGCATGACGCCCGGGGATGCCGTGGCTGCGACCAGATTTCACCACCAGCTGCTGCCGCCGGACCTTGTGACATACAGCCCCAAAAGGCCACTGCCACGCGAAACGATTTCGGCGTTGGGCGACCGCGGATATCGGGCGGAGCCACATTTCTTCTTATTCGGAGACCTTCAGGTGATTCTGCGGGATGGAGATGAATTACAAGCAGTATCGGACCCACGCGACCGGGGGAAATCGATAATCGTGCAACATTAGGAAATTGAATATCGACCCTTGTCTTCGGGAGACAGGGGCCGGAAGTTCAAAATTTCTCACTCTGACGAAAAAAACAAAAGCTTGAGCTTGTGTTAGTGCCGGACGCTATCTCCTGTTTCTTCACCAGGGCGTGCGGGGGGCGCCAGCAGTCATTTGTAACCCGAATTGCCCCTCGTCTGGAATGCCACGCGCCTTCAACAACCCGCGGTACGTGGCCCGAAGTCCCTGACTTCGAATATACCGCCTGATCGGCCGGAAGTACGTCGGCGGATCGTATAGTAAGCTGCACCTCGCACACCGGTCGATCGACCATAAAAATCAGGGGCCTCGCATTGAGTACCGAGACAATTATCTTCATTGGCGTTGGCCTGTATCTGGCCGTCATGCTGATAATCGGCATTTACGCTTCCCGAAAGTCCAGCAGCACCGAGAACTTCATTGTGGCCGGCCGCCGATTGCCGGTCTGGATTGGCAGCGCAACAATTATTGCGACCTGGTTCGGAGGCGGAACGATGATGGGCGGTGCCGGGGCTTCATATGAGCGCGGACTGCTGGGAGTCATTGCCGATCCATTCGGTGGCGCACTTTGCCTTTTCATTGTTGGCTTTTTTTTCGCGCGTCTGTTTCGACGCTTGCGTCTGCTGACATTCATCGATTTCTTTGATAATCGCTACGGAAAAACAGCCGCCACCATCGCGGCTATAGGATCTATTTCCTCGAACATCGGGTGGACCGGTGCGCTGCTGGTTGCCTTCGGCTACGTCTTTGAGACCTTGACAGGCGTACCGATGCAAATGGGTATTCTCGGTGGGGCTATTGTCGTCTTCATCTATACCGTGGCTGGCGGCATGTGGGCGGTCGCGCTCACTGACTTCGTCCAGATTGTGGTTATCGCAATCGGACTCGTGATGCTCCTGATCGTAGTCCTCATTGATGTCGGAGGCTGGAGCAATATCGCGCAGCAATTGCCGGAGGACACATTTCGTATGATTCCGGCGGAGCATACCGCAGCGGTCTGGCTCACTTACGTCCGTGCCTGGCTAATCTTTGGTTTGGCGGATGTCACGGCCCAGACGCTAATGCAGCGTGCCTTTTCGGCGAGGAACGAACAGGTGGCTCAGAATTCCTTCTACCTGGCAGGGTTCGGTCACCTGTCGCTGGGGCTGATTCCAGTAACGCTGGGAATTATTGCCAGTGTCACGATGCCAGGACTCGCGGACCCTGAAACTGTCATTCCGGAACTTGCCATGGCGCATTTACACCCGGTGGCCATCGCAATATTCGTAGGTGCGCTTCTGGCGGCGATTATGAGTAGTGCTGATAGTGCGTTGCTGGCAGCCGCCAGCGTATTTAGCGTCAATATTTTGCCCTTTTTCAAGCCGCAGGCTTCTGATCGGTTCCGACTTCTGGCAACACGTATTGCGATCCCGGTTTTTGGCAGTATTGCCGTCTATGTGGCGCTCGAGGTGCAGGTCGTCTATGACCTGATCCTCGACTCCAATTCCGTCATTTTGGTGTGCGTAACGGCACCGTTCATCGTCGGGGTCTGGTGGAAACGGGCTAACCGAATCGGTGCCCTGGCCTCCATGGCGATGGGCTTTCTGACCTGGATCATAGCCATTCTGATTGCACCCGATTTTCCGGGCGACCTGCTGGGGCTGCTGGTCGGCCTGCTAACGATTCTCGTTGTGACACCATTGACGCAAAAGATCGATCCGCCGACGACGCTAAGGAACAGCGACGGTGAGGAAGTCGAATTCAAGGATCGGTTGGGTACACTGCCGCTGTTCGCGCGTAGCGAGTAAGTGACAACTTCGAGTATTGCTGCTCTGGCGGG
>SMUY01318621.1_pt1 | contig 12372 bp, 11 predicted proteins | sample 2456441 | NCBI WGS metagenome assembly SMUY01 (sample SAMN11095931, study PRJNA526329) | marine sediment metagenome | biome: Marine sediment; feature: Surficial sediment; material: Deep marine sediment; isolation source: Hadal surficial sediment | place: Pacific Ocean | collected 2014-11 | depth...
AGGACAGGGAGCTGAGTCAAATGTTTTTTCTATCGCTGCTTTAGCATGTTTTCCGGCAATGCCAATGCGTACTAGTGTGTTGCTATTATCAGCCAACTTTACCTTGGAACGTAGCACAAACATAGATAAACGTTTCTCTATTGTTGTGTACAGTGTCATTGGTAATTGCATAAAGTATCCGTCACCATTGTGCCATATCAGAAAGCTCGCTAGCATTCTTCCCTTTGGGGTGCAGCAGCTACCATATTGAGCTGTATAGAGATCAATTTTCCTAACGTCACAACTTAACTGACTCTGTAGGAATGTTGAAGCATCCTCGCCAGAGAAATAAATCAATCCAAAATGTGAAAGATCAGCTAGTATCGTCCCAGAGCGGGTATTTTCAAGCTCGGTAGAGGCATCGCCATAGTGAGTAATGCAATTATCTTTGATGACTGCATTGCGACTTTGTAAGTAAGTTTGCCAAGCTAGGTTCATGCAGGAAAAGTATGAATGATGAAGAGCACTAATATTATATGGCTAATTGTCAGGAGTGAGATATTTTGTGTCAGCTGCGCTCTTTTTATCATTCATGTTAAAGCTTCTACACTGTATACAGTGATGCTGGTTTTGTCTATTTTAGCTGGCATTGAACTCTTGCTCTATGGAATACAGTTTAAGGAGTTCAGCTTGCTGACAAAATAGTTGTATTAGAGGTGGGAACGCTAGGTGGAAGCACTATCTTTTTAATACCGTATCCTTTGCATGTTGCAGCATATCCGGATAATCTAGGCTAAAATGCAGCCCACGGCTTTCATGACGCAGCATAGCACTTTGTACGATCAGGTCGGCAGTGCATACCAGATTGCGAAGCTCTAACAGATCGCTAGTCACGCGGAAGTTTGCATAATATTCATTGATTTCTTCATGCAGTAACTTTATACGGTGTTGCGCACGCTGAAGACGTTTATTGGTTCGAACGATACCAACATAACTCCACATAAAACGGCGTAATTCATCCCAGTTATGCGAGATAATAATTTCTTCGTCGGCGTCAGTAACTCGACTTTCATCCCATTGTGGTAATTTCATAGTAGGCAAAGGTGCTTGATTAAGTATATCCTCGGCAGCTGCTTGTCCGAATACGAGACACTCTAGCAGCGAATTACTTGCAAGCCGGTTGGCGCCGTGAAGTCCCGTGTGTGCGGTTTCGCCTATTGCGTATAGATTGCCCAGGTTGGTTTTACCGTTTAAGTTGGTGACGATACCGCCACAGGTGTAATGAGCGGCGGGTACTATCGGGATGGGGTCTCGAGTAATGTCTATGCCTAGTTCCAGGCAACGGGCGTAAATATATGGGAAGTGTTTCTTCAGGAAAGATGCCGATTTGTGTGAAATGTCAAGATAAACACAATCAAGACCCTTTTTTTTCATTTCAAAATCAATGGCGCGGGCGACAATGTCGCGTGGCGCAAGCTCAGCGCGTTCATCATGCAACGGCATGAAGCGCTTGCCGTCCAGAAGTTTTAGTAGACCGCCTTCCCCGCGTACTGTTTCAGTGATTAGGAACGATTTGGCGTGGGGATGGTAAAGGCAAGTAGGGTGAAACTGAATGAATTCCATATTGGCAACGTGGCAACCCGCGCGCCATCCCATTGCAATACCATCTCCAGTAGCTGTATCAGGATTGGTGGTATAGAGGTAAACTTTACCAGCCCCACCAGTTGCCAGCACTGTATTTTGTGCGGAGAAGGTACTGACTTGGCCTGACAGATTATCCAATGCATAAGCGCCATAGCAATTGTTGCCATCATTGTCTGAGAGGCCTAATTTTATGCTGGTGATGAGATCGATCGCGATATGGTGCTCAAGCACGGTGATATTCGTATGAGTGCGAGCTTTCTCACCCAAGGTTTGTTGTACTGCTTGCCCAGTAGTGTCTGCCGCATGAATCACTCGACGTACACTATGACCCCCTTCCCTTGTAAGGTGATAACCAGTTTTGTTACCTTGGTCACGGGTAAATGGTACTCCTTGTGCAATTAGCCACTGGATGGCTTGTGGGCCATTTTTCAGTACGCTGCGTGTAATTTCTTCATTGCACAACCCAGCACCTGCACTTAGTGTGTCGCGTATATGGATTTCAGGCGAATCTTTTTCAGAAAGCGCAGCAGCGATGCCGCCTTGAGCCCAGCCACTGGCACCATCAAGTAATGTCTGTTTAGTGATAAGGCCAACTTTTTTGCTTTTTGCTAGGTTAAGTGCAAGCGTGAGGCCGGCGAGACCACTGCCGATAATGAGAGTGTCAAAATAGGTATGAGACATTAGAATCTAAGTTAGCTTCACAAACCGTTATTCAAAAATCATAACAGAATTTATACGTGGCATTTATAATACCGCACAGTTTTCGTGGAATAATCTTTTTTAATGTGAACTAATGTAGTATGTATGTTGTCTCTTAGCACAGATAGGATCTATGTTGTTCTGTAGGACAGACCATACATAGTAAGAAGTGATTCTCGGTTTTCGAATGAAACTCTGAACGAGTATACTTGACCTGCCGTGTCATGATGCAGTTGTGACCACAAGTATAATTCATAAAATTCAGGGAATGTGCAGCATATGGGTGACCGAGAAATTGATCAGCAATTAGTTGAACGCGCACAGCGTGGAGATAAGCGAGCGTTCGATTTATTGGTGGTCAAATATCAACGGAAGCTGGCTCGATTGTTGTCGCAATTCATTCGTGATGCCGCTGAGGTTGAAGATGTTACACAGGAGACTTTTATTAAGGCTTATAGGTCACTATCATCGTTCCGTGGCGATAGTGCTTTTTATACTTGGTTGTATCGCATAGGTATTAATGCAGCAAAGAATTTTTTGGTAGCCCAGAAGCGGCGAGCATCGACCACTACCAACGAATTTGATATTGAGGCTGCTGAAAATTTTGAGGAAGGGAGTCAATTGCGAGAGCTGAGTACTCCTGAAAATGAGTTAATGAGTAAGCAGATTGCTCAAACGGTGCATCAGGCTTTACAAGCATTACCAGAGGAATTGCGTTCGGCGATTACTCTAAGAGAAATCGAGGGGTTGAGTTATGAGGAAATTGCAAGCATTATGAGCTGCCCTACTGGCACAGTACGATCAAGAATATTTCGTGCGCGTGAAGCGATAGCAGATAAATTACAATCCGTGATGGAAATCGGCAAAGATAAAAGGTGGTAGCATGAAAAATAAAATATCGGCATTGATGGACGGTGAATTGGATAACGTTGATATTGCTGACACCATTGCTAAAATTAAGAAAACAGAAGATCTACGCAACGACTGGGCGATTTATCATTTAATTGGTGATACCTTGCGTCATTCGGTAGCGGTGCCTATTGACATTACATTACAAGTTAGCAAGAAACTTGCCGCAGAACCGACCGTGTTGGCGCCATACCTTCCTTCAGAACACAAAGGTAAGGTTTTTGCTTTTTCGGTCGCAGCTTCGATGATTACAGCAGTGGCCGCAGTGGTGTGGATGAGTGTGCAGACTATGGATCGGCCATTAGAATCTATTGCTGACAAATCAGTTCTTCAAGCGGCTGCACAGTCAGAACCCACCGTTATTCCTGCTTCTGTTTCTACACTAGCTCAAACGGAGCCGATTGCTGACAAATCAGTTCTTCAAGCGGCTGCACAGTCAGAACCCACCGTTATTCCTGCTTCTATTCCCGTACCAGCTCAAATTAATGACTATTTACTAGTACATGGGGAATTTTCTCCTCGCGTGTCGATGCATGGTGTAGTGCCTTATCCTTATATATATACAGTTTCTGATTCGGACAAGAGATCTACCAGATGACAAGAAGAGTTGCGATAGTTCCCTTATTGTTGCTATCTGGTCTTGTAATGCCCTCATTTGCACAGGACCCTACTAGTACGTCAGCAGAAGCGCAGGGCTGGTTACAAAAAATTGTAGCTGCTCCCCGTCTGCACAATTACATTGGCACTTTTGTATATTCTTCTGGAGGTCATATGGAGACCTCGCGAGTCGTACACAAGGTGGATAAGGAGGGGGAACGTGAGAGAATCGAGGTACTCGATGGTTCGCCGCGTGAGGTCATTCGTAACAATGATGAAGTAAGATGTTATTTTCCGGAAAGTAATACCGTGGTAACCGAAAAAAGAGGGTTGCACAAATTCTTTCCTGCACTGCTGCCAGAACCATTGAGTAAGCTTAACGACAACTATATTGTAAAAAAAGGTGGGAGGGAGCGAATTAGTGATTTCGAGTGTCAAGTAATTATGCTGGAATCTAGGGATAAAATGCGTTATAGCCAAAAGTTGTGGGCGGATATCTCTACTGGTTTGTTACTTAAAGCAGCAGTGATGGATGGGGACCAGGTGGTGGAACAGTTTGTTTTTACCCAATTGGAAATTGATGGTGAAATAGATGAAGAACTGTTGAAGCCCAACTATCTTACAAAATCTGCTAAGTTGCATATTACCAATCTAGTGTCTTCCAAGATGAAGAAAGGTGAACTTGGTTGGCAGGTAGAAAACCTCCCTCCCGGCTTCATGAAAGTCATCGAGGTGAAGCGTAGCCTTTCTGGAAGAGCTGCACCTATTGGCCATATTACGCTTTCGGATGGTCTGGCCGCTGTTTCAGTGTTTATTGAGCCAGCTGAAGAAGGTGATTTTCAGCCCGTTCAAAAATCCTTTCCTCGCCAGGGTGCCATGAATATTTATACCCGAACAGTGGGAGGTAATATGGTTACTACGATAGGAGAGGTTCCGCCGGCAACAGTGATACAGATTGGTAACTCTGTGGTAAATTACAAAGTCAAATAGGCAGAATAAAGAGCAATCATAATAATAAAATTATGATTGACTTGATACAAGAAGAACAGAACTAGCAAAAGAATTAAGCCATGTATTTTCTTCACTTTGTTTAGATTTTTCAGCATCAACCCGAGATAATTCCAGATATAAAACTTGACCAAAGTTCAGGTTGAGGATTTCAACTGTGTAGTATTAATTTTTCAAGGACAAGAAATTGATGCATAAATTTTTTCTAGCATTGTTATTCGGACTTTCTTTCTCTGTTTTTGCGCAGACTAAACAGTTGCCTGACTTTACTGATCTCGTTGAAACGCAAGGGGCGGCCGTAGTGAATATTAGTACCACCCAGATCCATAAGACATACGAGAATCAGGTAATTCCCGGAATGCCAAATATTCCAGAGAACAGTCCGTTTTTCGAATTTTTTCGTCGCCATACACCTCATGGCGTTATTCCTAGGGGGGCTCCTAGGGAGTTTGAATCTAAATCGCTAGGCTCAGGTTTTATCATCAGTGCAGACGGGTATATTTTGACCAATGCTCATGTAGTCAATGCTGCTGATGAAATTACTGTCAAACTGAACGATAAACGAGAATTTCGAGCTGAAATAATAGGCGTTGATCGCAAGACTGATATAGCTCTTCTGAAGATAGAGGCCAGCAATTTACCGCAAGTAACCCAAGGAGATCCCAACAAACTCAAAGTAGGTGAATGGGTTGTGGCGATTGGATCGCCATTTGGCTTTGAGAGCAGTGTGACAGCTGGTATTGTCAGTGCTAAAGGGCGATCATTAGCACAGGAAAACTATGTTCCTTTTATTCAGACTGACGTAGCCATAAATCCCGGAAATTCTGGGGGACCGTTGTTTAATATGAAGGGTGAAGTGGTTGGCATTAACTCACAGATATATAGCCGCACAGGTGGCTACATGGGTCTGTCATTTGCTATTCCTATTGACGTTGCTACAGACATTTCTAACCAATTAAAAGATACAGGGAAGGTAAGTCGTGGCAGAATTGGCGTGATGATTCAGGAAGTGACCAAAGAATTAGCTGAATTATTTGGTCTAGCTAAACCTAGTGGCGCCCTGGTAACTTTGGTACAAAAAGGGGGTCCCGCAGAGGAAGCCGGTATCAAAACGAAAGATGTGATCATGCGATTTGATGGTAAAGTTGTAAGTACTTCTAGCGATTTGCCACGCATTGTAGGGGCTACTAAACCAGGATCAAAGGTATCAATTCAAGTGTGGCGGAATGGCTCTACAAAGAAAATGATAGTGTTAGTAGATGAATTTCCATCAGATGATAAAATTGCTAGTCGTGGAAGCAAAAAAAGCAAGGTGCCCGATACATCTAATCGTATCGGGCTCGCTTTGCGCGAACTTACTAACAATGAGAAAAAACAACTTGAAGTGAATAGTGGTTTACTGGTAGAAGCTATACGGCCAGGTATCGCTAGTCGTGTCGGAATACGGACTGGTGATATAATTCTTGGCATAAATAACCAAGATGCGGCTACTGTTGAGCAATTTAATCAATTGCTCAACAAAAGTAAGGATGATCGCAATATCGCGTTACTAGTAAAGCGTGGCAACACAACCTCATTTATTACCATGAAGCTCAAAGGAGGCGACAGTAAGTAGTTTAGTCCTGCCGGAATCAGTTAGTCTGATTATATATGGCCGAAAGGAATGCCATCTTTGCTTTGACATGGTCGCCGCTCTAAAGGAATTGCAGGTGCGGTATTGTTTCCATGTTAAATTGGTAGATGTGGACAGCAACGTCGAACTATTAGCACAGTACGGCGAACGTGTTCCTGTACTAATAGCGGATGAAGAGGAAATCTGTCATTTTCATCTTGACCCAATCGCGTTAGATGCTTATTTTGCTAAAATTCGCTAGAATGTGCGCTTCTTGAATCAACATAAAGCGGGCAACGTGGAAAACATCTTCGGAATCAAGTTATAAGCTTTCATGAGGGCACAATATGTGCCCTTTTTAGTTGTTCCAGTGCCAAACCTTGATCATTATTTCTCCGCTTATCGGACTTTAACCTCTAATGCAGCACATTCGAAATTTTTCTATTATCGCACACATTGACCATGGCAAATCTACCTTGGCTGATCGTATCATTCAATTGTGTGGCGGTTTATCAGATCGTGAAATGGAAGCGCAAGTATTGGATTCAATGGATTTGGAGCGCGAACGTGGAATTACCATAAAGGCACAGACTGTCGCACTTGAATATAAATCATGTGAAGGTAAATCTTATCTTCTGAATCTGATCGATACTCCTGGGCATGTAGATTTTTCTTACGAAGTGTCACGATCCCTTGCTGCTTGCGAAGGTGCGTTGCTAGTTGTGGATGCGTCACAAGGTGTTGAAGCTCAGACTGTAGCAAATTGTTATGCCGCCACTGAGCAAGGTATTGAAGTGGTACCGATACTAAATAAAATTGACTTACCTGCAGCCGAACCTGAACGCGTTATTGAGGAAATTGGAGATATTATTGGCATAGATGCCCAAGACGCTCTGCGCGTCAGTGCTAAGACGGGAGAAGGTGTAAAGGATATCTTGGAAGAGGTGATCACACGTATTCCGGCGCCGTCTGGGGATCCTGCTGCGCCGCTGAAAGCGCTTATTATTGATTCATGGTTCGATAATTATGTTGGAGTCGTGATGTTGGTGCGAGTGGTAGATGGAATTCTCAAACCTAAAGATAGGATTCTACTCATGGCGAGTAAAGCCTCTTACTTATGTGAAGAGGTCGGTGTATTTACACCTAAATCGAAAAGCAAGGCATCTCTAAGCGCAGGAGAAGTTGGCTTTATCATTTCTTCTGGTATCAAGGAGTTAAAGTCTGCCAGGGTGGGAGACACTGTTACTCTGGTAGAATGTCCAGCCTCTCGACCATTACTTGGTTTTAAAGAGATTAAGCCTCAAGTATTCGCTGGATTATATCCGATTGAATCAAATCAATATGACGTTTTACGTGACGCACTGGAGAAATTAAAGCTCAATGATTCCTCACTGCAGTACGAGCCTGAAACATCGCAGTCCTTAGGTTACGGTTTCCGTTGTGGGTTTCTTGGTCTGTTGCATTTGGACATTGTGCAGGCTCGTTTAGAGCGTGAATACAATGTGGACCTCATAACTACTGCACCGGCGGTAGTTTGTCAGATAGTTATGCGTGACGGCACGGTATTAGAAATTGAGAATCCATCTAAAATGCCTGACCCTTCTAAGATAGAGGAAATACGCGAACCAATTATTACTACCACTATACTAGTTCCTCAGGAATATGTTGGCTCTGTAATTACGCTATGTACTGGTAAGCGTGGGGTGCAGAAAAACATGCAATATATGGGTAGGCAAGTGATGCTTACTTATGAGATGCCGCTAAACGAAGTAGTGATGGATTTCTTTGACAAACTCAAATCTACAAGCCGGGGATATGCTTCACTAGATTACGAGTTTAAGGAATTTCGTGCTTCCGATTTAGTCAAGCTAGATATACTCATCAATGGGGATAAAGTAGATGCACTATCGCTTATAGTGCATCGTACGAATAGCAATCACCGGGCGCGTGAATTGGTGCGAAGAATGCGTGGTTTGATTCCACGTCAAATGTTTGACATTGCAGTGCAGGCTTCGATTGGTTCGCACATCATCGCCAGAGAGAGCATCAAAGCATTGCGTAAGAATGTGCTCGCTAAATGTTATGGAGGTGATATTAGTCGAAAGCGTAAGCTGTTGGAAAAACAGAAGGCAGGGAAGAAACGGATGAAACATGTGGGCAATGTAGAAATACCACAAGAAGCGTTTCTAGCAATACTACAAGTGGGTGACAAATAGTAGAAGAGAATGTTGGTAGTCATACACTGATATGGCTACGTGGATATCCATGTTTAGTCGGATAATAGATATTATTTAATAGGACACGGAATGAATTTTCCTCTCATCATGTTGATCTTTCTGGTAATTACCGGTTGTATTTGGCTGCTTGACTACTTCGTATTACAGCGTAGTCGCTCACCAGAGTCTAATGAGCCGTGGTGGGTGGAATATCCTAAAAGTTTCTTCCCGGTAATTCTGATTGTATTCTGTTTACGCTCGTTTTTGGTGGAGCCTTTTAAGATTCCATCCGGATCAATGATTCCAACTTTATTGGTGGGAGATTTTATTCTGGTTAATAAATATACCTATGGTATCCGGTTGCCTGTTATTAATTTAAAGGTGCTTGATACGAATGAGCCTAAGCGTGGTGAGGTGTTAGTGTTTCGTTATCCTGAGGACCCTTCTATGGATTACATCAAGCGTATAGTAGGTATTCCTGGAGATTTAATTACTTATCACAATAAGCAACTGATCGTGAATGACGCTCCAGTTAAAATGGAACCAACAGGCGAGTATACTTATGTCGAATCTGGTTTAAATTATGTGTACAGTCGGAGCTATATAGAGTCATTAAATGGGCACAGCCACACCATTATTCTTAATCCGGCAATGCCTGGCATACAGATTTCTGGGGTACGTCAGTTTCCATCGCATGAAAATTGTGACTACAATAACTCTGGATTTAGCTGCAGGGTACCTGCTGGAAATTATTTCACAATGGGAGATAACCGTGATAGTAGCAGTGATAGTCGTTACTGGGGGTTTGTTCCTGAGCGTAATATAGTTGGCAAGGCCTTTATGATTTGGTGGAATTTCAGTGATCTCAGCCGAGTTGGATTGTCTATTAAGTAGTTGGAGTAAAGCTCTTAAATTTTAGGAGAATAATATGCGTCACGACGTAATGTATAAGCAAAGGGGCGTAGGTTTATCAAATTTATTTTTGTGGTCGTTTGTGCTGTTTTTTGTTGCTGTTTTAGGAATGAAACTGGTCCCGGTGTACATAGAGAACGCAGCAATAAAAAAAACTTTAATAGCAATAGCCAATGATCCTATTTTGCAGAATGGAACGAAAGCAGAAATAAGGACGTCATTTAATAAGCGAGCACAAATAGATGATATAAGCGTCGTGGACGAAGGTGACATCGAATTCAACAAAGAAAATGGACAAGCAGTTTTGAGTATTATCTATTCAGTTAAAACTCCGCTATTCGCGAATATTTCTTTGTACCTTGATTTTAATGTTCGTAGTGACGAGTAGGGCCATAGCAATCAAACATATACTACATATAAGCTAATCAGGAGATGGACAGCGACACGCTTTTCAAGAAAACCGGTTATAGTTTCAGCCAGCCTGAGTTATTGTGCCAGGCACTGACTCACCGAAGTTACGGCCGTCCACACAACGAGCGCCTTGAATTTCTTGGAGACAGTGTTCTCAACTGTGCAGTTGCAGGGTTGGTATTCAGGCATTTCTCCAGTCTTCCAGAAGGTGATTTGTCGCGACTTCGGGCCAACCTCGTCAATCAGCAAGCGTTGTTTAAATTGGCGCAAACACTTGACCTAGGGAAACAGATTAAACTTGGTGAAGGGGAACTCAAAAGTGGTGGATGTAGCCGCCCCTCGATTCTTGCAGATACACTGGAGGCTTTTCTAGGTGCAGTCTATCTTGACGGAGGTTTCGTAAAAGCTGAGGAAGTTGTCATCACTCTTTTTGCACCGCTACTTCATCAATTTGACCCGCAAAATTTGGGTAAAGATCCTAAGACTCTTTTACAGGAATATCTGCAAAGTCGTAAACTGATGTTGCCGCAATATTCCGTTGTCATTACCAGTGGCGAAGCGCATCAGCAGCAATTCCATGTAGAGTGTGTTATCCCAAAACTAAACATTCGTACCATGGGAGAAGGTGCCAGCCGTCGTAGCGCAGAGCAGGAAGCAGCAAAGAGAGCCTATGAACAAGCGTACTCGCATTGCTAAAATTTGCAGATGAGTCCAAATTTTGTTGATTCTCCTCGGATAAGTTCTTTATTTTCCGCTGAGTGTATTTCAAGATGATAGCTACTCTAAAACACCATACCGGATACATTGCTATCATTGGACGACCTAATGTTGGCAAATCCACACTACTTAACCATCTGGTTGGACAGAACGTCAGCATTACCTCGAAAAAGGCGCAGACTACCCGACATCGTATTAATGGCATCCTAACTGATGAGCAATCACAGTTCATTTTCGTCGATACGCCCGGTTTTCAGACACAGCACATGAATCGGTTAAATAGTGTAATGAATCGTGCAGTTACTCAAAGTGTGCATGATGTGGACGTGGTGGTGTTTGTGATTGAAGCAATATGTTTTGATGAGCGAGACGCACAAATCTTGAAACTCCTACCTGTCGACAAGCCGGTGATTCTGGTCATCAATAAAGTGGATCGTTTAGCAGATAAATCAAAGCTTCTTCCGTTCCTTGCAAAACTTTCTAAAGAGTTTGCATTCTCGGCAATGGTTCCAATAAGTGCTGAGCACGGAACACAGCTTCCAGAACTAATCTGTACAATCCGCCCATATTTGCCGGAAAGCCCATTTTTATTTAGAGAAGATGAAATTACAGATCGTAGTGAGCGATTTATCGCAGCCGAGTTGGTACGTGAGAAACTATTTCGTTTGATGTGGGATGAAATACCTTATTCCGTTAGTGTTGCCATAGATCAATTCACAGTTGAAAGCGGACTACGTAGGATTCATGCGTCTATTATTGTAGACAGGGCTAATCAGAAGGCCATGATTATAGGCAAGAATGGTGAGGGGCTCAAGGCGGTTGCTACTCGGGCACGTAAAGACATGGAGAAACTTTTTGGTAGCAAGGTGTACCTTAAAGTCTGGGTGAAGGTGAAAAGAGGATGGGCTGATGATTTGCGGGCATTAAAAACTCTGGGCTATGAGTAATCTCATAATGATAATGAACATAGGTTGATTTTAGAAGCGACATTGATGACTGTAGATAAATTTCGACAAGATGCTCAGCCTGCTTTTGTGCTGCATACTTACCCCTATCTGGAAACTAGTCTCTTGGTGGAGACTTTTACACGAAATTCTGGACGGGTTCCGTTGATAGCAAAAGGTGCCAAGCGCCCTAAATCTGCACTCAGGGGATTATTATTAGCGTTTCAGCCATTACAGATTTCTTGGACCGGTAAATCAGAATTACGCATCCTGCACAAGGCGGAATGGCAGGGTGGTCAGCAACCTTTGCAGGGAATGGCACTGATTTGTGGTTTTTATTTGAATGAATTGTTAGTACGGTTACTGCGTCGCGATGATCCTCACGAGCAATTATTCGAGCACTATCAAGAAACGCTGGCAGCATTGAATACTCAGAAAGATTACACTCCTATTCTGCGAAATTTCGAACAGCACATGTTGAAAGAGCTAGGTTATGCTTTAACACTCGACGACGACGCTGTGTCAGGCAAGCCACTGAACCCGGATGAAGAATACTACTACGAAGTCGAGCGGGGGCCAGTGGCGGTGCACGGAAGTGAAAATAACTGTGGCCTGCAACTACGCGGGAAAACCCTACTAGACATGGAAAAAGATGATTATTCTGATGTCACTACCCGACAGCAAAGTAAGATACTGATGCGTTACATACTCAACCATTATCTTG
>SMUY01225774.1_pt1 | contig 12361 bp, 12 predicted proteins | sample 2456441 | NCBI WGS metagenome assembly SMUY01 (sample SAMN11095931, study PRJNA526329) | marine sediment metagenome | biome: Marine sediment; feature: Surficial sediment; material: Deep marine sediment; isolation source: Hadal surficial sediment | place: Pacific Ocean | collected 2014-11 | depth...
CCTCGTATCCGGCGTCGGCGATGGCCTTGATCCGTTTGGCGTAACTGCGGATGCGCTTCTGGCTGAGGCCGCGCTCCAGGGGGTTTTTGCCCGACTCGTGGTCGGAGATCACGCCACTGCCGACCTTGATGACCACCCGCTTCACGCTCTTCAAAATGTTTTTTCGCAGTTCCCGGCTCATAGTTTCAATATGCCCCTCTTTTAAAAGAGGGGTTGGGGTGATTTAGCCCCCCTTTGTGAAGGGGGCTAGGGGGATTTCTCCTTTGTTTATAAGCCCCTAAAGGCAAAGCAGTTTAAACCATCTGGGAAAAATGAACAAGGAGCAGTTTAGGAATAAGATTCCTTCTTGAAAAGATGATATTTATAATAAACCCTTTCACTGTCGGGCATATGTCGGGTTTATGTCGTTCTATACCTACTGCACAAAAGACTATCTTACTTCCAAATATTAACTAACCACTACTTTGGAAGCTAGGAAAGGACTTAAAAAATGGTAACGAATCAAGATACAAAAAGAGCAGAAAAAATAAAATCGGAACGATTAAAATACGGATGGTCGCAAGAACACCTTGCCGAAATAACTGAGCTCAGCGTTAGAACAATTCAAAGGGTTGAAAAAAATGGCGTCGCAAGCTTAGAAACTTTACAAGCTCTTGCTTCGGCATTTGATTTGAAAGTTGAAGATATATCCTTTGGCACAGATAAGAACCAAAAATCCAATAATCCAAAAATTCACTTCCTAACCAGATTAAAAAGTGGAAGTGAAATCATCTCGAATATGGGAAAAAGAGAAATGTACCAAAGGTCTTATGATGAATTGAAAAACGAAGAAGAAGCTGAGCTGGTGGGTAATTTTTTTGATAATATTGTTGATTTAGGGGATATTTGGGACGATCTAAGAGAAACTGATAAAATAAGATATACCTTTGATTTAAATAATCAAATTGAGATGTTGGAAGACCATGGTTTTTGGTTGTTTGGTATTAGGCGCATGGTTTCTTTTCCTATTGCTACTGTATCAGGCCAAACTAAAGATCTACCAATGGAAGTAGGTTGTTTTTTCTTAAAGAGAAAAGACTGCGCTGATATTAAACGGGAAAAACCAGAGGAAGAAATCTTGCCTGTAATTTTTTCTTGATTTAGATTCAATGTCAATTGAGGAAACAAATTTCATTATTTTTTACTAGCTTTAGACTCTGTAGTTACTACCAACACACTCCATATCTAAAACCATGACACCCTCTGAACGCATAAAACAAATTAAGGATATTTCTAAAGCTTTAAGTAAAGAAGAAAAGAGCATTATAGATCTTACCCTTGAACAACACAATTTACCCACGGACTATTGGGATGAGTATGAAGCGATCCCATATGTAATAGCAATGCTCCGAAAAGCTAGCGATGAATCCCTCCTTGATTTATCAGAACATCTAGGTACCGCTAGTGAACTTAAAAGCATTATCGTCCCTTCATCCGGGCAGCCCAACCAACCCCTTGTCTTTATTAGCCACCTCTCCAAGATCAAGGATAAAACGATCTTAATTAAAGAAGAACTTGAAAAGTATTCTATTTCCGCGTTTGTGGCACACTCCGACATTGAACCCACGAAGGAATGGCAGACAGAAATTGAGAACGCGTTATTAACAATGGATGCTCTTGTGGCTCTTTTATCACCTGGGTTCAAGGAAAGTAGTTGGACGGATCAGGAAGTAGGTGTAGCAATTGGTAGGAAAGTTCCTATCATATCCGTTCGAATGGGGCTAGATCCTCACGGTTTTATAGGTAAGTTTCAGGGTCTTCAAGGTAACAATAAAAACGAACGAACAATTGCTCGCGAAATTGTTGAGATTCTTATGACTAAACCTAATATTGCTCCAAAAATTGCTCCAGGTCTTGTAGAAATTTTTTTCAATTCCAGCAGTTTTGAAGATGCAAAACAGAATATGAGTATGCTGGAGCATTGTAATCATTTGACTCCTGACATGGTCCCGAAGTTGAAAAAAACTATTATAAATAGTCAAGTTTCGGATGCTTTTGGTGTCCCGGAAAGAGTAAAAAATTTGATAAAAAAAATTGGTGTCTAGTGGAGAACCACCACTTCGCTTAGGGTGAATTTATTTAGCTTTGCTTTGCAGGAATTCCCGGAGGGAGGGGGAGCTGGCGAGGTGGATGGGGGTGATGCCGGGTTGCCGGGTGAACGGGTCGAGTCCTTCGGCCTTCACGTCGGCTCCCTTGTCGATGAGCAGTGCGGCAATCCCCTTCTGGCCGCTGAGCGCGGCGTAGTGCAGGGGCGTCAATTTCCGGTTGTCGCGGGCGTGGATGTCCGCGCCTTTTTCCATCAATAAGTCCGCCATCGATTCCGGTCCGAACTGCGCCACGTAATGCAGTGGCGTTTTGCCCCAGGATTTTTCCTTGGCGTTCAACTGGGCGCCGTTTTTGATGAGCATTTCGGCGACATCCGTCTGCACCAACTGCGTCGCCAGGTGAAGTGGGGTGAAGGCGTTACGGTCCCTCGCGTTGACGTTGGCCCCGCGTTCGATGAGGTGACGCGCCACTTCGGTGAATCCGCGGTTGACCGCCCAGTGCAGGGCGGTGCGCTCGAAGCCGTCCTTGGCGTCGATGGCCGCGCCCGACTCGAGCAGTCCTTGCACTTGGATCAGGTTGCCCAGCTTGGCGGACTCGTGCAGGTAGGTCGTCTCTTCTGCCGCACAGGAGGCCAGGAACAGGGCCAGGCAGAATCCCAGCCATATTAATCGGCCCGTGTGACTTTGTGGAAGAATCCCCCTAACCCCCTTTACAAGGGGGGACAAAAGCTCCCCCTTCTCCGAAGGGGGCTGGGGGGCTTTTTCTTTTCGTTTTTTATCCGTGTTCATCGGTATCCATCTATTGAGAAGGCGGGGCTTTGGAAATCTCCGCATCGCCCGCCGGGGTGGTTGACCGCGTGATGAATTCTTTGATTTTATCAAAGTAATCGCTGCCGCCGACGCGGATGGTGTTGTTGTGTCCCGCGCCCGCGATATTATAAAACTCCTTGGGCTCGGCCGCTCCCTGATACAGTTCGCGCCCCAGCGTGTAAGGAATAATGCTATCCGCTGTGCCGTGCAGAAACAGTTTCGGCACGTTGAGGTGGGCCACGTAGCTGAGCGTGTCGAGTTCCGAGCTCATGAACCAGCCCACCGGGAGGATGGGAAACATTCTGCCCGCCATATCCTTCGCGTTGGTGAAGGAAGACTCCAGGATCAGCCCCGCCGCCGGGTTCTGGGATGCGATGTAGGCCGCGAACGCCCCGCCCAGCGACCGCCCGAACAGGATCAGTGAACGGGCCGACACCCCCGGTTGCGCCATCAACATATCATACGCCGCCTGGGAGTCCAGCCGGATTCCCCGCTCGTCGGGGTCGCCCTCGCTTTTGCCGTAGCCCCGGTAATCGAAAATAAACACGTTGAGTTTCAGGTGGTACAGGAAGAAAACGTTTTCGGTGCGGTGGGAGAGGTTGCCGGCGTTGCCGTGAAAGAACAGGAAGCTCGCCTCGGCTTCTTCATGCGGGACATACCAGCCGTGCAGTTTGACCCCGTCTTCGGCCTTAAACCAGACCTCCTGGATCGGGAGCGGTATGCCGGAGGTGTCCCACTGGCCCACGGGAAATTTTGCAGGATGATAAATGATTTTATTTTCACAGCTGACCAGCAGCACCACGAACAACACCAGGATAACGGCCAGCCCCGCAAGCGTCTCTAAAATGGCTTTCCCCTTTTTCATGAAGGGATGTCGGCCTTCTTGACTTTCACCTTGAGACCGTCGACCTGTTGCACCACCACGGCTTCCCCTTCGCCGATGTTCTCGTCACCCACGGCGTTCCATAACTCGCCGTGCACCTGGACACTGCCTTCCGGTTCCAGCGCCTTTGTCACCACGCCGGTTTGGCCGACCAGCCCTTCCGCGCCGGTGGTGATTTTCAGCCTGGCGGATTTGCCGGCCAGGTACACCGTCCCCAGCGAGATGAGAACGGCGGTGACCAAGGTCGGGTACAGCACGCTGCGGGAAATCTGCATAGCGGGATCGTCGCTGTCCATCAGCATGATGGATCCCAGGAGAAGGCACACCACTCCCCCCGCGGACAGCAGGCCGAACGTCGGGGTGTTCAGTTCGCCGATGAACAGGATGCCGCCGAGCATGATGAGCAAAAGCCCCGCGTAATTGATCGGCAGGGTCTGCATGGCGTACAGGGCGAGGATCATGCAGATGCCGCCCACAATTCCCGGCAGGATGAGTCCCGGGTTGGACAGTTCGAAGTACAATCCCACCATCCCGATCATCATCAGGATATACGCGATGTTGGGATTGGAGATGGTGTCGAGAATATTTTCGCGCGGCGACATTTTGCGGTACACAATTTCCTTGCCCTGGGTGGCGAGGGTCACTGTAGTGCCGTCGCCCATTTTTACTTCGCGGCCGTCGACGGCCAGCACCAGCGCTTCGACGTTGCCCGCGATCAGGTCGATGACGGCGAGTTTCTTGGCTTCCTCGGCGGAGATGGAAACGCTGTCGCGCACCGCCTTTTCCGCCCAGTAGGCGTTGCGTCCCCGGGCTTCGGCGAGGGAGCGGATATACGCCGACGCGTCATTGAGGACTTTATCTTCCATGGGGCTGGGTTTGCCCCCGGCTTCCTTTTCACCGCCCATGAGGTTGACCGGATGCGCGGCGCCGATATTGGTGCCGGGCGCCATCGCCGCGATATGCGAGGCGATGGTGATAAACGTCCCCGCCGATGCGGCGCGGGAACCGATCGGCGCGACAAACGTCGCCACCGGAATTTTGGAGCCCTGAATGGCCTTGATGATCTGGCGCATGGAGGTGTCCAGGCCGCCGGGGGTATCCATGCGGATGACGATCAACGCCTCCTTGTCGGCATTGGCTTCCGCGATCCGGGTGCTGACGAATTCGCCGACGACGGGGTTGATCGCGCCGGAGATTTCGATCACCACCACCCGGTCCTCCGCCCAAGCCGTGCCGGACAGCAACACGGTACCGATGACCCATCCCATGATCCATTGTTTCCAGTACATAATCCCTCTAGAATAAACGGTTGAATACCAACATTTTTTCACTCCCGACGGGTAAAGTCAAACGGATTCGCCGGTCCAAAAGGGCCACCCGCGGAGCCCTCTTATTTTGATTCATCCGAGTGGGGTTTGATGATAGACTGAACCGATTGAAAAATGGGCACCCAAGAGGATTCATGGATTATAAAACCGTCTTTATCGTAGACCCCGTCAGGGGCGAGCGCCTGCAGTTGGCGAAATTTCTGAAGCAGGAAAAAATCACCATCGCCACGTTCGTCAAGCTGACGGATTGCTTCAAGAAAAACAATCTGCTGAAATGCGATGTGGTGATCTATGTCCTGCGCCAGGGCAAAACCGAGTTGAAGGCGCTCCACAAGATGACCCCGCGCGAAAAAAATATCCCATTTGTGATTGTCGGGGATCCCGACTTGCCGGACATCCCGCTGGATGAATGGCAGCAAAAGGGATTCAAATCCATCGACCTCGCCCTCAGCAAGGAAAAAACCAAGGAAATCACCTATAATTTAATATCACCGGAGGGACCGGTTCCGGAACGCAAACCCCTGGAACCCATTACCCTGCCCTGACGGCGGCGACCCGTCTCTTTCAACCCCATACAACGATGAATTCCCCTTCGGCGCAAACGCGCGAAATCAAGATCGGACCCCTGTCCATCGGCGGCGGCAATCCCATCGCCATAATCGCCGGACCCTGCGTCATCGAATCGGAAAAGCATGCGCTCAAAACCGCCGATCAACTGAAGCGCGCGTTTGCCGACGCCGGGATTCCATTCATATATAAATCGTCGTACGACAAGGCCAACCGGTCGTCCATCCATTCGTTCCGCGGTCCCGGCCTGAAAGAGGGTCTGAGGATTCTGCACAAGGTGAAAGAGGAGCTGGACGTGCCGATCCTCTCGGACATCCACAAAGAGGAAGAGGTGGACCCGGCGGCGGCGGTGCTCGACGTTCTGCAGATTCCCGCATTTCTGTGCCGGCAGACCGACCTCATCGTCAAGGCCGCCAAAACGGGCAAACCGATCAACGTGAAGAAGGGACAGTTCCTCGCGCCGTGGGATATGAAAAACGTGGTCGATAAAATCCGGGAATGCGGCAATGACAATATCATGGTCACCGAACGCGGGTTCATGCTCGGGTACAACAACATGGTGGTCGATATGCGGTCGCTGGTGTGGATGCGCGAGTTCGGCTACCCGGTGGTGTACGATTGCACCCACAGCCTGCAACTCCCCGGCGGACAGGGCACGACCTCCGGAGGCCAGCGCGAACTGGTGCCTCCCCTGACCCGCGCCGCGGTGGCGGTGGGATGCGACATGCTGTTCATGGAAGTGCACCCCGATCCCGACAACGCGCCGTCCGACGGACCCAACATGCTCAAGTTCGATCGGCTCCCCGCTCTGCTGAAACAGATCAAGGACCTGGACCAGCTTCGATTAAAATAAATTTCATGTTTTTTGTGTTGCTCCCCCTTGTAAAGGGGGCTGGGGGGATTCTTCCCTTGTGTCACCCTGAGCCTGTCGAAGGATGACCTGGCGAGTGGTTGGGGTGATTTTGCACCGCAGAGGGCACAGGGGGCCGCAGAGAAAACCTGAAAAGGGAACAACCCTAATACCTCCTCCCCTTTACCAAGGGGAGGACTGAGGAGGGGTTATCAATAACCTCCCCTGTATCCCCCCTTGGTAAGGAGGGGAAATCACCATGCGCTTTTCAATTAACCATTTCGTTTCCCTTTTATTGGCGTTCGTCCTGCTTCCCGCAATTGCGATGCCGGAAGAGTCGGGCGCCTGGAAATTTCTGCCACCCACGCCCACCGCCCGTACGGAAGTGGCGGTCGTCAACCATCAGGACAAAATATATCTCATCGGCGGTTTCACCCCGGACGGCATCACCGGCCAGGTCGAAGTGTATGATCCCCGGTCCAATAGCTGGTCGAAAGCCGCTCCCCTGCCCCGTCCCCTGCACCACACCACGGCGGTTTCGGCTCATGGCAGAATCTATGTGGTCGGCGGATTTTCATCGGGCGCGTGGACGCCGGTGAACACCGTCTACGCTTACGACGCGGCTGAAAATAAATGGAGGCAACAGGCGTCGATGCCGACCGAACGCGGCGCACTGGCGGCGGGGGTCCTTGACGGCCAAATCTACGCGGTGGGCGGCGCGCTTAAAAAATTTTTCCGCCTGGTAAACACCAACGCCCATGAAGTGTACGATCCCAAAACCGATACCTGGAAAGCACTGGCGCCCATCCCCACCCCGCGCGACCATCTCACCGTCTCCGTGGCAAATGGTCTGCTGTATGCCATCGGCGGGCGCGTCAACGTCAACTACAATAATAATCTCAACGCCAACGAAGCCTATGATCCCAACACCAACCAATGGCAAACGCTGGCCCCTCTGCCTACGGCGCGTTCCGGCATCACTTCGCAATATATAAAAGGCAGGATTTTCGTGTTCGGCGGCGAGTCGGGCAAGGGTACGTTCAACGAAAACGAAGCGTACGATCCGAACACGAATCAATGGACCGCCATGCCGCCCATGCCGAAATCCTGCCACGGCCTCGGCTCGGCCGTAGTGAACGGCACCATTCATCTCTTGAACGGCGGCCCCCGCCCCGGTGGCGGCGGCAGTACCTACCACCAGGTGTTCACACCCCAATAAATTTTACCGGCAGTTGGATTCGACGATTTCGTGCGGATTGGCGACGGTTTTGCACAGGTAGGATTCTTCTTCCCCTTCTTTCAGCGATGTCTGTTCGGCAGGCAGGGAATAGACGGTGACTTCGCTGTGAAGGGCGTGCGCGGCGTTTCGGGCGGCGGTCTTATTGATGCGGGCGAATTTCCGCGGCATGCCCCGCCAGCCGATCAATACTTTATGATCCTCGAATTTTACCCACGCCACCTCCGGCACGCCGTGCAGGTAGGTCAACGCCTCGGCCATTATCCTCCACGGCGGACGCTTCTCCTGCGCTTCCGCGTTGACGGGCAACCCGAAGATCAGCATCAGGGCAACGACCATCCCAGCCTTTCGATTCATAGAGTCCTCCCCAAAAATTCAGTCAAACTCGCGGTGGCTGTTTTGGCGTGTTTGCCGAGATCAATCATGCTTTTCAGGTCGCCGGGATGGGTGAGGATATGCCACCCGGCTTTCAGTTTCGACACCTCGCCGTCGGCCTCTACCAGATGGGAGCAATCGATCAATTCCTGATCGGCGGTATCGGTAATGGCCCTCACGGAGGCAAAGGGAAGGTTGCGGGCTTGAGTTTCCTCCGCCAGAGCGAAGGTTTCCATATCCACCGCCACGGCGGAGTACTTTTCTCTCAGCGCCTTCTTCTCGGGCGGCGTGGCCACCACTTGGTCGACCGTCAACAACGTCCCGCGGGCCACCTCGGGCATCGTTCCCAATAATTCTCCATCCAATGAATACGATTTCAGGGTTTCGTAATAGACCACTTGATCCGCCACCACCAGATCGCCGACCTTTAAGGACGGGTCCAGCGCCCCGGCATAGCCGATGGAAATTATTCGCTTTAATGTATATTTCCCGGCAATTTCCGCCAGAGCCCGCCGAGCGCGGTCGCACCCCATGCCGGAACGCACCAGGACGATGGGGGCATCCCGCCAGGTCCCGGCGAAGGCGTTGCCGGTTGGCCAGCGCAGGGTGTTCGTAATCCGCATTTCTTTTTTGATGCCGGCGATTTCGTCTTTGATGGCGCCGATGATGGCGATACGCTTTTCCATATTTAAATTGTAACCGTATCCGCTGGACGAAAAATTTTTATTTTAGGCAAAGCCGGGGGCCTGTGCTATGTTTCCCCATCGTTCCCCGGGCGAGGCCCGGCCAGCGTGACGCTGGACCCAACCGAGCCAGGCCCGGAGCATTTTTTTCCCCTCCCCCTTAGGGAGAGGGCTTAGAAACAACACAGATTCTTCGTCATTCCGTTCGTCAGAATGACAGGTAACATCTAATTTGTCATCCTGAGCGCCAGCGAAGGATCTATGTTTGTCCTGATTGCAGTACTTACGCAAAGGTCTCTCTTAAACCGGAAACCCGCGACTTATGCCCAAGGAAAAACAGACCATACCCGTCAACCTCGGCGATCATGTTGAGCTAAGGGTGGAGACCCTCGCCTCCAGCGGCGACGGCCTGTGCCGTCATGAAGGCTACACCCTGTTCGTCCCGACGGGTTTGCCGGGCGACGTCGCCCGGTGCGAGATCGTGAAGACCACGCCGCGTTTCGGTGTGGCGCGTGCGGTCGAATTTTCCAAGAAGTCCGCCGACCGAGTGACGGCGCCCTGCCCCGTGTTTCCGGAATGCGGCGGGTGCAAACTGCAACATCTCGATTACGGCCAACAGATGGCGTTCAAGGTGCAGGTGGTCACCGATGCGCTGGAGCGGATCGGAAAAATCAGCATTTCCGTGCCGATCGAATCGGTCCCCGCGGAGCGCACCCTGCATTACCGCAACAAGGGAAGCTTCGCGCTCAGCCATAAGGGCGGCAAACCGCGCATCGGTTTTTACAAACAGGGCACTCACGAGGTGGTGGACTCCGCCACCTGCGACACCCTGCTGGAGCCAGTCAATACTATTAAAGAATGGGTGCGCGGTTTGATGCAACAGCACCGCCTCTCCATCTACCACGAGAAAAATCACAAGGGCCTGGTGCGCGGACTGGTGGTGCGCCACTCGCCGGAAACCGGGCAGAGCCTGCTCGCCTTCGTCACCACGACGGGAGAGTTCCCGCAGAAATTTACCGAACAACTGCTCAACCGGAAAAGCCTGATCGACCTCGGTATCGTCGGCGTGGTGCGCAATATCAACAACCATAAAACCAACGCGATCTTGGGGGACACAACCAAAACGCTGTGGGGACAGGATTTTCTGACCGACCGGCTGGGCGATTTGGAGTTTCAACTCTCGCTCACTTCGTTCTTTCAGGTGAACCCGTTTCAAACGGTGAAACTGTACGACATCATTAAAGAATGGGTGCTTCAGAAACCGGGTCCGGTGGTGGACGCGTATTGCGGCAACGGCGGCATCAGCCTGTGGCTGGCGAAGTCGGGTGTGGGCGTTACCGGCGTTGATGAATCCGCCGAGTCGGTGGCCGACGCCAAACAAAGCGCACAGCGTAACGATCTCCCCAACTGCCGGTTCGTGCAGGGCACCCTCGAACGGTTTCTGGCCGACCCGGAGTCCATCGGTCCCGCGCAAACCCTGATCGTCGACCCGCCCCGCAAGGGCTGTTCCGAAGAGGTGATTGACGCTATTCCCCAATTGAAGGTCGAACGGTTGATTTACGTGTCGTGCAACCCCGCCACCCTGGCGCGTGACCTCGCCCGGTTATCGGATTATGCGATCCGGGCGATTAAAGTCATCGACATGTTCCCGCAAACCGCCCACGTCGAAACCGCGGTCCTCCTGGAGCGAACTCTGTCACCCTGAACCTGCCGAAGGGGGGACAGGATAACAGGATAAAAGAAAAACACAGATTCTTCATCGCTAATGCTCCTCAGAATGACAAGGCTTGTTTTCTCTGCGGCCTCTGCGTTCTCTACGGTAAAACGATGAGTGAAGTTTAAAACCCCGCCTGTTTGGGGGTGCGGGGGAAGGGAATAACGTCGCGGATGTTTTCGATGCCGGTGGTGAACTGCACCAGACGCTCGAACCCGAGGCCGAAACCGGAATGCGGGGCAGAACCGTAGCGGCGTAGATCGAGATACCACCCGTACTCTTCGGGGTCGAGTCCCTTTTGCCGGATGCGTTGCGTCAGCGTGTCATAGTCATCCTCGCGCTGACTGCCGCCGATGATCTCACCCAACCGCGGCAACAACACATCCATGGCGCGCACGGTTTCGCCGTCCTCGTTGAGTTTCATGTAAAACGGTTTGATGGTTTCCGGATAGTTGAAGAGGATTACCGGTTTCTTGAATACTTTCTCGACCAGATACCGCTCGTGCTCGGCCTGCAGGTTGCATCCCCATTCCACCGAATACTCGAAGGTCTCGCTCGACTTTTCGAGCAGATGAATCGCCTCGGAATACGGCAGGCGTTCGAAGTCGTGGCTCACCACCTGGTTCAACGTTTCGATGAGATGCTTGTCAATGCGCTGGTTGAAAAATTCGAGGTCGCCGGCGCAGTGTTCCAGCACGTCTTTGAAAAGGAATTTAATGAATTCTTCGGCTAACTCCATGTTGTCGTCGAGGTCGCAGAACGCCATCTCCGGCTCCACCATCCAGAACTCGGCGAGATGGCGGCTGGTGTTGGAGTTTTCGGCGCGGAAGGTGGGGCCGAAGGTGTAAACCAGTGACAGCGCCATGGCGTAGATTTCCGCCTCCAGCTGGCCACTCACCGTGAGGCTGGTTTTCTTGCCGAAAAAATCCTGGTTGTAATCGATTTTTCCATCGTTCTTCGGCGGGTCGGCCAGGTTCAGCGTCGTCACCTGGAACATCTCCCCCGCGCCTTCGCAATCGCTGGTGGTGATGATCGGCGTGTGCAGGTGCAGGAACCCGCGATCGTTGAAGAAACGGTGGATGGAATACGAGAGGCGGTTGCGCACGCGCATCACCGCGCCGATGGTGTTGGTGCGGGGCCGCAGGTGGGATATCTCCCGCAAAAACTCCAGCGAGTGAAATTTTTTCTGCAGGGGATAATGTTCCGGATCGGCGGTGCCGTGCACTTTCACCGAAGCCGCCCGCACCTCCACCGACTGGCCTTTGCCCTCCGACACCACCAGGTTACCGTGGACGGACACGCAACTGCCGGTGGTCAACGGCTTGTTCCAGTCCTTGAAGGAGTCGAGGGAATGGTCGGCGATGATCTGGATGTTTTTCAAACAGGAGCCATCGTTGACCTCGATAAACGAAAACCCGCCCTTGGAATCGCGCCGCGTCCGCACCCATCCCTGAACCAGGATGCCTTCGCGTGGCTGGTCTGCCAACAGGTCTTTGACTCGATCGCGTTTTTGTTTCGCCACTTCGTATCCACTCCCTTCAAAACGTTGCGCCGGGTGTGCCGACGGTGACTACTATAAGCCTTTTTTCAATTCCTTGGGAAGGACAAATTTTCCCGGCCCCTGTCTCCCAGAACCGGCATTGACAAGTCCGGGCTTTTTCGATATTTTAAACGGGCATTGCCGTTCGGACTGAAAAACTCTTTTATTTTTAATCATTTATAAGCGGGCCGGAACCCGATGGGAATCGCGCATGTATGTTTTGAGTAATCTGCTTCAGGCGGTGGCGGTGATCCTGGACATTGTCCTGACGATCTATATGTGGGTCATCA
>SMUY01287868.1_pt1 | contig 12360 bp, 8 predicted proteins | sample 2456441 | NCBI WGS metagenome assembly SMUY01 (sample SAMN11095931, study PRJNA526329) | marine sediment metagenome | biome: Marine sediment; feature: Surficial sediment; material: Deep marine sediment; isolation source: Hadal surficial sediment | place: Pacific Ocean | collected 2014-11 | depth 0-1...
GCTCTTTTGCCGGCCGCGACCCGGAGAGTGCGACCGATGGTCGCAAAACCCGATGCCTCTATGCGAATCTCGTATTCGCCGGCATCCAGGAAGAAGTCGATCTGTCCACGTTCGATTGTCGATCGGTAGGCGATCCGCCTGCTGGCACTCCCAATAATCTCGATCGTCGCTTCAGCAGGTAATCGTCCATTGGTAGGAAGCAGAATGATTGTTACGGCGCCCTGCTCGGGCTCATGCTCGGGGGCATCGACTCTCGAGAGGATCGGCAGCAGCGAACTCGTCTGCAAAGCGCCGCTCTGGTTGGCGCTTGAATCGGTCGTCGCCAGGTCTTCGAGCGTTCGGGGTACGCCCCCGACATCTCCGATCGGAGTGCCCGTCATGGCCATTGCCAGGAAGCTGGCTCCAACTTTGAGACCGTCAAGGGGCGTTCTTGTCTTGAGGATAAAGGCCACCGAGACCGCCAAACCTAATACCAAGACAAACACAAACAACTCCGAGATTGCCCTTCCCGCAATCACCTCGATAGCCTCGTCGATTTGCATGAACGCCGAGGCCTTCGCCTTGTACTTCATCGCAAGATCGGCAATTACCGCCAGGGAAGCTCCGATGGCACAAGACCCAGCTATGCCGAGTATCTGAAGTGCGTTCAACTTCTCTTGCTCATGAGTGCCGGTCTCTGCACCTGATGCACCGTTCATCGAGCACCTCCAAAGCCGGATTCAGGCCACCCATCTATTACGAGCCTGATCCGCGCGTGCGCCGGCTCACCACGATTCCGGTCGAATCGGGGCCTCCGACAGGGAAGACAAATGGATAAGCAGCCGAGCTGAAAATGCCCAGGCGAAGCGAGACGGATTCCTGCTTCGTACGGGCAGGCGAGGAATCGGTTCCCAGCAGAACTCAAGGCCATGGGACGCACTCGGCGGCCAAACCCGCCGTTTCGGTGCAGCAATGATTCGCTGCCTACAGTGGTCCCCAGACGAGGCCCTTTTAGCACGGGTGCAGCGGGGGTTCAAGGAATCCCGCTGCTCCAACGCCGGGGCCGGAGCAGACGTGATCGGTGCCTTCTTCTACCCGACGACCATCACCGTTCAACGCTCCATCGCGCAGGTGCGAAAACGGCACGGCCCCCACGTTGCGCCAGATCTTGTCGGGATGCACGAAGCCGGTGACCGAGTCCGCGGCAAGAAGCGTGACCACCGGATGGCGTAGCGCTCTAACCGCCGCCGCGCAGATCGAAAAGCGGCGGGCCCGGCTCGAGCCGCCGCCGGTGTGCCTCGGCCTCTCGCAACAAGTCTTCGACGACCTCCGGATGCTGCGCCGCGATGTCGAACCTCTCGCCCGGATCTTCTCCGAGGTGAAACAGGAGCGGCGGATCGTGTTGCGTCCGCTCCGGACCCTGCCCGTACGCACCTTGGGTGATGAAGTGGGCCTTGTACGGACCCTTGCGGATGGCGTAGAGCTTGTCGACCCGGTAATAGAACATGAGATTCCGCGGGCCGGGGCCGGTCCCGAGCAGCGCCGGGCTCAGGTCGAGCCCGTCGATGACCCTGTCCTGCGGCACCTCGGCGCCGGCCAGCGTCAACACCGTGGTGAACAGGTCCATGGCGGAGCCCATGTCTTGCCGCACTTCGGGGGCGATCGTCCCCGGCCACCAAAAGATGCCGGGCACCCGCATGCCGCCTTCGAAGGTCGTTCCCTTGCCGTGACGGAACGGTCCGGCAGAACCGCCGTGGGTTTCGAATGCCAGCCAGGGACCGTTGTCGCTGGTGAACACGACCAGGGTGTTCTCTGCGAGGCCCTCTTCCCGTAGCGTATCGAGCACCCGACCGACGCTGCCGTCGATCTCTTCGATGACGTCGCCGTAGATCCCCGCCGGGCTGGTGCCACGAAACTCGTCGGATGCGAACAGCGGCACGTGCGCCATCGAGTGCGGAATGTAGAGGAAGAAAGGCTCGTCCCGATGATCCCTGATGAAGCGGGTGGCTTCTTCCGTGTACCGGCGCGTCAGGGTGTTCTGGTCGGCAGGCCGCTCGATCTCTTCATCGTTTCGATACAGCGGTACGTTGTAGTACTCGATTTTCGGGTCGAAGAGAGCGGCGCGGCCGGCCCCGCCACCCGGTGCCACCGTCGAGTCCATGTCGTTCGAGTAGGGCAGGCCGAACCAGTAGTCGAAGCCATGGTTCGTGGGGAGATAGCGTGGCAGGTGGCCCAGGTGCCACTTGCCGATAATCGCGGTGGCGTAGCCGATCTCTCGCAGCGCTTCAGCGATAACGATCTCGCTGTCCGGCAGTCCGGATTGCGAGTCAGGGAACAGAACCCGGTTGGCACCGTACATCCCGCTGCGCAGATGCAACCGCCCGGTGAGCAGTGCGGCTCGGCTCGGCGAGCAGACGGACGCCTGGGCGTAGAAGCTGGTCCAGCGTTGGCCTTCGGCCGCCATGCGATCGAGGTTCGGCGTCCGGATCGTCGGATGACCGTAGGAGCCGAGATCACCATAGCCGACATCGTCGACGAAGATGATGACGAAGTTCGGCGGTCGCTCCGGACCAACGTTATCAGCGTCGGGGGTCGCGCAACCCGTTAGCGTGGAAGCGAGCGCCAGCAAGCAGAGCACCGCCGCCTGCCCGCGCCCGTCGATCCGTTGCCACCAGGCTGCTGCTCGCCTTGCTGCTCGTTTCAAGGCTGCGCCCTCTACTTCCCGCGATCAGGGAAACGGCGCTCTTCAAGCTCCTTATTCCCGGACCAGGAGGTTGTCCACGTGCCTATCGCGCCAAGAGTAGCTTCTTTCCGCCGGTGCATACCGAGGCCATCCTCTCCTATCGGATGACCTGCACCCGCATCTGCGGCGGGTACAGCCACTCGATGCCGCGCTCGGTGATCACCGCGTTCTCCTCGACGTTCACCGGCACCTTCGCACCGTTCCACTCCGGCGCCGGCGTGAACACAATGAACTCCAGCGAGATGATGTTGTTGGGTCGCACCATGTACTCGGTGCGGATGGGGAAGATCTCGAACAACGACGCCGCCATCTCGTGGCCGATGTTGCCGGCGGCGTGCATGCCGACGTTGACCTCGATGCCTTCGACGTCGCTGGCACGCTCTTGCTCGGTATAGACGTAGCCAGCGTCGCGAATGATCTGCTTGAGCGCGTCGATTTGCTGCCGGCCGGTCAGCCCCGACCGGACGTTGTTGCGGATGATGCGGCGCACGCGCACCGACTCGTCGAAGGCGTTTTGTATCCCCGCCGGCACCTCGGTCTCGCCCTCGCGCAACACGTAGGCGAAGCGCTTGATGTCGGTGGCGAAGTTGTTGCGCTCCAGCCCCCAGTCGATCTGCAGCACGTCACCGCGCTGAATCACGCGCTCGGTGCCGCCGATCTCACCACCATCCGGCAGGTGTGTGTAGACGGTCGGGAACCAGGTGCGCAGCAAGCCCATCCTTTCGCGCTGCTCCTCCAGCCACCAGGCAACGTCGTTGTGCGTGGTAACACCGGGTGTAATCACCTCGTTCGACAGCGCGCGCTCGATGTACGAGCTGGTGAGCTCGCCGACCTTGGAGAACTCGACGAGCTCCAACGCAACACGCTCGCCACGGAAATCGGCAATCAACCGCTGCGCTGAGACGAAGCGCGAGGCGTACGGCTCACCGAGCTCGTCGGACAGGAACTTGAAGTCGGTGTGTGTCAGGCCGTCGGCGACATGCTGTCCCTCATTGCTGTTCGGCAGCTCCAGATAGTTCAAGGCGATGCGCTGCGGATCGCGCTCCAGCACGATCGAGCGCAGGTCGCCGCGCCGACGGAATTCGTCGTAGGCACCGCAGGCTTCCGCCAGGTCGGTTTCACCCCCAAGCTGCAGTCGCTCGATGCGGTCGCCGCCACGGTCGATGAACACGAAGAATCCCTGACCGTTGATCGTCGAGATGGCGAAGTCCATGGTCATCGGCTGCGTGCCGCGGCCCCGGTCGATGACGATCCACATGTCGATGTTGTTGGCGCGCATCGCCTTGGGCAGGACGAAATCGAACTTGTCCTTGCGGATGTTGCAGCTGATCTCCCAGCGCGAGCGCGCGCCGTCGAGTTGTGAAGCGGTTGCGGCGGTTGTGGGTATCGGCGCAACGTGCGGCGTCGCCGCGAGCAGCGTGATGAGAATCATCCGTGCACCCATTATCGAACCTCCGCTCTGTGAGTGTTGCTCGGCCGTTGCGCGTCGGTCCGCGCCATCGTCGAGGATCGGTCGCTCCGCACGAGCGGCGCCCCATCGCCCATGGCGTACCGGATACCACCCAGCAGGTGCTGCAGATACGCGGGATCGGCATAGCTCTCGCGGGTGTGACCGAGCGCGGTATAGAAAGCCCGACCGCCGTCGAAGTCGTGGTACCACGACATCGGATGCGGGTCGCCCGTGTCTGCCCCGTCGTAGCTGCTTTCGTCGATGGTGATCAGGACGTTGGTGCCCGGGCTGATCGAACGGAAGTCGTACCATTCGTCGGTGCGCCGCCACTTCAGATCGAGGTGCGCTGTGGCCTGGTGCCCCCGATCGACGACATCGAGCGTGGCTTGTTGAATCGATGGATGACCGGCGAAGTAGGCGCCCACAAGCTCGCCGTACCAGGGCCAGTCGTATTCCGTATCGGACGCGGCGTGCACGCCGACATAGCCGCCGCCCGCCTGGATGAAGCGCTCCAACTCGGACTGCTGTCCGTCGTCCAAGACGTCGCCGGTGGTGTTGAGGAAAACGACGGCGGCGTATTGCCCGAGGTTTTCTTCCGTGAAGGCGGCGGCATCTTCGGTGGTGTCGACCTCAAACCCGTTTTCGCCGCCCAGACGTCGAATGGCCTCGATGCCGTCCTCGATCGAGCCGTGGCGGAACGCGGCCGTCTTGGAGAAAACCAGAATGCGCCCGGTGGGCGCCGCAAACGACGTCACCGCGAGCAAAGCCATGCCCACGATCAGCCCGATCACACCGTGCTTCCGCATTGTCGCGCCTCCCAGCAGTTAGTAGCGAACGTCCACCTGCCGGCGGCTGGTCGCCGATTCGAGAATCGCGTCGCATACCACGGCGGCGCGGTGGCCGTCGGTAAAGGTGGCACCGTGCGGCGCCACCTCCCGGTCGTTGACGATGCAGTCGAGCAGATGGGTGATCTCGTGCACGAAGGTGTGCTCCCAGCCGATGACATGCCCGTGGGGCCACCAGTTCTCCCAAAACGGATGGTGCGCCTCGGTGATCAGCGCCTGGTGGAAGCCCTGCGTCTCCTTGGGCACATCGTCGATCCAGAACACCTCCAGCTCGTTGAAGCGCTCGAGATCGAAACGCATGCTGCCCTTCTCGCCGTTGATCTCGATGACCTGATGGTTCTTGCGGCCGGCAGCGAAACGGGTCGCTTCGAGCGTGCCCAGCGCACCATTGGTGAACTCGACCGTGGCCACGAAGGCATCATCGACATCGACCGGGGCGGAGCCGCTGCCGTCCGCCAGCGGTCGCTCCTTGATAAACGTCGTCGCCAGCGCCCCCACCGAGCTCATGTCACCGACCAGATAGTGCGCCAGGTCGATGATGTGCGCCCCCAGATCTCCCAACGCCCCGCTCCCCGCTTTGTCCTTGTCGAGCCGCCAGATCTTCGGGGTGCCGTAGTGGGGCATGATCCATTCTTGCAAGTAGACCGCCCGATAGTGGTAGATGCGTCCCAGGGCACCGCTGTCGATAAGGTCGCGCGCCTGCCGGATCGCCGGCACGAATCGGTAGTTGAAGCCCACCATGTGCTTGACGCCCGCCTTCTCCACCGCGTCGAGCATGTCCTTGGATTCCTCGGCGCTACGCCCCAGCGGCTTCTCGCACAGCACGTGTTTGCCGGCCTCGGCGGCGGCGATGCAGGGCTTGGCATGCACGTCGTTGGGGCCGCCGTTGTCGAATAGCTGCACACGATCGTCGGCCAGCATGTCGCGCCAGTCGGTGTAGTGGCTGGCGTAACCGTAGCGCTTTGCCGCCTCCGCCACGGCGCTCTCGTTACGACCGCAAATAGCGGCGAGCTCGGGAATCGCCGGCGGCGGATACATCATGTAAGGGATTTTCTTGAAGGCGTTGGTGTGTGCCTTGCCCATGAAGGCGTACCCGAGCATGCCGATGCCGACGTGCGGAGTGTCTTCGCCGGACTCCCCGGTTTCCCCGGCCCGGCCGGATTTCCCGAATTTTCGAGAAGCCATGTCAGCAAAGGCCTGCTCGCTCATTCGTCGTCCCCGAACGCGGCGTCGAAGGCACTTGCTGAAGGCGCGAAGTCGATGCTGCGCACCAGCTCCAGTGCCTCTTGAGCACCCCACTCACGATCCATGCCGCTGTCCTCCCATTCGATCGACAGCGGCCCGCTGTAGCCCGCCCGATTCAGCGCCCGGATGAGGGGGTCCCACTCGACGTCGCCGCGGCCCGGCGAGACGAAATCCCAGCCCCGACGCGGATCGCCGAAATCGAGGTGCGACGACAGAATGCTGCTGCGCCCGTCGAGCTGCACCCGCACATCTTTCACATGCACGTGGAAAATGCGGTCGGCGAACTCGTCGATGAAAGCCACCGGCTCGACGAATTGATGCACCAGGTGGCTCGGATCGAAGTTGAACCCGAAGCTCGGATGGTTATCGATCGCCTCGAGCGCCCGGCGCGCCGTGTAGATGTCGTAGGCGATCTCGGTGGGGTGAACCTCGAGCCCGAAGCGAACGCCGTGCTCTACAAACGCTTCCATGATCGGCGTCCACCGAGCGGCGAAGTCGAGGTAGCCGGCATCGATGTCTTCCTGGCTGGTGGGCGGAAAGAAGTACAGCTTCGACCACACGCTGCTGCCGGTGAAGCCGTTGACCACGTCGACGCCGAACAGCTTGGCGGCACGCGCGGTGTCGACCATTTCTTGCGCCGCCCTTTGGCGCACGCCCTCCGGGTCGCCGTCGCCCCAGATCCTGTCGGGCAAGATCGACTTGTGACGCTCGTCGATTGGATCGCATTCACACTGGCCAACCAGATGGCTGCTGATTGCCACGCACGACAGCCCGTGCGACTCCAGCAGTTCGCGCTTCGCCGTAACGTATCCGTCGTCCTCGAGCGCCTTGTCGACCTCGAAGTGGTCGCCCCAACACGCCAACTCGAGACCATCGAAGCCCCAGCCGGCAACCTTCTCCGCCAAGGTCGCCAGGGGCAGATCGGCCCACTGGCCGGTAAACAACGTTACGGGTCGTGACATGATTCCTGCCATCGTCAATGAATGAGAATGAGCTCCGTTTGCGGCGGCGTCAGGTACTCGATTCCGTTTTCGGTGGCGATCGCCTCCTCGTGATCCCACCAGAGCAAGTATTGGTCCTCGCCCTCGCCGGCGGGCGACGGCATGTAGAAGAAATACTCGATGACGAAATGATGATTGGGCTGCAGCGGCATGTCCAGCGCCCAATCCGGACCATAGGAGCCGATCCGGGGGCCGAAATAGGTCTCGATCGACCTCGGACGCGCCCCCTTCATGTGGCCATGGGCGTCGACCGAAAGGTGGGTTCTCTCGGGGTCAAACCCTTCGGAATAGACCGGGAAATCGTTCTTCGGAATGGCCATATGCAACTGGTCTTCCCGAACGGAGATCCCTTCGGCTTCGAATCTCCGCGTATAGTTCTGGACGATCTCGCGACCCGTCAATCCCGACCTGATGGTATCTGCGAGGATGGCGTCTACCTTCAGGTACTCTGCCCAGAGCTTTTGAATTTCCGCCGGCGGTTCCGCTTCTCCTTCACGGAGCACGTAGGCGTACATTCCCACGCTGGGAGCCGCCAGGATGTCGCCGCCCTGGACAACGCTGTCTTCCCAGCCGGCGCTCCTGCCCCTTTGTGACAACCCCGTGCTCATCCGCCGAAACACGGTTACTCCTCCCCCGCGAGTTCGGGTCACACCCGGCACCACCGCGGCAAAAGCTCTTTCTGCTGCTTCAACGGCGTCGGCTCGCATTCTCTTGAGGAGCTCGATTTCGCTCCCCACTTTTCGGTGGATGTAATCCCTCATCAGGTACTCGGACGAGACCAGTCTGTCGGCATATTGCTCACCGAGCTCTTCCGCCAGCAGCAGGTAGTCGGTATGCGAGAGGCCGTCTTCCAGTCCCTTGTGGGTGGGCCAAAGTCCCAGGTCATGCTTGAAGTTCACCGCGATGCGCTGCGGATCCCGTGCCGCGACAAACGCTCCGAGGCCGTTGAAGCGCTGGTCGTATTCCGTCGTCGGGCCGCTCACCGGTTCCCGCACGAAGATCGGCTCGCTGATGATGTCGTAGGCGCCCAGCTGTTCGATCGGGTCTTCATAGTCCGAAGCTATTCGTTCCCGTTGTTCCGCTCCCCAGCGACGTCCGAGAATCGCCCGTTCGATCCGGTCGCCACCGCGATCCGTGAAGACGAACACCCCGGAAGTACTGCCCAGTTCGTCGGCGCCGAAGGAATCGGGAATCGCCTCTCTCATCACGTGGATCCACATATCGACATCGTTCTCCCTCATGACTTGTGGAAGAACGATGTCGAACTTGTCCCGGCGAATCTGATTGTTCTCGTCGACATACGGCGAGGGTCGGTCGCGCTGTCCCTGAGCCTGGGCTGCCGTTTCACCCTGAGCAAAAAGGCCGGCCGACAGCAGCAGGCACAAGAAGCCCGACGAAGCCGCCCGTGAGCGCGAGACAATTCCCCGTTTCTTTCTCATCGTTGCCTCCTGTTCGAACGGCCGACCGCCGCCCATAGGCTTCGAGTTTTCATCATCCGGATGAAACCACAGGGGCACCGCTTCCTCCAGACCGCCACCGTGTCGAGTTCGTTCGCGACAGCTCGCACGGATCAGCAAGCTGGGAAGGTTCAACTAATCTGGATTTCTCAACCGTGGCCTAGCGGATATCTCAACGGGTCACGGCTGCGCGAGCGCGGTGGCGCACGAGTACTGCGTCGCGACGACGTCCCCTTGCTTGCGCCAGTGCGCCGTAGAGATCAGCGCCCGCCGCGGCGGGCCAGGAAGGCCTCGAGCTCCTCGCCGTCGATGACGCCGTCACCGTTGCTGTCGATGCGATCGAAGACCATCTCGCGCTGCTGCTCGGGAACCTCGGAGCGGGCGATGATGCCGTCTTCGTTGACGTCCCACAACTGGATCCGCTCGCGCATGGCTTCGGCATTGCCGCCACGACCACCGCGGCCCCCGGCGCCACGGCCGCCGCGCCCGCCCCTACCCGCGAACCCTCCGGCACGGTTGAAGGTGCTGCCGCCATCGGGATCGGCGAGCAACCGGATGTCGTAGGTCTGGGTCAGCGGGATGCACCAGGTGTTGGCGTTGTCGCAAGCGTAGTAGGTGACCGTGAGCTCCACCGCCTCGTCGTCCTCGCTCCAAACCCCTCCGGCGTCGACCTCGAGCAGAAACTCGCGGGGGTCGGCATCGGCCTCGACCTCGACCTCGGGGAATGTGGCGGAGGAGGGGGTGATTTCGACCCGGTCGGGAACGACGGTGAAGGCGAACTCCGGCTGTGGCGCCAGATTGTTCCAGTGGACTTCGTACAGCGGGTCGAGGTGGAAACCCACGTACAGGTTTCCGTCTCCACCGCGGATGACGGCGGGATCGACCTCGACGCGCAGCTTGGCGTAGTACGGCAGATCGTTCTTCGAGCTGGTTGCGATCATCTGCACCGGCATCATCCGTCCCGGAGGCCGCACCCGCGGAACGACGCCGGTGGCCACTGTCGGTTGGGCGAATTCCTGTCGCGGTAAATCGAGGTCGGAAACGCTGGTCGGATTCTCGACGGTCCCCACCAGTTCGCCCAAATCGGCGCGCAGCTGGGTCGGGTCGCTCCAATTGCGGCGGGCGACGACGTTGCCGTCGGGGTCGATGACGAACTCGGAGTTGGGCACGTCGCCGAGGGCCCGCTTGAGGTCGTTGTCCATGTTGTCGGCGAGCCACTCGACACGGCTGCCCAGCGTGCGCTTCGCCTCGGCAACATGCATGAGACGTTCCTCGAGCGTTACCGGTTGAACGTAGCCGTTGAGCTCGGGATGGGCAAGCGCCTTGTAGACGTAGAAGAAACGCACGCCCTTCGGGGTGTAATCCCGCTCTATCGTCTCCACCCGGGAGACGTTCGCCAGGAAGGGTGGTCAGGTGAGACACCCGAGGATGACCACCGAATAGTGCCCCGTCAGCAGGTCCGGAAGACGGTGCGGCATCCCCTCGTCGTCGTAGACGAGCACGTCGGGCATCGCCTCACCGATATCGGGGGCTACCGCCTCGAAATTCTGGAACATCCCCCCGCCCCCGCCGAATCCCTGGCCACGCCCAGAGCCCTGGCCGCGTTGCCGCTGGGCCAGCGAAGTAGCCGGCGCGGCGAGCACCAGCACGAGCAACAAAGTCAGAAACGTCACTTTCATAGTTCTCATGTCTTCATTTGTACAACAGCGGCCGGGCCGGAGGCTACGACGAAGCAAATAAGTTTTGTTAAGAAACGTAGGCGACAATCATTGCGGCCGCCTCCCCTGCCGTTGTGTTGCTCTCCGCCTGGCCGCCGCCTTCCGACAGCTTCCCAAAATTCCGCTGCTGGCCGGTGCCGAAAACGCGATTCCCTATACTTGAAAAACCATTTCCTGTACTTTGTCTACCCGTGGTTGGGACGGTGTTGGGGTCCCTGTTACGTCGACAAAACCCAGGCAGATGTGGGAATTACTGCGTACCCCCGCGATACTGATCGCCGCCGTCGCTCCGCTCGGGCTGGGCACGGCCACGAGTCCCGGCTTCACCGCTTCGTTGTTGTTGGCGGTATCCGCGGAATCGAGACAACTTCCCCAGGGCGCGCTCCTGGGAGCACGGAGAGCTCTCGCTGAAGGGCGTACCGATGATGCGCTCGCGGAACTCGAACGGCTGACCGAGCGATACCCCGACTCCGCCGGCACTGTGCTCCTGCTCGGCCACGCATGGCTCGCCAAAGGGGATCCCGTGGCTGCGACGCGGGCCTACCTGCGGGCCCTGGACTTGCGGCCCAACTTTGCCCAGGCGTTGATCTCTCTGGGTGACATCCACATGGAATCCGGCAACCTCGAGGAAGCCGACAGATACTACGCGAGGACCATCGAGGCGGCCCCGAATCTTCCCATGGCCTACCGCAGGGCAGTCGCGGTCGATGTGGCGTTACTGCGCGACGGCGCTGCTGTCGAGCACTTGCAGCGCTACTTGGAGTTGCAGGGTGAGGACGTCGAGGCGCTCAGCATTCTCGGGATCCAGCAGTACCTCAACGAAGATCGCGACGGTGCAATCGAGACCTTGGAGCAAGTTCTGCAGATCGACCCCGATAACACCAAGGCGCACTACGGTTTGGGTACAGTCTTTTCAGACCGGCCAGCCGACTACAGCCGAGCCCTCGAGCACCTACGCCGCGCTATCGCCGGAGACGAGACAAACTACACGGCGTACTACCTCATGGGAAAGGTGCTGGCAGCGGACGGGGAGCTTGAACAGGCGATCGATGCGCTGGAGCGCGTTGTCGAGCTCAGCCCGAACTTCACCGATGCCTACTACCGCATCGCCCAGGTCTACGCCCGTCTCGGTGACCGGGAATCGGCGGGGGTGCACCAACAACGGTTCGAGGAGCTCCAAAGAGAGGAAGAAGCCAGCGATCTCCGGATCAGGCGGTTCCTGGCCTTGAAGAACGCCGCATCCGCCGCTCTTGCGAGTGGCGACTTCCCGGCCTTTCGCGAGGCGATGCAGCAGTTCATCGAGGCCTATCCGACGGACCCGGAGGTTTTCATCCTTGCGGCGCGGGGCTCGCTGGCCACGGACACCGTGGACCCGGGAATCGAAGCCCTGAGCCGCATCCTCAGCGGCCGTTCTGCCCGCTGGGACGTTCTCTACTACCATGGTTTGTTGTTGCAGCGAGCCGGTCGCCTCCAGGAGGCTCGAGACAAACTTCGGCAGGCTCTCGAGAAAAACACTACGTTCGGTGACGCGTACGCTGCCCTGGGCAACGTACTCATGGACCTCGATGAGCCAGGTGCGGCGGTGGAAGCCTACCTGACGGCGGTGAGTTTGGATCGAGAGAACGCCGCTTTCCATCTCAGCCTGGCGGGTGCTTACGGTCGTCTCGGTCTCACAGAGCTCGAGGCCGAGGCCATGGCCACCTATCAACGACTGATGGCGAAGGGGGGGACCCTCGTCTCGGCGCAAGCCAATCAGGCGCCGGCTTCCTCCGGCCACCAACGGATGGTGACTCTCTTGGCCGAGATTGGTCGGTCGAAGCCCCAGGGCTTCCTGACGCAGAAGCGCGTCGAAGGGGCGTGGCGCGACCTCACCGCGGGTGCCGTCGGTGCGTCTCCGTTCGACCGAGCCGCTCTGCTCATCA
>SMUY01223673.1_pt1 | contig 12348 bp, 13 predicted proteins | sample 2456441 | NCBI WGS metagenome assembly SMUY01 (sample SAMN11095931, study PRJNA526329) | marine sediment metagenome | biome: Marine sediment; feature: Surficial sediment; material: Deep marine sediment; isolation source: Hadal surficial sediment | place: Pacific Ocean | collected 2014-11 | depth...
AAGGGTTTGGCGGCCAGCCTTGCCAAGGGCACCTCTGCCCAACAGCAGAACCAGATCGCCGGTGCGCTTGCCGCCATAGAGGCGGCCCACGGCCACGCCGAGAAGGCGCATAAATTCGACGTCGAAATCTCGAAGCAACTGATCCGGGCGGACAGTATCGTCAAGGATGCCGACGACAATCTCGCGTCCATCGCCGGCGATTCGACGGCGCAGCTCCGCGGCCTGATCAAGGGGGTCGCCAAGGCGAGCAAGGCCGAGTTGACCATCGCCAGCGGTGAAATGGATACCCTGTTCCAGGTCAGTACCGTTTCCCAGGGTATTCTGACGACGCTGCGCAAGAACCGCATCCTTCTAGATTCCGCGCAGCGGGCCGATGATCCCAAAGTCATTGAAGGACTGGCCAAGCGGTTCGCCGCCGTCCACCGGCGCGTGCTTGCGCTGCTGGAAAACCTGCCCGGGACCGGTGGTGACTTTGAATATCTGCCCCAAATGATCGAGAATTTTGGAAAGGCCACAAAGGTGTTCACGCTGCGCGGGGACATCCTTCATGAACAGGCCAATGCGGCCGCGAAGAGCGCGGCGGCGGAAAACATACTCGCAGCCGTCGGCGAAACGATTTCCTCCGGCGCGGCGGAGACTGCCGTGCGCAGCATCGACGCCATTACCGACAAGGCCAGGAATATCGAGTTGGTCGCGGCGGGCGCGCTGGCCTTCACCCTTCTGTTCACCGTGGTAACCGGATGGATAGGGCGCCGGGAACTGATTATTCCGCTGGCGCGCGCGAGTGCCGTTCTGAAAGAACTGAGCGCCGGCAATATGGATGCCAAGATGAAGCCTGCCCGGCTTGCCGAGCTCGAATCGGTGCGCGAAGCCACGGATAGCTTCCGCACCGCGCTCGCCAACGTGGAACGCATGGCCGCCGAAAAGCAGGAAAGCCACGCTCAGGAGGAAAAAGCGGCGGCCATGACACAACTGGCCGACAGCTTCGAAAGCAGCGTCAAGGGTGTCGCCGACGCCCTGCTGGATTCTTCCAACACCCTGAAAAATAACGCCGATCAGATGGCTTCGACCGCTGGGAGCATGTCGGGTCAGTCACAATCGGCGGTCGCCGGCATGCAACAGAGCACCGCCAACATGCAGACGGTCGCCTCGGCAACGGAGGAGTTAACGGCATCGATAGATGAGATCGGACGCCGCGCCGACCATTCCACGGAAATTGCTCGAACCGCCGTGATGGGCGCCGAAGAAGCCACCGAAACGATTAAGGATCTGGCGAGGGCCGGGGATTCGATCGCGAGTTCCATTGGCCTGATCCAGGACATCGCCAATCAAACCAATCTTCTGGCCCTCAACGCGACGATCGAGGCGGCCCGGGCGGGCGAGGCGGGGAAAGGCTTTTCCGTCGTCGCCTCGGAAGTAAAATCACTGGCCGGCCAGTCGGCGAACGCGGCCGAGGAGATTTCGTCCCAGGTCCAACACATACAGTTAGAGACAGGCAAAACGGTGGAAGTCATTCAGCATATCACCGGCGTCATCGAGGAGATCAGCGCCATTACCGGGGAAATCGCCGATTCCGTCACCGAGCAGAACAAGGCCACTCAGGAAATCAGCTCGAACTTGCAGGAAATCGCGCAAGATGCGGCACAGATCTCATCGGATATAGGCGAGGTCAATAGCGCCGCATCGGAAAGCGGCGAGGTCGCCAACGAGGTCCAGAGCGCTGCCGCGCACCTCTCCCAGCTCTCGAATTCCCTCCGCAGTGAGGTCGACAAATTCCTTGCGGAAGTGCGATCCGCATAGCCGTCCGGCTACCTGCTTCGCTCCGACAAGGCCATAGCACCTGTGGCTCCCTGTTCCTTCTTAAAACCTGGATTCTCTGAGTACTACGGCTTTCACCCTGGCCTGACCCCTTGAAATTGGTCAATGAGGATCGGTAGAACCGGATCGAATTGAAGGAGGTTTAGAACTCGCTGAAACGGTACACCGCCCGCAACCGATCGATGTGACAGGTGAGCCGTTCCGTGGCCTGGAGGGGGCCGCCGGGATTGGTGAATTCAGTCCTCGTCCGGTTCGGTGTAGTAATGCGTTTCATACATGATGCATCCCTTTTCGGACTTGAACGGTCCGTGAAACACGCCCGGCGGCCGGCAGGCATAAGTGGGGGCAAAGAACTGTTTGCCGCCGTCGCCGTTTTGGTCGTTGCCGACAATCAGATCGCCCTCGAAAAGATACACTTCCTCCCAATGATCATGAATGAACGGTTCCGTTGAAAAACAACCGGGCTCGATCCTGAGAAACCGCGTCCGGCTGCCCGTTTTGCGGTCTTCGTCCAAGTCGCTGGTCAGCACTTTTTGCTTGATGCCTTCGGGGTAGCCGGTTGGCGTTTCCCATCCCTCGTCCATATCAAGACTTATGAACTCGATATGCGGTTTACCTTTGCCCATGATCCATCTCCCCAGTTCAAATCCTTGTCCAACTAAACTTCGGCAGGCAGTGCGTCGACCCGATAATTACACGTAATCCGCCGGCCGCGCACGGGATCGAACAACTCCGCCTCGAAAGCTTGCGCCGGCCGCACCGCGCCTTTCACCGCAAGGGTTCCGCAAAACATCAAGGTTCCCGGTTCAAGAACCTTTGTTTGCGGCGAATACATTTCGATAAGCGCGTCGGGCGGCAACATATTGGCGACCGTGCCCTCTTGGTAGCTTTGCCTGTCTTCCCCGTCACGCAAGCTCGAGCGCAAGATCAATTCATCCCAATGATCCGCGACATCCTCGAAACGCCATAACTCGGCGCCGATGGGCTTGGCGCACATCTGCTTGGAAACCGCGATATCATAGGCTTCCACCTTGCGGTCGGTATGATCGGAACCGACGCCAACCCATAACCCGTCCTTTAACGCCAGGAGAAAAAATTCGACTTCGCCGCTCGAAGCCGTGCCCAGTACTTGGATCGCGCTCGCCGTGGTCAGCTGGCCGACGGAGACCCGGTAGAAACACGGTATTTTGTTCGGCCTGGCGATGCCGATCGCCTCCAGTTCGGCGATATGCTTTTCCACAGCGTGCTTATCCCGGCCGGTCCAACCGGCAATGACGAGACGGTCGATTTCGACACTTTTGTCTTCGGTTGCATCGATGCCGGTGAAACGAAACTCAAAACTTGGCGATGGATTCATTTATCCTCACTCTCATTCGCGTATTGTAAACCGCTCGATTGACGACCACCCGCATTAGACGGCGGCGGGGGGCGGCGCGGGACGGCCGAGGATCATGTCCGAGCCTTTCTCCGCGATCATGATGACGACCGCGTTCAGCGCCCCGCCCACGAGGTCGGGGATAACCGATGCGTCGACCACGCGCAGCCCATCCGTGCCATGGGGTCTCAGTTCCCCATCGACGACGGAATTCCCGCCAACGCCCATGGCGCAGGTCGCGCAGGGGTGATGCGCCGTCTGCGATATCCTCCGGTTATAGCCATCGATATCGTCGTCGCTCTGCACGCCGTCGCCGGGGCCACGCTCCTCGCCGCGGAACGGATCGAGCGGCGCCTGGCGGGCGATGTCGCGGGCCAGCTTGACGCCGTCACGGAGCCCGCGGATGTCGGCCTCGGCGGCCAGGAAGTTCTGAACAATGCGCGGTGGTTCGTGTGGGTCGGCGGAGGCCAAGGTGATCCGGCCCCTGCTTTCGGGATGGAGCAGGACGGGTCGAACCATCATGGCGTCCTCCCAGCCCGGTGCGATCCCCGGGAACCAGGGCGCCGCCCCGGGGGGGAGGGAGCGGAACAGGAAATGGATATCGGGCGCTTCCAAGTCGGGCCGGGTCTTGAGAAATGCCATTATTCCCGCGGGCAGGGTCGTGGCGGGACCGGTTCCGGTGAGATACGCCCGTGCCATGTTGAAAAGAAGGCGGTCCCAACGCAAGTGCCGCCGGAACGGACCCGGCTCGAGGCGCCTATACCAAACGACGGAGGAAACGTGATCCTGAAGGTTCCTCCCGACCCCCGGCAGATCCAAGGTGACGTCGATTCCATGGCTGCGTAGGTGATCCGCGGGGCCGATGCCCGACAGCATCAAAAGCTGTGGCGAGTTGATGGCACCCCCGGAAAGGATCACCTCCTTCGACGCCCGGGCGAGTGTGGTATTTCCACCCCTCTCGTAGGCCACGCCAACGGCACGCTTGCCTTCCATGACGATGCGGATCGCCAGGGCGCGCGTCAATACCTTGAGGTTGGGGCGGGCCCGGGCGGGGTTGAGGTAGGCACCGGCCACGGTGCAACGCCGACCATTTTTTATGGTGTTCTGAATCCGCGCGAAGCCAACTTGGTCGGCACCGTTGAGGTCCTGGGTGATAGGTTGCCCGGCGGCGCGGGCGGCCTCCAGCCAGGCGTCCCAAATGGGGTCCTCGGACCGCGAGCGTTCGATATGGAGCGGGCCCGAACCGCCGCGAAATTCGTCTGCGCCGCCCTCCCAGGATTCCAGGCGCTTGAAATAAGGAAGCACATGGCTGAAGGACCATTGGCTAAGGCCATAAGTCGCCCAACGGTCGTAATCGGCCACCTGGCCGCGGGCGTACCCCATGGCATTGGTGGCCGACGAACCGCCCAGCACACGGCCGCGCATGACTTCGATCCTGCGGCCATTCATGGCCGGTTCGGGCTCGGTGTCGTAGCCCCAGTCGAGCAGCCGGTCCGACCAAAGCTTGCCGACGCCCAGCGGCACGTGAATGAGGGGATTGAGATCGCGGCCACCCGCCTCAAGCAGGAGAACCCGTGCCTCGCCATCCTCGCTCAGCCGGGCGGCCAGCACACAACCCGCCGAACCGGCGCCGATCACGACGTAGTCGAACTCCATAAATGCTCCCCCGGGCATGGTCAGGTCGGTCGAATGTTTCGACCGCCCAAGCTTGAACGGCGCGGCACCTCAAAATGCACGACATCCATTTCAAATTCTATCGCAGATGGCTTGTCGAATGAACTTGAACGGAGGCAACGGAAGATTCCGGCGGAGCAGCGATTTGGTCAAGGCTCTGGCCCTTGGCGCCCATGCGGTGCTGACCGGGCGGGCAACCCTCTACGGGACCTCGGTGGCCGGCCAGGCGGGCGGCGAAAAGGCCCTGTCCATCCTGGCGACCGAGTTCGAGAAGACCATGGCCTATGTGGGCTGCCGCACCGTTGCCGAGCTTAGCGACGATATCTTCGCACGGCCCCGGTCCAATTAGAACGCTCCTGTATCCTCTGGGGACTAACGCGCGGCCCCAAAGGACGGTTGATCCCCCGCCATGATGGTGAGGATGGGCTGCACTTCAACGTTGCCTTGAATAATTTGGCCAAGTCGCCCAGACTGCTTTTCGAGGTTCAAGGGGGCCGCCGAGGGGACCGGTCCCCTACTTTTTGCCCGCACTAGACCATTTCCTGGGAGCGCAGCCATGCCCGACTACTCCGAGCTCAAGACCATGGCCAAGCGAGACCGTTTGCGGACCATTGGCGGGCTGGAACGCCTTCGGGCACAACTCGATACCGAGATTCCCCAAAAGACCCGCGACGCGACCCTCGTGCTGGGGACATGGAACATCCGCAACTTCGACGACAACCGTTTCATGAACGGCGAGAGAACCACCGAGGACCTGACCTACATCGCCGAGATCATCGCCCGGTTCGATATCCTGGCGGTCCAGGAGGTGTGCGACGATCTTACCCCCCTCCTTAAGGTGATGGAAATGCTGGGACCCGACTTCGATTTCATCGTGACCGACGTGACCGAGGGCCGGGGCGGTAACCGCGAACGGCTCGGGTTCATTTACGACCAGAGCAAGGCCGCGTTCCAAGGGGTCGCCGGGGAACTGGTTCTGCCGGACAATCTGCAGATCGTCGATGAAGGCAAGAAGCGGCAGTTTTCGCGGACACCGTTCATGTGCTCGTTCCGCTCGGGCTGGTTCAAATTCATGTTCTCCACCGTCCACATCTATTTCGGGTCGCCCTCGGGGCCGAAATATGAGCGCCGGGTGAAGGAGATCGGCAGGGTGGCGAGCTTCCTCGCCAAGCGCGCCAAGGACGACAACCGGAACCATATCCTGGTCGGCGATTTTAATATCGTGAAGTCGGGGAGCAAGGGCCACAACGCGTTGAAGCGGCGCGGTTTCCAGGTCTTCCAGAACAGGTTGGGCAGCAACAAGGACCAGACCAAGTTCTATGACCAGATCTCGTTTCGGGTGCGGGAGAACGAGCTGCGCTTCGTGGAGTCCGAGCGCGCCAGGGGGGTCCTGCAAATCTTCGACAGCATCTACCGCGAGGATGATTTCCCCGCCTATCAAGATGCCCTTAAAAAAACGGTGAACGTGAAGATCGCGAAGATCCAAGGTGAGATCGCGGAGCAACAGGCGAAGCTCGCGAAAGCCGGTTCGGCGAGCACCAAGAAAAGGCTCCGGACGTCGATTGCGAAAAAGAAGAAAGGCATCACCGGCTGGAAAGCGCACCTCGCCAGCGAAGCCAAGCTCAAGACCTACTACCTCAAGGAATGGCGCACCTTCCATGGCAGCGACCATCTGCCTTTGTGGGTCGTGCTCGAGATCGACTTCAGCGGCGCGTACCTGGAGCACCTGAAGACCATCTGAAGCGAGATTGGTGACCGCCGCGTTACAAGCCGCCACCGGCGGCGCCCGTCCCTACTGAATATCTCGTCCGGCATCGTCCACCGGTCCGGTCCTCTCGATCACTTTGGATGCCGACAAATTGGGCTAGAACCGCTCGAACAGCCAGCCGCGGCCGATGAACTTATCTTCGATCCCCATGGCGCGGTAGGCATGCCAGATGGTGGCGACATTGATCGGGATCAGCGGCTTTTTAAGGTGCTTTTCCAAGACCGGAAAAAGGTCCGCGTTGCTCATGTTGGTTCCCACCTGAACGATGGCGTCGACGTTATCGCCGTCAAGCCGGTTGATAACCGTATCGATGACATCCCCTTGCGGTGTGTGGGCGATGGTGTTCGCCGTATCGCACTTCATCCCGACCAGATTGACCACGTCGTAGCCGGATTCCGTGAAGAACCGGTAGACCTCGTCGTCGGCCACCGACTGATAAGGGGTCAAAACGGAAACCTTCTTGGCGTCGAACGCCTTCAACGCCGCATCGACGGCCGTGGCCCCCGTGGTCAGCCCCATGTCGGGTCCGATCTGGCTGCGCAGCTTGGCCTGGAACTCCTCGCTGCCGGCCAATCCGCCCCAGAACGTTTCGGCGGACATCCCCATCATGATGTAATCCACTTCGGCGGTCAGAACATCACGTACCGCATCGGGGATGGTCTCGCGTATGCCCTCGACAAAGGCAAGAAAGGCCTGGTCACTGGAAAGGTCGGTGAATTCAACCCAGAATCGTGCGGTATGCCAGGTCACGCCCGAGGTGATGAATTGCTGGCAATCGAACTCGACGCTAATGTTGGTCGATGGGATGACCACGCCGATCCGGCCCCGGGGGCCGATCCAAGGTTCCTGCGCCTTGGTCGGTTTGAATCCTGAGTTCATGGGATTCCTTCCTCTTCGCCGAAACGGTATACAGTTTTATTTCCTCGGGTGCGAACGGAAGTAAAGACAGGCGACGGACAACGAGAGAATACTGATCGCCGGCGCCGTACCGTGGCTTCGAAATACCTGCAGCGCCAGACCATCGAGAACAAAAGGAACATCGAGCAAAAGGACTCGGTCAAGCGCAAGGAATTTCACGACCAATTGCGTGCCATCGTCGCCGACAAGGACCAACTGCGCGCCTACCTGCGACGCACGGCCATGATCGAGAGCGTCGAGCGGGCCGCGTCCATTACCTAAAACGGGAAGCCGGGGGTCGAGGGCCCCTGGTTCAGGCGATCAGGTCCAATCGACCCATGACCCCGTGTGACGTCATGAGGTCGGCATATTTTTGCCCCATATCGAATAGGCTAGCCTGGTGGGGCGCCTCGGCCCTGTCGCCCACGCAATCGGTGACCACCACGGTGCGGAAATTATGGCTCATGGAATCGACTACCGAGGCACGGACACACCCGGATGTGGTGCACCCGGCCACCAGGACGGTATCCACATGATGGGCAACCAACCAGTCCGCAAGGCCGGTGCCGAAGAAGGCCGATGGCTGGATCCTGCACACCACATGCTCACCCATCGCCGGCGCCAGGTCGGAAACGACCTGGCTTTCCGGCGCGTCTTCGGTCAATGAACGAAGGGCGGGCACCTTGAGGCAGAACACACCGGCGTCCGATCCGTCGGCCGCGTAAACGACGCGCGTGAACGCAACCGGCAGGCTGGCTTGGCGGGCCTTGGCGAGGAGCGCCTTGGTGTTGGTCACCGCATCCAAGATATTACCGCCGCCGAATCGATCGGGATCGGTGAATCCGTTGACGAAGTCGACCACCAGCAGGGCCGGACGGTCGCCAAATCCGCTCTCCTTCCCGAAGCCTTGACGGCGGTAAATATCAAGCTCGCTCACGACGCCCCGCCGGATCGGCCCTCAGGTCCAATATTCACTGAATTGGGTGGCGACGACTTGCTCGTAAGCGACCGTCTCGGTCACCAATCCCACATCCTTCTGGAATTGGGTCATGGCGGCGACGAAGTCGGTCGAAATCGACGCGTCATAATAGGGAAGGTCGCGTTCCACGACATCGGCGATGAGCCCCGCCTCCTGGGCCGGGAACAGCTTCCTGCCCACCTCGGTGGCGAGGCTCACGTCGCCCTTCAACGCCTTGTGGGTCTTGACGATGGCGCGAATGGCGGCGGCGCAGGCGCCGGGATCGGATTCGATCAGCCTGTCCGAGGTGATCAGGGCCGGCATGGTGTAGTCGAAGGCGCCGGTTGGTCCATCGCCCCGGCGCACATCGAGGACCACCGTGCCGACACCGCGGCGAACCGCCACTTCGGCACCCATGCCGTTGGCCCAGAAGCCGTCGATAGTGCCCTCTTCCAGTGCCTTGGCGGCGGTCAGTCCGAAATTCACCACCTTCCCGGGGAAGGCGCCGGGCACCGGCGCGATGCGCACGCCGTCCCTAACCTCGTCGATCCCCGACTCTTTCAAAAGTTGCTTCAGGCCGAGCTCGACCAGGGGCGCCGCACCGATACGCAAGCCCTTGATCGCCGCCACGTCGCCCTTCTTGGCGCCCAGGTCGGCTCGTAGGATCAGGAACCAGTACATGCCCTGGGCGAGGGACGCCAAAAGCTTGGCGCCACGCCACCCCGGGAAGGCATGGGGAGTGCTGTGGGCCGAGCCGCCGACAAAATCGATCTCGCCGTCGCGCATGACTTCCAGGGTCTTGTCGACGGGAAATATCAGCTCCAGCGACATGTCCAAACCTTCCTCCTTGAACATGCCGAGTTCGACCGCCGCGGCGGCGGGAAAATACGAATTGGAAATGAGATCGGGTATGGCGATTTTCATTGAATGTCCTCTTCTCAAGCTCATCGGCATTGCCGCCGACCGGGAGTGCGGTCGGTGGTTCGACGATCGGGCCGGGAATTCCCGCCAGCCGGCTCACGCCAAATTAATCTGAGCATGCCGTTTCGGCAAATGTTGGGTGGCGTCTCCACACGCGTTTACCGAAGTGGCTGGCTCATTTTTTCTGAAAAGGCGGAAAACATGTCGTTGAAACTGACGCTGATCCTGGTCTCGTCGCTGCCGCTGGCGTCGACCGAGTGCGCCAACCAGGTCGGGAACATGCGGAGCACGTCCGACGCCTCGAAGTTGGCTCCATAGGTCTCAGCCGTTCCACCAGCCCATTTCGTCGTGGGACCGTCGTGCCTTACGCCGCTCCGCAGAATACGCTAGTTTTAGCCGAGCCAAGGAGAATATTGGAGCGGAACATGCGGGACATTGTCAGCGATATCCTCACATGGTCGTGGTTTTCGGAGCCCCACGGGTACAATTTTAATGGCCACCTCATTCGTGATCCCGGCGGCAATATCTGTGTTGATCCTGTCGAGCCGACCAGCGATGACCTCGATGCCATCGTCCAACAAGGCGTCACGCGGATCGTTCTGACCAACCGCAATCATTCGCGCGCGGCGAACCGGGTGCGGGCGCGGACGGGTGCGCGGACGGTGATCCACGCCGACGATGCGGAACATGCCCGAAGCCAGGATACCGAGCTCGACGGCGAATTAACCATCGGAGACCGGATCGGGCCGCTTGAGGTTGTTGGCGCTGCCGGCAAGTCGCCGGGCGAGGTGGCGCTGTTTTGGCGTGACCGCGGAATCTTGATCGTTGGCGATGCGATCATCGGCAACCCGCCGGGTCGGTGCGGGCTTTTGCCGGAGCGCGTCATGGATGACCCGGCGCGCCTTCGGAGTAACGTGCGCAAGCTCTTGGATCTCGACTTCGACATCCTGCTTGTCGGCGACGGCGCGTCACTACTTGATGATGCCAAGGCCCGGCTCAAGGAGCTGGTTGAGACGTTTCCGAATTAAATCTGCCGTCAGTCCTGTTTGGCCGCGAATTCCGACCCTTTGAGGCACAATTGTCCCAACTTGTCCTGCCATAATTCCTCGTTTTCATGGAGCCGGCCGATGGCCCGGGACAGCATGGGAAAGCCGCGATCGGCGAACTTTTCCGAGAGATCAAGGAAGTACATGGGCCGTTTGGTGATCAAATCACGGATTTCCGACGCCAGTGCGGCGACCTCGGCGTCGGAGACGGTTGGGGCCGGCGTCTTGGCCGGTCCGTCCCCGAGCACTTCCTCCAGCTTGATCTCATCGGCAAAGGCGTAGGACAAGCGTTCGAATCGTTCGCGCGGCACGTCCTCGGGGATGGTTGCGTCGATGCCCATCTTGGCGGTGGTGGGAATGCGGCCCGGGGTCGGCGGCAGACTGGGGTCGAGCGGCTTGCTGCGGGCACCGGAGATGATAATGACGTCCTTATCCGCTTGAACACGGGTGGCGATCGCCCATTCCACATCGGTGCCGTCGAACACATCGATGTCTTCGTCGACCACCACCACATGTTTCATGTCGGCCACCGACAGCATCGCCAAAATGGCGTTCTTGCCGTCTCCCGGCAGCGGCTTGATGGCGGCGATGGTGTGCCAATGACAGCAGCCGCCCGGCGTGACGTTAACCGCCGTCACCTGAACCCCGGCCTCGTGCAGGACCCTGCGCACGGCGGATTCGTAAATCGGCCCGCTGGGCCAGATATTTTCCCACGGCATGTGCAGTGCGTAATAGATGGGCTCGGGCCGCATCAAGATCGCGTGCACGCGGACAAGGGGGTTCCAATGAAGCCCGCCCATGAGCCGGGTAAACTCGCCGAAGCGGCCCTCCGGTCTGGTCCATCCGGTGGGCAGGATTTCCGCCTCCAAGACGATCTCCGAGTTGGCGATGAAGGGCATATCGATGGTCTTGCACGGGGCCAATTCAACGGCCGCGCCGCGCATTCCGCCGGCGATCTCCATTTCATCCACACCGGCTGCGGCCTTGAAGGTGGACGCGATCAGTTCGGCGGGATGGTTGCCGATATTGATGGAGATGGGAAGCGCCTCGCCCTTGGCGAATGCCTTATCGGCAAATTTGCGCAGATTGTTCGGCGTGACGATGTCGATGCCCGTGGTGTTCCGGTCCTTGATCAGAAGCCGGTACACGCCGGCATTGAAACCGAACTCCTCGTCATGTGCCAGGATCACCCCGGCGGTAATCATCGGCCCGCCGTCCAGGGCCGCAAATATCGGCACGGGCAGATTGAATAGATCGACCGCTTCGCCTTCCTGAACGGTCTGGTGCAGTCCCTTTGCGTCGATGGTGACGGGAGGAATGGGGTAGTCCAACCCACGTCTCAACAACGCCTCGATCTCGCTAAACTCACACCCCATGGCGATGGCAAGGCGTTGGCGGCTGTTCATGACGCCGGAGACCACCGGGATGTCATAGCCCATGACATTGGTGAACAATAACGCGGTCTCCGACTGATCCACCAAACTGGCGATGTGACGGATATCGGTGGCCTTGGAAACTTTCCTCAGTTCGCCCTTGGCCTCGAGCTCGGCGAGAATATCCCTCAAGCTCCCGAGGTTCCGACCACCGGATGTGCCATCCAATCCTTCAGCAGGTTTGCCCGTGGTTTCGTCCATTTTCGCCCCGCTATTTTGCTTGTGTCGTTGATTTTTACTTGATCGTCGCGGTTATTCCCACGGTTATCGGAGACGGTTCATCGGATCGAACGGCCCACCCTCGACCCTCTCAATCTCTGGCGCGCGCGGGAATGGGAATTTCCGTAGTTTCTTTGATTTTTTCCATTGAAAAATATGAAGTGACGTCCTGAAGGGGGGCGGCTTTTATGATCCTTTTGTAAACGCGGTCATAGTCGGCGATATCGGAGACAATGACT
>SMUY01314614.1_pt1 | contig 12345 bp, 18 predicted proteins | sample 2456441 | NCBI WGS metagenome assembly SMUY01 (sample SAMN11095931, study PRJNA526329) | marine sediment metagenome | biome: Marine sediment; feature: Surficial sediment; material: Deep marine sediment; isolation source: Hadal surficial sediment | place: Pacific Ocean | collected 2014-11 | depth...
ATTAATCAATTTAAAAAAAATTGGAGTCCTAAGACAACTCAGCGCAATTTTTGATACACGAAAACTAGGATACAAAAGTTCATTGATTGCCATGGAAATTGAAGCAGATAAACTTGATTTTGTTGCTCAACAAATTAACCGACATCCTGGTGTAAGTCATAATTATGAAAGAAACCACCAGTTTAACTTGTGGTTTACCTTAGCAGTACCCCCTGGTACTGATCTAAAAACTGAGGTTGATAAAATTAAAAAACTTGAAGGAATAAAAAAAGTCAGATTACTTCCAACAATAAAGTTATTCAAAATTGGTGTTAAACTAGACATCGTAGAAGAAAAAAAACATGAAATTAAACCATCAGAAGAAAAGAAAAAGATACGCGATGTAAAATTTGTCGCTACTGAAGAAGACAAAGAATTCATCAGAGAACTTCAAAAAGATTTAGACATTGTAGATAGACCATTTCTAAATGCTGCAAAAAAGCTTGGTATGACCGAAGAGCAGGTATTTGAAAAGCTAAAACAGTATGAAGAAATTGGCGTTATGAGAAGATTTGCAGCTATTCTTCGTCACAGAGATGTTGGTTTTGTTGCAAATGGAATGATAGTATGGAAGGTTCCAAAAGAGCGTATAACTGAGGTTGGTGAAAAACTTGGCGCATTTCCACAAGTAAGTCATTGTTATCAAAGACCAGTGTATGCAGATTGGCCTTATAATGTATTTTCAATGATTCACTGTAAATCCCAAGATGAAGCACAAGAAATGGCAAAAACTATTCAAAATCAGATCAATGTAGATGATTACAGAATTTTATTTAGCGCACGTGAATTTAAAAAGACTCGCGTAGAATATTTTGTAGAACAGAAATTTTCTTTAGAAGAAAAAATTTCTGCATAATTGAAACTAAACAGTTTGTGGGGTAACCTTTAGCTCATATGATGGCCATGTATTATACAGAGCATCAATCTCTTTCATATCTGACTCTGGAATGTAATTTCCATCTGACATTGCTGCAAACATCTCAATTTCATCCATACTAATCACTGTGGGAAATACAGAAGAAATTCCTTTTTTGGATAAAATGAATTTGATAGCAAGTTCTGTAATGTTAAGACCATTACGTTCTGCAATGGGTCTTATCTGCTCGACCTTTTTTAGTGAGGCACGAATCCATTCCCCTTTTCGAACAGAACGATGATCCTTTTCATCAATTTTCGTGTTTTCATCAACCTTTCCTGTAAGAATACCAGATGCATCTGGAACTCGTACCAAAATCCCAACATCTTTTTTCACAGAATTTTCTAAGAGCTCATTTCCAGGGGTTTGCTCTAAAATATTGTAAACTGTTTGAACTGCCGAAATGTTTTTTCTATCCATGGCCTCTAACCCTTCATGGGTCCAACCAATTGCGGGTCCTAAAGCAGCTTGATACGTCTTAATTTTTCCTTCTGTAATTTTTTTATCTAATGTTTGAAAAATAGAATCATCTCGAATATGCTTTAGTTTAGGATTATGTAATCCATAAACATCAACATAATTAGTCTGCAGACGCTCCAAACTCTTATTCAAAGCATGATCTGTAAACTCTGAATCAAATCTTTGCGGAAGTTCTTTATGTCCTATTTGTTCAACTCCTTCAAAATCGTAACCATATTTTGTAGAAATTACAATCTCATCTCGCATTCCTTTGAAGACATCCCCAATTAGTTTCTCACTTTTTCCCTTTCCATACATATCAGCAGTCTCAAAGAAATTAATTCCCAAATCATATGCCTTTTTTAGCATACGTTTTGCTTCATCTTCTTGAATTTCTTTTCCCCACCAATTTAGTGCAATGGTCCATGCACCAAAACCAATCTCTGAAACTTTGATTCCACTTTTTCCTAATTTTTTGTATTTCAATTTACAATCTCTCTGAATTTTTCTAATCTTGAATTAAGTTCTTCCTCACTCAAAACCTGTTTTCCTGTTTGAATATCTTCATTTATGTTTATCCAAGATTTGCAACCATGATATTCAGATTTTATTGGTATCTTCATCTCTGATATTTTATACACCTTGAGAAAAACTGCTTTAATTGGTTTTTCAGACATCCAATTAACTCGTTCATCAATGTAAGAGTCACTCCAAATATGAAACTGTGATAATGCATTGATTTTTTCTTTTGATTTGATATCTACTTCATCAACTACTTCTGCATACGATGTAATTTTGTTATGCTCATTTTGAGGACGGTTTTGTTTTACAATATCTAAATAATTACGAAATTGTGGTTTTAGATTCTTTTCTTCCTGATGTTCAAATGTTGGAAATAAAAAAAATTTTCTTGCTTCAATTTTAAACCCAGATGCAGTTTCAAGAATTCCACCTTTTCTTAAAATTACTGTTTGCTCTCCATTTTCAAGAGCAGTTACTATAGTTGCCCATTCTTTTAGTGCGTCCATTAACCAAGACTCAATATTAAAGGAATAATATCCTTTTTCACACATACAATCATTGGTATATCTAATGCAATATACTTGGAAACTTGTGTTCCTCTCAAATCCATAATGAGATTTTGAAATGCATGAAGATCATCGGTTTCAAAGGCTAACATGAAATCTTCATCATGTATTCCAAAAGAGTAAGTAGTATTCAAAATAACCTGTGGATAGCTTTTACCAACTTCAATATGCTCTTCCATCAGCTTTTGTCTTTGTTGAACAGGCAAAAGATACCATTCTCTTGTTTTGGTAAACGGATACACTATAACATATTGTCGAGAATCTTCTCCTGCAACAAAGGAAGGAACCTTTCCAGTTTTTGCGTAAATTGAGGGTCTAGTTGCTGATAGGTAAACATGAGATGGAATAAGATATTTTCCTATTATTGTCAGGTAAATTTTTGAAATTACTTCTTGAATTTCTTCAACTGATTCTGCTGCAAACCAGAACATAAAGTCAGCATCATCACGTAAACCCAAGGTTGAATATGATCTAAATCGTATACCAGAATTTGCAATTACATGTTCTAGCTCTTTTGCAGATTCTTCTTTGGCCAAATCTGCCATCCATCTCCATTTTGGATCAATTTTGAAGAATGAAAAATTGAAAAAGAACTTTCTCTCGGCCTCTGAGCTTGATTCCATGTCTATCCTCTCTAACTTATGTGAATAAAAAAGTACTCCTAATTTTCAGTTCAAAACTTCCAATATCTTTTTTTCTGTTTTATGTCCTGAACTTATAGTTATGCAAGAGGAAGAAACCCAGAAATATTTGGATATTTTTTTGATAATCTCTTTATTTGCTTGACCCCTAATCGGTTTTGATTTGTTCCCTATAGTAATCTGATTCCCATCAACTTTTAGAAAATCTTTTTGAAATTCTACAAGTACATCGTACATAACCATCTTAATTTAAAATTATATTACTTATTTTTAGAAATTTTTATGCTGCAGGTTGTTTTTCTAGGAGCCATTCATATCCTTTCTCCTCTAACTCAGCAGCTAATGTTGCATCACCGCTTTTGATTATCTTTCCATCAGCAAATACATGTACAAAGTCTAGTTTATCAAGGAAGTTGAGTATCCTAGCATAATGAGTGATAATAATTGTAGTAGTATCTTTTAAAGAAGCTTGACTAATTGATTTTGCAACAGATTGTACTGCATCAATATCTAATCCTGAATCAGGTTCATCTAAAATTGAAATTTTTGGTTTTAGCACTGTCATTTGTAATACTTCTGATCGTTTCTTTTCTCCCCCTGAAAATCCCTCATTAAGATATCTTGACAAAAATTCATCTCCTAATCCAACAGCATTGATATTTTTTTTCAAATATTTTTGAAACTCTCTTACTGTAATGAAGACTTCACGGTCATCACCTTGCAGTGCTTTACTTAGTGCATTATAAGATGTTCTAAGAAAATGTGAAAAACCAACACCAGAGACCTCGGTTGGATATTGAAATCCTAAGAAAAGACCTTTTTTTGCTCGCTCATGAGCTTTAAGTTTCAAAATACTTTCTCCATCAAGCAAAATGTCACCCTGTGTAACTTGGTATTTGGGATGTCCTAGCATTGTACAAGCAAGTGTACTTTTTCCAGAACCGTTTGGTCCCATTATTGCATGTACCTCACCTGGACCTGTTTTTAGATTTACACCTTTGAGAATCTCCTTTCCTTCCCTTTTTACATGAAGGTCTTTAATCTCTAAAACTACCATTGAACAATATTCCCTTTTTCACTATATAACCCAGACGAATTTTAGCTTCTCCTAAGGGATATTCTAAATTTATAGAATTACTAGTTTAAATTTAAAAATAAAGAGGGGGGGTGGATTTTGATTTAGGCTAGTGATGGTCGAAGAGTCACGCATAATTTGTAACTAGTTAGGATTTCTTTACACCTATTTCGGATTGTTACTTCGGTTACTCCTGCTACGCTAGAAACATCACGTTGTAAAACGTTTTGTCCAAGCAAAATTGATGCAACATAAAGATATGCTGCTGCAATTCCATTAGGAGTTTTTCCATCAGCAAGGTTTCGGTTTCTAGTTTTTTCAAAAATTTCTAATGCAAGTCGTTCAACTCGTACATCTGTCTTTGATAGATTTGCAATTTTTGAGATGTACTTGTCCATTGTTACAACAGGTGTTGAAGATGCTCCCAATTCCATTACCATAGATCTATAGTATTTTGCTGCAAGTTTTGTTTTGGCTTTGAGATCTTTTACCGTAGAAATTCCTGCACATATTTCATCTAGAGATCTTACAACATCGCATTGTTTACATGCCATGAAAATGGTTGCTGCGGTAATACTTGCGACTGATTTACCTTTAACGTCCATTTTTCCGTCTAGATTCCTGTAAACCATAGACGAAGTCTCAAGCACATTTTTTGAAAAATTGAGTGCCTTACAAGTATCTCCAATTTTTGCTAGAACATTTGATAATCTTCTTTCTTTTGGAGAAGATATTCTTATTCTTTGTTGCCATTTTCTCAGATTATTCATCTGGTGCGCTACTTCGGAATTGATTGATTTCCCGCTGTAATCTTTGGTACTAATAGAAATTTCTGTGGTAATTCCCAAATCATGTTGGGAATATGTTATTTGGCCTGTTGCTCTTGCTAGTTTCATTTTTTCTTCTAAACTACTACTCCTTGATTCTGGACCACTGTCTACCATTTGTTCTGCAACGACTATGCCGCAGCCAGAACAAATCCTTTCACCATTCTGAATGTCATCAACTAATGTTGATTCACATTCAGGACAGCATTTTTCTATTTCAATTGTGTTCATTTCTTTTTCTCCTGAATTTTTTGTATTTTTTTGGAGGAGAATCTGTAAGTGCAAAAACTTTTTTCCCAACGTATTTTTTTACGCTGTTAGTTAACGGAATTGCAGATGCATATGGTTTTGCAACTGGTCCTATCATTTCCGTAACTTTTGCCACCTTACTACTTTTTTCGTCGCAAAGTATCTGACCTTCTTTCAATATTTTTGAAAGTCTAATGATAACTCTGCCACTACTGGCTAAATGAATAATTTCGCCTACCTCCTGCAATTATTTTTTAAATTATTCTATCATTATCATAGACTTCTGTCAACTTTCCTTAAGCAAGAAGCTAGATTGAAGATTATTTAGACTGCTTTGCTCTCTTGGAAACTAATTTTTCAGAAATTTTGTTTAACATTTTTGTCTTTGGTCCATCTTTTGGTAAAATGATGTATCCAGATCTAACAAATGGTCTTTTTGGAAATCTTACTTTATCATCTGATTCGGTTAGTTCCAATTCAGCTGCTTTTGCAGCCTCAATTAATTCTTTTAATGATGGATCAAAAACACATTTTTCTTTTGAAAGTTTTCTTCCTTTGTTTCTTGGCAATGTTTTGTTAAAATAATCCAGCCAGACTACGACATGCTCGTAATCTTTCATTAAATCACTTTATGAGAACTGCATTAACTGCACCGTGTTGTCCAGGTTTTGAAACAACTCTACACTTTCCATCTTCTGTTTCAAGAATTGCACCTTTTGTTATTACACCACGTCTTTGATAATCACGGTTTGTTGGATTTTCTAAAACTTTAACAATTTTTGTTCTCTTTACTTTCGCATTTGGAATTGCTAAATTTACAAAATCAATTGTTTTTAGTGCGGTTTTTTTATTTTTTCCGCGTACTTTTCTAGTTACAGTTGATGATGGTCCAATTAAAGGTTCATTAGGATATCTATCAATTTCATATTTTCGTCTAATTCTTAGTGGGTGTCTTCTTCCCCCAGTAATTTTACTAGTTGCTAAATTCTCTATTGACTTTTTCACATAATATGTTTGAATTACTCTAATTTATACAAAACGAAAAATATCTAGCTTTAACGATTAGAATTAATAATTTTTTGTTTCAATTATTAAAAATCATGCTTGAGGTGTAGGCGTTTGTGCAGTATTTTGAACAGTAATTGGGGGAGATTTCCTTACTCTTTTGAAAAGCTTTTGCTTTAATGAATCTGCATCTCCTTCAATTCCAAAATATTTTTTAAATTTTATTGTAGTGTTATAGATTTTCATTCTTCCAACATTTTCATGTTGTATGTAATCAAGTTGTCTTAATTCCTTAAGATGAGAATAAACTCCAGTGCCTCTTGTTTCTACAAGTTGTTTTGAAGAGATGGGTTGCATGTATGCAATGTATGAAAGTGTTTTGAGAGTAGCTTTTTGTAAAATGGGTTTTGATGCATATCGTCTAATGGTGGCACTATATTCTGGTTTTAATTGAAAAACATAGGAACCATCTGGAAGTATTGCTATCTCAATTGCCTTGAATGCTGATTTCGCCTTTTTCATTATATTATTGAGTATATTGAGAGTTTTTGTTCTAGATTCTGTGCCTGAGGCCTTTATCAATTCCTCTATGCTCAAAGGCCTTCCAGCCGAATATAAGGCAGCTTCAATCCTTGCTGTTGCCTCATCTTCATCTTCGATTTTTACCATTTATCCCACCTTTGATAGAATCTACTTAAAAGAATCCTTCATTCATCTTTGATCAGGTTGTAAACTTCTCTTTGATTAGGGTGATTTTGATATCATCTTCAATTTGTTCCAAGTCCACCTTTTGGTCTCTTGCAAGAAACAGCAGCGCAAAAAAGCATCTAATTGAATCAATTGTATCAAGATCAACTACTATATCCTTTAGTATCCCAGTACCAGTGGCTCTAATCTTGTTTGTAATGAGCTTCTCGTATTTTTCAATAATATTTTCTAGTGTAATGAAATACTCTTTAAAATCAGGTGCTTCAATAGGTTCAAAACTTAGGTTTTTTCCTTTTCTAGAGCGAGGGTTTGCAATAGTTCCTATTAGATTTTCAAGTAAATTCAAAAGCTCCTCTAGAGTTACTGGATATGTTGACTCGTGACGATAAGGCATATTTATCATGTCTATGTTCAAGTCAACTCGTTGAGTTAACGGCCTTTTTTCCATTGCAGCTTTTTGTAATGCAAAAATACTTTCTACTTTCATTCTATGAATAAGTGATGATGATAATGCAGCCATACCTGCAACTCGTAGGTCTTTTTTTCCAGCCTGATTTAGAATTTTAAGCAATAATTCTAAAATTTGAATAATGTTTATCTCCCAAACATCTTTATTTTTGATACTTGCTGTATCAAAGAGAATATTAACAGGTGCCTGAGAAATTCCTATCTTAGTCTGATCTTCACTCACAAATAACCCCAGTAATTGATAAAATAATATCTAGGCGCTCTATTTTTTTGTCCTTCCCAGTCAACTCTTATATTATAATGAAAAAAAAGAAGACAAATTGAAAGCAGCAAGAATTGTTGAACCAAACAAGCCTTTAGTAGTCTCTGAATTAGAACTACCTGAACCAACAGAAAATCAAGTAACCGTGAAAGTAAAATCAGTCGGCGTTTGTCACAGTGATTTACACTTGTGGGAGGGAGGATATGATTTGGGTGATGGTTCTTTCATGAAAGTTACTGATAGAGGCGTAAAATATCCTGTAATTCCAGGTCATGAAATTGCAGGATCTATTGCTAAAATGGGTAGCTCTGTTACCGGATTTTCAATAGGTGATGATGTTTTGGTTTATCCATGGATTGGAGAGGGTTCTTGTCCTGCATGTAAAGCAGGAAATGAAAATCTTTGTGATGCCCCAAGATCACTTGGAGTTTTCCAAGATGGCGGATATGCAGATAATGTGTTAGTACCTCATTTCAAGTATTTGGTAAAAGTTTCTGGAATGGATTTAGAATCTGCCGCTTCCCTTGCATGTTCTGGACTAACTGCATACACTGCAGTAAAAAAGGCAAACATGAATTCACCTGAATTTCTGGTGATAATAGGTGCTGGTGGATTAGGATTAATGGGTATACAGATTGCAAAAGAAATTACAAATGCAAAAGTAATCTGTGTTGACTTAGATGATAACAAATTAGACATCGCAAAAAAGTTGGGAGCAGACTTTGTCGTAAATTCTAATGTAATTGGATCAGTTACGACCGGTTCTGGAAATGCAGCTCAAAAAATAATTTCTCTTAGTAATAACAAAGGTGTTGATAGTGTGATTGATTTTGTTAATGCTCCTCAGACTGCTAAAACTGGATTGGCAGTTTTACGTAAAAGAGGAAATTTAGTTTTAGTTGGTCTTTTTGGAGGTTCTTTAGATATATCATTAGTAACAATTCCTCTTAAAGCAATAACAATCCAAGGAGCTTACACTGGAAATTATAAAGATTTTGTTGAATTAATTGAATTAGCAAAGAAAAGTACAATTAAACAAGTAATTTCGGAAAGATATTCTCTTGATCAAGCAAACGATGCACTAGAGAATCTTAAACAGCGTAAAATTATTGGTCGAGCTGTAATCAATCCTTAATGAATTATTCTTCAGCATTTCTTGGATGTTCAATTCGAACTACAACAATATAATATAAAACAAATCGGCAGCAATTTCATGGCTGATAAAAAGAAAAATCTAGATTATGATTTGGCATTTACTCATCTTCAAAGTAATCAAAATATTAGTGCATACAATCTTTTTGTGGACTTGGCTGAAAAATATAAAAAAATTGATTCTATTAAAGCAGGTCTTCTTTACGTATTAGCAGGAGAATGTAAATCTCGTCAGAATAAAGATAATCGTGATGAAGCACTTCAAGCTGGAAAATTATTCCTAAATTTTGCTAAAAAAGAAAATAATTACAGTGTAAAAAGTGCTTATCTTTGTGCAGCAAAATGTTTTCTTAAATCAGGAAATTACAACGAGGCAAAAAAAGCATTTCAAGAATCAAAAAAACTACAATCTCCACTAACCGAAACTAGCAGACCTATAGTAATTGTTGATGATAGTAAATCAATGATAATCAAACTTGAAAACTATTTGAAAAAATTAGGTTATGATAATTTACTGTCATTCGAAAAAGGAAAAGATGCTATTAAAGAATCTCAAAAATTTATAAAATCTTCACAAAATCCTATATTTTTACTTGATATGGGTTTACCAGACGTAGAAGGTGATGTAGTCGCAGAAAAAATTTTAGAAAAAAATCCTGAATCACAAATTATTCTAATTACTGCTGATGAGAAAACAAGTAAGCGTGTTAACAAAACAATTAGATCAGGAGTTACTGCATTTATTCAAAAACCATTTACTATAAATGATTTAAAAGAAGCATTAATTACAGCTGAATCAGAATATTCTATTTTATAACAATAGCAAAGACATATTCAGCAAATTAATTTTTTCAATATATAATTTGTTTATTCTATAATCAATTACTTGATCTGAAAACTTTTCAATAATTTTTGAAGTAACACTTTTAGTTCCAGGTTCAATTTTCATAATAACTAACATATTCCATTCCCCATCAAGATTTGCAACAAAAAGATAATTTGGTTTCTCAATAACATGATCTTTAATTGATTCTTTTACTGTTTCAAGAGATTTTGTTGGTTTAAACTTTATGAAAAGTACTTCATATTCGTTTGTTTCAGAAACATCTGAAAGAACTGCTCTGTATCCCTTAATTATACCACTTTTTTCTAGACGCTCAATCCTTTTTCTAATAGTTCTATCTGATACGTCATGACCAGATTTTCTTAATACTGTTGCAATTTCCTTTGAAGGAGTTCGGGCATTTTTATTTAATATCTCAAGTATTTTTTGGTCAACCTTATCTAGATTAGACCATGCGTCAGTACTCATGAAATTACGTCTTTTTTGATGCTTTTGAATATTTGTTTGTACGTCCCACGCGAAGGGTTGGTCAAAATAGTTCAATCCCATGACTGATTTGCTTTTAAAAGTTTGAATCTGGAGTAGAAATTCAGGTAGAAATTATCAGCGTTCCTTTTGTATTATGATGACTTAATTTCTTTTGGCGAGTGGGACGATCTTCTGTTGCAAGTGCCCCTTACAACACTATGTGAACCTACTTGCTCATAATTGGAGAATTGGTTTTTAAAAAATTCCTAAATGAAGTACAAATTATTAAAAAAAGAGAGGTGGTGTATTGAACAATGACAAATATCTGGATTCAAACACATATTGACACTATACCAAATGAGTTTTGGTTTGTGGATTATGAAAAAGGATCAGCAACAAAAAGCAATCAAAAACCACGATTTACAAGCATACGAAAATGGCAAGGTGATATAGCGAGTTTTTTTGTAACCAAAGGAATCAAAGTTATCGAGGAAAATGAAAATACTTTAAGATATGAAAAAGAAGAAATTTTTTAATTGACAGTTCGTATCAAATGTTAATTTGATAGATTATTTCCATTCTATATTATGGATCATTACTCATTCAAGGGTTGGCTGGAGCTATACAACAAGGCTTGGACAGAACGAAATGCAGAGCTAATTAGGGATTTATTTGCACAAGATGCCAAGTATTTTGAAAAGCCATTTTCAGCTCCTCTTGAGGGAATTGATTCAATAATACAATACTGGCAAGGAGTGGCCCAAACCCAGAAAGACATTTCATTCAAATACAAAATCCTTGCGGTAACTAAAGAGCTAGGAATTGCACACTTTGAAGCATCATTTTTGCGTAGCCAAACTAAAACAAAGGTAAATCTTGATGGGATATTTTTGGTAAAACTAGATTCACAAAACAAATGCACTAGTTTTGCAGAGTGGTGGCATAGCCAAAAATTCTGAACCGTGATGAATTCTATCAATGTGTTTTGATAATAATTCTTTAATATAATGAAAAACCAAGGCATGAAATGAGAATTTGCGATGAATTAAGAAATACGATCAAAAGTGATATTGATATTATTAAAAGGGAAAAGATTGAAGATCTAATTCTAATTAGTTTTATACTATGTTTGGCAAATGAGTAAATTTTTCAAAAAAATCTTAGTTATTCTTAGATTGTAAAGTGATTTAGCGAAATTGGAACAGATTCGTAGTCCTATACAAGATTACGCAAAAGAGGGCTTTGAACTAATTCTATGAAGTCTAAATAGGGATTTGACCTTTTTGTCCTACACCCCTAAATGGATAATCTATACAGGATGGGTGCCATAACCAAATCCTTTCTTTTTTATTCATTGAAATGATCTTCTATATAATTACGATTCTTAATCTCAAAAGAGATATTATACTTAATAATTAAAAGGTAATACAAAATTCAAATAATTATGGCTAATCCAACTATTACATACATCAATTTTGCTTACTGCGAATTGGAGGATAAATGGAAACAAATCAATGAAGATAATCCGCATTTAGATATTTACGAAGCTATTGAGGATAACGCAAAAATAGACATCCTATTATTTTCAGAAGAAAAAACCCATTACTATATGGAAAAAGGTTCTAAAATAACGATAAAAGACCACGTCTTAAAGTTCAACAAAGCTGATTTTAATAAATAATTTTTATTCTGAGAATATTAGGTTAATCATCAGAAGATATTTGAATTTCATAATTCTATCTAAGACTACGAATTAACTAAACAAGATTAGTTTTCATTTTCTTCTTAATCTAAAGTAATTTAGCGAAATTTGGAATCCGACAAGACTCAGTACCTTGTTAGGTTCAAAAACAGATCCGCGGGCCTGGTGGGATAGGTCCCAAAATGGGATTATTTTAGACCCACTGAGAATTACAAAATTAATAATCCTGTAGAGATTACCCAGTCACCACATTTTCGAAATTAGGGTTTTGATTTATTTCACAGCACCCTATGAGGGTGTCTAATTATTTTATTAAAAATGACTTCAAGGGATTAATCTTCTAGTTTGGTTCCCTAGTAAGGAGATCAGACATCAAACTTTTTGCTCACCAAGACCGTTGAATTTTTTCAATTTTCTCAAGTTCTTGTGAGTTGATAGAAAT
>SMUY01437998.1_pt1 | contig 12344 bp, 10 predicted proteins | sample 2456441 | NCBI WGS metagenome assembly SMUY01 (sample SAMN11095931, study PRJNA526329) | marine sediment metagenome | biome: Marine sediment; feature: Surficial sediment; material: Deep marine sediment; isolation source: Hadal surficial sediment | place: Pacific Ocean | collected 2014-11 | depth...
GAATGCGATCAGCAACGCCACCGACATCCCGACTGCTGCTGCCGCGGGAAATCCAAGCCACACAATGTCGGTCTGGAAGGCGATCACGAAACCCGCCAAGGCTGCGAGCATCATGCTTCCGTCGACCGACAAGTTGATCACGCCGGCCTTTTCATTGATCGTTTCGCCCATTGTGGCGAACATCAATGCTGAGGATCCGGCCACGATGGAAGCGATCGTCGCAGTGTCGAACATGTCCACGAAAGCAGTGAAGAATCCGCTCACCCGCTATCCCCCCCGCTCGCCTCCTGCAATTGGCGCTTTGCTCGATACGCCGCCCATCCGAGCCCAAACATGGCGGACAAAACGAGCACGCCCTGGAGAACTCCGCCCAGAGCCGAGTTGAGATCCAATCTGAGGTCAAGCTGGGAGCTGCCCACGGCGATCATGGCGAAAAAGAACGAGATCGGTATCACCCAGAACGCTTGGTAGCGGGCAAGCAGAACGACGAGGATCGCCAGGAACCCGTAGCCTCCAGAAATGGCCGGGATCAGTTTGAAGTGGAAGCCCGTCGCTTGAACCGTCCCCCCGATCCCAGCGAGGGCGCCACAGATCATGAAGGCCCCCAACAGGTACCGGTTGGTGGGGATGCCCATGAGAAAAGAGGAGCGAAGATTGGCTCCCACAGCCTTGAGCTTGAGCCCGTAAAGCGTGCCTCTGAACAAGATCCATACGCCCCCGATAGCCAGCAATGCGATGGCGATAGCGAGAGGTGACAAGCGAGTGTCCGACAAGGAGGGAATCAGGGCAGCGTCTGGAAAAATGTCGGTGCCACTGGTTGAGGCCACTCCGGTACGCGCCCAAGGGTCGATGATCAAGTAGGTAGTGAAGGAAATGGCGACAAAGTCGAGGCCGAGGCCGCCGAAAATCTCATTTACACCGCCGGCCGTGCGGAGAACCCCTACCAAAAGACCCCACAACAAGCCGCCGACTGCCCCGGCCAGGATGGTGAGCAAGACCAGGAGCGGGCGCGGCGCCGACACTTCCCTGGCCACAAATGCAGCTGCGATGGCACCCATGATGATCTGGCCCTCGATGCCTATGTTCCACATCCCCGCGTTGAAGGTGACGATGAGCCCAGCCGAGGCAAGGGCGATCGGAACCCACACCATGACCGTATCGCCGACCTTGGCAGATTTGCCCGCTTCGAAGGGAGGCCACCCGATGGAGCCCTCGACAATCAGCTGCAGCGGGTCCCATGGGTTAGTCCCCGCCAGCACGAGAAGGCCGACTGCCGATGCAACAACGACGCTGATCGGCAAAACGAGATTGGTAAGCCGGTAAGAACTCATTGGGAGCCCTCCGACAGCTCGGGGTTGGCGCTGCGTCCTCCAATGAGCAATCCGATTTCATCCACATTTGTGGACGAGGCGTCGAGTTCGCCGATCACTCGACCGGAGAAGAACACCAGGATCCGATCGCTGTACCGGAGCAGTTCGTCGAGATCGGCAGACGCGAAAACGATCGAGGTTCCGTCCTCGCGTCGAGCCAGTAGCTGTTCCCAGACCCAGTCGGCGGATTCGATGTCAAGGCCCCGAGTCGGGTGCTCCATCAGAAGGACACTCAATTCGTGAGGCAGCATGGCCAATAGCAACCGCTGCTGGTTGCCACCGGACAGCGACTCTACCGTTGAGGCCTCAGTTCCTTTGATGGCGAAGTGATCGACCTGCTCGACGGCGCGATTGCGAGCTTGTGCCCAATCGATGAAGAAGCTCCTGTCCTCGCCGCTGAGGACGAAGTGTTCGGTGATCGTGAGTCCTTCGATGAGGCCTTCTTCCAATCGTCCCGCAGGGAGATACTTGACATCTGCGGCCAAGAAATCCCGGTAGTGCTTCCCAGTTAGGTCCTTTCCTGCAACGGTCACACTTCCTTGCTTCAGGGAGCGCATGCCGGAGCAGATTCTCAGGAAAGTGTCCTGACCGCTTCCTTCCATGCCGGCCAGCCCGATAACCTCGCCCGCATTCACCTCAAGCGAGGTTGACTCCTCGCTGAGGAGGCCGGTCGCCATACGCACCGAGTCGACTGTGAGTCGCGATTTCCCGTGCGCCACCTCCTTCCGGTCGCGTATCTGAACCGCTTGGCCGAACATCATCTCGACGAGTCGCTCCGGCGGAACAGGCATGTCGGCCTCACCGACCACCTTGCCTCGCTTCATGACTGTCACTCGCTCACACAGATCGGCAACTTCCTCGAGCTTGTGGGACACGAAGATGACGCTCATGCCCTCCTTTGACAGTGATTTGAGTGCTGCGAACAACTTGGCCCGCTGATCCGCCGAGATTCCGGTGGTGGGCTCATCGAGGATGAGGACCCGTGCGCCCAGCCACAGCAGGCGAACGATTTCGAGCTGCTGCCGCTCGCCGACAGTCAAAAGACGGGACGGAGTGTGCGGGTCGAAGCTAAAGCCGTATCGATCGCACAGCTCCTGCAACTCCGCTGTCGCCTGCCGCCGGTCAAGACGCCATCCGCCCGGGCTGCCAAGCACGAAGTTGTCGATGACACTGAACGGCAAGAATACGAGTGGGTCTTGGTGGAGCATGCCGATGCCGGCTTCAATCGCATCATCAGGAGAGGCCAGTTTTATCTTCTTGCCGTCCAACACGATCTCACCGGAGTCGGCCGAGTGAAACCCGGACAGGACCTTCATGAGCGTCGACTTGCCGGCTCCGTTCTCACCCAGCAGGCCGTGCAGCGTGCCGGTTTCTACCGTGATGGAAATACCGTCGTTGGCGCGGACCGGGCCGAAATGCTTGTGGATGTTCCGCAACTCGAGGCCCATGGTTGCCTGAGGCTAGAGAAACGCAGCGGAGCAGGTCGGGCCTCTTCTCAATGAGGAAGGGGAGGGCATATGCCCTCCCCTTCTTCGTCTTGGTCGACCGGGTGGACTAACCAAATACGTTGATTGAACAAGCGCCAACAACGCCTTCCAAACACTGCTCCGAATACCAGATCTGGAAATCAGTGGCCACTTCTCCGTCACCTAGGAACTGAGATCCATCCTGCCAGTTGAGCGGTCCCCGGTACAGCTGTATGGAGCCATCTCCAAGGCCGGCGATGAACGTGTCCAGGTCGGCTGCGTTCTCTGTCGAGAGACCGTCGCCCTTCCCATAACCGACCACGCTCGAGTCGACAGCGTTGATGTCGCTCCAGTCAGGCGCAATCCAGTTCCAATCAGCCGTATACGTACCGTCGATCACCGATTGGGCGATGTCGAGGTAGGCCGGGCCCCAGTTGAAGTAGGGCACGCCGAGACATATGCCCGGAGCCTCCTGGCAGGCATCGACGAAGTCGTATGGGACGGCCCACAGCGATTCGCCTGCGTCGGCGCGCTGGCCGGTTCGGACTAGAGCCTGTGTGGTGTCGATGCCGGACAGAACCACGTCGCTTCCACCGTCGATAAAGTCATTGACCACCTGCGTGGCATCGAGCGTCACGCCCGGAATCTCGAACCAGAAGCCGATATAGGTGACGGTGAAGTCGAGGCTGTCGGCGCTTTCTCCCCGGAAGTTTTCCCAGCAGTATTGGGCGCCCAAATACGCCGAGTTGACCAATCGTCTGGTCTCGTCATTCGTCAAGGGACCCAAATAGGCCAATTCGCCCGTCTCCGTCGTGAGCGCCGCGGCACAGCCGGCGATCATCTTGCCGAAGATCATCTGGCCCCACACGTTTCCGAGATTTGTCAATTCCGCTTCGTACGCTTTCCCGTCGGCCCAGGCACTGTCCCCTGATACCCAAATCATGGGGATATCGGGATTCTGCTCGGCGGCGGCGAGCGCTCCGTCTCGCATGTCGTCTGAGTTGAAGATGACCAGGTCGGCGCCCTGCGAGATCATGTCGGCGGCAACACCCTCGGGTGTGAGACCGGGATTGTCTCCCGGGTTGACGAAGTCGAGGCTGATGAGGTTTTCTTCGGGAAGCCCGAGCTGTTCGATGGCGTACTGGGCGCCTTCGAAGTGGGCCTGACTGTACCCCCTGTCAAACTCCGGACCGACCAGGATGATGCCGATCTGAAAATCGTCCGGTGCCCCGGCACTCGGAGTCGCTGTGGTGTCCGTGCCGCCATCGAGGGTCGTCGTCGTCTCTGAGTCGTCGCCGCATGCAGCAGCCACTAGCGCAAACGACAAGAACACCGCCAGGGTCGATAGCCAACGTTTTCTCGACTTCATCACCGAATCCTCCTCATGTGCCCGGCCAGAATCCTTGTCGTAGCCCGGTCCGGAAGCCAGAGCCATGCTACGCATTGTTGGACGAGTCTGCCCTCGTCATTCAATACTTCGCGAGCACCATTAGCTCAACCCGCGAAGGTGCACACTCTGTCGATGCGGGGGCGGCCCCGTAGCGTCGTCTCAATCGAAGCCGCGGCCACAGCCGACTCCGGTCGAAGCTGAGTGAGCGCCACCGCCACACGGGCACCATTCGGAAGGAGGGCCGGACCACCCGTCTGGTGACCGATCACGGTGGCGACGTCCTCTGGAGTGAGCGTCTCGTTGAGACCCCGCCCGGTGATGGCCGAGACCAGATCAGGACGATGGGCTACATCTTCGAGACGGTTCCCAACTGCATCGAGACCAGTCACCACGACCACAGAGTCTGAGGAGGATTGAACAGAGTCTCGTCCGCCTGCGAAATCCGACTTCGGTCTCCACAGGGTCTGATACCTAGTGGTCTGCTATGCCCCGTTGACGATCCGGAGGGTTGCAACCATCAGTGCACCATTCCGGGCCGTCCGTATCTGCCTGGAACCGCCGACTTCTCGGTCAGGTCTTGGACGCCTCGAAGATGCTCTCTATCGAGTCGTTCAGTGAAGCTTCGAACTCGTCGTCGCTCTGCTCGGCGGTGATGCTCTCGGTCAGCGCCCGCGAGAAGCTGGCCACCACGCCGTTGTTGCGCGACAGCCTGGCGTTGGCCTCCAGGCGGCTGTAGCCACCCGACAGGGCGACAACTTTCAACACGCGGGGATGGTCGACTAGCGCCGCATAGAAGTTGTCCTCTTCGGGCAGTGTCAGCTTCAGCATCACTTCCTGGTCCGCGTCGATTCCGTCGAGACGCTCGAAGATCGCCGTCTTGAGCAGTGTCTCTGCATCGGCCTTCTCGGACGAGTGGATGTCGATTTCGGGTTCGATGATCGGCACCAGCCCCGCGGCCAGGATTCGGCGTGCCACGTCGAATTGCTGATCCACCACAGCCTTGACGCCTTCGGGGTCGGCAAGCTTGATAACTGAGCGCATTTTCGTGCCGAAGAATCCCTTGTCGCGGGCCCGCCGCAAGAGCGAATCGAGTCGAGGCATCCGCTTCATGGTCTGCACGCCATCGGACTCTTCGGCCAGACCCTCGTCTACTTTCAGGAACGGGACAATGCCTTTGACCCTCCACAGGTACTCAGCCGATCCCCGACCCTCGATCTCTCGGCCCATGGTGTTCTCGAACAGGATCGCGCCGAGAATTCGGTCGCCGGTGAAGCTGTGACTGGTGATGATCCGCGTGCGCATTGCGTGCATCAGCTCGAACATCTCGTCGTCGCCGGAGTAAGCGTCCTCCTTGATGCCGTAGGCGAGCAGGGCCGTGGGAGTACTACCGCCGCTCTGGTCGAGCGCGGCGATGAACCCCTCCTCGTCGGCAATCTTGCGCAACTGCTTTTCGTTCATGTGGTTCGCCACGGTTGATGTCATCGGGGGCAGGTCCAGAATACGTCTCCCATGGCCGAATCGGAGCGTTCCCCTTTTTGTGCCCATCCCCCAAGTGGCAGTGACATGGTCAACCAACCAAAACCCAGCCAGTCACATGCGGGGCGTCACTTCCTCCCTCAGCCGTCGATGGATGCCAGCCAACCCCGCCGCCACGCCTCGGAAGACTCCACCTGGTTGAACGTGTAGAAGTGCACCACCTCGATGTCCGCCGTCGGGTCAGCGATGGCCTGGCTGAGGCCCATGGCGAGCCGATCCGGTGAATACGTGCTCTGGCGGGTGAGCCTGCCCAACAACCCGCGGTGGCGTGACAGGAAGCGGACGGAATCTCCGACACCGATCTGTGCCGCAATGCTGATCAGCTTGTGGACCGGGACTACCCCTGGCATGCCGAGGTGAATTGGCAGCGTGATGCCGTCTGAACGCACGTCGGCGATCCAGTTGGAGATGACGACCGGGTCGAAGCAAATCTGGGTGGTCATGTACGAGGCGTAGGGCTGCTTGTCCTTCAAGGCCTGGCGCAGCGTCTCGCGGGAGATGAACGGATGACCGTCCGGATAGGCGGCTACCCCGATCTCTGGGAGCGGATACCCGAGACTCTCGATGGCTTGGATCAGCGAGAGGCCGTCGGGAAACTCCCCCGCGTCTTTGGAGTCACCGCCAATCACGAAGATGCGATCGATCTCAGCTTCGGCGATGGCGTCGAGGATTCGGGAAAGGTGTGTCTCGTCTGCGATGGATCGCGCCGAGATGTGGGGAATGACGTGGAAGCCTCGCTCCGCCAGCTTGGTGGCGTACTCGAGGGTCGGCTCGATCCCTTTCGCAGGGGATGCGGTGATGGTGACGGTGGCGGCTTCAGGCAGGAATTCGATCTGATCGATCACACTGCGGAACGGGAGCATCTCGAACTCTGGCTTTAGGAACAGCCTTCGCACCGCCTCCAGGTCCCCGGTGTTGTCCCTCATCAGCCCTCCACGGCGCCGGTACGCGCAATGACATAGGCCTCGTCGTTGAACCAGAGACCGCCATGACGGTGGAGCACGCTCTGGGTGACGTCGACGTAGACGCCGGAGGACAGGGCTGCAGACAACCGCTGCTCGTCGATCTGCGCTACGTACGCCGCAGCGTTCCAGGCAGCCAGCGTCAAGCCTGTTCCAATGTGCTCGGTGACCTCGGAGGGCATGGCCTGGAGTTCGTAACGGAAGATCGCCTCCTGGTCACTCTGGTGCGGAAACACCAGATCCGCATCCGCTGCCGCATCGAGCTGCCGCCGCGCCTCGGCAACGAGCTCTGCTCGTCCCACCTGAAACGGGTCCTCATCCGGCCAGACGCCGCGAATGATCTCCATCCCGGGGTCGTTCCCGTGCGAGTGCACGACGACCATCCTCCCGCCGGGAGCCAGCGCCTTGGCCAGGGGGACCAGCGCGATTCTGACCTTGCGCTCCACGGTCGTCCTGGCTCGATAGGGCTGTGAGGCGACTATGAGGTCGTACTCTCCGTTCATGTCGCCGGGTTTGGGGATCACCGAGTTCAGCAGGAACTGGCGATCCTTCCGGTACAGCACCAGCACCGAAGGACGGACGTAGAGGGGATTGCCCGTCTTCGGGCTCGCTACCACCTCCCAGTCGTGGACCAGATCAGAGAAGAGGCCATGGATCTGGCGCCCGAAGTCGTCGGTCGTCGAGCCCTCGAGCACAGCTTCCCGCCAGATCAACTCCGACTCGTTCCGGCCTGCCGGGGAGAGGGATGGTGCCTCCGGGTAGTACATGTTGGTGACGACGAACACCAGCTCCGGGTGCTCGGCGAACCGGTCCGGCAGCCGGTCCAGGGCGAGCCGCACATCTTCGATGCTGATCTCCTTGCCCACCACCAGCCATGGTATGTGCGGGAAGACCCGGTGCATTTGACGCATGAGCGGGGCCAGCACCGAGGCGTCGCCCATTCCAGCGTCGAAGATTCGCAGCGCATGCTCGCCCAGCCCCACATGGGCCAACTCCTCGCCGATACGGGCTGCCACCACCGGCTTCTCGGTGGTCGCGATGGTGAACATCAGGTAGGAGGCGCGGTTGTCGAAGAACCGGGTGGGTAGCCTCCCAGTGTGCACTTTCGCCGCCGCGTTTTCGATCATCAACCAGCCTCATCGACGAGATCATCGATCAGGCATTGGCACCTTCCCCTGCGGGTGGTTGCCGCGGCGTCGGCGGGCCTGTCCCTCGACCGCTCTGGATAACGGGACCGAACCTAGCTCAGACTGCGGCGATCCACAAGGTTCCAGGGATGATGGCGCAGCGGATCGAACGCGCACAAGCACGATCAGATACTCGGTGACTGGTTCACGAGCCGGGAACCCCATGGTGCCGTCTCAACACCGAGGAAACGACCAGGAGCCACGCCGCCTCGAAGACGTGTGCTCCATCCTGGCCGCGATGCCGAGAGGCTGCTCTCCAGTCTCGCTATAAACCGCTTCGAGAACTTCCCGGTCACCAAGGCCAAGCACTTCATCCCCACCAGCTACGACGGCGATGTGCCTTCAGCCAAGGAGTCAGGGGTTCAAGTCTCGTCGGCTCCATTCCTGAAAGCCCTGGTCACTCTTAGGGATACAAGGGGAAACACTCTGCGGCGGCACGAGAGCGGCAGCTACGAGCGAGCATCGTCAGGCGGTGAGCCCTAAAGACACTTACGAGTGCTCGGCGAGACGTTCGAAGAGATCGACGCCGAGCTGGCGGAACAGATGGACCATGTCGACGAACACCCAGTTCTCGACGTACATCTCGCCTTCGCGTTTCCACCAGTCCAAGCCGTTGAACTCGATCTGGTTCCCGGTTGCGGGACAGTCGAGGTACGGACCCGTGTGGGTTGCCTTCACGCCTGCCCAACCAGGGGCGCCGCTGTAGGCGCCCTCGGCGAAGAGTGCATCCAGATCCTGCACCCGGCGGTCGGGGTAGGCGGCCAGCCACGGTCGCTGATGCAGGTCTTCGAACTCCTTCAAGCTCAAACACGCGCCGATCCCGCTCGGCCCGTACCACTGCACATCATGGTGAAAGAAGTCTGCCATGCCCATGCTCTCGAGCTCTATCTGGTCATAGGCGTTGAGCCCATCGAATATGAACCGCCGGATGTGTTCGAGACTGTGGCGTGATATCTCCTGATTCTGAACCCTCAGCATGACGCCGTCGTTGGCGGCTGACGGTGGGTAGAGACCGTCTGCCCCTCGACTGGGTGGCAGGACCTCAAAGCCGGCTTGTCGCATGAGCTCGACCAGGTCGATCAGGAAGTAGACATCGACGATCACACCATCCTCGAGGCGGCAGAACTCGCCCCATGGGATGGTGACCTTGCTCCCGGTGGCTGGGATCGTGAGGTAGTCATGCGCGAAGGTGCCGGTGAAAAGGCCGGTTCCGGTGGCCCACATTCGGCCATCCAGCGACAGGTCCCCATCGATGCGTCCATTGGACTCTCCGCCGAAGAAGACATGGGTCTGCCGCGTCATGTCGGGAAACGAGCGGAGCAACGGCAGCCAGAAATCAGAGACGAACGCCTGCACCCCGTGGAGTCGGCCTACGGGGTCAGGACCGTTCCATTCGACATCGTTGCGCATCACCATGCGGGCTACGTCGATCGCCCCTCCGGAACCTGCTCTCTCGAGGTCTCGCCAGAAGCCCCAGACGACTCGCTTGTTCGTTTGGTTCAATTCGATGTCCACAGCATCTCTCCTCTGTGCAGATGGCCGATGAAGGCGCGCGGACTCTCGACCCGAGTCACGTCCTCATGCGTCATCGCGGCTCGTCAGCCGTTATGCCCGGCCGAAGCAACGAGTGATCGGACTGCATTATGAACACAGTCACGTCGAACTTATCCTGGTGATCATTGTGTTCCCGGAACATCTGGTGAAGGGTCGAGGCATGGGCGCGGTGAAAGGCTGAATTATGGGCGAAGCTCTGGAACTGGTTGAGCGCATGGTCGACGCCCTCAACAACCACGTCATCGAAGGCCAGGAGGAGTTCTGGTCGGAGGACATGGTGTGGCACGGTCCGGCCGGCATAGGCACCAAGCATGGTTTGAAGGACTTCCAAGACAACCACCAGAGGCCTTTTCTTCACGCGTTTCCTGACAAGCTCGCCGACGACCAGATCAGGTTCGGCGCAGGCGAATGGGTTGCGGCAGCAGGAACCCAGCGGGCAACCCACCAGGGAGAATGGCTCGGGATTCCGGCATCCGGGGCTGAGGTCGAGGTGCGCTACATGGATATATGGCGCGCACACGATGGGCAGCTAGTAGAGAACTGGGTGCTCATAGACATTCTCGGGTTTCTCGAGCAACTCGGTTACGACGTGGGCTCGGTGCTCCGTTTCGTCGGATCGAAGCCTCCTTCCTTCTTCGAGGAGTCAGACCCTCTGGAAAGAGAGGACTGAGTATGACCGGCCTCATCAATGCCAAGCTGAGAGCTTCAGAGCTCTGGTCCTCGATCGGCAACAGATCCGCCGGATCGGTCATGACGTTTTCTCAACCGGGTGGTCGCGAGGAACCGCGGCGGCTCTGAGCCCACGCCCGTCTGAGAACAAGACCCCCTCGACCGACGTTTGTGGAATGACATCACACAAATCATCAACCAACGATCCAAGACCCGAACAGATTGCGGCTCTTCTCGCCAAACCTCCCGACGCAAAGGACGGAGTCGCCGTCGCTGCTGGCAGCGACCTAGCGGACTTCCTCGCTGATGACGGGAAGCGACGTCAAAGCCTGCAGGGCTTCGAGGATGTGTATGCGGACATCGTTCACTACATCATCCGGTCCACAGACCGCATTTGGGATGGAGACACCGGCACCGAACTGATCAAGAGCCATTACGCTCCCGAAGTTCCCCTGCACACCAGCGAGGGCACTACATACGGCCGAGCGGCCCTCATAGAGATGACAAAGAGGGCTAAACGAGCTTATCCAGGCATATACCTCCACGCGGAGGACGTCGTCTGGTCCGGAAACGACCGAGACGGATTTCACACATCCCATCGAATCACCCACATAGGACGGAACGATGGCCCCAGTGTCTACGGATCTGCCACAGGGCGAAGCTTCCGGCGCGCAGCGGTTGCTCACTGCTTCGTGTTGCAGAATCGGATCGTTGAAGAGTGGCTTGCGCGCGACGAGCTCGCCTTGGTGCGAGCCCTCGGACTTGACGAGTTGGCCTTGGCTGAATCGCTGGGAACGGCCGAAGCCGCGGCGAGAGGGAGCCTGGTCGGCGAGACTGCTCTTCCCCCAGCCAGCGAACTGTCTGCCCCTGCGTCCGCGGAGGAAGATCTGGTCAGATCCATGTTTCGCGCTGTGTGGTCCGAGCGCCGTTTGGGCGACCTCCCCCGCTACTACGATCCGGACGCCTATGTCAGCACAGCAACCAATCGAGTTCTCACCGGTCCGGGCGGCTACCTCCAATACGTAGTCGACTGGCAGAACGAGTTCAGCGACGTCTCGCTGAGAGTCGACCACACGATGTCCAATAAGAGAGCGGGCGGCGAGATCGTGGCCACGCGCTGGTGGATCGAGGGGACCCACGATGGAGAGCACCGCTACGGGCAGCCGACCGGCCGACGGGTTCAGATTCTTGGATTCTCACACGACCTGGTGGTTGACCGGCGGATCGTGGCCGAGTGGACGGTCTTCGACGAGTTCGACCTGCTCAAGCAGGTCTACGCCAAGAAACCGCCGGCAGCCAACTGAGCGAGGAGCCAGAAACATGCAGACTGATCCAATTGGGAACGAGGAGCTGGATCGAAGGATCATCCCGCCTAGCGAGTTCGTCGCCGATGCTTCGGCCTTCATCGACGTTCGCCTTCCCGATTCGCAGGGGAAGCACAACTTCTCGTTCATAGGGCCTGGCGTCTCCCAGAACCCGGACCAGCACGTGAACGTGCGTGACCCGCATGGGTTCAACATCGGCGCAGCCGGACTCCCGCCAGGAACCGTCAACAACCAACACCTACATTTCACTGCCGAGGTGTTCGTGTCGATCGGCACCGACGTCGAATTCAACGTTGATGTCGACTCCGATCGGCAGTTTCCCGCATCGGGACGTTTCGTATTCTCATTGCCGACCTGGATGTTCCGCGGGTTTCGCAACGTCGGTGAGGATTATGCCCTCCTATATGCCGTCCTCGGGGAGGACGACACGGGGGGCATCCTCTGGTCTCCGAAGGTCCTCCATCAGGCCGCTGGCACCGGGCTTTATCTGAGAAGCGACGACACCCTCCTAGACACCACCGCCGGGGACGTTCTGGAAGGTGTCGATATCGTTCCACCAATGTCGGAGGACGACCTGGGCAGCCTTCGCGCCATCAAGTCGGAGGAGCTCTCCGGACGACTGATCAAGGAAGACGACATGGTCTGGAGCGACCGGGCCCTTCTCGACTCCGTTCTTCCCGACCGTGCCAGTCGTCTCGCTCCGGTCATCGGTTGGGGAATGACAATGGATCGCAATCACGTCCCTCCGATATCCGACCCACACAGTTTCACGTTGGAGTGGCTGGCCGTCCCGCCAGGCAACCGGGTGTCAGCCCATCGCCATTCGGACCAACAGGCGCTGATCGTCGCTACCGACGGATGGGAACTGGAGGTAAACCTCGGCGA
>SMUY01104931.1_pt1 | contig 12339 bp, 10 predicted proteins | sample 2456441 | NCBI WGS metagenome assembly SMUY01 (sample SAMN11095931, study PRJNA526329) | marine sediment metagenome | biome: Marine sediment; feature: Surficial sediment; material: Deep marine sediment; isolation source: Hadal surficial sediment | place: Pacific Ocean | collected 2014-11 | depth...
AACGCGGTGTATGTCGGTCAGCGGTTCACGATGGACGTGACCTGCAGCGTCGTCGAGACCGACACCGCGCGGACCCTACCCGATCAGGCCGCGCTCGAACCGGAGACAATCGATGTCGCGCCCTTCGAGGTGCTCGCCGGCGAGCACCTCGAAGATATCCGGACCGGACCGTATCGGTTCTTCCAGTATCGCTACACGCTGCAGATCATCAACGAGAGCGATTTCGGCGAGGACGTGGAGATCCCCGCGCTCGACATCCCCTATCGGATCGAACGGCGGGTCGGGGACAACCCGGCGCTCCAGGGCAGGGAGCTGCGCTACATCCTGCCGGCCGAGCCAGTCCGGGTCCTTTCGCTCGTCCCCGACGCGATCGTCGACATCCGCGACTTCCCTCCCGCCACGTTCGGCGACGCGCAAGCGCGTCTATTCCGGGCCAACGTGCTGACACTGCTCGCCGCGCTCTTCGGTGTGGTGGCGGTCGGCGTGGTGGCGTTTGGCGTGGTCCGGGTGGCGCGCGAGCGCCGGGGCGGCACGGCACCGGTCGACAGGCAACTCCCGCGGTGGCGCATCGTCCGTCGTGCGCTCGACGAGCTGACTCGCGTGCAACGGGCGACGGCGGAGCATGGCTGGAGCGTGGAGAGCGTGGGCCAGGCGCTGGCGGCGCTCCGTGTCGCCGGCTCGGTGGCCGTGTCCGGACCGGTCGCTCACACGACGGTCGACGCCGGCACACCGGCGCGGGATGGCCAGCTGTGTCTGCGGTATGGCCTGCTGCGCCGCCAGACCGCCGTGATCTCCTCCGGTCTCACGGCGGGGGCGCTGACCCGGCGTCTCGACCAGATGCGGACCGGACGGACGGGCCGCGCCGACCCCGATCTGGTGGACGACCTCGGTCGAGCGATCGAGGTGTTCACCGCGGCGCGCTACAGCCGTCACGGCGCGCTGCCGACCGACGCGTTGACCCGAGAGCTCGCCAGCAGCATCGCCCAGCTCACACGCCAGCGCTGGCGGTCGGCCGCACCCATGCGCTACGCCACCGACCTGCTGGCGACGCTGCGCGTCAAAGGCGGAGGAGGGCAGCTTCGCTAGTCGGGTATGGACACGCTACGTGAACTGGTCGCGCGCTGCGGGCTCACACTGGCGGAGCTCGATGATCTGTCGCTGACGGCATCGCCGCTCCTGCGGCGCGACGAGACGGTGATCGCGTTCAGCATCATCGGTCTCCTCGCACTGGGGGCACTGTTGACGCGCTACGTTCTACGTCACCGGCCGGGCCGAACAGACATCGTCCTGCCCGCGCTGCTGCCACCGACCCTGACGACGCGGTCGACGCTGGCGCCGCTGCGTCACACCGCGTTCGGACTGTTCCTGGCGGGACTCCCGTTCTTCGCGGTGGCGCTGGGTGACCCGCACACCACGCTGATCCAGGAACGCTCGACCTTCCCGGGACACCGCATCGCGATCCTGATCGACGCCTCGCTGAGCATGGACACCGCGTTTGCCACCGACCAGCTCGGCTGGGGCAACACGTTTCTGGCGAACGTGGCAGCCGCCGACTATTTCGTCAGACGGCGGATGGAGAGCTCGCATCGGGATCTGGTGTCGCTGGTGGAGTTCGGCGCCGAAGCCTACATCGTCACCCCGTTCACCAACGACTACGAGAACATCCTGCTCAGCATCGGGCTCATCGGCACCCCGGAGGAATACGACCGGTTCCCGGACCATGGCACGCTGATCATGCGCGCCATCACCCGCGGTGTGCAGCTGTTTCGCACGTTCGACTTCCTCAAGGCACAGGGAAACCTGATTGTGATCTTCAGCGACGGGCAGGACACCCACGCGGTCTACGAAGGCCAGTCGCTGGATGACATCCTGCAGGAGGCGGCCGACAACGCGATACCGATCTACTTCATCCGCACCGCGTATGACCAGCGGCTCGGAGACGTGCTGCCGGACATCACGTGGAAGCTGGCGGTCGAGAAAACGGGTGGGCGCTTCTACCCGGCGGCCGATGAGGCGGCGATCCTGCAGGCGGTGCACGAGATCGACGAGCTGTCGGCAGGAGAGATAGAGATCACACAGTATGTCGCGCATCAGCCGCGGTACTCCCCGTTCGCGCTGATCGCGGTCGGGCTGTGGAGCGTGGCCCTGCTGTGCGGACTCGGCGTGAAACAGATGAGGAGATTCCCCTAGGACGCCTGAAGCCTGTAGCCTCAGAGTGAACGGAGAGTTCATACACATGGTCAAGACCTCCTTGAGATACCTGATCGCCGCGATCCTGTTGGGCGGAGTGGCCGTGACCCTCCTACAGGCCGCCCGTCTCGAGCACCGTGTCGCGCGGGCGGACCAAGAGATGGCAACGCTGAACCTTTCGCAAGCCGCACGGAGTTATGACGAGATCGCCGACTCGCTGGCGGTGACCGGACGGTTCCCGTGGCTGCTCCGCGGCACCCGTGACGAGGTGGCGGTGCGACAGGCCGCGGTGCGGTATTGGCGCGGCGACTACATGTCGCTTGTGGCCGACTACACATCGGCCGACAGCCCGAGCATGGCCGACAACCTCGACTTGCAGTTCGTGATCGCCAACGCCGACTACCGGTCATTGCAACGACCGGAGTCGAATCGGGAGCTGGTGCTAGGCACGCTCGACCACGCCATTGGCGTCTACCGGCGGCTGCTGGAAAGCAACGAGGCCCATCTCGAAGCGGCGTTCAACTACGAGGTCATGGTGCGCCTGCGGAACCAGATCGCCGGCGGCGACGACGTCCCGGCGTTTCGCCGGCCGACGCTTCCTGGCAACCAGGGGGAAAACCTCGAGGAGGCCGAGATGGAGGACGTCCAGATCTACGTGCCGAGTGACAGCCTGATCGACCCACGCGAGACCGAGGACCCGACCATCGGCACGGGGGCGAAGATCCGGAAACGCGGGTAGGCGACTATGCGGTCCGAAACACGGACTCTGCGCTCGTTGGGAGCCGACGGTCACCGCCAAGGCGCGCACCGCGCGCCTCGCGGACGCGGAGTGGGGCTTTGGGGGTCCCCGCGTAGCGGCCGCGGGGGTTTGGGGCGCAGCCCCGTCTAGTCATAATGCCACCGATCGAATTCGGCGAACCGCTCTACCTCTGGCTGCTGGTGCTCCCGGCCGGTCTCGGCCTGCTGTGGGCCTGGCAACTGGTCCGCCGGCGCGGTGATGCGCACCGCGCGGTACACGAACGGACCACGCCGGTGCGCGAGCGATATGCCTTCGCGGGCGGGCTGTCGTTTTGGCTCTGCCTGGTACTGGCGGTCGCCGCGCTGGTCCTGGCGTTGTCGCGTCCGCAGGTGCTCGCCTCGGTCACCCAGAACGCCGGCGCCGCCTTCATCATCCTGCAAGACGGGTCGACCTCCATGCGAGTCAGCGACGTGACGCCGGACCGGTGGCAGCGGTCAGTCTCGTGGATCCGCATGTTCGCGTAGCTGTTGAGCTGGCAAGACCAGCGGGTCGCGCTCGCGCTCTTTGCGCACCGGGCCGCGCCCCAGATCCGGCTCACGCGAGACCCCAACGCGCTCTTCTTCTTCCTCGACTATCTTGGCGAGGCGCCACCGTTCCGTCTCGAAGACGACACCAGCTGGGACACCAACATCGAGGAAGGCATCTACTGGGGTGTACAGATGTTCGACCTCGACGAGAAGCTGTATGGCGAGCGACTCAGCGCCAAGGTGTTCATCGTCATCTCGGACGGACAAGCCTGGAGCGGAAAGGTAGACACCGCGTTGCAGCTCGCGCGCGAACGCGGCATCCGGGTCTATGTCATCGGCGTCGGCACCACGGCCGGCGGGTTCATTCCCCAGCTTCCGGCCAGCATCTACGACCGGCCCGAGGACCCCATTCATTCGGTGCTGGACCGGCGGTCGCTCCGGGCGATCGCCGAGGCAGGGGGCGGCGAGTACTACGAGCTGGGGGTCGATACGGACCAGGACGTGGCACTACAGATTTTGACCGACGTGCAACGCCGCGCACAGTCAACCCAACGTAAAGAAACCTTCACCGAGCTGTATTGGTTCCTGCTGGTCGGAGCCGCCGGGCTCGTGTGCCTTGGCACGCTGTTGCTCAAAGAGCGAACCCAGCTGTGGTGGCAGCTCGTCACCGCCGGCGTGGTGGCGATTTTGCTGATGGCCTAACGGCCTCGCCGACCCCTCGCCACCCGTTCCGGCTTCACATGAACTCGCGAATCAGCTCGCCGCGGGTCTCGCTGTCGATCGTGTAGTTCTGGTGCACGAGCGGCTGGCCGGTCAGGGCGGGGTCGAGCTCGTCGAGCGACGGCCTCGGATCCGGGTTGCGGTAGAAGAGCCCGATCGGGATCTTCGGGTCCCACTCCAGCGCCTTGTCCATGGCGGCGTGGAAACTGCCGGTGTCGTGGTCGTCGTCCTCGAGCTTGTAGATCCGCTCTTTGAAGTATTGATAGGTGTTGAGCTTGTTGAAGGTCACGCACGGGCTGAACACGTCGATCAGCGCGAACCCCTTGTGCTGGATGGCTGCCTTGTACAGCTCCACCAGATGCTTCATCTGGCCGCTGAACCCGCGCGCCACAAATCCACACCCGGCCGCCAGGGCCAGCGCAATCGGGTTGAGCATCCCCTCCAGGTTGCCGTGCGGGCTGGTCTTGGTCTTCATGCCGGTCTCGCTGGTCGGCGAGACCTGCCCGGTCGTCAGCCCGTAGATCTCGTTGTTCATCACGATGTAGGTCACATCGATGTTGCGGCGCATCGCCTGGATGAAGTGGTTGAGACCGATGCCATACCCGTCACCGTCGCCGCCGGTGCCGATGATGGTCATGTCCTGGTTGGCCAGCTTGCAGCCGGTCGCGAACGGCAAGAGCCGCCCGTGCAGGGTGTGGGCGCCGTACGACCGGATGAAACCGGGCAGGTTGGACGAGCACCCGATGCCGGAGATCACCATGAGATTGTGGGGCTGGATCTGCAGCTGGGAGCAGGCTTGAAAGAGCGCGGTGAGCACGCCGAAGTCGCCACAGCCCGGACACCAGTCCGAGTGCACCTCCGGTTTGAAATCCTTGACCTCTACGACCGTCGCTGGAGCTGTCATTGTCGTATCCTCACGCCTTGGTGGGCACACCAGGCCGTATGACCTGGTTCAGCCCCTCCCACGAACCACTCGTCCCGGTGGGATGGTCGGTACGGAACCCGGGCTCGGTCGACAGGACGTCGACGACCTCCTGGCCACCGATGATGTCGTTGACCGCGGACACGATGTGCTTCGGCTCGAACGGCTCGCCGTCGTACTTCCGAATGTGCCCGTGCGCCACGATGCCGGTCTCCGCCCGCAGATGCCGGGCGAACTGACCGCTCTGGTTGTTCTCGATGATGATGAGCCGCTGGCTCTGCTCGACGACGGCAGCGATCTCATCGCCATGCAGCGGGATCATCGTCTTGATCTGCAGGTGATTCACCGAGACACCCGCGGCCGTGAGCCGCTCGGCCGCCTCCTTGATCACCCCCCAGGTCGAGCCCCACCCGAGCAAGGTGGTCTCGGCGTCGGCCGGCCCCTCCAGCATCGGGGCCGGCAGGTCCCGGAGAATCGTCGACATCTTGCGGTGCCGCTTGTCCACCATCTTCTTCCGCCGGATCGGGTCGGTGAAGACGTCGCTCAACAGCACACCGTCTTCGTCATGCTCGTCCGAGCCAGACACATACAGATGCTCCGGAAGACCGGGAATCGCCCGTGGCGAAATACCTGAGGGCGTGTCCTTGTACCGCAGATACGGCTCGTCAGGGGACCCGTCGGCCGTGGTGATCAACTCGCCGCGGTCAATCGGGAACTCGACGTCCAGGACCTCGGTCGCGACCGTCTCGCTCCCTTCGCAGAGCAGCAGGTCCGCCAGAATCACGACCGGAATCTGATACTTATCCGCCACGTCGAACGCCACGGCCGGGGTGACGAAGCAGTCCCCCATGCTGACCGGGGCGATCACGACACGCTCGAAGTCGCCCTGGCTGGCGCCGAAGACCTGGTTCAGGTCGGCCTGCTCGGTCTTGGTAGGCACACCGGTGGAGGGTCCCGCCCGCATGACGTTGATGATGACCACCGGGGTCTCGTACATGGCCGCCATGCCGATCGCTTCACTCATCAGCGCAAACCCGCCGCCGGAGGTAGCGCACATCCCGCGCACCCCCATGTGGTTGGCCCCGATGCACATGCCGACGACCGAGATCTCATCCTCCACCTGCCGGACACAGATGCCGAGCCGCTTGGCGTGACTCGCGAACCACTCCAGGATGTGCGTGGCGGGGCTCATCGGGTAGGCGGCGTAGAACTTGCACCCGGCCAGGGCGGCGCCCATCGCCAGGAGGTCGTTGCCTGAGGACTGCGCCCACTTCTGGTCGGTCGGATGGAGTGGGGTGGCGAGCGGCTGGAAGTTCTTGGCGGCGTAGTCATAGCCGTTCCGGGCCGCCTCGACGTTCTTCTGGACAACCGCCGGCTTCTTGGCGAAGGTCGTCTCGAACACGGCGGCGAGCGTGTCGAACCCCAGACCCATCATCTGCACCGCCGCCCCGACGGCCACGGTGTTCTGCATGACGGGCAGCCTGACCGAGTCCGGCGCAAGGTCGGGCACCGGCAGCCCGCACAGCTGGACCCTGGCCGGCGGGTCGTAGCTAGGCTGGAACTTGGCGCCGTTGTAGAGACAGACGCCGCCCGGCGCCAGCTCCTGCAGGTGCCGATCGAGCGAGTCCTGGTTGAGCGCGATGAGCACGTTGACCTGGTCTCCGTGGTTCAGTGGCTTCTTGGCCGAGAAACGCAGACGCAGCCAGGAATGCCCGCCACGGATGACCGACTGGTAGCTGTTGTAGCTGTACGCAGCAATGCCCTGTCTGGCCATGGACAGCACCAGGGTATTGCCGGCGGAGGCTGTGCCGTCGCCGGCCGCGCCTCCGATACCGACGATGACTTCTGGTTCCGACATTTCGACCTCGGCGTTTGAGTGGGGCCTGTGCCAATCAGCCCGCCGCCCCCGCACACGGCGAACTTGTCATTATAAACACTCGACAGCCCCGGATGCCAACGCACCGGCGCCGCGCGCTCGCCGACACCAGGTATACGGGCTACGTCGCGCACGGGCTCGTGAAGACCGTCGACCCGAGGATGGTCGCGGTGTGAGACGGTGGCGGTCTGCACCGTGTGAGACGCGAGCAGACGCTCAACGGCTTCGGGCTTCGGGCGCGCGAGACCGCACGTTGATCTTTCGCCGAAGCGCCGCGTATAGTGCCTCTTTGGACTGCAGTCGGCCGTGCCGACGTGTCGGCACCACGCCAGCGGGCAGTACGTAGGGAGGAAGAGACCAATGTCTCGACAGATCGGGTACGCGATGCTCGTGGCGGTACTGGCGCTGGCCGCACCGGCACTGGCCCAGCGCGACCCCTGGGCCGGCAGCTGGCGCGGTGTGCTGACCACACCGCAGGGTGACGACACGAACGTCACGATCACGCTCGTTGCCGGGGATGACGGCTACACCGGTCTCGTGACCGGGTTCGGCCCAGGCACCGAGATCCGGGTCTCCAGCGTCACCACCAGCGACGTACAGGTCACCGTGGAAGGCGCCACCGACACCGCGTTCGGTCCGCTGGCGTTCGTCTACAGCCTCACCCGTGACGACCAGCTGCTCTCGGGCGGCGGGCGCGTCACGCTGGGTGACCATGGGTTCGACGTCTCGATCGAGCTGAAGCGGGCGCGACGCGCCGACGTGCCACAGCCACAGATCGAGCAGCGGATCGACTACTTCTCCGGGGAGTGGACGTTCGACTACACCGGCGGTGAGTTTCCGCCGCTCAGCATCGGGACCCGTAGCGGCTCGGTGACGTTCACCGCCATGCCGCACGGACCCTTCGTCCGAGGTCACGTGACGGGGGAAGTCTTCGGAGAACCGTATGAAGAGACCTGGACGATCGGGTTCGATGCCCACATCCAGTCCATCGTGTGGCACGAGCAGCTGTCGACCGGACAGGCGTTGACAGGCCTCGGGAACTGGACCAGCCCGATCGCCATCACCTTCCTGACCGCCCCGGTCGAGGCCGACGGCAGAGTGTATGTCCTCAAACGGCTGCTGCAGACGACCTCGGACACCGCGTTCACGGTGACCGACCAGTTCTCGGTGGACGGCGGCCCGTTCCGACGTCTGGGCAACGGGTCTTACATCAGGGTCCGGTAACGAGTTTGCGACGTACTGGAAGCACCCCGGCACGCCGCCGGCGCCGCCCGCCCAGGCGCACACGGCGCGCCTCGCGAGGAGCGGCGCAGAGCGTCGGGGGGGCCCTGCTAGCGACGAGCCGGGGTGTGGGGCAGAGCCCCACGAAAGCAAGGTCGGGGCGAAGCCCCGTCCTGTACGGAACAAGGCGCGCACATGCGCGCCTCGCGGGCGCAGAGTGGGGCGCTTGGGGGCCCCGCGTAGCGCCCGCGGGGGTTCGGGGCGAAGCTCCGTCCTGTACGGAACAAGGCGCGCACATGCGCGCCTCGCGGGCGCAGAGTGGGGCGCTTAGGGGCCCCGCGTAGCGCCCGCGGGGGTTCGGGGCGAAGCCCCGTCTAGATCATGACCAACGCCGAGCTCATCGCACGCGACACCGCGCACCTGATTCACCCGCTGCACGACACCCGGGCCCAGCGGACGGCCCGGGTCTGGGTCAAGGGCGAAGGCGCCCTGCTGAGGGACGCGGACGGGAACGAGTACATCGACGGGCTCGCCGGCCTGTGGAACGTGCTGGCCGGTCATGGGCGACGCGAGTTGGCAGAGGCGGCGCGCACGCAGTGCGAGACACTCGCCTACATGTCGAGCTACACCGGCAGCTCGAACGAGCCGGCGATCGAGCTCGCCGAGCATCTCGCGGCGATCACTTACCCGTCGATCAACCGCTTCTTCTTCACGTGCGGCGGCGGCGAGGCGACCGACAGCAGCATCAAGATGTCGCGCGCCTACTGGAAGCTGCGTGGCCAGCCGAACAAAACCAAGGTCATCTCCCGCATCGACGGCTACCACGGCGTGACGCTGGCGGCCATGAGCGCCACCGGGATGAGCGCCTACTGGCCGCTGTTCGAGCCACGGGTGCCGGGATTCCTCCACATCCCCTCACCCGACCCGTATCGCTACGAGGCCCCGCCGGGCGTGAGTCAGGGCATCGCGGCGGCCAACGAGCTCGAACAGGCGATTCTGCGTGAGGGGGCCGACACCATCGCGATGTTCCTGGCCGAGCCGGTGCAGGGCGCCGGCGGCGTCATCGTCCCGCAGGACGACTACTTCCCTCGCATCCGGGAGATCTGCGACCAGTACGACGTGCTGCTCGTGGCCGACGAGGTGATCACGGCGTTCGGGCGTACCGGCACGCTGTTCGCCCTCGACCACTGGGACATCGAGCCGGATATCGTCCAGTTCGCCAAGGCGATCACCTCTGGCTATGTACCGTTCGGCGGCATCGGCATCAACGACACGATCGCCGCCGCGCTCGACGACGACGGCCGCGTGTGGATGCACGCCTATACCTATTCGGCCCACCCGGTGGGATGCGCGGTCGCCATACGCAACCTGCGGATCATCGAAGACGAGGACCTGCCGGGCCAGTGCGCGGTCAAGGGTGACCGGCTGATCGCCGCGCTGCGAGCCGCGCTTGGCGACCACCCCCACGTCGGCGACATCCGCGGCAAGGGGCTGATGTGCGCCGTCGAGATCGTGGCCGATCGGTCCACCAAGCAGAGCTTTCCCGCCGGCGACACGGTGGGACCGCGGGTCCACCAGGAAGCGGCCGGGCGGGGCCTGTTCAGCCGGGTCAAGGCCGACACCTACCTGCTTGCGCCACCCGCCGTCATCACCGAGGACCAGCTGGACCGCACCGTCGAGATCCTGAGCGACTCGATCCGCGCCGTCCTCGGGTAGCGCCCCACCTGCCCGACGGGCCCACAGGCCCTTGCGTGCTGAACGGGCTCGACCGTGCGCCTACCGCATACGCGTCCGCCGCCGTGTGATCCGAGTCGGCTATCATTCGGTCCGGGGGACCGCTCATCCTGAGCAGGGTCTTGCGCGCTGGTGTCGAAGGACCATGCTCTACCTCATCATCGCCGCCTACTTCGGCGTGCTGCTGCTGCTCGGGGTGCTCGCCTCGCGACGCGTCGAATCGCTGAGCGACTACTACCTCGGCGGGAAGCGGCTCGGGTACTGGGTTGCGGCGTTCTCCACCCGCGCCACCGGCGAGTCGGCCTGGCTGTATCTCGGGCTGACGGGGCTGGGCGCCGCCGCCGGACTCAGCGCGCTGTGGGTCGTGGTCGGAGAAGTGCTCGGTGTCGGCACCGCCTGGTTCCTGATGGCGGCGCCGTTCAAACGAGCGACCGACCGTTCGGGCGCCATCACCGTGCCCGACTACCTCGTCAGCCGGTTCGGCTCCTCCGAGACACCGGCCACGACCCGACGGCTGCGGCTGGTCGCGGCCGGCGCGCTCGCCCTCTTCGTCACCATCTACGTCAGCGCGCAGATCGACGCGACCGGGAAGGCATTCGCCATCTTCCTCGATTGGAACTACTACACCGGCGCGCTCGTCGGGTTCGGTATCGTCGTCATCTACACCTACACCGGCGGGTTCCTGGCAGTCGCCTGGTCCGATCTGTTCCAGGGGCTGCTGATGCTGGCGGGTCTGGTGGTGCTGCCGGTGGCCGCGTTCGCGGCGCTGGCGCCGGGCGCACTGACGGCGGGCATCGACCCGGTGTTGCTCAACCCGTGGGGACCGGGTGGCGCGACGCTACCGAACCTGCTGACCATCGTGAGCTACGCCGCGATCGGGATCGGGTTCCTCGGTTCGCCCCAGGTGTTCGTGCGGTTCATGGCGATCCGCGACCAGACCCAGATCCGCGCCGGGCGATGGGTCGCGATCGCCTTCACACTGGCGACCGACACCGGCGCGGTGCTGTCCGGGCTGCTGGGCCGGGCGCTGCTGGTGGGCGCCGACGGCGACTTCGCCGCGACCCTCGGACCCAGCGGCGAGCAGGTGCTACCCGTACTGGTCGAGCACCTGTTTCCGCCCCTCGTCGTGGGGCTGTTCGTCGCGGCGGTGCTCGCGGCGATCATGTCGACGATCGATTCGCTGCTGGTGGTGGCCTCGAGCGCCGTGACGCGGGACGTCTATCAACAGACGCTGCACCCGGACCTGGCTGGCGAGACCCTGATCGGGCTGTCCCGCCGGGTCACGCTGGCACTCGCGTTCGTTGCGCTGGCGGTCGCGTTGTCGGTCGCGGTGCTGGTACCGGAACGGACCATCTTCTGGTATGTCATCTTCGGGTGGTCGGGGATTGCCGCCACCTTCTGTCCCGTCATCGTGCTGTCGCTGGTCTGGCGTCGCTACAATGCCCACGGCGCGCTCGCCTCGATGATCACCGGGCTCATCGCCGTCCCGGTCTTCAAGTTCCTGCTGCCGCTCGCGCCCGGCTGGGGACCGGTGGTCGCGCGTGCCGAGGAGCTCGCGCCGTCGTTCCTCGTGGCACTCGCCGCCGGAGTCATCGCGACGCTGGTGAGCTCGCGGCGGGCGGCACACGCGGGACCCCCCGGTGCAAGGCCTGTCCGCCGTAGCCTTGGCGAAGGCGGAAGACCGGAGGCAGGAGGCAGGACACAGTGAGGAAGCCTAGGAAAAGCTGTGGGCTCTCGGCTTTCGTCGGGCTTTGGGCAACGGGCTACAGGACAAAAGACGGCGCGGGCTGCGGTTCCATTCCCTGGACGGGGCCTTCCTTATTCCTGCGTCAGCGAGCGGCTGAAGCACGAAGCCCGCAGCCTGAGAGCCTAACGCCTGACCAAGCGGGACGCGGCCCTGATCGCTACCATCCGACACGGCGGGCCTGAAGGGCCTTGCTACCGCGGTGTGACGGCGCCAGGCGCCGGCTTCTGCGTCTGGCCGAGGACGTATCCCTTCGCCTTCCACTCGTTCAACCCGCAAAATTCGACCGTCTCGTATCCGTTCTCGTTGAAGAGCTCCGCAGCACGGGAGGCTCGCGCACCACCGTTTCAAAAAAACACCAGCCGCACGTCGTGGGGAATGTCGGACATCCGGTCTTCCAGCTGCCCGAGCGGAATATGAATCGACCCGGGTATCGACCCGGACTCGACCTCATCATCCTCGCGTACGTCGATCAACAGCATGGTCGCACCGGCGTCGATCGCCGCCTTCAGCTCGTCGATGTCGACCCGCTGCTCGGGCGGGGCCTGCCCGCTCGCCGCGACGACACCCACAAGCACACACGCGCCGCACAACAGCAGCCGCCGCACGACCGAGAACGTCGAGACCATGTCGCACCTCCAAGTATCGCCCCGAACCGGTGCAGAC
>SMUY01291329.1_pt1 | contig 12339 bp, 11 predicted proteins | sample 2456441 | NCBI WGS metagenome assembly SMUY01 (sample SAMN11095931, study PRJNA526329) | marine sediment metagenome | biome: Marine sediment; feature: Surficial sediment; material: Deep marine sediment; isolation source: Hadal surficial sediment | place: Pacific Ocean | collected 2014-11 | depth...
CTCAGGATTTGGCGCTCGCCAAGCGCCGGTTGCGCAAGCTGCGAGAATAGGCATGGGTAAACAAAATATCGGCACTGGTTTCGATGATTTTCTCGATGACGAAGGGCTTCTGGAGGAAGCGACTGCCGTTGCTGTCAAGCGAGTCATCGCTTTCCAGTTGTCGGAGGCCATGAGCTCCCGGGGCATCACGAAGACGGCGATGGCTCAACGCATGGGAACCAGTCGTGCTGCGCTCGATCGTTTGCTTGATCCTGATAATTCATCTGTAACCCTACAGACGCTGCAGAGCGCGGCACGAGCACTCGGCGGTCGAATCAGAATTGAGCTTGATCTGCGCAGTGCTGCTGCGTAGTCGTTCCGCGCCCTCGCACGCCCTCTCGCTCGTTCGCGGTGTGAGCCGTTGGCTTCGAGGGGAGACTCAGGCGCCGCCGGGATCTGAGCTTGGTAGGGCTGCCTGCCAGCGGTAAAAGGCGTAGCCGGTGGCGGCGATGAACAGGGCGGTCAGTAGGCCCACCAGGGGACCGTTGGCCTGCACGGTGGCGATCATGGCGTCGCCGTAGCGCGCCGCGAGATAGGCCTCGGCGCCGAAGCGGATCACGCGCCCGGTGCCGACGCCGATGATCATGCTGGGCAGCGGCTGGCGCAGGTACCCGGAGGCCAGCACGACGACCTTGAACGGGAACGGTGCCGGCATCAACGCCGCTACCAGGAGTGCCAGCGTGCCTCGTTTGGCGAGAAAATCTTCCGCCCAAGCGAGGCGCTTGCCCTTGCGGGTGGTGGCGTAGCGGCCGCTGCGCGCCAGGGCGTACACCAGCATGACCCCGGCGGTCGAGCCGACGACGGCGCCGAGGGCGTAGAAGACGGCATTGTGCGGCGCCAGCGCCACCGCGCCCATCAGCGCGAGGTCGATGAAGGCGGGCATCGGCACGAAGGACGAATCCATCGCCGACAGCACCAGGATCCCCCAGGCGCCATAGGGCAACAGCGTTTCCTGAAACCAGATGGCGAAGGCTTCCATGCGAGTGCAGAGGACGGAGATGGGGAAGGTTGCGGGGGGACGTAGCGGAAGGTTCCGGCAGGTCAAGCTAACATCGGTCCATGGACCGCGCAAACAATCCACGCCTGGTGATCGGACTGTCTTCCGGAACCTCGATGGACGGCATCGACGCCGCCCTCGTACGCATTGAGGGAGAGTTCGTTGGGCGCATCCGTGTGATGGCGTTCCGTACCTTTCCCTACGAAGCCGGTTTGGTCGCTGCGCTGCGCCGCGCAATGGAAAGCGTGGCACCGGCAGAGCTGGCGTTGCTCAATGTCGTCGTCGGCGAGGCCTTTGCCCGGGCGGCGCTCGAGTTGCTGGAGGCGGCGGGGGTCGAGGCTACCGACATTCTCTGTGTCGGCTCACACGGCCAGACCCTGGCGCACCTGCCCGAGCCGGCTTCATGCGCCGGCACGTTCGCCCGTGCCACGATGCAGATCGGCGAGCCCGCGGTGATCGCCGAGCGCACCGGCATCACCACGGTGGCGGACTTTCGCGCGCGCGACCTGGCGGCGGGAGGGCAGGGCGCGCCGCTGGTTCCGTTCCTCGACCACCTGCTCTACACCCATGCGAACCGGGGTCGCGTGGCGCTGAACATCGGTGGTATCGCCAACGTTACGGGGTTGCCGCCGGGAACCGCTCTGGCCGGGGTGGTGGCGTTCGACACTGGTCCGGGGAACGTACTGCTCGATGCTGCGGCGCGTCGGCGTGGTATCGAGGGGGGCTTCGACGAGGATGGCAGGGTCGCGTCCGGGGGGGTGGTGTGTGACGTCCTGTTGGAGACGCTGCTGGCGCACCCGTTCTACGCGCGCAAGCCGCCGAAATCGGCGGACACCGCCGACTTCCTGAACGACGAGAGCGCCGCTCTGTTGGGCGAATCCGCGTCGTTGTCGGATGCCGACTTGCTCGCCACGCTTACCGAGCTCACGGCGCGCACCGTGGCTGCGGCGATCGAGGACTTCATCGCCCGGCGGCAGCCGGTGGACGAAATCCTGGTGTCCGGAGGGGGAGCGCACAATCGCGCCCTGCGCGCCCGCCTGGAGGCGCTCATCCCTGCCGAGGTGCGCGACGTCGAGGAGGTCGTGCCGGCTGTTCCGGGGGACGCCAAAGAGGCGGTGGCGTTCGCCGTGCTGGCTCACGAGACGCTCGCCGGACGCCCGGCCAACGTGCCGGCCGCCACCGGAGCGGCCGGCCCGCGGGTTCTCGGCAGCGTCGTGCCCGGGGTATAATCCGCTCGATCCCACCCCATTTTTTGGCCAGCACGGAGAGGCGCGATGTCCGGACTCAAACCGTCGGAAAAGATCTGGCACAACGGCGAACTCATCCCTTGGGACGAGGCCAACCTCCATGTGTGCTCACACGTTGTGCACTACGCGTCGGCGGTGTTCGAAGGTATCCGTTGCTACAACACCCAGAACGGATCGGCGGTCTTCAGGCTCGACGATCACATCAAGCGTCTCACCCAATCGGCGCATATCTACCGCATGCCGATCGGCTACAGCGCCGAAGCTCTCCAAGAGGCGTGTCTGGAGACCATCCGTGCCAACGAGATGGAGTCCTGCTACATCCGCCCGATCGTCTTTCGTGGCTACCACTCGCTCGGCGTCAACCCGCTGCCGTGCCCGGTAGAGGTCTACATCGCGGTGTGGGAGTGGGGCAGTTATCTGGGCGAAGAGGCGCTGGAGCAGGGTGTCGATGTCATGGTGTCGTCGTGGAATCGCCTCGCCGCCAACACGCTGCCGGGCATCGCCAAGGCGGCGGCCAACTACATGAACGCGCAGCTCATCAAGATGGAGGCGCTCCAGAACGGCTATGCCGAGGGCATCGCGCTCGACTCGCGCGGCTATGTTTCAGAGGGGAGTGGGGAGAACGTCTTCGTGGTGTGTAACGGCAGGCTGATCACGCCGCCGCTCGCCGCCGCGGTATTGCCCGGTATTACGCGCGACTGCATCATGCTGTTGGCGCGCCAGCTCGGCTACGAGGTTGTCGAGAACGACATCCCGCGCGAGACGCTCTATATCGCCGACGAGGTGTTTTTTACCGGAACGGCGGCGGAGGTTACGCCGGTGCGGTCCATCGACAGGATTTCCATCGGTAGCGGGCGCCGCGGGCCGATTACCGAGGAGCTGCAGAAGGCGTTCTTCGCCCACGTTGAAGGGCGTGTCGACGACACCCACGGCTGGCTGACGCCGGTGTATGCGGAGGTCGGTGCAACGGTAGGTTCATGACCCGGCTATCTCAACGGGTCGCGAAGCGCGGGGGTCCCGAAAGGGTTCTTCGGCGGCCGGCCGTTTTTTATGGTTGTGCAGCACACCGGCACCGTCCAATATTGGGCCGTTGTGCCCACCGGTGTGCAGCGCTGACGCCGGGATTGCACGCCTTCACCCTCGACCCTCGAATCCCTCCATGTCCCTAGATATCGATACCCTACTCAGTGACGCCGTTGCCCGGGGCGCGTCGGACCTCCATCTCAAGGTCGACGCGCCACCCTATTTGCGCATCGACGGTGTTTTGCGCCCGCTCGACCTGCCGCCATTGACCGCTGCCGATACGAGGGAGCTGGTGATTCGCCTGCTCGAGGACCACAACGTCGGCATCGACGAGTTCAAGGAGTTCGACTGCAGCTACTCGCTCTACGCGTTGGGGCGGTTTCGTTGCAACGTGTTCGTCGAGCGCGGTGTGCACGGCGCCGTGCTGCGTGTCATTCCGGGGCAGACCAAGACCATCGCCGACCTCAACCTGCCGCCGATCATCGAGCAGATCGCTCTCTCGGAGCGTGGCCTGGTGTTGTGCACCGGTACCACCGGTAGCGGTAAGTCGACGACGCTCGCGGCGATGGTCGACCATGTCAATCGCAACCGAGCGAAGCATATCGTCACCATCGAGGATCCCATAGAGTTCCTCCACACCGGCGGCAAATCGATCATCACCCAGCGCGAGCTGGGGCAGGACACGGATAGCTACACGGCGGCGTTGCGCGCCGCCCTGCGCCAGGATCCGGACGTCATCCTGGTGGGGGAGATGCGTGATAAGGAGACCATCGAGACCGCCATGACGGCGGCGGAAACTGGTCACTTGGTGATGTCGACCCTGCACACGCTCGATGCTCCGGAGACCATCAACCGCATCATTTCGGTGTTCCCGCCGTATCAGCAGGAGCAGATTCGCGCCCAGCTTGCAGAAGTCTTGCGCGCCGTCGTGTCCATGCGTCTGGTACGCAGCCTGGACGGCAAAGGGCGCGTGCCGGCGGCCGAGATCATGCTCACCACGACCTTCATTCGGGAGTGCATCCGCGACCGCGACCGCGTCGTCGAGATCCGCGACGCCATCGCCTCGGGTGTTTCGCAATACGGCATGCAGACCTTCGACCAGTCGTTGCTGTGGCTGAACAAGCAGGGCTTGATCTCCGTCGAGGAGGCGCTGACGGCCGCCACCAACCCGAACGACATGAAGCTGCAGTTGCGTGGCATCGTCACGTCCGGCGAGGCGGCGGCGCAGACGATGGAAACCATGCGCCGCCCCACGGATTAGTTGGCCCGCGGCAAGCGCACCGCCACCACTGAGGCTCTCGCCATGCTCACGCGGCGCGACTACAGCCTGGCCGGCCTACGTACCAAGCTGGTCGCCAAGGGACACCAGGACGCCGACATCGAGGAAGCGTTGGGACGGTGCACCGAGTGGGGCTACCTTGACGATCATCGCTTCGGACGCAGTCGGCTGGAGGCTCGCCTGAAGCGGCGTCCGGCCGGCCGCACGGATGCGTTGCGTGACTTGCAGCGCCAGGGGTTGACCGCGACAATGAGTGAATCCGTCGCCGACGAGGTGTTCGAGGAGGTTGGTGGCGAGCAGGGAGTGCTCGACAACGCCTTCGAGCGGTGGGTTGCGCGGCACGGAGGGCCCCAGGACATGGCGGCCGCCAAGCGCTGCTTCGACCACCTCATGCGGCGTTCCTTCCCGCGCTACCTGGTATTGCAAAAGCTGTCCCCCTGGCTCGAGGAGTTCGCCGGCTAGTGGCGAAGGGGCTCGGGCCCCGAGATCCATTGTTTATGTCGAAGGACCACGACGACACGGCAGGCACCGCCACACTGACTTCGGACGAAGTGCGTCAGAAGTTCCTCGACTACTTCGCCGCTCGGGAGCATACGGTGGTGGCGTCGAGCAGCTTGATTCCGCGCGACGATCCCACGCTGCTGTTCACCAACGCCGGGATGAATCAATTCAAAGACGTGTTTCTCGGCCACGAAGAGAGCAGTTACCTGCGGGCGGCGAGCTCGCAGAAGTGCATGCGCGTTTCCGGCAAGCACAACGACCTGGAGAACGTCGGTCCGTCCAGCTTCCACCACACCTTCTTCGAGATGCTCGGCAACTTTTCGTTCGGCGATTACTTCAAGGAGAAGGCCATAGAGATGGGCTGGGAGCTCCTCACAGAAGGCTACGGCCTCCCCGCCGAGCGCCTGTGGGTGAGCGTCTACGAGGAGGACGAGGAGGCCTTCGGGCTTTGGAAGACCGTTGTCGGCCTACCGGACCATCGCATCCGACGCTTGGGCAAGAAGGACAACTACTGGTCGATGGGCGATACCGGGCCCTGCGGACCGTGCTCGGAGATCCACTTCGACTACGGCGTCGGCGACTTCGAGTGGCCGCTTGCTGGGGCGTACTTGGAGCCGCAGCCTGTCGATCTTGACGACGATCGTTTCGTCGAGCTCTGGAACCTCGTGTTCATGGAGTTCAACGCCGATAGCAGCGGCGTGGTGGAGCCTCTGCCGGCGCCGAACATCGATACCGGTGCCGGGTTGGAACGCCTTACGGCGGTTATCCAGGGCGTGCGTAGCAACTACGATACCGACCTTTTCCGGCCGGTGATCGACGCGGTGGCGGAGGACGCCGGGCGCGCTTACGGCGAAGACGAGGACGCCGACGTGGCGTTACGGGTGATCGCCGACCACTGCCGCGCCACCGCCTTCCTGCTCGCCGACGGCGTCAGCCCGGCCAACGAAGGCCGCGGCTACGTGCTGCGGCGGCTGATTCGGCGCGCCGTGCGCTTCGGGATGAAGCTCGGTTTCGACGGGCCTTTCTTCAGCCGGGCAACGGCCGCCGCGGTGCAGCGCATGGGCGATGTGTACCCGGAGCTGAGGCAGGCGGAGCGGCTCATTGCGCGCGTCACCAGCGCCGAGGAAGAACGCTTCTTCCGCGCCCTCGCCACCGGTACGCGGGTTTTTGAGGAGGTGGTGGAGGCGATCAAGGCGGCGGGCGGCGACACCATCCCCGGCCAGGAGGCTTTCCGGCTCCACGACACCTACGGTCTTCCCCTCGAGCTGACCCGTGAGTTTGGCGAAGATGTCGGTCTGCAGGTCGACGAGCCGGGCTTCCAGGTGGCCATGGAAGAGCAGCGGGAGCGTGCCCGGGCAGCGTGGAAGGGCGGTGACGAGGCTGCTGCGGCGCACGAGCTCGTCGCCAAGCTGGCCGGCAAAGGCATTGAAAGAACCAGGTTCATGGGCTACACGGACCTCCAGATGGAGGGAGCCAAGGTCCTCGGACTGGTGCACGACAATCACCCTGTCGACACCTTGGAAGCCGGCCAAGGCGGTGCGATGATCGTCGACGTGACGCCGTTCTACAGCGAGTCCGGCGGGCAGGTCGGCGACCGCGGAGAGGTTGTTTCGGGGCGCGCGAAGGGAGCGGTTACCGACACCCAGCGTCTTCCCGGTGGGCTCGTCGTGCACCACGTCGAGATCGCCGACGGGACCTTGAGCGTCGCCGACGAGGTTGAGCTACGGGTCGACGCGGAACGGCGTGCCCACACGATCCGCAATCACACCGCGACGCACTTGTTGAACGCTGCGTTGCGGGACCGCCTGGGAGTGCACGTGCGGCAGGCGGGCTCGCTGGTTGCCCCCGACCGCTTGCGCTTCGACTTCAACCATTTCGAGGCTGTCGATACCGCCCAGCTTGCCGAGTTGGAACGTGATGTGAACGCCGCCATCCGCGCCGATATCGCCACGCAGATCGAGGAAATGGCGCACGCCGATGCCATCGAGCGGGGGGCGCTGGCATTCTTCGGCGACAAGTACGGCGATGTGGTGCGCGTGGTCAGCATCCCGGGCGTGTCGATGGAGCTGTGCGGCGGTGCTCACGTTGCGCGCACCGGCGAAATCGGCACCTTCTTGATTACCAGGGAAGAGAGCGTGGCGGCCGGCACGCGGCGCATCGAGGCGATAACCGGCAGCGCCGCGATCGACACGCTGCAGCGGCAGCGGGACGTGCTGCACCACGTCATGTCCGACCTCAAAGCCAGCGAGGACGACCTTGGCGAGCACGTCAGCTCCCTGATGTCACGCGTCAAGAGCGCCGAGCGACTCAACGATGAGCTGCGTGTTCGCCTGGCGACCCAGACCGTCGAAGAGGGGGATGAGGGCAATGTTGTCGATGTTGCCGGTGTCAGCGTCATGCGTCGCGAAGTCGAGGGATTGGATGCCGGGGGCCTACGCAACATGGCGGACTCGTTGAAGCTGAAGATGGGGTCAGGGATCGTTGTTCTCGGAGCCCAGAGCGGCGGCAAGGCACAGCTTGTCGTCGGCGTGACCACGGATTTGACGGGTCGCCTCAAGGCGGGAGACGTGGTCCGCGAGCTGGCTCAGATCGTCGGCGGCGGTGGCGGCGGTGGCCCCGAGATGGCGCAGGCAGGCGGACCGGACGGCGCGCGGCTGGGCGAGGCGCTCGACAGGACGCCTGAGATAGTGGCCCGCTTGCTCGCGATCCGTTCATGAATTCGGGCTAGTTTGCAACGCTCGATACAGGGTAGCCTCTGTTTGCAATCCGCATTCTGAGAGGGTACTTGATGGTTTCTGCGACTCCGTTCCATCCGCGTCTCGCCGTTGATTCGCCTGCGGTGGTGCCGTTGGTGCGTGCGATGCTGATCACCGTGGTGTTGACGGCGTTGTCGGCCACCTCGGTGCTGGCGCAGATCTACGTGGTCACCGCTGCGGACGGTAGCCGTCGTTTTACCAACGAGCCGGTGGAAGGGGCGCAGGTCTTTCTCGAGACGCGCTACTCGCTGGATGCAGCGTCCGTGTCGCCTCGCGGGCCGGTGCCGTTCCAGAATGAGATCAGCGACGCAGCGTTGCGCCAGGGGATCAACCCCAAGCTCGTGGAAGCCGTCATCGCCGCCGAGTCGGCCTTCGATCCCCGCGCCCTGTCGAAGAAGGGCGCGCAGGGTCTCATGCAGCTGATGCCCGACACTGCCGATCGTTTCGGGGTGGCCAACGTCTGGGACCCGAAGCAGAACATTGCCGGCGGTACCGCCTACCTGGGGTGGCTGATCAAAGAATTTGATGGCGACCTGCGCAACGTTCTGGCCGCCTACAACGCCGGCGAAGGCGCGGTGACACGGCACGGAGGGATGCCGCCGTACGCCGAGACCCGCCAATACGTCGACCGCGTGCTGGCCTATTACCGCAGCCGGGGCGGCGATTTCTCGACCGGGTCACGCTAGCTGTGGGCCATTGCGCTCGCGCCGCCGTGACCCCCTGGGCACACAGAAATGCGGGCTAGCTAGCGGCCCGGTAGCCCGAGTGCGTTGCATCTCGTAGTTGGCCCCAGCTATACTGCAGACGCTTCAGGGGCGAAGCTTTTTGGTATTCACCTGGGAGGCGCGTCGGGAGACGTGCCAATGAAGAAGTCAACGAGCCGCAACGGTGTAATTCCTGCCGTCGTTCTGGTATTGCTGGTCGCGCTCCCCGTTGCCGCGCTGCCCGCCACACCGCAAGAGCTCTTCGAGCGCGCCGAGACTCTGTATCGGCAGCTCGAGGTCGTCGATCCGTCGGGGCAGGCTGAGTCGTGGACCCGTGTCGCGGACGCATTCGGCGATGTGGTGGCGCGCTATCCCGAGAGCCCGCTGGCGTCCGAGGCCTTGTGGCGCGTCTCCTGGATCTACGGGCGCCGCGCCCGCTCCGGTGATCCGGTGGCCGCCGCCGACCAGCTCGAGACCTATCGCCATCTGGTGCAGCGCTATCCCTCCAGCCCGCACGCCTCCGAGGCCCTGCTGCGTCTTGCCGTCGACGCCGAGGATGAGGGCGGCGGGCGCGCTGCGGCGCTGTACTCGCGTCTGTTGCGGAGCTACCCTGCAACGCCACAGGCAACGTTGGCGCGCAACCGCATGAGCGAGTTCTTGCGCACCCATCCGGGGGTCTCCGAGCCCGCGCCACGGGTCGACGAGTCCGCCGTGGAAACCAGCACCAGTACCGCCGAGCCCGGGAATCTTGCCCATCTGACGAGCGTGCGGCACTACAGCGATGCAACGCACACCCGCGTTGTTCTCGATCTCGATCGTGCGGTGCGGTTCGAGACCGGCGCGGCGCACCAGCCGGAGCGGCTGTATATCGACCTCCAAGGGGTGAACGATCCCGGCGTGCTGCCGGGGGCCCAAGTGAGCGGTCGGGAGCAGACCATCCTGGTTAATGGCGACGCTGTCTCGCGTGTGCGGGTCGGCCTCAGCCAGCCGGGAATCGTGCGCGTGGTGGTGGATCTCGCCGGCGACTCGCGCCACACGTTGTTCACGCTCGACGACAAGGACGGCGAACCCTTCCGGATCGTCATCGATGTGCCGACGGCGACCGTGGCGTCGAAGGTCAACGGCCGACGGCGGCCGCCGGCGGACAATCGGGGTTCGATCGCCGAGCAGCTTGGATTGGGAGTGCGACGGGTGGTCATCGATCCGGGGCATGGCGGTACGGATCCCGGCGCGTTGGGCCGTACCGGTGTGACCGAAAAACAGCTTACCCTGCAGCTCTCACAGGCCCTGGCCTCCCGCCTGCGCGCCTCGGGTTACGAGGTGTTGCTGACCCGCGAGGAGGATCGCACGGTCAAGCTGAAGGAACGCACCGACTTCGCCAACAACGTTGATGCCGACCTGTTCATCTCGATCCACGTCAACTCAGCAAGAAACCGGAACTTGCGCGGGTTTGAGACCTACTATCTGAACCTCGCCAACGACCCGGCGGCGGCGGAAACGGCGGCCCGGGAGAACGCTTCCGGCGAGGCGGGCAACATGGGCGACCTCAGCGAAACGCTCGAGCTCATCGTGCAGAATGAGTTCCGGGGGGCTTCGAGTGAGCTGGCCGCGTCGATCCAGGACAGCCTGGTAATGCACGTCGCCAAGAGCTACCAGAACGTGCACGATCTGGGCGTGAAAACGGCCCCCTTCTTCGTGCTGGTGGGCTCCAACATGCCGGCAGTGCTGGTGGAGGCGTCGTTCATTAGCAACGAGCAGGAAGAGGCGTGGCTCAAGAGCAGCGACTATCGTGAGGAGCTCGCCGAGGCCATCGAAATCGGCCTGCAGAGCTACATCGACAAGCGCAAGATCGCAGCTACGAGCAGTCGCTAGCTCGAGTACTCGAATCAAGCCACCGCCAAGCCCGGCTACCACAACAGCTATAGGTCCGGCCAGTAGGTGGCGCTGAAACCTGCGGCTTCGCCGACCTCGACGCGGACGACGCGGGCCGCCGGGATCGCGGTGGCGATCTCGCCGGCGAAGACGCGGGCGACTTCTTCGGCGGTCGGGTTCACCGTATCGAACGGGGGGATGTCGTTGAAGCTGTTGCCCTCGTACCGCGACACCCACTCCCGCAAGAACGCTCGCGCCGCTGGTGCCGTGGTGTCGCCGTCGTCGGGGGCCTCGAGCCAGGCTTCGATGCGCCAGTTGTGGGCATGGGCGGGCTCGCGTGTGCCGCGCGCGTCGATGCGGATTCGGTGGGTGGCCGGGAATGCCGAGCGCACGCAAAATCGCATGGGAAGTGGTCTCTGGTGAACGAAGTGAACCCCCATATCGTACCTTTGACGGTAGGCAGGGTCTAAACTGTCGCCGGGGGCACCTGTGGGATTCGAACGGGAATCGTGACGTGGCACAAACAGAGCAGGCGATGTCGGAGATCTCCAGCCGGGCGGTGGGCAACTGGACGTTGCCCAACTTGCTCACCGTCGCCCGTATCTTCATGGTGCCGTTGCTGGTGGTCTTCTTACTGACCGAGTACACCCTGGTCGGGCTCAGCGTCTTCATTGTCGCCTCGCTTACCGACTGGTTCGACGGCTATCTGGCGCGCCGCCGCAAGCAGATCACCACCCTCGGCCAATTGCTCGATCCGGTGGCCGACAAGCTGCTGATTTCCGCCGCCTTCATCTCCTTGGTGCAGCTCGGTTTGGCGCCCGCGTGGATGGTGATGATCATCATCGGCCGCGAACTGGCGATCAGCGGCCTGCGCATCATCGCCGCCGATCAGGGCGTCACGATTCCCGCTTCGTCGCTGGGCAAGTACAAGACCACCGTGCAGATGATCACCGTTGTCCCGCTCATTCTGGGGCCGCGTTTTCTCGGCGAGTACTTCGTCATCGGCCAGATGGGCCTGTGGCTGGTGGTTATCCTGTCGCTGCTGTCCGCCGGACAGTACTTTGCCCATTCGTGGAGGCTCCTGGGGCTCGGAGGCGGCACCACCTGATGGCTGTGGTCACGCACTTTCGCCGGGCGCTGCTGACCGGCATCCTGATCATTCTTCCGCTCCTGGTGACGGTGTGGCTGTTCGCCCTGATCCTGGGGCCGGTGCAGCGGTTCGTTACCCCTCTAGCCATACGGTTGATCAACTGGACGGGGCTCGGGGGGTTGCTGGAGTTGCCCGGAGCGAATGTCGCCGCCGGGGTTATCGGTCTGGTGCTCACCGTCGGTCTGATCTACTTGGTGGGCCTCTTGGGCGGAAATTTCATCGGCCGCCGGGTGGTCAAGAAGATGGACTCGCTGGCGCTCAGCATTCCGCTGGTCAAGAGCGTCTACGGCTCGGCGCGGCAGCTCATCGAGACCTTCTACAGCAGCGCGGGCCGTACCTTCGAGTCGGTGGTTTTGATCGAGTACCCGCGCAAGGGCATCTACACGGTGGCCCTGATGACCGCGCCCACAGAGGGCGAGCTGCAAGCGCGTACGGTCGGTGACACGGTCAACGTGTTCGTCCCGACGACGCCGAACCCGACCTCAGGGGTCCTGGTGCTCGCCAACCGCGACGAGCTCATCTTTCTGGATATGTCGGTGGAGGAGGCGTTGCGGTTCGTAGTAAGCGGCGGCATTGTAGCTCCCGAGCGCGGGCGCCAGGACGCGTGATGACGGCGTTGCGCACCGATTCGGGTGCTCGACGTACCTGAAGGTACGCCTCCGCGCCCGCATCGGTGCGCGCCTTGTCCTCACACGTCCTGACGCCCGCTCGCTTTGGGCGCTTGACTCTGTTGGGGGCTCGCAGGCTGCGATCAAGGTGCTGCCGGAGGTC
>SMUY01018649.1_pt1 | contig 12338 bp, 13 predicted proteins | sample 2456441 | NCBI WGS metagenome assembly SMUY01 (sample SAMN11095931, study PRJNA526329) | marine sediment metagenome | biome: Marine sediment; feature: Surficial sediment; material: Deep marine sediment; isolation source: Hadal surficial sediment | place: Pacific Ocean | collected 2014-11 | depth...
GCTGGGAAATCTTCCGAGGCTTGTTGATAATTAGCTGAAATCAATTGCCAATAGTTGGAATGGCATGCGCATAGTACATGCGCAGATCGAATTCGAACCACGCGGCTCCCTGAGAAAAGCTGGCAGAGTGGCGAAGGCCGATCCTGACGAAGGCTAATCACAAAACAAAAAGCGGTAAGGCTCCGTTTCCTGCGCGGAATACGGGTACTATGTGGGAAATCCTGCAAACGGGCTCAAGCCCTTTCTTGTCGTGCCACCATGAACCTTCTTATGATCATTATCATTTTGTTTGCGATCATGGTCTCAGTGTGTATTTCTTACATCGCCTGGAAGGTATCGTCAGACAAACCATCAAAGCGCAAGGTAAAAGAATCGGGCGAAGTCAAAGAGCCGAAAGACTTGCCCGATTTATAAACCCGTCCCATATGGCAGATAGGAAATCTGTTCAATCAATGCCGTTTTGAGCGGCTGTTACTGCGCCTGTTCGCTGCGTGCGAGCTGGGTTTCGTTGCACGACTTTCAGATCGCGGACTGGGGGCAGCATCGTGTTGTGGTGCACTCGGTGGTGATGCACTGCGTTGCGGTGCACTCCGTGGCGGGGCACTCGGTCGAGGCTGAGACCTTGTTGGCGCCCTGTTAGACGAGTGACTGCTCGGCCGAACTGATGCGTGGTTCCGTGCTGTGCTTGTCTGACGCGCTGGTGACAGCGGAACCTGACGTCGTGAGTTGTTCCTGCCCGCGTAATTGCTGCGGTCATAGGCTGCCCGGTTCGACGAGCGCGGTGCAATACTGGAGCCGTCACGCCTGTTGGATTGGACTGCATTGCTGGTGCCCGCAAAAGCTGTTTTGCGCGAGTTTGTACGCCGGTTGCTTGTGCGGACAGAGGATCTCTGCGGACTTGGCGCGAAACCCGTCCTGAGTTGCGAACCGCTGTTCAGGTCTTCCGATGTTCTCGTTCTGCGGCGTTCGGCGTCGACGTGGGCCCTGGTATTGCGCGGCCGAAAGTGAACAGCGTTGCGGGCAGATGAGGCGGCGCCGTTGCTGTTGCGGTCGCGCCTGTCGCCCGGATTGCTGCGATCGCGACTCTGTGCCTGCCATCTGCCATTACGGTCGCGGTCGTCGGCATCATTGCGGTTTTGTGCATGACGCGCATTGTCATCGCCGCGGTGGCGATTGTCATCATGGCTTCGTGTCCAGCGTCCGCCATCATCGTCCCGGCCGCTTCGGTCATGGGCCTGTCTGTCATGCCGGCGATGGTTGCCACGATGACGCCAGTCATCGCGATGGCGATCACGATAGTAATGCACTCTGTGGCTGTTGTGCCCCGGTCGCGCACCGCCGTGACGACTTGGACGCCAGTAATCTCCGTCCCTGTGCCGGTAGCTCGAGTAGCGGTGGCTGTTATAGACGTAGTGGTGGTTGAAAATACGGAGGCTCGGGCTCCGGTAATAATAATGATTGTAATAATGATGCCCGTAGTACGGGTGACCCCAGTAGCTGTGGTGATAAACGTGCAGGTGATCAGTCGCCCAGCCAATGGTGAACGCCGTCGTAACACCCCAGAAAAAGCTCGAAGCGAAGGAATAACCGGCGGGGTAGGGATAGTAATAAAGTGGATACGCTTGCGGGTAATAGTGATAGACGGGCTGCGGTTGATAAACAACAACGCGTTCGGGTTCGTAATAAGGAACGTAGATCACTTCCTCGTTCGCCGGCTCGATTTCAATGACGCCGTCCTGGTTGCTGACGGTCTGGTATTCATCACTCTTCAAATTGCCGGCCGCGTAAGCTCTGTCACGAAATGCCTCAACGGCTGTAACCACGTCCGCCTGCTGTGCAACAACGGCCTCGCCCAGTCTCCAGGTCCAGTCGATGTCTTCGTTCATGAGTTCAACGACTTCCGGATAATTCAGGAGTGCCGTAACGGAATCGTCCCAGTCCTCATCGGGCTTCAAGGATGGGTCGGTTTCAAGCCGCTCGAGAAAACGTGCCGCCTGCACGACCTGCAGTGGATAGGTCGACGCCGGCAGAACGATCGCGAGGAGGTCGTCAGGATAAAGTGCGACAGGGCCGACGAGATCCTCGAGGTCGGCCGCTGAGAGTAACGGCAGCGCGCTATCCTCACTGGTATCGAGCGTGGCACCTTCCTGGAAAGGGGCGATTGGGTTGCCGTTTTCGTCCACCGGCACCTGTGCAAGCACGGGCGCCGCAGTCAGCATTGCCAGCCCAACATAGAGCAGCACCTGAAAAACGAGCCGGATTTCTTTAGCTTCCCTCTTCATATCAGCCTCCAGGCCAGGCATTGCACATCTGGTTCGCGCAATGCGTCATCCTAGCACCAAGCCTAACCCGAGCAAGCTGAACAGGCGCTTAACCTGAAATGGCGCCGGATAAGGAAAAATCGCCGTTTCCCGGCAAATTTGCCAAGAGGCGCATATGAGCAGACAGCAACAACAGCCAGTGCCCATCAGTTGCCGGCGGCAATGGCCGCCACTTTGCGGCCAAGCCATTCAATACCTTCCTCTATTTGCCGCGACCAGGGATGGCCGAAGCTCAGGCGTATGAAATTCCGGTATCTGTTGCAGGGTGAAAATATCAGGCCAGGCGCTATGCTGATGCCAGCCTCGATCGCCAGGTCGAAAAGCATCTCGGAATCGACTTTTTCCGGCAATTCGAGCCAAATCACGCTGCCGCCAACGGGCTTGGAGGTCCTGGTTTCCCGTGGAAAATGCTGAGCGACCATTGCACTCATCCGCTCGGCGTTGCACTGCAGTTCTGGTCTCAGCGTCTTCAGGTAGCGGTCGTAGTCTCCGGTGGCAAGAAACTCGCTCAGGGTGAGTTGCTGGAGGAGGCCGGACGAACATGAGAAAGACCGTTTGAGCTGCACGATCTGATCGATGTACTGCCCCGCAATCAACCATCCTATGCGATAGCCCGGTGCTATTGTTTTCGAGAATGATCCGCAGGTCAAAACGCTTCCGGAGCGTGAATAGAATTCGGCCGGCTTGGGCCGGTGACCGTCAAACAGGAGGTCGCCGTATACGTCGTCCTCGATGAGCACGACGCCATGCGCTTCGAGCATCTCGACCAACTCTTGCCGCATTTCCTCCGGCATACTGACGCCCAACGGATTACTCAGCGTTGTGGCAAACATGCAGGCCTTCACCGGGTGCGCTTCCAGGGTCTTGCGCAGCGCACTGAGTGATATGCCTTCCTCCGGGCAGGTCTCGACTTCGATAGCGAGCATGCCGAGACTGTCGATAAGCTCGAGGAGGCCGTGATACGTTGGCGATTCGACGGCGATAACATCACCTTTGCCGGCCACAGCCTGCAATGCCAGTAACAAGGCTTCCTGGCCGCCGTTAGTGATACAAATATTGTCGGGGTCGATTTTTCCGCCGACGGTATCCAGGTAGCGGTAGGCAATCTGGCGCCGCAGCCCCGCCTCACCCAGGGTAGGCGCGTAGGCGAGGCTTCGTTCCTGGGCACGCGCCATGATCCGTTTCATTGTTCGGTGCAGCGCTTTTGCTGCGGGCTTCACCATGCAGGGATTTGCGATACCGAACGGCACCACACCGGGTGTGTAGAGACCATCGTAAACGCGGTCCATCAGGCTGCGTCCAATGACGGGGATGGGCCTGGCTGAACGGCGAAAGGCCGGTGACGGCCGGACCAGCTCGTTGGTGGGGAGGCCACGCACATAAAAACCCGACTGCGGCCTCGATTGGACCCGCCGTTGCCGCTCGAGCTCGACGTAGGCCTGCCGTACCGTTGGGATGCTCACGCCGATTCGATGGCTCATCCGGCGCAGGGAGGGCAGACGGTCGCCCGGCATCAGCGCGCCCGACTCGATGTTATCCGAAATTAAATCAACGACTTGGCGATAGAGGTAATCGCTGCTGTCCTTATCGACGGCAAGCACTAACTGTTCACCTTACATTTCCATAAAATTGCATCTGTTATAGCTCCAATAGAACCGTATAGTCAAGCACTTCGTTCGACAAGAGACCTTCAGGAGGCAACCATGAACGGTCATAACTGCCACTGCAAAGACGCCTATCAGGACCGCCTGTTTACCTTCGCGGGGCATACTCGGTCTCCGGTGATGCTGGCAAGACAACACGGATTCGAATGGCGCCAGATGCTCGCCCGGCTGGCAAGGCCGATGCTTCGGCTACATCACCTGCGCAACATTCGCACGCAGATGCTGGACGACGCGCTTGAGGACCTCGATGGCTGTAAGAGTGCCGGGAGACCGCAGGAAGATGCGTAACTGGATGCTTTATGTGGTCACCGTACTGGTCTGGGGTTCGACCTGGCTTGCCATCGAGTTCCAGCTCGGGGTGGTGCCGCCCGAGGTATCGGTCTTCTATCGATATGCAATCGCGACCGCGCTGTTATTTGCCTGGTGCCTGGCGCGGGGATTGAATCTGAAGTTCGATCGTCGCGCCCATTCGCGATTCGTTCTCCTTGGCCTGTTGCTTTTTTGCCTGAACTACATCGTGATATATCACGCCCAACAGTACATTACGTCCGCCTTAACGGCTATCGCGTTTTCGACAATGCTGTGGATGAACATTTTTAATGCCCGAATCTTTTTCGGTGTTCGTGCGGGCGGACGCGTCATCGCGGGCGCATTGCTCGGCATCGTCGGGATTGTCATTTTGTTCATGCCACAAATCGAGAGGGTCTCGCTATCCGATGCAACGCTTTACGGTGCAGGCCTCTGTGTCCTGAGCGCATTGATCGCATCACTGGGCAACATGGTGTCTCAGTCGACCCAAAATGATGGCTTGCCCGTCATGCAATCAAATGCATGGGGCATGCTATACGGTTCCATATTGACGGGCGCCATCGCGTTCGGCCAGGGACAGGAGTTTCATTTCGACTGGTCTCTGGCGTACGTCTCGTCACTGCTGTATCTGATTATCTTCGGGTCGATTATTGCCTTCGGCGCATACCTGACCCTGCTTGGCCGAATCGGCGCCCACAAAGCCGGGTATGCGGTGGTGATGTTCCCGGTCGTGGCGTTGGTCTTGTCGGTCTTTTTTGAAGGTCTTGAGATCACGGCCAACATCCTCGTGGGCGTGATGCTCGTCCTGCTGGGCAATATATTCATACTGCAAACGAGACCGAAAACGCGGGCTGGGTACGAAGAAACTGGAGCCGCCGAAACAAGGCGGCCGCTGCATCTCGCAGCCGACCGGGTGCGTTAGCTTTGCTGGGCGTAGGGATCTTGAAAGCGGCAGCAGGAGGGGCAGGGTTGCCCCTCCTGCTGCTCAAGACGTCTAGTCGTCGGTGTCGTCGTCCCCACCGTGCCAGGCAATGAATTTCCATTCACCGTCGGCACGAACCAGGATGTCGGTGTATCTGCCGTTTGCCACTTCCGTTTCGCCGTCGCTGTTCTCGGTCGCGTTGGTATAAAGATAGTGTGCGACCGCCATATCGCCGTGTATTACGGTCGACAAGGGATATAGCTCGTGTTCAAGTCCCTTGGACTGTTTCGTGTCGAACTCATTCCACATGCGGGTGGATGCTTTGTCTCGTGGTGCCGGAGAGTTTTTCGACCAGCCAATGAAATCCGCTGACAAGAATCGTTCGACCCAGCGCCGGTCACCCCGCTGAGAGGCTTCCCACTGCTCCTCGATCACAGACCAGACGGCCACATAGTCGTCAGTCGCGCTTTGGGCAACGGCACTGTCATCAGTCGCTTCCTGTTCGGTAGCTTCCTGTTCGGCGGCTTCACCCTCCGCCGGGTTCTGTGCCAGCACTGTGCCAAAGGCGAAAAGGAATGTCCCCAAAAAAGTAATGCCGAGCTTTTGCGTACGAGTCATGGCTCCGTCCCCCAAGTTTTAGTATCGGTCCTGTCGGTACTGGCAGTGTAATCCCATTCGGCAAACGCGCCAAACAATTGTGCACTCAAAATTCCAGGGGTGAGATCGCTGATATTGCTTCTCACACGCTTAAGCAGTCGCCTGATTTCCAGTAGTTGCTTTGCCGAGGTCGGAGAACAACAGGCTGTCTGAGCGACCTGGCTGCAGCAACGGGCCGCGATGCTCAGCTTTCGCGACAGAATATACAGCGAGGATGGAGAAAATCGAGTATGCGGTCGCCACCTAGCAAACCCTGTCCATGCGAAGGCGCATGGCCGGGAGGAGAGATCGTGGACCGAACCAGCGGCCCGATCCACTAATTTTCAGCCTACCGAAATCTCGATCGGCTTTGCTACGGTCGGTTTCGTCTTCGGCAGATGAACTTTCAATACTCCTGACTTGGTTTTCGCAGAGATCTTCGCTTCATCGACGTCGGATGGAAGTGAAAAGCTTCGCGAGAATTTCCCATAAAAACTTTCGATGCGATGTTGCTTTTCCGTCTCTTCGTCCTTTTCCATTTGTCGTTCGCCGCTGATGGTCAACATGCCGTTCTCGATCTCAATGTGAATGTCGTCTCTCTCGACCTCCGGCAATTCGGCCTTGATCAGGTACTCTTTCTTCGACTCGCTGATATCGGCTCTCGAGCGCCAGTTCAGGTTGGTGCGTAGCGCTTCATCACCGAGACCTGCAAGATCCCGATCACTCAGCAACCGATTGTAACGGTCAAAAAAGCCTTCCATTTCGCGGCAGGGGCTCCAGCTCACCAGGTTCATATTTTTTCCCTCCAATGCATTAACTCAAACTCCTGCCGCCCCGGAGTGTGGTTCCGGGCCGATAAATCAATAATTTCACAGGTCACGGATGTTGAAAATCCGTAATCGCCGCAGCATCATTGCGGTAGAACCACTATGCGCAGAATGAAACGGGCTTTGACTATTGCGTCATAGTGAGGGACGGTTCTCTTTTTCTCTCCCCGCGGTTTGTGCGATGAAGGCAATGATTCTCTCGACGACGGCGCCGCTTGCTGAAAATCGGCAGCCGTTACGGCTGGTCGAACTGGAAACACCGGAGCCCGCCGAGGGTCAGGTGTTGATCAAGGTATCCGTTTGCGGCGTCTGCCATACGGAGCTCGACGAAATCGAAGGCAGGACCACTCCTCCGTCACTGCCCGTCGTGCCGGGCCACGAAGTCATCGGTCGCATAGCCGCCCTCGGTAAGAATGCCGCACGCTTCAGGAAAGGCGAGCGGGTCGGCGTTGGCTGGATTTACTCGTCGTCCGGAGAGGCTGACGAGAATCTGAGTCCTGAATTCCGGGCAACCGGGCGGGATGCCAATGGTGGCTACGCGGAATACATGGTCGTCGGCGAGCATTATGCTTATCCGATCCCCAAGTTGTTTTCCGACGAAGAAGCAGCGCCTTTGTTGTGTGCCGGGAGCGTCGGTTACCGGGCCCTAAAACTCGCCAGGCTGGCGAATGGCGAATGGCTGGGATTAACGGGATTTGGCGGCTCGGGACACCTGGTCCTGCAAATGGCGAAGCACCTGTACCCCGACTCCAGGATCTGTGTTTTTGCTCGCAGCGGCAAGGAACGTGATTTTGCCATGGGACTTGGCGCCGCATGGAGCGGGGACACGGGAGACAGCCCACCGGAACCGCTACACGCGATCATCGACACGACGCCTGCCTGGCGGCCTGTGCTGGAGGCACTCAGGAATCTGCGGCCAGGCGGGCGCCTGGTCATCAATGCGATCAGAAAAGAAGCAGGCGATCGAGAGCTGATGGCCGGTATCAGCTATGAAAAGCACTTGTGGCTCGAAAAAGAGATCAAGACGGTCGCGAATGTCACGAGCCATGATATTGCCGAGTTCCTGCCGATTGCGGCCGAAATACCGATCAGGCCGACGATAGAGAGCTATCCCCTAGAGGCCGCGAATAAGGCACTGAATGATTTACAGGCTGGGCATGTGCACGGCGCGAAAGTGCTCCTGGTGAATGTGTAATACTTTGTAAACAAATGCTTATCATGTATTTATAAAGTAATTTCTTCACTGCTGGGTTTGCACGCTGGCAGTCAGGCGAGTATGCGCCGTCAGTGAATTGGTGATCAGACAAAGGTGCTCGGCCTTGTCGAGCAGCCTCAGGGCCGTCTTCTCGTTCATGTCGGCCGGTATCGTCAATGAGGCCCTGAGGTCGAATGTCGTGAACTGAGTGGCACGCTCAACTTTGTCGAGAGTGCCCTCGACGGAGCAGGTGAGCGAGATCCAGGAGAATTTCGAGGCACGAGCGATCGCTTTGAACGAAAGCACGAAACAGTCTGCGACCGACGCGACAAGCAGTGATTCCGGAGACCATTGGTCGCCCGGGCCACCGAATTCGGCCGGCGCGGCAGATTCGAGGTCCGGCAGACCGGTTGACCTTAGCTGTACTGCTGATTCCGGGTCTGCTGCGGCAGAGACATTGTACTGATGGGGTAGATTCTGCATTGGATTAATTGCCTGGGGAGAACCAGGAACATAATTTTGGATCTAATTGAATCTTTTCAAGTCCGACAGACATCTCGAATCGCTAAAAATCATCTATTCGAACTATTCAACGGGAGCACATGATGCAACGAACCGCACTAGCTGCGTGGTTGGCCATAATGTGGTCAGCAGTCGCTTTAGCAGGAGGCACTTCCGCCCAGGCCATCGACTGGGTCGAGAAAAGCAATGAACACGCACAGGTCGTGCTTAATGGCGTGGCAAAATTCACTCCGGAGAATGCAGCCGCCATTGGCGTCGATGGCCTCGACGAGGAAATCACCGATCTGAATCCCCAACGTTATGAGCGAGAGCTTGCCGACTCGACAGAGATTCTTGCGGAACTCAAGAGGCGCCTCGAGGACGAGACCGATACCAGGGTGCGCCAGGATCTTGGCATTTTAATCAAGGTCGTGAAAGACAGCATGCGCTCGGCAAAGCTCAAGCGCGAGAATATGCTCCCTTATTACAACCTCAACCAGAGTGTTTTCAGCGGTATTCGGGCACTGATCGATGTGCAAATTCCGCGTGAGCGCTACCCGGCCGCAATTGTTCGTATCAAACGATACGCAGGCCTCGAGGACGGTTTCACGCCGCTTACCGAGCTCGCACGTGACCGCACAAGCGAACGCTTTGATGTCGACGGGCTTGTCGGCCCATATCGTGATGAGGTGGAGCAGGACCTGGAGCGCGCAGAGACTTTTATTGCGGGCATCGAGGAACTACTGGACGGTACCGATCTACAGGGCTGGCAGGAGCCTTACGAGACGCTGGCAGGCCAGCTTCGGGACTATAACCGGTGGCTCAGAGACGAGGTGCTACCACGATCCAGGGACGATTATCGCCTGCCGCCGGTCATGTACGAGGATGCTCTCAGAAACTGGGGTGTCGATGCCTCGCCGGAGGAGCTAATCCAGCAGGCAACACAGGGATATATGGATATCCGCAACGAGATGGTCGCTCTGGCACCGCTCGTTGCGAAAGATAAAGCTTACGCCTCGACTGACTACCGCGAGGTGATCAAAAAGCTGAAAAAGGACGGCGCCATCGATGGTGACAAGATGCTGGATCACTACCACGGCGTGCTCAAGCAGATTGAGGACATCATGGTCAGGGAGCGCATCATCAGCCTGCCCGAGCGAGACGCGGGGATCCGTATCGCTTCGGCGGCTGAGACTGCGGCGCAACCGGCGCCACATCTCGACATACCGCGGCTGATCGGCAATACCGGCGAATACCCCGATTTCGTCATTCCGCAGCTCCAGCAGAACGACGACGGATCCTGGCAGCAGACCGATGACAGCTACAAGGCTGGCGCCTGGACGCTGACGGCGCATGAGGCCCGTCCGGGGCACGAGATGCAGTTCTCCAGCATGATCGAGGCCGGCGTGTCCATTACGCGCGCGATATTCGCATTCAATAGCGTAAACGTGGAAGGCTGGGGGCTGTATGCGGAGGCTATTACCAAGCCCTACATGCCGCTCGACGGACAGTTGATCAGCCTGCAGTACAGGCTGATGCGCGCCGCGCGCATGTTTCTGGATCCAATGCTTAACCTGGGGCTGATAACGCCGGAGGACGCGAAGAGCCTGATCATGGAAGACATCGGCATCGGCGAGACTTGGGCCCAGAATGAGATCGAGCGTTATACCTACCGGATACCGGGCCAGGCACCCGCATACTACTTCGGCTATACGAAGCTACAGGCCCTGCGCATACAGACCGAACTCGCCTTGCGCGACGATTTCGATCAGCAGTCCTTCCATGACTTCATTCTGGCACAGGGCATGTTGCCACCGGACCTCATGAACAAGGCAGTCATGGAGGACTTTGTGCCGGCGCAAAAAATGAGCGCATCGAGCGACTAACAGACAGGCGGTCACTTTGAAAGGCTATACTTCGGTGGTATGGCCGACGATCTTTTGTGTTACCGCTGTGGCGCGTCCCTGGCCGAATTGAGCCTGCCGCTTTCCAGGCAGGACGAGTGTCCTGCCTGTTCCGTCTACCTGCACGTCTGCCGCATGTGTGAGTTCTACGATCCCCGCGTGCCGAAACAATGCCGGGAGGACGACGCCGAGGAAGTCGTCGAGAAAGAGCGCCTCAATTTCTGCGAATGGTTCAAGCCGGGCTACGAAGCTTTCGATGCGTCGAGAGCGCAGCAGGAAGCAAAGGCAAAAGACGCGCTCGCGGCATTGTTCGACCCCGGTGATACGAGTGAGCCGCATCAGGATGACCAGAGCAGTGAAGCCGAAAAGCTTTTTGAGTGAATGGGTCAGGAGGCAGGCGGGAGAAACATAACATGAGTGTTGATCGACGACGTTTCCTGCAGCTGACCGGGGCCGCATTGGCAGCCCCCGCGATCGGCGGTTGCGGCGGCCATGAGAGGATTCCTGCCAGCGGCGTGCCACGGAGCGACTTCGATGAAGACTCGACTGCCGAGGAAGTCACCGAGGGACTCGACCTGAGCGGCAAGATCGCAGTGGTGACCGGCTGCAATTCCGGCATCGGCTACGAGACGATGCGGGTACTCGCGTTGCGCGGCGCATACGTGATCGGTACGGGACGCACGCTCGACAAGGCGCAGGAAGCGTGTTCCAGTGTCATCGGCATTACCACACCGGTCGAACTGGAATTATCGGATTTTGATTCGGTCGTGGCTTGCGCCGAGACGATTCGCTCCCTTAACTCGCCTATCGATATGCTGATTTGCAATGCGGGCATGCGGGGTGGCGACCGCGAACAGGTTTATGGACTCGAGAAACATTTCGTCGTGAATCATCTCGGGCATTTCATTCTCGTCAACAACCTGCTGGAGCGCCTTTACCTGTCCTGGCAGGGGCGCGTCGTCGTCGTTGGAAGCCGGGCCGCCTACAGCAGCGCGCCCGACGCAGGCATCGAATTCGGCAACTTGCGGGGCACGGCAAACTACAGCGTGGGCAGGGCTTACGGGCATTCCAAACTCGCTAACGTGTTGTATTCGCTGGAGCTGGCACGGCTGCTGAAAGGCACACGCATCACATCGAATTCCCTGCACCCCGGGATGATCAACACCAGCATCGACCGGAATGAACCCGGGTTTTTCCAGTTCGCATTCGGTGTGTTGACCGCCATCGGCGGCAAGTCGATCGAACAGGGTGCGGCGACTACCTGTTATGTCGCGACGAGCCCTCTGCTGGGTAATGTCAGTGGCCAGTACTTCGAAGACTGCAATCCAGTGACCGTACTCGGTGACAACCACATGCATGATGCGGCGCAGGCTGCAGAACTCTGGAAAGTGTCAGAAGCGCTGACGAAGGACTATCTCGACGAGATCAAACGTCCGGACTGGAACGATCTGCAAAAGGGCGTCAGAAGAAGACCCGAAACCTGATTTCGGGTGGAGTAATTTGGTGTTGACGTGTTGAATGCACAAGCGCTGGTCGTTTTGTCGGGTGGGCAAGACTCAACGACCTGTCTTTACTGGGCGCTGGACAAGTTCGGCGCCAATGCCGTCGAGGCAATCACGTTCGATTATGGGCAGCGCCACCGAGTCGAGCTCGGATGCGCGGCTAGGGTCGCAGAATTCGTCGGCGTGTCGCATAGGGTAATGCCGATCGACACGTTTGCCGCACTGGGTGGCAACGCAATGACTGACCGGAATATCGGTGTGCACAAGGACGGCGACATCGAAACCGACCTGCCCAATACATTCGTACCTGGCAGGAATATTGTTTTTCTGACATTCGCGGCAGCCTACGCATGGCAACGAAACATCGAGCACCTCGTGACGGGCGTTGCCCAAACAGACTACAGCGGCTACCCCGATTGCCGGCAGGAGACGATCGAAGCTTTACAATTGGCGATACGTCTCGGCATGGCGAGCAATGTCGTGATTCATACGCCGCTCATGAGTCTGTCGAAGAAGGCGACAGTGTTGTTGGCGAGGGACTTAGGTGCGCTCGAAGC
>SMUY01224204.1_pt1 | contig 12335 bp, 11 predicted proteins | sample 2456441 | NCBI WGS metagenome assembly SMUY01 (sample SAMN11095931, study PRJNA526329) | marine sediment metagenome | biome: Marine sediment; feature: Surficial sediment; material: Deep marine sediment; isolation source: Hadal surficial sediment | place: Pacific Ocean | collected 2014-11 | depth...
AGCGTCAACAAGGCACTCTATGACGCCGTACACGGCATGTCCTGGAGTCAGGGCGACCAGGCTTACCAGGTAATTTTTCTGATCGGCGACGCACCGCCGCATATGAACTATAACGAGGTGCGTTACCCGGTGATCGTGGCAGACGCGCTCGAAAAGGGCATTGTCATCAACACGATTCAGTGCGGAGGGATGTCAACAACGGTTGCACCCTGGACGCAGATCGCGAGTCTGGGTCACGGTAACTTCTTCCAGGTTAATCAGGCCGGTGGTGCGGTAGCTTACACCACGCCATACGATGACAAGATTGCCCTATTGTCGGCGAAGCTCGACGATACTCGCCTCTACTATGGCACGGAGGAAGAGAAGGAAAGAATGAAGCGTAAAGTTGCCGCAACTGACAAGCTGCACGCAGGCGCCTCTGTTTCCGCTCGCGCAAGGCGAGGTGTCTTCAATGTTACAGTCGGTGGCAAAGCCAATTTCCTTGGTGAGAATGAACTGGTCGACGCGATCGCCAGCGGCGCCGTGGATCTCAATGAGATCGATACAAAGGCGTTGCCTGCAGCAATGAAGGCGATGGAGCCTGCCGAGCAGAAAGCGTATGTCGCAAAACTTGCCACCGAGCGTGACGTACTGCAACGGCAGATAAAGGATTTGTCCGCAGACCGGGACGGCTATCTTAAGGAGAAAGTCGAGGAAGCTGGCGGTTTGAAGGACTCTCTGGATCAGAGGATCTATGAATCCGTCAGGGAACAGGCGGGCAAGGCCGGACTGGAGTATGACGACGGTCCCGCATATTGATCAAGAAAATTCTGGACTGGAAACGGGGTCGCTTACGGCCCCGTTTTCCTGTCAACCAAGCCATCGCTATGAGGCTGCGAATCAATTCTCGTTACTGAATGGTGAAAAGGGGCGGCTCAGACCCGATCAGAAGCTGAGGCCCGGGCGCTCCCCAGGTCCACTTCGATCATCCCATCAACCACCCGCACCGGAAATGAACGAATCGGCAGCCTGGCGGGGAGCCCGGTTGCCGAGCCATCGCGGATGTCGAAGCAGGCGCCATGCAGCGGGCATATTAGACTGTAGGCCCTCATGCGCCCGTCCTCAAAACTGGATTGTGCATGCGAACACTGGTTTTCAACGGCAAAATACTCACCCTGGAAACGGCAAATTACCAGCGCCTGTCCATTCAATTCGAAACAGGAAAAGCTTTTTTCCGGTATGTTTTCCGCCTCGGTGACGACGGTAAATGTAGCCATGGACACTTACAGTTCCGGTGTGAATGAAGCTTGGATATTATTGCTGTGCTCTGTAGTATAAAATAATTGAAACTAATTCAAAATAACTACTTAAAATTAACCCGGCGGGAGACAGGATTATGATGACATTTCTGGCACGGATGAAGGTCAAAGCGGACAAGGAAGAGGAATTTAAGCGCCTCGCTGCGATCCTGACCGAGAAAGTTCACGCGCTGGAACCCGAAACGCTTAATTACCAGTTTTTCAAGCTAAGGGATGAACCCCTGAGCTATGCGGTATATGAACAGTTCGCGTCTGAAGCAGCCGAGGAAGCACACCGCAACACCGCGCATTTCAGTGAACTGGCACCCGACCTGATTGATTGTATTGATGGAACCTATGTGCGTGAATTTCTTGACCCGATGGACTGACCGGGAATTGGAATGAACCGCACACTGGCAAGCACCCGGATCGAGGCCACAACATTGGGCGATCAATTGCTGATCGCAGCCGACCGGCAACCGGACAGGATGGCAGTGGTGTTGCCGCACCGGCGAATCAGCTATGCGGATTTGCGCGATCAGTCAATCCAGCGGGCGCTGTGTCTGCAAGGACTGGGTGTGCGCACCGGTGATCATGTCGGCTTGCTGTTGCCCACCGGAATGGACTTTGTCATCACCCTGTTCGCAAACGCCCTGTTGGGTGCGGTGACCGTTCCCATCAATGCCCGTTACCAGCCGCCGGAACTGGCCTACGTGATTGAAAACGCAGATCTGCGCGTGTTGTTTACCACCGACAAGATCGCCGAGGCGGTGAATTTTGTTGAGCGTCTGAACCTGGCATTTCCACGGCTGGCCGGCTGCGATGCGAATCATTTGGAATTGGTGGGAGCACCCAGTCTTCGCAACATTGTGCTTTACGGCAAGTCGCAGGCCAGCGGTATGCTGAGCGAAACTGAATTTGCCGGACTTTCCGCCAGGGGTGATCCTGAACGACTGCATACCAGCCGCTTGCAAATTCGTGTCGGCAGCACGGCGCTGATTCTTTACACCTCGGGTACCACCGCCAACCCCAAGGGCTGCATGATTTCCCACGAGGCCATCGTGCGTAACAGCGCCGCCCTGGCACAGCGATACGAGTTGGGCAGTGAAGACAGTTTCTGGTCGCCGTTGCCGATGTTTCATATCGCTGCGATCCTGCCCCTGATGGCCATCTTCACGCGCGGTGGCACCTACGTGACGACGGGTTATTTTCAGGCGGGTGAAGCGCTGAAAATGATGCAGGAGGAAAAGGTCACCGCCACCTATCCCTGCTTCTGGACCATCATGTCAGACCTCGTCGACCACCCCGACTTTGAAAGCACGGATCTTAGCCGAATCAAGCTGATGAATGCCAATTTCGCGGTCCAGCCACCGGAAATCAGCGTAAAAATGAAAAAGGCCCTGCCCAACGCAGTGTTTGTCGGCACCTTTGGCATGACCGAGACTGCCGGCACGGTGACCACCAGTTGCCTGGATGCAAGCGAAACACAACGATTTACACGGCTCGGCACCCCGCTTTCCGGAATGGAGGTCAAAGCGGTTGATCCGGAAACCGGCGAGGAAGCAGCCACCGGCGAGAAGGGGGAAGCATGGATTCGGGGATACAGCACTTTTACCGAGTACTACAAATCACCGGAGAAAACAGCCGAGGCCCTCGATGAAGATGGCTGGTTTCATTCCGGAGACCTGGTTTCCATTGATGCAGACGGGCAGTTGATGTTCCATGGCCGCCTGAGGGATATGCTCAAGGTCGGCGGGGAAAATGTGGCTGCCGTGGAAATCGAAACCTGCCTGCAACAACACGAGGCGGTCAAACTCGCCCAGGTAGTAGGTGTTCCCCACCCGCGCCTGGTCGAAGTGGCCGCGGCATTTATCGAGCTTGAAACCGGCCAGAGCACAGACGAGGAAGAACTGATCGCATTCTGTAAGGGTAAAATAGCAGGCTTCAAGGTGCCCCGATACGTACGATTCGTCGAAATCTGGCCACAATCGAGCACCAAGATTCAGAAATTCCGCTTACAGGAAAGTCTGACCAGGGAGCTCGGACTTTAAGCCGCATCGTGCACACCCCGATCCCGGATGATGGCGCAGGACAGGTGTGTCCGGGCGCCGCACAGATCAAGGCCATAACATTTACGAGGACCTTTGAATGGTTACATTTATCGCCACCCTGAACGTCACCGGGGGGAAAGAAGCGGCGTTCGAGCGTCTGCAGACCGAGTTGTCAGAGATTTCGCACGACAGGGAACCTGGCCTGCTGGCGTACGACGTTATGCGCCACGCTGAAAAGCCGGGTGTATACGTGGTTTATGCGCGTTTCAATGACCATGAAGCCTTCGAATATCATCAGAACGCGGATTACCATCATCGCCTGGTGCCACCGATCCTGGATTGCGTTGAAGGGGAAATGGATCTGCAGTTCTTTGACTGGGTAGCCTGAACACCCTGACCCCGCCATTCGCGACCGCATTGCGTGTCGCCATACACGCAAATTACTCTATGCGAATCGATACTGATTAGATATCGCGCCTACAGTCACTCTGTTGCGGGGCCGATCGCCAGCAGCACATTACCCGGCATATGGTTGTAAATGCCGTAACCCGAATTCACGTAAATCATTCCGTGGGCCACGATTGGCCCGCCTCCGCTAAAGGATCCCCCGCGCGCCCTCTCACCCGACACGGTATCGAAATCCTGGAGCGTATTCAGTTCCCACAGGATTTCGCCGCTGCCACCGGAATAGATGCGCAGACGGCCGTCCATGTGGCCCGCGATGACTGCACCCGGAATGGCAGCGATGGCATGTGAAATGCCTGCATCACAATTTTTCATATCGCCGCAGATTTCGGGCGCCGGTGTTGACCAGATCAGTTCGCCGTTTACCGCGTTGATTGCATAAAGCCCCGGTTTGGCGTCAACCGTGAATTTATAGCGGGTGATGTCTTCAGGATAAGCCATGTCATTGATGGGCACATAGACCCGCTCACCTTCCACCGCCATGCCAAAATGTACACCGCCTTGCACACCACCGCGTCCAATCTGTGTCTTCCAAAGCGTCTTACCCGTATCAGGGTCGATGGCCATGGCGGCGGCAGATTTCTGGCCGCCAATGAGCACATCACTGCCGTCAGCCAGTTTGACCAGGATTGGCGAAGAGCCAAAATCGTAATCCGGGCCATTTTCCTCGGGACAATTGGCGTCATCGGTTGTGAACTCGATCAGGCAACCGGTATTCCAGGCATCACCACTGGTTTGCTGGCTGACCCACTTTTTTTCACCGCTGTGCATATCCAGGGCAATGATGGCATCGGAATTGCCATCGGCCGGCGACGAATAATTCTCTCCGGTCCCGATATATAAAAGCCCGCGTTTCTTATCCACGGTGGGACTGGTCCATACCGGGGCTCCGGACGGAGCAAGGATGGCGGTACCGGCGCTGGTGGTTCCGGCGTCAACCGGCTCTTCATCGATGGTATAAGTCTTCCAGATTTGTTGTCCATTGGCCACGTCCAAAGCAACTACAGAACCCCGGAAGGTGCAACAGGCATATTGCGGACTCATTGCAGCCACCACCTCGAGCGAGGAAACAGGTACGAACAACCGGTCACCGACCAGGGCGGGAGCACCGGTGATGGTTGCATCGCGATGTTCATCGACTTTGCTCATCCACAACAATTCACCTGTGCGTGCCTTGAGCGCATAGGCGCGCGCCAGGATATCGCCAAAATAAAGCACGGGGTCAACCTGCGGTTCACCGGCTGACCAGGGCGAAATGACCAGGGCGTTTCGCACCTCGGCTGAGGCTTTGAAGGTCCAGCGCAGACAACCGGTTTTTGCATCCAGTGCCCGAACGGTTCCATCCTGGCTACCGAAGTAAATGGCGCCGCCACCGAATACCGGTTGCGAACGTGCCTTGATGGCGTTGGGATAGGCGAAGGACCATTTTACTTCCAGGTTCGCAATGTCTTCCAGGCTAATTCCTGCAGATTCCGCAGGCTGGAAACGCGAGTTGGAATGATCCACGCCCCAACCCACTGACACCGGCGGCTGCGAAGCATCAAATCCGTGCGAATCACCGCAGGAAGGTGGCATTTTCTCTTGTTCAAGCTTGTCCAGGCTCTCCCCGCTCAGGAATTCCGCTACCGCCCGGCGTGTTTCGGCGTCCAGCGTGGATGCCAGTTCGGCCATCAGCCCGTTTTCCATTGCCGCCAGGATGTTTTTTGCGCCCATCATGCTGACGAAAAGCCGGCTGGGTGCCTTGTAGAAGGTCTGATCATGACAAGCGGCACAATTTTGCAGGTACGCCGCCTCACCGGAAGGGGCTGCTTCGACAACTGCGCCAGGCGCTTCGCTGGCCCGTTGCGCGGATTCTACCGCTACAGGTTGCTCCACCTGCTCGCAAGCGGACAAAAGCAACAGCAAGCACATCCACAACATTCGCATTGTCAATTTACCTCTCCTGCAATCTGTATGCTGGGCAACCTTTCCGTTTACTGAATACACAGGGTGTTATCGATTACGATTTCGCTGCCATTTACAAACCTTGATTCATCGGAAGCCAGGAAAAGCACTACATTGGCCACATCTTCAGGCTCACCCAGACCCACCGGGCTGAGGTCCGATTTGTTTTCGATGCCAAGTTCCGCAGAGGTCTGATCAATCATCGGCGTATCAATGGCACCCGGATGCAGCGAATTAACCCGGATGTTGTAGCCATTCATCTGGCAATGGACCGCCACTGCCTTGCTCATCGAACGAACGGCGCCCTTGGCCGCGCTGTAGGCAAAAAAGATCGGGTAGCCAAGATGCGAGGCCGTCGATGACATGTTGATGATCGAGCCTCCCCCGGTCTCACGCATCAGTGGCAAGGCGTGCTTGCAACCCAGGAATACGCCTTCGTTCATCACCGAATTATGCAAGCGGAAAGACTCCAGGGTACAATCCTCCGGCGTCGCCATTTGTACCAGGCCCGCGTTGTTGACCAGCACATCAAGCCGGCCATGCCCGTCCCGGATATCCTCTATTACTGCTTTCCATTCGCGCTCACTCGACACATCATGATGTCTGAACGTGGCATTTCCACCTGCCTCCCGGATGGCCGCAGCCGCCGCTTCGCCTGCTTCATCCTGGATGTCAGTCATGACCACCGTGGCTCCTTCGCGGGCCAGCACCTGTGCATCAGCGAGTCCCAATCCCTGCGCCGCCCCGGTAATCAATGCCACTTTTCCCTCTACTCTACCCACAATGCTTCTCCTTGTAGTCGTGACGTCCGGCGCTGAGCTTCAGCCCTCGACCGGATAAATACGATTGCCCTGTTGGGCCTTTTCCCGCAACCAGGCTGTTGGCCGGAAGTGTTCGCCACTGGTTTTCACTAAACCATCGCAAATACCAATAAAATCACCCAAGCCCATGGTGTCAATATACGACATTACGCCGCCGGTATAAGATGGGAAACCCCAACTCAGGATTGAGGCCAGATCAGCTTCCACCGGATCAATACCGGAGGTTTCCCAGAGTTCTGCAGCGGCCAGGGACTGGATACACAGCAAGCGCTGCTTTGCAGCATCCATAGAAATTGCCGCATTACCCTTTCCCCGCTGTTGAGCCTTAGCGGCCATCGACAATGGCCCATCGTGCATACCGGCGGCCAGGCCTGCATTGTCAACAAAAACAGGGCTTAATCCTTCAGACAGCATTCGGAATCCCTCATCCATGTAGGCCTGCCTGCAATTTCGAACCAGCTGCTCATTACTGTCCTGTACACGGAATTTGTGTTGTCTCTTGTTGATAAACAATGTACGGATTATGTTTCTGGCCACTGGATTGCGTGTCAGGGCGGAAAATTCGCGGCTTTCAATCTTAAGCGCTGCGTCCATGGATTTCACAGTGCTGCCATTGAACAGGCACCTCAGCGCAGCGATCGGTGCCGGGTAATTGTGCCGGTACCTGGCGCCGATTCGGGCGGTCGATACCTGGAACAGGCGGCCGATGTTCATGTCACTCAGGCCGGACCCGCCCGGAATCCGGAACCCCCTCCGATCCCAGGGTTGCTCGGCGTTTCCATCTTCAAGCAGCCATTTTTCTGCCACCGCCAGCAACTCGTCAGCCGGCGCCAGCTGGTCGATGATGCCAAGCCTTAACGCCTCGGCCGGGTTAACACTTTTGCCTGAAAGAATCATTGAAATTGCTTTTTCGAGACCAATCAGCCGGGGCAGGCGTTGCGTGCCACCTCCGCCCGGTAGCAGACCAAGGGTGACTTCGGGTAAGCCAATCAGCACATCCGGATCGTCAATTGCCACCCTGTGATGACAAGCCAGCGCAAGTTCCAGGCCACCGCCCAACGCATTGCCGTTAATCGCAACGGCTACCGGCTTGCCACAGGTCTCGAGTTGGCGCAGGGATTCCGAGTAGATTCTTGACTGCTGATAGGCCTCTTCGGCCGTTCTGTCCATATCGTAATACTGCACAATCCGCTTGAGATCGCCGCCCGCCATGAAAGAGGACTTTCCGGAGTGGAGTACCGCGCCGATAGCATTTTCATCCGCTTTCAACTGCGCCGCCACTTCACCAAGTTCCCGCTGCAGCGCTGGTGTGAGCACATTGACCGGGCGGTCATTCACATTGATGCTTACAAACACGACACCGCTTTCCGCAAGCGCGTAATCCAGGGTCTGATATGATTTTTGCGGCATCAGCAGCCCCTCAGACCCGCTCAATGATGGTCGCTGTGCCCATGCCGGAACCGACACAAAGGTTGACCAGCGCGGTTCCCAGGCCCCGCCGTTCCAGTTCATCCAGCGCAATCCCAAGCACCATGACGCCCGTTGCACCAATCGGGTGGCCCATTGCAATGGCGCCGCCATTGACGTTGATATCCTCGTGGGCAATATCCATCTCCCGCATGTAAAGTAATACCACCGCGGAAAATGCCTCGTTGAGTTCAAACAGATCGATATCCGCCCTGGCCATGCCGGCCTTTTTCAACACACGCTGCGCCGCAGGGGTTGGCCCGGTCAGCATCAGTGTCGGATCGGAGCCCACCGAAGCGCATGCAATGATGCGGGCCCGCGGGCGTAGCCCCAGTCTGTTACCGGTTTCTGCATTCGCAAGCAGCGCACCCCCAGCGCCATCGACAATACCGCTCGAGTTGCCGGCCGTGTGCACATGCTTGATCTTTTCTGCTTCGGGAAACCGGAGTATGGCCTGTTGATCGAAGCCGATATCGCCCATTGCCGCAAAGGCCGGCTTCAGCTTTGCCAGCACTTCCATGTTTGTGGAAGGCCTGATCAGTTCGTCGCGCGCCAGCAATTGCAAGCCGATTTCATCCAAAACCGGAACGATGGAGCGGTCGAAATACCCCTTTTCCCAGGCCATCGCCGCACGGCGCTGGCTTTCCACCGCATATGCATCAAGGTCCGCGCGCGAGAAACCCTGCAAGGTGGCAATCAGGTCGGCAGAAATACCCTGGGGTACAAAATGGATGTCGTAAGCCACTGAAGGGTCAGACGACCAGGCCCCACCCGAGGAACCGATGGGCACCCGCGACATACTCTCAACGCCACAAGCAATAACCAGGTCGCACTGGCCTGAGATAACTTTTGCGGCGGCCTGGTTGACCGCCTCCAACCCGGACGCGCAATAACGATGAATTTGCTGACCGGGGACGGTATCGGGGTAGCCCGCGGCGATCAGCGCGCTACGGCCAATGGCGCTGCCCTGCTCACCGACCGGTGAGCCACAACCGGCAATTACGTCTTCTACCAACCCGGCATCAAATTGGTTCCTGTCCCTTAGCGCGGCCAACACCTGGGCCAGCAGCCGCACCGGGGAGACGCTGTGCAACGCGCCGTCCGGGCGCCCCTTGCCCCGTGGCGTGCGGACATTGTCGAAGATCAAGGCTTCAGTCAATGAACTGGCTCACTGTGTGTTAAATGGCTTTTTTCAGGCAACGGTTTATTGCCAAATGCTCCAATAAATTGAATTAAAAATGATTGGCTTATAAGCATTTGGATACGCTATCATAGAATTTGTATTTAATTCAAAAACTATTGCAGTTTTATGGATAATTATTCCTTGGACTGCGGCTCCCGGCTGGGTTGAAACGGCCCTCATCATGACCTGCCGGGGTACTGTTCAAGGGTTAACGATGGATTTGGAAAACAAAGTGGCGGTGGTCACCGGCGGTGCGTCCGGTCTGGGCCGGGCAACGGTGGAGAAATTTGCCGGTTGCGGCGCAAGGGTAGCCATATTTGACCTGGATGCAGAGCAGGGCAATGCGCTCGCAACCCGGTTCGGTGACCCGGTTATTTTTTGCCAGGTCAACGTTGCTGACGATGATGCGGTCAGCGCAGGGATCGAATCTGCGATACAGGCCTTTGGCGCGATTCATATTTGCGTCAATTGCGCCGGGCGTGGGGGCGGTGCGACAAAAACGCTGGGCAAGACCGGGCGCTTTCCCATGGACCTGTTCCGGGAGGTGATCAACATCAATCTCGTGGGAACGTTCAGCGTACTGAGCCAGGCGGCAGAGAAGATGGCTGAAAATGAACCCGGTGAAGATGGTGAGCGCGGCGTCATCATCAACACCTCATCTATTGCTGCGTTCGACGGACAGAAAGGCCAGGTAGCCTACAGTGCCAGCAAGGCCGGACTTGCCGGTATCACGCTGCCGATCGCGCGCGACCTGGCTTATTACGGGATTCGGGTCGTCACCATTGCGCCGGGTGTGTTTGAAACCCCGATACTCGAAGGCCTGCCGCCGGCGGCCAAAGAATCATTGAGCAAGAGCATCCCCAATCCATCCCGGCTGGGAAGTCCGGAAGAATTTGCGTTGCTGGCTAAACACATCGTCAACAATCGCTACATCAACGGCGAAACCATCCGTCTGGATGCAGCACTGCGAATGTCCTGAAGGAGTAGATTTCCATGAGTGATTCAAGCCTGGCCATCCTGCGATTGATGAATGAATACTGCTCCACCGTTGATGCCGGGGACTTTGAAACATTTGCAAAGCTGTTCGAGCACGGCGTTTTCCACGTTATCGGCGACCCGGCCGGTCCCCTGGTCGGGCGTGAGGCCGTGATGGGCCTGCTGCAAAACGTCACGCTCTATGAAGGCAAACCCCTTACCAAGCACGTCCTGAGCAATGTGCAAATTGATGTGGATGAGTCGAATGGTAAAGCGACAGCCCAAAGCTATATCACGGTGTTCCAGTGCGTACCGCCCGATTTTCCGTTACAGCCCATTTTTATCGGGCACTATCACGACACCTTCGAGCGGTCCGGTTCAGTTTGGCGGTTCAAGAATCGCAGCATTTCACCCGACTTGATCGGCGACATCAGCCATCACCGGTCGGACATGGCCTGAAAACACCGGATGCCTGTGCTGTTCACGTCCGCACACCGCCCGGCACTGTTCACCAAGTTGTTTCTGCTTGGTAGTTTGCTGTGCGCTTGCGGTCGAGTGGCCGCAGCAACCCCGCCAACCACCCAATTCCTGCCGGTGGTGCCTGGTATCCCCGAATCCCGATCGACACCGTTTATCTCCTGGTCCGGAGATCTGTCGCTGAGTGCATATGTTGAAGAAGAGTATTCGATTTCAGGCACCGCAAATACTTATACATACACTGATGATGCAGCTCAGACGCCTGCAACCGAAATCGTGGATCACAACATTCCGTATACCACCAGAATCCTGCTGCGCAGGCCTGAACATCCCGGCAATTTTAGCGGCACCGTGTTCCTGGAGTTACTCAATGCCACCGCCGGGTGGGACGGTGACCCAATCTGGCAGAGCAATCATGAATACATCATTCGAAGTGGAGCAGCCTGGCTTGGCATCACGGCCAGGCCGGTGACCGTTGACTTTTTACGGCACGGCTGGGGTTCAAGTACAAATGTTGCCAGAAACGCCAGCCGCTATCGATCGCTCTCCATGCCCGAGGAAGGACAGGTCTGGGATATGCTCAGCCAGGTCGGTTTGCTGCTCAAAACCCCCACATCAAATCACAACCCGCTGTCCCGTTTCGCGGTTGCAAGGGTCATCATGGTCGGCTATTCCCAGTCAGCAGACTACCAGGTGACTTATGCAAATTCGTTTCATTCCGAGGCGCAAACGACATCCGGTGAGCCCGTGTATGACGGCTATTTCATCTCGGCAGGACACGGGCAAGCCAAGCACGTGCGTGGTCCGGGTAATGAAACACCGGAATATCTGCCGGAGAACGACAGGCGCAATCTGATCCGGGCCGATGCGCCGGTGATCCGCTTTCAGTCCCAGACCGAGGTGATTGGTTTTGCAGCCTACCTGGCGCGACAGACCGAAGCCGACTACCCCAATCTGCGATTCTACGAAATGGCGGGCGGCGCTCACGTAGAAGCGCACCTCAACGCCACAGGTGGCCCGGCGCTGGTCAGAGACCTTGGACTGCCACCGAGCTTTTGCCCGGAGCCAGCAAATGCCTACAATCCGATCCGTATCTCCTACGTTCAATCGGCCCTGCTGGATGCGCTGGTTCAGTGGATCAGCAATGGCAGCGAGCCACCTGCAAGCCGGTTCATGGAACTTTCAACCCGCGACGGCTCGCCTGCACTGCTTCGTGACCCAAATGGAAACGGCGTCGGCGGAATCAGGCCGCCCGCTCTCCAGGTGCCTTTGGGTAGATACCTTGAAAACAACTCAGGACCGGGATTCTGCTCTCTTTTTGGAGGGTTTATTCCCTTCGATGATGAGAAACTGCGCGCACTCTATCCGAACCAAGAGGCGTTCATCATCCCAATTACCCTGGCAATCAGAAGGTCTGAATCCCAGGGTTTCCTGTTAGCGCACGATGCTGAAACGATGCTTAAGGAAGCATCGGCGTCCACAATTGGGACATGGGAATGAACGCTCCTGCCGCCAATGCCTGCCCGTGCACAAATCTAAGGAACCTCTGATTTATTCTGGGCGAAGTAGATTGTGATTCAAAATGTCCAGATTCAAGGCGCGAATCGCAGGTAATAGCTGGCTATTGACAAGATTTGCAACGCAGAAGGTGGACATTTTGGACGCAAGATACGAG
>SMUY01096570.1_pt1 | contig 12330 bp, 9 predicted proteins | sample 2456441 | NCBI WGS metagenome assembly SMUY01 (sample SAMN11095931, study PRJNA526329) | marine sediment metagenome | biome: Marine sediment; feature: Surficial sediment; material: Deep marine sediment; isolation source: Hadal surficial sediment | place: Pacific Ocean | collected 2014-11 | depth 0-1...
AGCCTGGTGTACGGCCATGACGACTCTCCTGCAGGACTCCCGACGGTTGACCGGACCCAACATCATGTGGGACAGGCCCGGAGCGGTCATCGATGTCGCCATACCTGACGACTCGGCCGACGCCATCGTCGAGCGTTGGCGGGAGGCGGTCCGGCGCATGCTCGATGCGGTCGGCTGGACCAGCGAGGACCTGAGGGTTCGCCGCGTGCCCGGTGGCGCCAGCCTGGTGATAAGTGCCCCCGTCGACGTCCTGTACGCCGCCACCGAACTCAACGAATGGGCTTGGTCCGCCGCCGCCGCCTCCCTGACCGGAGAGGAGCCGGAAGGGTTCGATTCCGCCGCGGACAGATTGCGGGCAACCATCGCCGGGGAGCGCCGCCCGTCGACCATCACGCTGCGGCAAGCCAGCGCCCACCACCACGTCACCTTCCTGTCCGACGACGACTTCGTGTCCGTCGGCTTGGGAAAGGGCTCTCGCACCTGGCCAGTGGATCTGGTCCCCGATCCCGACACCATCGACTGGGACGAAATCCACGACGTTGCCACCGTCCTGGTCACCGGGTGCAACGGCAAGACCACCTCGGTGCGACTGTTGTCCGCGGTCGCCGTCGCCGCGGGGTTCCGCCCCGGGACGACGAGTACCGACGGGATCTGGGTGGGTCACGAACTGGTAGAGGCCGGAGACTATTCAGGACCGGGAGGCGCCCGCACGGTGCTGCGCCACAGCGAGGTCGACCTCGCCATACTCGAGACGGCCCGCGGCGGCATGCTCCGCCGGGGACTGGCGCTCCCCCGGGCCGACGTTGCGCTGATCACCAATGTGGCCGAGGATCATCTCGGTGAATTCGGCGTGGCGACGCTCGAAGGACTGGCTGAGGTCAAGTTGATCGTGACCCGGGTCGTTCCCGCAGAGGGCCGCGTGGTGCTCAATGCCGATGACGCGCTGTTGGTGGAGGGCGGGCGGCACGTGACCGCGCCGGTGATCTGGTACTCGCTCCACGGCAGTACCCCATTCATTGCCGCGCACCGGGCGGTGGGCGGGGAGGCGGTCGTGCTGGAAGAAGGCAACGTCGTCAGGTATCGCGGGGACGAACGCGTGGTGGTCCTCCCCGTGGACCGCATCCCCATCACCATGGGCGGCACCGCCCGCTACAACATCAGCAACGTGCTCGGCGTGGTCGGGGCCGCCTGGGCTCTTGGGATGGCTGACGATGCCATCGCCCGGGCTCTCGAACAGTTCCGTCCCTCGCACCTGGACAATCCCGGCCGCCTCAACGTCTTCGATCTCGGTGGCGCCACGGTGATCGTCGATTTTGCCCACAATCCCCACGGGGTGCGCGCGTTGGGGGAGATGGCGCGGGCCATGCCCGCCACCCGCCGGCTGTTCATGGTCGGCCAGGCGGGGGACCGCGACGATGATTCGATCCTGGACTTGGCGCGTGCCGTGTGGAGCATGGCACCCGATTGTGTGGTGGTGAAGGAGATGCCCAAGTATCTCCGCGGCCGCGAATTGGGCGTCGTGCCCGCCATGATAGAGCGCGAACTGGCCGCCGCCGGAGCGCCTCCCGAGGCCATCATCCACGCCGAGTCCGAGCTGGCCGGTGTGCGAGCGGCTCTGGAATGGGCCCGGGTCGGCGACCTCGTGCTCCTCACGGCGCACGAACACCGGACCGAGATGCTCGACCTGATGGCCCGCCTGGAAACCGCGGGCTGGCGGCCGGGAGAGACACTCCCTGAAGACGTGGCCCGGGAACTCAGTCTCACCACCTGACATACGCCTGACGGCAGGGCGCCCGTTGCTCTGCGCCGGGCACCGGCCGTCAACCTCTACCGACGTCCATCCGCGCTTGCAGGGCGTCCCCGACCTGCGTCAGCGCCACGACCACCAGGACCAGTGCCACGCCGGGGACGATCGCCACCCACGGCGCGTTCACCAGCGTGTCACGCCCCGACGCGATCATGCTGCCCCACGATGGTGTCGGTGGCTGCACCCCCAGCCCGAGAAAACTGAGCCCAGCCTCGAGCAGGATAGTGTTACCCACTCCCAGAGTGGCCGCCACCACCACCGGCGTCAGCGCGTTGGGGATCACGTGGCGCAGCAACACCGCCAGTCGCGTCGTCCCCAGGGCCGAGGCGGCTTCGACAAACGGGCGGGAACGCAGGCTCCGCACCTGGGAGTACACCAACCGGGCGATCGACATCCAACCGGTGATTCCCAGGACCACGATCACCAGCATGGCACTCGGCTGCCACAGGGAAGCCAGCAGCAGGAGCAGCACCACCCGCGGCAGCGCCAGCGCAAAGTCGGTCACGCCCAGCAATGCGTCGCGCACGACACCCGACCCCATGCCGGCGGCGGCGCCCACGAGTGTGCCGAGCACCACCGAGATGCTCATGGCCAAGATGCCGACGCCGAGCGACACGCGGGCGCCGTATAACAACCTGGTCCACACGTCGCGCCCGAACCGGTCGGTACCAAGCAGGTGAAACTGTCCCGACGGGTCGGTGGTGAGCGGTGCCAGGAAGCGCGTGGCCACCACGTCGCCCTGGATCAGCGGGTCGCCGGTCGAGAACCACGGCGCCAGGATCGCCAGGACCGCCACAATGGCGAGCACTGCAGCAGCGACAAACATCCTGCGATCGATGACGTGTCGGACGTCAGTCATTGGAGTCTCGCACGCGCGGGTCGGCCCAGGCAACGGCCAAGTCGGCCAGGAGGTTACCCAGCACCACGAGGGCCGCGCTGATCACCGTCGCCGCCATGACCACCGGATAGTCTCTCGCCTGCACCGCCCCTACCAGCACCCGGCCCACACCCGGCCAGGCGAACACGGCCTCTATGAACACGGCCCCTGAGAACAGTGCCGGCAGGGATAATCCCAACAGGGTGATCAGCGGGATCGAGGCATTGCGGAGCGCGTGACGCAACAGCACGCGATGTTGGCCCAGTCCCCGGGCCCGGGCAACCACGATGTGCGGCTCCGCCAGCGCGTCGGCCATGGTGCCGCGAACGAACCGGGCCGTCCCGCCGAACCCGATCAACACCAGGGTGGTAACCGGGAGGATGAGGTGTCGAACCCGATCCACCAGACGGTCCCAGCCGGTGAGGAAGTCGGCGTCCAACCCCGAGGCGCCGAAGGCCGGGAGGACCTTGAGCCAATAGGTGAATACCATGATCAGCATCAATCCCAGCCAGTAGCCGGGGACGGCGAACAGGGTGACCGTTGAGATCGAGAGGGCCGTGTCCAGCTTGGTCCCTGTTCGCACCGCCTGTATCGTGCCCACCAGAATGCCGAACAGGTAGCTGAGCACGAGCGACAGGCCAACCAGCAGCACGGTGGCCGGCCAGGCGTGTCCGATCATCCAGCGCACCTCACGGCCGGTGGCAATGCTGACCCCCCAGTTGCCGGACGCGAAAGCCGCCAGCCAACGCGCGTACTGCACCACCAGCGGCTGATCCAACCCCAGGGCCCGTCGCTGGGCTTCGATTTGTTCCCCGGTAGCCGTGGGGCCCAGCAGGCGGACCACCGGGTCGCCGGGAGCCAGGTGCAGCAGGAGGAAGGTGAGCGACACCACGCCCAGCACCACAAGGGCACCGACCAGGAGCCGGCGGCTCAGGAAGCGGATCATGGCGCAATGTTGCGGCAGATAGTGGAGGACGCCAGGGACGCTGTATCTTCCGTGTCCATGCTGCGATTCTGCACGATGGTCCTGCTGGCGGGCGCGGTGGCGTGCTCGGAGGCTCCCGAACGGGGCAACACCATCCTGTTTGCCTCCGGTGCCGACCTCCAGAGCATGAACCCACTCGTCACCGTGCATCCGCTCGCCAAACAGGTGCAGCGGTACGCCCTGCTCACCACGCTGGTACGGTACGATGCCGACCTTTCGCTGCAGCCGTATCTGGCGTCGAGCTGGCAATGGTCGGACGACCACCGAGCGCTCACGTTCACCATCTACGCTCCTCTACTGTGGGACGACGGCACGCTGACCACGGCCATTGACGTCGCCTGGACGTTGAACGCCGCCCGCGACCCGCTCGCCGGCTACCCGCGATGGTCAGACCTGGCGAGCGTCACCAAGATAGAGGTCGGTAGCGACAGCACCGTCACGGTCACGTTCGATCACCCGCTGTACGCCGTTCCCGACGTGTTCACCGACCTTGCCATACTCCCGGCGCACCACTTCTCCGATGTGCGGTTGGAAGATCTGCGGCAGGCGCCGTGGAATCGGCACCCAATAGGTAACGGGCCGTTCCGGTTCATCGCCCACGAACCCAACCGGCGCTGGATCTTCCAGGCCAAGCCGGACTTTCCGGAGGCCCTCGGCGGGCCGCCGGCGATGGACCGCTTCATCGTCGTGGTGGTCGACGAGCCGACCACCAAGCTGGCGGCGCTCACCGCGGGAGAACTCGACTTCGCCGGGATCTCACCGGCCCACGCCGAGTTCGTGCGCCGCGACGCCCGCCTCGAGGTGGTCGACTACCCGTTGTTGTTCACCTACGGCATGGTGTTCAATACCCGCCGGCCCCCGTTGGACGATCCATCGATCCGGCGAGCCGTATCCCTGGCTCTCGATCGGCGGCAGATCGTCGACGGCTATCTGTTCGGCTTCGGTGAGCCCACTTGGGATGCGGTTCCGGAGGGCGTCCCGGGTCGGCTGCCGCCGTCCCCCGGCGTGCACGACCCCGATTCGGCCCGCGCCCTCCTCGACGGTCGCTCGGTGGCCCTCGAGTTGTTGACGGTGGGCAGCGGGGAAGCCCCACTCGAGCAGATGATTCAGGCCCAGCTCGCCGCCGTCGGCTTCCGCGTATCCATTCGTCAGCTCGAACTGGGAGCGTTCCTCGATCGGGTATACAGCCCAGCACACGAGTTCGACGTGGCCGTCATGGGCATCCCCGGCGATCTGGCGCTTGGCTTCCTGCGGCCGTTGATTGAACTCACCGGCGTCGAGGCACCATCGTCCCCCGCCGAGGCGCAGGAACTGCTGCGAGTCAGCGCTCCCGTCGTGTTCCTTTATCATGCGCGAGGGGTGTCGGGCCGGAACCGTCGCGTGCGCCACGTCGTCATGGATCTTCGCGGAGAATTACCGACTCTCAGCCGGTGGGACGCTTCACCTATGAACAGTGGATCGCATCGTGAGTGACCGTGTGTGTGTCGAAGCGCCGGTCCGGCTGGATTTTGCCGGAGGCTGGACCGACGTGCCGCCGTTCGTAGACCGGGAAGGGGGCCTGGTCATCAACGCAGCCATCGACCGGCACGTCCGCGTGGAAGTCAGCCGCCGGCCTTCCGGTATTCTCCTCCATGCCGAGGACCTCGACGAGACTCTGGAAGTAGCCTCCGTGAGTGACCTGGCACCGACCGGCGTCCTGGCACTGCTCCAGGCCGCCGTGATGCGGTTCGTGCCCGAAGGGGGCGTCGAGCTGCGCACCCGCACCGCCGCGCCGCTGGGCTCGGGCCTCGGGGCGTCAGGTGCGCTGGGAACCGCGCTGGCCTTCGCCTGTCAGCTACTGCAGGGCCACGACATCGCCCCGGAAGAAGCCGCCAGGCTCGGATGGCAACTCGAGGTTGGCGACTGCGGCCTGGCCGGAGGCCGTCAGGATCAGTACGCCGCCGCCCTGGGTGGTTTCAACCTCTTCGATTTTTCCGCTGACCGGGTCGAGACCACGGCGATCTCCGTTCCGGCCAACGTCCGCGCCCGGCTGGAGGACCACTTGGTGCTTTGTTACCTGGGAGAATCACGGGCATCCAGCGACACCATCACCCGGGTCATGAACGCCTACACCGAGGGGGTCGACCGGGTCGTTCGGGCTCTCAGCGAAATGAAGGATATCGCCCGGCGCATGGCGCAGGCGCTGCCCGAGGGGGACCTCGAGCACATCGGGCACCTGGTGGCCCGCAACTGGGAGTGCCAAATGACCCTGGACGATGGCATGCAAACCGACGCCATGCGTCAGGTCGAGGCGGACGCGGCAGCGGCCGGGGCGCTTGGCGGGAAAGCCGTCGGGGCCGGAGGCGGCGGCTGTATGGTCTTCGTGGCCGGTGGCGATCCTCAGGCGGTCAAGCGAGCCGCGATCAACGCCGGCGCCACGGTGCTTCCCCTGCACCTGGAAGCTGTCGGAGTGCACCAGTGCTGACGGCGGACGAGCTGTCGCACCGCCGCACCGAAATGCCCGGTGCGGCCGATCTGGCCGGGGGGGTGACCGCCATGGAGCGTCGTTTGGCACGCCTCCTGGAGGAAGCGCCACCCATGCCGGTCGCCAAGGCGATGCTCTCGGTCGACGGTGGTATCTGTCCCGACGATGCCACGGCGCTGATATTCGATCCATGGAGCCCTCGGGACCACCGCTGTCCCACCTGCAACCAATCCTGGTCCGGAGACCGGCACCACAGCGCCTGGGCTCGGTGGCAACATCTGTGGCTTGCCGAGCGGGCGGGAGAGCTGGCCGCCCTCGCCGTCCTCACCGACGACGACACAGCCCGGGCGCGGGCCGGCGACATTCTCACCTGGTACGGTGAGCACTACGCCGGGTTCCCCAACGTCGACAACGTCCTCGGTCCGGCCCGGGTGTTCTTTTCGACCTACCTAGAGTCGATCTGGTTGGAGAATCTGATGGCTGCCGGTTTTCTGCTGGCTGAGGCCGGCAAACTCGACCAAGCCGCCAACGATGCCGTCTCGACCATCGCCGACCAGGCGGCAACCATCATCGGAGAGTACGACGAGCGGTTATCCAACCGGCAAACCTGGAACAACGCTGCACTGTTGAGTATCGCCGTGTGGTTCGAGGACGAGGAACTGGCCCACCGGTGCATCGAGGGTACCACCGGACTGATCGCCCACCTGCTGCACGGCTTCGGCGCTGAGGGGCTGTGGTACGAAGGTGAGAACTACCACTTCTTTGCGCTCCAGGGGCTGCTGCGCGGCGCGGGGTGGGCTCGCCTTGCCGGCGTCGACATTTTCATGGAGCCCGACCTCACCGAACCGATTCGCCGAGCCCTCCTCGCCGCCCGGGAAACGGCACTTCCCGATTTGACCTTTCCGGCGCGAAAAGATGCCCGCTACGGAGTGGCGCTGTCACAACCGATGTTTCTCGAATCGTGTGAAATCGGTCTGGCGCGATCGGAGCGCGTGCCGGCCGGCGCGCCGCCGGGACTGAGCGCCTGGCTGACGGCCCTTCACCGCCACCCGGCGGGAAAAGCCGAACTGTTCGACAGCTATCTGTACGAGGTGGGGCCAGCAACACACGAACCGCGGACCCGAAGCGACTTGTCATGGCGCGCGCTGTTGGAGATGCTGCCTGCCTTGCCGGCAGAGGAAGACGAACACGTCGGCCAGAGCGTGTTTCTCGAATCGCACGGACTGGCCCTGCTTCGGTCGGACGATCGTTACCTGAGCATGGAGTGCGGGGCTCCCGGAGCGGTAGGCGGACACGGGCATCCCGACCGGCTCAACCTCACGCTCCACTCCGCCGGTGTGCACTGGCTGCCTGATCCCGGGACCGGGTCCTACGTCGCGTCCGATCTGTCCTACTACCGGTCCACCATCGCCCACAACGCGCCGCTGGTCGACGGCCGGTCACAGGTCCCGGGCCCGGCACAGTGCCTGGCGTTCGATACCAACGGCGCCTTCGGCTGGATCCGAGCGTCCTTTGCCGGTGTGCGGCGCACGGTGGTCGCCGGGCACAATCACCTGGTGGATGTCGTCGAATCGGATGCCGAAGACGACCACCTCCTCGAAATCCCCTGGCACTTCCACGGCGACATCGAGGTGACCTCACCCGGCTCGTGGGCTGCGGCGCCGCTCGACCACCCGGGCACCAAAGATCACCAGCGCTTCGAGCCTAATGAACCGGGGCCCGTCAAGGTTCTGGTTCGCCACGGAGAGCCGGTGCTGTCCGTCCAATTCGATGGCGGCACCCTGTGGCGCATGCGGGGCCCCGGGCTGCCGACGGAAGGGAAGTCGAGGGAGTTCCTTCTGGTGCGGGCGAGCGGTCGCCATGTCCGGTGCACGGCGCTGGTGGGGTGGCACGACGACGTCGAACTCACTGAGGTTCGCGGGGACACGATCCATGTCCGGGTGGGTGACGGGATGGCAATGCACCGGCCCGTTACCGAAGGTTGGGTCTTCGATGACGGTGGGCGGCTCACTCTGGGCGGATTGCGTTCCGTCCACGCGGAAAACCAACCACTGGTAACGCGCGATCGGCCGATGGTCGTGCAGGCCACCGCGTCGTGGCGGTCAGTCCCCCCGGACATCGAGAACGGTCTGGCCGGGTTCGGCGACATCACCCCGTTACGCCTCGATCACGCGGACCAGTATCGCCGGGCGGAGCACGATTACGCCGGGCCCGACGAATTTTCCGTACAGGCCTTTCCTGGGTGGGATCACGACGGATTCTATCTGGCGGTGGAGGTGCACAAGCACGACGTATTTTTTCGGGCTCCCGATGCACTGCCGCTTATGCTGGACAACGAACCGGACGATATCCACTGCGACGGCGTGCAGGTCTATCTCCAGCAGCCGGAAGACGGCGCCGTGTTCGGGGTCGTTGCCGTGCCCAACCCGGATACCGACGGGGTCACCGTCCGGAAGATCTCGGGCGAAGGCGAGGTGCACGGCCGCTGGCGCCGCTCCGACACGGGCTACCTCGTCGTGCTGTCCCTGACGCCTTCCTGGTGGGATGAGGTGGTCCAGGGAGATCGAATCGGATTCGACCTCCTGGTCAACGAGGCCCGGCCGGGACGGCAACGACGGGCCGGCCAACTGGTGTGGAGCGGCGGCGGTGGGTGGGTGTGGCTCCGGGGCGACCGGCAACAGCCGGACGCCTTCGGCACACTGGAATTGCGCTGAGCAGGCTGCCATGACATCGCCCCACATCCCCGGCGGCACGTCCACCGGATCCAAGCGACCCTCGGCGTTCCTCGGCACCATGGATCCGGGATCGTTCCCCGGCACGATGGTCAAGGCGCGGGGCGCTCGAGTGTGGGATACGGCCGGAAGGGATTATCTCGACTACGTGATGGGACTGGGGGCGGTGACCCTGGGCTACGCCCACCCGGAGGTGGTGCGGGCCGCCCAGGCCGCCGTGGCCGACGGTGTCGTCGGACCGGTGGCTCCCGCCGCGGAAGACGAGTTGGCCGGCGTCCTGGTCGAGTCCATCCCCGGGATCGAGCAGGTGCGGTTTCTCAAGACCGGCGCCGAGGCCGTGGCGGCCGCCGTCCGGATCGCGCGGGTGGTCACCGGGCGAGAACGGGTCGTCACCTGCGGCTACCACGGCTGGCTCGATTGGTGCCAGACGGACCCGGGGGTGCCCCGGGCGGTCACTGCCCTGGCCGTCTCGATCCCCTTCAACGACCGGGAAGCGGCTCGTCGCGCCATCGGTGAGGGCGAGCCCCCAGCGGCGGTGGTCATCGAGCCGGTAATCGACGGCCCCCCCGATCCGGGCTGGCTGGCCCTGCTGCGGGATGAGTGCAGCGCCACCGGCACGGTGCTCGTGTTCGACGAAATCAAGACCGCCTTTCGTCTGGCGCCCGGCGGCGCCGCCGAGCGGTTTGGCGTCACGCCGGACTTGATCGTGCTGGGCAAGGGACTGGCCAACGGCTTTCCCCTCGCCGTTGTGGGCGGCCGCCGGGCCGTCATGGAGGCGCTCACTCGCACCTGGATATCATCGACGCTCGCCACCGAAAACGTCAGCCTGCGCGCCGCCCTGGCCACGGTCTCCGTCTCGCGCCGGGATGACGTTCCCGGCCACCTCACCCGTGTGGGGACTCGCCTGTTCGAGGGACTCACCGTCCTGTGCGGCCGGTTTCAGGCGCTTGGCGCCGCAGTACGGGGAGTTCCACAAATGTGTTATCTCACCTTCGCCGACGCCGGTACCGGGTGGCACCTGACCCGGCTCATGGCGGAGCGAGGTATCATCTGGAAGCCAACCGCCTACAACTTCGTCTCCCTGGCTCACACCGAAGACGACGTCGATCGCACGCTGACCGCGCTGGAGGAGACCCTGAGCGAGATCAATCGGCCGGCCCGGGGGTGATGCCACCATGCTGATCGACGTCCACGCCCATTTCTATCACGACCGGACACCGCGCCAGGATTGGCGGGCGAGGAACGAGAGCCGGCTCAGGGCCGGTGAGCAAATGGGCATCACCCTCCACATCGCCAGTATCCTGGGCAGCTGGGGCGCTACCTCACCGACGTACTTCCCCTCGCCTGCGGACCTCGACTACGCCAACCGGTGGATGCTCGATTTGCAGCGGGCCAGCCCCGATCGAATCGCCGGGTACGTTGCCGTCAATCCCAATTTCCAGCGGCACGCGCTGGAACAGATCGATCACTATCTCGGGGAGGGAATGTTGGGCATCAAGCTCGCGGCCAGCCGGCGGGCCGACGACCCCTTGCTCGACCCGGTGTGTCGGGCGGCAGCCGATCATCACGTCCCTATCCTGCACCACGTCTGGCAGCATCGCGGACGCGATCGGCCCGGGCAGGAGGCCTCCGACGCGGTGGAATTGGTGGCCCTCGCCGAGCGCCACCCCGACACCAATTTCATCCTGGCGCATATCGCCGGTGGGGGCGACTGGCTCCATTCGCTCAGGGCCGTCCGGGGAGTGGGCAACGTCCACGTCGATCTGTCCGGCAGCGGTGTCGACGGCGGTATGCTGGAAGCGTGTCTGGAGGCGGTCGGCGTCGGGCGGTTGGTGTGGGGCGCAGACATCACCCTCGACACCGGTCTGGCAAAGTTGCGACATCTCGAACATCTGCTGAGTGCCGAGGACATGGCACGCATCCGCTGGCAAAACGCCGCGGCACTGTTTGGCCTTCCCCCGGCAACGGAAACAGCGTCGTGATCGTCGACGTGAACGCGTTCGTGGGATGCTATCCCTTCAGACGCGTGCCCGGATCCGCCTTGGGCCACGTGGCCGAGTCGATGGCCCGGCTCGGCATCGACCAGGGGTGGGTCAGCCACCTCCCCTCGGTCTTTTGGCGCGATCCCATGGAGGGCAACGACTGGTTGCTGAAGGCGACCAGCGATGTGATGGCCATGGTGCCGGTGCCGGCCATTCATCCCGGCTTGCCGGGATGGGAAGCCGAATTGGACCGGGTGGTGCGGCTCACGATCCCCGCCGTGCGCTGCGATGCCTCGTTCTACGGACTCGATCCCGTGGGCGAGGAAGTGCACGCCCTTGTCCGGGCTTGCGCCGGTCACCATATCCCGCTGCTGACGGCGGTGCGCTTGGAAGACGGCCGGCAGCGCCACCCGCACGACCGGGCGCCCGAACTGGCGGCGGCCGATGTTCGCTCGTGGCTCCGGGCCGACGCTGAACTTCGCCTGGTGGTATCGCACGCGGATCGAGCGTTCATCGAGGAGGTCCACTTCGGATCCACCCCGAGCGAAGCCTCACGAGTGTGGTGGGATGTCAGTTGGGTTTGGGGGCCGCCGGAAGATCACCTGCAGCTCTTGTTGGAAACAGTCGGCGTCGACCGTTTCGTGTTCGGCACCGGCCAACCGCTGCGACTCCCTGAGGCAGCCTTCGCCAAACTCGACTTGCTCGATTTTTCCGTCGACGATCGCGACAGGCTAATGGCAGGCAACGTGCACGCCTGCCTCAGCCGTACCATCGAGCGGCAGTGAGGGAAACGCCACTTCGACGCCTCCCCCTTACTCGATTCCCCTACTCACTACGTCCTACGCCCTTCTCTCTACCCCTTGTTGTAATAATACCTCTCCGACGCCACCTGGCCGTCCTTCCACCGGCGCACCGAAGTCTGTGCCATCTGAACCCGGCCGATGCCCTTGAACGTTACGTCCATGGCCCACTCGGAGAAGCTGACGTCGCCGCTCACCGCGCTGGCGAGCAACTCCGCGCCGTGGAACTCCTCGATGGAATCCAGCCACGCCTTCTCATACTCCCGGTTGGTGTCCTTGCCGACACGGGGTTCCTCACTGTTTTCGCGCAGGATACAGTCTTCGGCATAGAACTTCTCGAACCCCTCGAGGATCTGGCCCGAGAGGATCATGTTGTTGAGTTCCTTGTCGAGTGTTCTGATGTCGAGTTGCGTGGTGCTCATGGGTACTGCCTCCGTTCGAGAGTGTGATGCTATCGGTGTGATTGCCGGGGGATGCAATGATTGATATGTCAACCACCGGCTCGCTGTTTGCGGAACCACGCTGCCCCACCCACGAGCGCAATGATGGCAAAGGAAAACCACTGGAGCGCGTAGCTCAAATGGGGACCGTCGTCGAGCGGGGCCGGTGCCAGGGCCCTGGGGTAGCCGCCCGCTGAATCTCCAGGGGTTCTGCTGATGATGACGGGAAGGACGGGGTAGGGC
>SMUY01262637.1_pt1 | contig 12330 bp, 11 predicted proteins | sample 2456441 | NCBI WGS metagenome assembly SMUY01 (sample SAMN11095931, study PRJNA526329) | marine sediment metagenome | biome: Marine sediment; feature: Surficial sediment; material: Deep marine sediment; isolation source: Hadal surficial sediment | place: Pacific Ocean | collected 2014-11 | depth...
CTTCTTTAATATCCACAACATCCCAACCGAAGGCTTCGAATTTAGCTCTTAAATTTCCCATTGGAAGTATCGTATTCACTGCACCATCAATTTGTTGACCATTATAATCGACCGTAACAATCAAGTTGTCCACTTTGTTTCCCGCAGCATACATTATGGCTTCCCAATTCTGTCCTTCCTGCAATTCGCCATCTCCACACAAGGTGTAGACGATATGCAAATCGTTATTAAGTTTTTTTGTAGAAGCAGCACCGATGGATACGGAAATTCCCTGTCCCAAAGATCCCGAAGCTATGCGTATACCCGGCAATCCTTCATGCGTAGCAGGGTGACCCTGCAGCCGGGAGTTGATCAAGCGGAACGTATTGAGCTCTTCTAGTGGAAAATAGCCGGACCGTGCTAGCACACTATAAAACACGGGAGAAATATGGCCATTTGACAAGAAGAATATATCTTCATTTTTTCCATCCATATCGAAACCGTCCTTGCGATCCATGAGTTCTTGAAACAGGGCAACAAAAAATTCGGTACAACCCAGCGAACCACCCGGATGACCGGAATTTACTTTGTGCACCTGTCTTAAAATATCCCTACGCACTTGAGTTACAAGGTCGTTAAGGTAGTTTATGTCTGGCATAGAATAATTAATTTTTCAGTGTCAAAAGTAATGCTTTCATCAAGGGCTACAAAGAAGAAAATAAGCCACTTATTAACGATTTTCTTCTTTTAATCAACAGTGGAGTTGGGTAGATAGCTGCCGGTTTTGAAAGATCGTTTTTGGACATAATCTATTCAGAATAGAATAAGGGTCAACAATTATCCGTTCGTTTTATTTTTTGAAAGTCTAACATTTCTTTATCATTCAAACTCACAAATCATTTTATCTTTGTTAGCGGATAAGCAAAGACTGCATGCTATATAAATTGGAAGCAATGGACCCGGAGAGCAAAGCACGAGCCGGAACCATAACCCTTGACCACGGAATTGTGGAAACCCCCATCTTTATGCCGGTGGGTACTGCAGGTACAGTGAAGGGTATTCATCAAAGGGAGTTGACCGATGATATTAACCCCGATATCATTTTGGGAAACACCTATCATTTGTACCTCCGTCCACAAATCGATATAATCGAAAAGGCCGGAGGTCTTCATAAGTTTATGAGTTGGGACCGAAATATCCTCACCGACAGTGGAGGTTATCAGGTTTATTCGCTGTCAGCCAACCGAAAGATCAAGGAAGAAGGTGTAAAATTTAAATCGCACATAGATGGAAGCTTACATATGTTTACACCGGAAAATGTGATGGAGATCCAACGTTCAATAGGAGCCGATATTATCATGGCTTTTGATGAGTGTACACCGTTTCCTTGTGAATATGACTATGCGAAAAGTTCTATGCACCTGACTCATCGATGGTTGGATAGATGTATGAAACATTTAGAAAAAACGCCTTACAGATACAATTATGAGCAAGCCTTTTTTCCTATAGTTCAAGGGAGTACATTTAAAGATCTCCGAATTCAATCCGCAGAATATATAGCTTCTGTCGGTGCGGAAGGAAACGCTATAGGAGGATTATCCGTTGGAGAACCTGCTGAAGAAATGTATGCTATGACCGAAATAGTAACGGCAATTCTTCCGGAAGAAAAACCCCGTTATTTAATGGGCGTAGGCACGCCTGTCAATATCCTGGAAAATATTGCCCTTGGCATCGATATGTTCGATTGTGTGATGCCTACCCGTAATGGTCGTAACGGTATGTTGTTCACCGCTCACGGCACTCTCAATATTAAGAATAAAAAGTGGGAGGAGGATTTTTCTACTATTGATGATATGAATATCACATGGGTGGACACAGCTTACAGTAAAGCATATTTGCGTCATTTGTTTTCTGTGAATGAAATGCTAGGACGGCAAATAGCCTCTATTCACAATCTGGGATTCTATCTTTGGTTGGTTCGTGAAGCCAGAAAACATATATTAGCCGGAGATTTTACCACTTGGAAAAACCAAATGGTCCGGCAATTGGATAAACGATTGTAATGCTCAACATCCTGGACAGATACATATTGAAGAAATATTTAGGGACTTTCATCCTGCTGTTGTTATTGTTCATACCTATTGGAATTACAGTGAATCTGGCTGAGAAGATCGACAAAATGTTGGCGAACGAAATAGCTTTGACAGATATACTTCTTTATTATCTTGATTTTACCATTTACTTTGCCAACTTACTGTTCCCCTTGTTCTTATTTCTTTCGGTTATTTGGTTTACTTCAAAATTGGCCAATAATACCGAGGTCATAGCCTTTCTGAGTAGTGGTGTTTCATATTTTAGATACTTACGCCCTTATATGATAGGCGCTACTATTGTTTGTTTTGGAGCTTTTATTCTTGGAAATTACCTAGCGCCAATGGCCAGCAAGAGGTATAATGAATTTATCTATAATAAATTGAGCAAAGGTAAAAAAGCTCGTGACCAAAGTAATGTCTATAGGCAGATCAATGATGAAGAATACATTTATGTAAGCTACTTCAATGTAAAGGAAAAATCGGGAAGTAATTTCACCCTGGAACATTTTGAAGGAAATAAAATGACCTACAAGATTTCGGCGAGTAGGATAAAATATAATGAGAAGGACTCTAGTTATACGCTATTCAATTATTCTAAAAGGATTATTGGAGAACTGGGAGATTCATTGGTTAATCGACCTAAGATGGACACCTTATTTTCATTCGACTTAGAAGACCTCACCCCTGTGAAATACATAGCCGAAACCTTAAATTTCAATGATCTGAATAGTTTCATCCGAAGAGAGAAGAAAAAAGGTTCCAGTTATATCGGTCGCTATGAAGTGGTGCGCTTCAAACGATGGAGCTTACCTGTTTCAGCATATATCCTCACTATAATTGCCGTCGCTGTTTCCTCTATGAAAAGACGAGGAGGTATGGGAGTAAATTTGGCAATTGGTATCGCGATTGGAATGGTCTTTATATTCTTCGATAAAATTTTTGGGACCATGGCAGAGCAAAGCAGCTTTTCTCCCCTTATTGCGACTTGGTTTCCCAATTTCATTTTTGGTATTTTGGCGGTATATTTACTGAAGAATGCAAAAAGATAAACTGCTTCATTATTCGCATTTACATTTTATAATACTCATTGCCGGATTTACCGCAATACTGGGGAAATTAATTACCATTGAAGCCTTATCTATAGTATGGTATAGAATGGTAATGGCTACTGTAGTCATTTTTATTTACATCAAGGCGAGAAAGATAGAGATGATATTCTCTGTAAGGGCCATTGCTAGCTTTTGCCTCGTAGGACTTATTATCGCATTGCATTGGTTCACTTTTTTTTTGGCGATAAAAGTTTCCAATGTTTCGATCACTCTTGCCATACTTTCGACAGGTACTTTTTTTGTTTCCTTTTTAGAACCCATATTTTTTAAAAGAAAAATATATTGGTATGAAGTTGTATTTGGAATAATGGTGATAGCCGGTTTGTGTGTAATTTTCGATATAGAGTCTCACAACCTAAGCGGAATTCTATTGGCATTGGCATCAGCTTTTTTTGGTGGTTTATTCACCGTACTAAATGGTAAACTAACGACCAAATATAATCCTGTGGCGATCACATTATACGAAATAGCAGCAGGGAGCTTATTTGTAACTATTTTCTTACTCATCAGTGGCGAATTTTCGATCGGTTTCTTTCATCTTATCGCTACAGATTGGCTTTACTTATTTATACTCGCATCTGTGTGCACAGCTTATGCATTTATAGTGGGAATACATCTAATGAAGTGGATCAGTCCATACACCGTAATGCTTACCTACAACTTAGAGCCTGTATATGGTATCTTGCTGGCCCTTATTATTTTTAAAGATTCTGAAAGAATGAACGCTCAATTTTATTATGGTGCCTTGATCATCCTGGTAACCGTTATCACGAACGGCATTATAAAAATATATCTTCAAAGAAAAAATAACCGAACTTACACTAGCTAAGAACAAAACTTTATCTTTGTATTTGATCAAAAACAAAAGCATATTCAATAATATGGAATATCTTGAATTTGAATTACCAATAAAAGAATTACAGGAACAATACGATAAAGCCTGCCAGATTGGTGAGGAAAGTGATGTGGATGTATCCAACACCTGTAAACAAATTGAAAAGAAACTCAATGCGACCAAAAGGGAGATCTATAAAAACCTGACGCCGTGGCAACGAGTACAGCTATCCCGACACCCTAATCGCCCGTACACACTGGATTATATCAATGCAATTTGCGGGGATTCCTTTTTAGAACTGCATGGGGATCGTGGGTTTAAGGATGACAAAGCCATGATTGGCGGTCTGGGCAAAATTGGTGACCAGACCTATATGTTCATTGGACAACAAAAAGGATACAATACCAAAACACGCCAGTATCGAAACTTTGGGATGGCAAATCCGGAAGGGTATCGCAAGGCTCTGCGATTGATGAAATCCGCTGAGAAGTTTGGTATACCGGTGGTTAGCTTGATCGATACTCCCGGCGCCTATCCCGGTCTGGAGGCGGAAGAACGAGGCCAGGGTGAAGCCATTGCTCGCAATATAATCGAAATGACTCGTTTGAAAGTTCCTATTATAGTAATTATTATTGGAGAAGGCGCAAGTGGAGGTGCCTTGGGAATTGGCGTTGGTGATAGGGTATTGATGCTGGAAAATACATGGTACTCTGTAATTTCACCGGAAAGTTGTTCGTCTATCTTATGGAGAAGTTGGGAATTCAAAGAACAAGCTGCTGAAGCCTTAAAACTCACGGCGACCGATATGAAAAAGCTCGAATTGATAGACCAAATTATTAAGGAACCTCTGGGTGGCGCACATAGTAATAAAGAAAAAACATATATTGAAGTTGCGAAATCTATTACCAAAGTTTATGACGAATTGAAAGACTTATCACCAAAAGAATTGGTCAAAAAAAGAATGGAAAAGTATTCCGAAATGGGAGTCTTTAAAGGCTAGTTTCAGCAATAACAACTCTTTACAAAATCTGATGGTTTTCCGTCGGATTTTTTTTATCTTTATTAACAATATTTTTGACTTATTAACAGTCGAATTGTTAATGACCTGTGAATAGACAAATTTAAAAATAAAGAGTTGATCTTCACAATTTATTTACTTTCGTACAATGGAATCAATTAAACCTCATAGCTCGTACACTCCGAGGACTTCTCAGGTTATTTCTTTGGAAAAAGGAAAGATACCGCCACAAGCAACTGATTTAGAGGAAGTTGTGCTTGGAGCTATGATGATAGACAAAAAGGGAGTCGATGAGGTGATTGATATCCTCCATCCCGATGTATTCTATAAAGACGCACACACGCACATTTTTGAAGCCATCCTCAATTTGTTCGAAAACAGCGAGCCTGTTGACTTATTAACTGTTTCAGCGAAACTCAAGAAGGAAAAAAAGCTGGATTTAATAGGGGGTGAATTTTATTTGATCCAATTGACTCAAAAAGTGTCATCTTCGGCCCATATTGAGTTTCATGCCCGAATTATTTTGCAAAAATTCATTCAGCGTAGTTTGATAAAGATTTCAAGTGAAATTATTGAAGAATCCTACGACGAGAGTACAGATGTTTTTGACTTACTTGATAACGCCGAAGCAAAGCTATATGAGATCACTCAGGGAAATATTAAGCGATCTTCCGAAACTGCACAGAATTTAGTTATCCAGGCTAAAAAAAGAATTGAGGATATTGCTAATAAGAAAGGGCTATCAGGAATACCGTCCGGTTTTTCAAGAATCGATAGATTAACTTCCGGATGGCAACCCAGCGATCTCATTATTATAGCGGCTCGCCCGGGTATGGGTAAAACGGCTTTAGCTCTGTCAATGGCTAGAAATATCGCGGTGGAATACAATATACCCGTTGCTTTTTTCTCCTTAGAGATGTCGTCATTACAATTGATCACCCGATTGATATCTTCGGAAACAGGACTTTCGTCAGAAAAACTAAGAACGGGTAACCTGGAAAAACATGAATGGGAGCAATTGAACGTTAAAGTAAAGGGTTTGGAAAAAGCACCATTGTTTATTGATGACACCCCTTCACTTTCTATTTTTGATCTTCGAGCCAAGGCCAGACGTTTGGTCTCACAACACCATATCAAGATAATCATGATAGATTACTTGCAACTAATGACTACGGGAGGGAACCAAAAAGGAGGAAATAGGGAGCAAGAGATATCTACCATCTCCCGTAACTTAAAAGCATTGGCCAAGGAATTGAATTTACCTGTAATTGCACTGTCACAACTCTCGCGAGCCGTGGAGACACGTGGTGGAAGTAAAAGGCCACTATTGAGTGACCTTCGTGAATCCGGTGCCATCGAACAGGACGCAGACATTGTATCGTTTATCTATCGTCCTGAATACTATAAAATCGATGAATGGGATGATGAAGAACGTACACCAACTGCAGGCCAGGCAGAATTTATCATTTCTAAGCATCGTAATGGTGGCTTGGATGAAATGCGCTTAAAATTCGTTGGCCATTTGGGTCGTTTCGAAAATCTGGAGACCTTCGATTTCCCAACCGAAATCCATTCAAGAATGAACGATGCCGCCAACGACGACACCTTTAAAACAGATCAATTACCTTCTACCGATGAAGCCTTCGGAAGTTCTATGAATGATGATGGATCACCGGACGATGATGATGGAATCCCATTTTAATACTATCTAATATAAAAATTAAACTTCCTTCTAATTTTCTTAAAGAAGTAATAAAGTATCAATTTGGAATAGTTTTTGTCGTTATATTAGCACTATGACGAGATTGATACTTATTGTTTTTACCCTATTCTTTTCAATACAAAGTTTCGCATCCTATATCTTGATACCCATGGATGCTGAAGGCCAGGCTGAACATCTAAAAGCATACGGAATTACCTACTGGACGCTGGAGCGACAATTAAAGGTAAAGTGGTTGCTCAATTACCGAGGGGGTTCTTTCCTATTGCCTGATGCACCGGATATAAGAAAGGAATGCCAGATAAGAGGGGTTACCTTTGAAGTAATCAGTGATTCGCGGGCCACTCAAATTCTTGAAGAGATAAGCAGCCCGTCACGAAACATGGAGGCGGTGGTATTGGAAAAAGCGCCAAGAATTGCTGTGTACTCGCCCAAAGGAAATCAGCCCTGGGATGATGCTGTGACCATGGTGTTAACTTATGCAGAGATTCCTTATGAAGTGGTATATGATGAAGAAGTATTGAATGATCATCTATTGCTGTATGATTGGCTTCATTTGCACCACGAAGATTTTACCGGCCAGTACGGAAAATTTTATAGAGCTTATCGTGCCGCTCCGTGGTACATTAAGAATAAAAAAGAGGCAGAAGCCTTGGCGACAAAATTAGGATACAGCAAAGTTTCGGAAGCTAAAAGGGATGTGGCCTTGAAAATAAGAGATTATGTTATTGGTGGAGGCTTTATGTTTGCGATGTGCAGCGCTACCGATAGCTTCGATATTGCACTCGCCGCTCGAGGAGTGGATATATGTGAACCCATGTTCGATGGCGACCCCAGTGAATCGGGATACCAAAGTAAAATCGATTTTAATAGAACCTTTGCATTTAAAGACTTTATTCTGGAACGCAGCCCTATGGTATATGAGTTTTCATCTATCGATATGACCGTTAAAAGACGTATTAGAAAGGAGTTGGATTATTTCAGTTTGATGGATTTTTCGGCTAAGTGGGATCCTATCCCCTGTATGTTGGTTCAAAACCATACATCACTGGTAAAAGGATTTATGGGACAAACCACCTCTTTCGACAGAAAAAATGTTAAGGCAAATGTATTGGTGATGGGTGAAAATAAGACCAATGGCGAGGCGAGATACATTCATGGAATTCGCGGGAAGGGATTCTTCACTTTTTATGGTGGCCACGATCCGGAAGATTATCAACATAGAGTAGGGGATGCCAAAACCGAACTCGCGTTGCATCCCAATTCTCCGGGTTATCGACTGATCCTGAACAATGTGCTGTTTCCTGCAGCGAAGAAGAAAAAACAGAAGACCTGATATTAATAATTGGAAAAAAAATCCCGCTCATCGAGCGGGATTTTTAGCGAAATAATGTGATTATGAATAGGCTTCCGCCTTACTTTACTTTGTTCACTATTGCTTCAAAAGCTTCAGGGTGATTCATCGCTAAATCTGCAAGAACTTTACGGTTCAATTCGATTTCATTCGCTTTTAATTTACCCATAAACTGTGAGTAAGTCATTCCGTGTTGACGAGCACCTGCATTAATACGGGTGATCCACAATGCACGAAAAGTTCTCTTTTTTGTACGACGGTCTCTGTATGAATACAGCATAGCCTTATCAATGGCATTTTTTGCAACGGTCCATACGTTTTTACGTCTTCCAAAGTATCCTTTGGCTTGCTTGATCACCTTTTTTCTTCGGGCTCTCTTCGCAACTGAATTTACTGATCTTGGCATAATTTACTTGTTTTTTGTAGTAGGCGATCCGTCTCATGCGGATACTTTTATGGCGCTACTCCAGGGTTATTAAATTTGTTTTAACCGGTTAACGAATTACTTCAAACGAAGCATTTGTTTAACATTACTTCGGTCACTCTTGTCCACCATGGTAAAATGAGTTAACGCACGCTTGCGTTTCTTCGACTTCTTGGTTAAGATATGGCTCTTAAACGCATGCTTTCTTTTGATCTTACCTGTACCTGTAAGCTTAAAACGCTTCTTAGCACTGGATTTTGTTTTTTGTTTAGGCATCTTTCCTACTTTTTACTATTTCGCTTTGCCCTCAAACGAGGAACTTCTTTATAATTGCTTCGAACACTCGAAGGGTTATTTCTTTTTAGGAGCGAGGAACATCGTCATTCGCTTACCTTCCAATCTAGGCATTTGTTCAACCTTTCCATATTCTTCCAAATCTCTCGCTAATCGTAACAAGAGAATTTCCCCCCGGTCCTTATAAATGATAGACCGTCCTTTGAAGAATACATAAGCTTTTAACTTTGCTCCATCTTTCAAGAACTTTTCCCCATGCTTTTTCTTGAATTGATAGTCGTGATCATCCGTATTAGGGCCAAACCTGATTTCTTTGATAGTTACCTTAGTCGCCTTTGATTTTAATGCTTTTTCTCTCTTCTTTTGCTCGTAAACAAATTTCTTATAATCCATTATCTTGCAAACCGGTGGGGCTGCATTTGGAGAGATTTCAACAAGATCTTCTTCTATTTCATTTGCAATATCCAATGCTTCCTGTATTGAATACACACCTACTTCCACATTGTCACCAACAAGGCGTACCTCTTGTGCGCGGATTTTTTCATTAATCCGGTGCTTATCCTCTTTGATAATTCTGGCTGGGCCTCGACTTCTTTTTCTTCGTATAGCTATGACTAAAATATATTAAGTTAAACGTTAAATTCTTTTATGGTTTGTTTTATTTCGTCCTTGATTAATTTTGTAAAATCTTTCACTTTCATAGTGCCCATATCTCCTTCGCTATGCTTCCGTACCGAAATGGTCCCATCCTTTTCTTCCTGTTCTCCTACGATCAGCATATAGGGGATCTTGTTCATCTCAGCCTCCCGTATTTTCTTACCTATCGTCTCGTTCCTATTATCTATAAGGGCGCGAATTTCGTCAATTTCTAACAAATTTAAAACTTTTTGGGCGTATTTCTCATATTTTTCACTTAATGATAAAATGCTGACCTGATCCGGTATTAACCAAAGTGGGAAATTACCTCCGGTATGTTCCAGTAAAATAGCAACAAATCGTTCCATACTTCCGAAGGGTGCCCGATGGATCATCACGGGACGGTGCATTTTATTATCGCTGCCTTTATACTGAAGATCAAATCGTTCCGGTAAATTATAATCCACCTGAATTGTACCCATCTGCCACTGTCTTCCCAAGGCATCCTTTACTATAAAGTCCAGCTTCGGACCATAGAAAGCAGCCTCACCGGTTACGATCTCATAATCCAGCCCTTTTTCTTCTGCGGCATTGATAATGGCGCGTTCAGCTTTATCCCAATTGGCGACATCACCAATATATTTTTCAGGATTTTCAGGATCCCTCAGAGATACTTGAGTGCGGAAGTTTCCGAAGCCCAAAGAACCAAAAACATAAAGTACCAGGTCTATAACGTTTTTAAACTCCTGGTCTAATTGGTCGGGAGCACAGAATATATGGGCGTCATCCTGAGTAAAACCTCGCACACGGGTCAAACCATGAAGCTCGCCGCTTTGCTCGTATCTATAAACCGTACCAAACTCGGCATAACGCTTCGGCAGATCTTTATAGGACCAGGGGCTGCTTTTGTAGATTTCACAATGATGAGGACAGTTCATAGGCCGAAGTAAAAACTCCTCGTCTTCTTTTGGAGTTTTTATGGGTTGAAAGCTCTTTTCTCCATATTTCGCATAATGACCAGACGTAACATAAAGTTCTTTTAGTCCGATATGCGGAGTAATTACCATTTCATAACCGGCTTTCTTTTGTGCTTTTTTAAGAAAATCTTCCAGTCGCTCCCGGAGCGCAGCGCCTTTGGGTAGCCAAAGAGGTAATCCCTGTCCTACTTTTTTAGAAAAAGTAAATAGTTCCAGCTCTTTACCTAGTTTTCTGTGGTCCCGTTTTTTTGCTTCTTCGAGTAAGGCGAGATATTCGGATAATTCCTTTTGTTTTGGAAAAGAAATTCCATAAACCCTGGTGAGCTGTTTGTTGTTTTCATCACCCTTGTAATAGGCACCGGCCACACTCAGGACCTTGACAGCTTTTACAATACCGGTATTCGGAATGTGGCCCCCTTTGCAGAGGTCGGTAAATGTATCGTGATCACAAAAGCTAATAGTTCCATCATCAAGACCCTCAACCAGTTCTAATTTATATTCGTTCTTACCTTTATAAAAAGCGAGGGCTTCAGCTTTAGTCGCAGAGCGCATTTTGAATTCATGCTTTCCTCTCGCAATCTCTAACATTTTATCTTCGATCGCCTTAAAATCTTTTTCTGAAATTGTCTCATCGCCCAGATCCACGTCATAGTAAAATCCTCTTTCTATAGCAGGACCCACCCAAAGTTTTATTTTTGGGTACAAGGATTCCAATGCTTGCGCTAAAATATGTGCAGATGAATGCCAAAATGCCTTCTTTCCTTCCTCATCTCTCCAGGTGTATAACACCAAATTACCATCCTCCGTTAGCTGCGTAGAGGCCTCTACGATCACATCATTGAACGATGCCGAAATCACATTGCGTGCCAACCCTTCACTAATGCTCAATGCAACATCCATTGGACTCACTCCAGCTTCAAATTTTGTAACGTTACCATCCGGTAATGTAATTGCGATCATATGGTAAATAATTAAGCCGCAAAGATACTACGACTTTCTTCGTTTTACAATAACCAAAGTTGTCTTTCTGGTTTGTTTTTCTTTTGACAAAGCACAACTATGTGGTATAATTATTTGGGCATTCCCCCGCCTGAGGCGGGGTTGGGCTTCCCGATAACTATCGGGATGACGACGGGGCCCTGCCAACCACCTACTTTTGGGTAGGCAGGGCATGCATGCCTAACGTAAGTTGAGATATCCCTAACCCAAGTAGGATAATCTGGAGTGTATATATAGGTATAAAAGTTGATGATAAAATTCCTTAGAGATAAACTCACGTCTTTCAATGCGTTAGTGTTTTTAGCAATAAAAAGTTGAAAAAAAGAGGATATTAAGTTTGTGAAAAGAGAAAAGCAATTTATATTTGCAACCGCTTTAAAAAGGAAATAATTGCCTTAAAAAGTGAGGCAAAACCAACGGTCTTTAAAATCTAGATTTATTTTTAAAAAATATTGTAGGTTCAAAAAACTGTTGTACATTTGCACCCGCAAAAAGGATGAGTGATTAATAAAAACACGAGTCATTTAGTAGCGAGATTTAAGTTATTTGAAATATTGAAATTGACAGCGTATTGGGTTGATCCTTTTGGGTCAATTCTTTACAAAGAACTAAACTAAGTAAGACATTTTGAGATTCTTTTGAGGACTTTTTGGTTAGCATTTTAATTTATTTAAGATACTACGATGAAGAGTTTGATCCTGGCTCAGGATGAACGCTAGCGGCAGGCCTAACACATGCAAGTCGAGGGGTAACAGGGAGTGCTTGCACTTTGCTGACGACCGGCGCACGGGTGCGTAACGCGTATACAATCTACCTTGTACTAGAGAATAGCCCAGAGAAATTTGGATTAATGCTCTATAGTCTATTGTTGTGGCATCACATAAATAGTAAA
>SMUY01048877.1_pt1 | contig 12327 bp, 11 predicted proteins | sample 2456441 | NCBI WGS metagenome assembly SMUY01 (sample SAMN11095931, study PRJNA526329) | marine sediment metagenome | biome: Marine sediment; feature: Surficial sediment; material: Deep marine sediment; isolation source: Hadal surficial sediment | place: Pacific Ocean | collected 2014-11 | depth...
ACTGGCATCACCTGCCTGGGTCTCTTCGGAGTGCTCACCTATGCGGTGACTCAGCGGATGCGAGAACTCGGCATTCGGATGGCGCTCGGCGCCAGCAGGGGGCAAATCGCGGGCCTGGTACTCGGCCAAGGGGCTCGGATGGCCGGCTTGGGGGTCGCGCTGGGTTTGGTACTGGTGTTTTGGGTAACGCGTTACCTCTCGAGCCTGCTGTTTGGCGTCGTCCCCTTGGACCCCATGACCTTGGTTGGGGTGGCTGCGCTGATCTTCGCGCTCGCCCTGCTCGCCGCGTATCTGCCGGCCCGTCGGGCGATGCGTGTCGATCCCCTGGTGGCACTGAGGCATGAATGAGGTAACGGGTGGACGCGCGGGCAGGGGTTGAAGTGGGGCAGCGGGGCGGTATGGTGGGTCAGGCGGTCAGGCATATCGTACGTCCACCTTCCAACGTCATCAGCACACGCACCACGCACTCATCGCCCATCAAGCATTTGGATATCGCCGATTGATGCCCTCTAGCGCCTCGGCGATGGCCCGCTGCTCGGCGCCGAGGTCAGCGCCCAACGCCGGCTGCCGGCGCAGCAGCACGAAGCGGCGGGCCTGACGCCAACTGGCGCCCCACCAGTCGCGCAGCCACACGGTGGCCAGGCCGAGCAGCGGAAGAAGCACCAGCGCCACCAGCGTGCCGACGATCCCCCAAGCCACGCCCGCCACTGCAGCCAGCGCAACGATCCATCCCACCATCACCACAGCGCCCCCCATGAGCTTGTGGGTGGCCCGCACGTCGCGCTCGAGCACCTGACGTCTGTCTTGCCAACCGATCAGCCGGTAGGGCGGCCAGAACAGCACGCTGCCGATGCCCGCTACCACCATGGCGCCCACCAGCGGCAACCGGCGCACGGTCCAGCGCGCCGCCTGAGCCACGCTCACCGTGCCGGTCAATGCCCGGGGCGTCAGGCCCAGAAGCGCCAGCTTCTGCCGGTGTGTCTGCACCCGCCGCGCCAGCGCCCGCCACTCCACCTCCTCCCGGCCCCGCACGGTGTGGAGCAAGTCAGCGGTCCGCTCCAGCCGCGCCAGGCGGTCCGCCTCGTCCTCGCTCGCCCCTACCTCGGCGGCCCACACCGCCTCGGCGGCCTCCACCATGGGCTGGTCTTCCCAGCGCTCGAGGTTGACCGTTACCTGGCGGAGCGCCGCGTCCATCCGCTTCGTGAGGCTCCCGACCGCCTCCCGATGGTCACTCGGCCCCCGCAGGTCGTCCCATACTATCGGCGCACCCACCACCACCAAGGCCTCCGACCGGAACGTCTCCCGGGCGCGCAGGACGATGCCGATGGGGATGATGGGGAACGGCGCCGCACCGGCCTCGAGTGCCCCGAAGGCCATTCTGGCAGCGCCGCTCTTGAGCGGCATGAGCGCCGGCTCGCTGTGGCTCACTCCCTCGGGAAACAGCGCCACCGCGCTCCCCCCGGCCAAGGCCGCGTGAACCGCACTGAACATGTCGACGTTGAGTTCCATCCGGCCGGGATCGTCCACCCGCCGGTAGACCGGAATCGCCCCGGACCCACGGACCAGAAACCCCACCGCCGGGTGACGGAACAGGGTCGACTTGGCCAGGAACCGTACCGGCCGGCCCGCGGCCGAGGCCACGAACATGGCATCGACCAGCGAGTTGGGGTGATTGGCGATGAGGAGGACCGCACCTTCCCTGGGCACGGCCTCACCGGCCACCGTCAGCCGATAGAAGGTGTGGGCCGTGAACCGCGACAGCCCGCTCAGAACAGGAAGGAGCCACATGGGGTGAGCTATGGGCTATGGGCTATGAGCTATGAGCCATGGGCTTGGGCAAACAGCGTTTAGCCGTCGACGACAAGCAAGAAACTCTCGGCATTCCACCGCCCACAGCCCATAGCCCATAGCTCACAGCAGCCTATACTTTGGCCCGCTCCCACCCTCGCGCGGGGTCCATCTCGGGCCCAGTACGTCCGTCGCCTTGCAGTCCACGCAGTTGGGTGGACTGACCCGGAGTTCCTCGCCGGAGCGCTGGTAGACGCCGGCGGGGCAGAGGGCGGCGTAGAAGTCCGCCACCTCGCCCGACACGTCCTGGCCGACGATGAGGTGGCTGGGGATGTCGTCGCGGGTGGCGTTGCCGGACTTGAACACGGCGTCGACCTTGCTGAAGGTCAACACGTTGTCGGCCTTGAAGGGGATGGCCGCCTCCGCCGTCCTCGGCGCCTCGGCGTCGGCCTCCATGGCGATGCGCTTGCCCGGCACCCGGCCACCGGTCAGGGTCATGAGTCCGGCCTTGGCCGCGCCCACCAGGAAGCCGTCCTTGAACGCCAGCCGCATGTTGCGCGTGCGCTTGAGATCCTCCACCATGTAACTCTCGTCCACCATCCGATCGTACGCGGCCAGCCGCTCTGCCGATAGGTCGTCTGCCTTGAGCGCCTGGTATATGGCGCGCGCGGCATAGATGCCCGACTGCATGGCGTAGTGGATGCCCTTGAGCGAGGGGACGTCGACGAACCCGGCCGTGTCGCCCACCATGACGATGCCGTTGCCGCTCAGCCGTTGGGGAAGGGCGTAGTAGCCACCCTCGGGGATGGTCTTGGCGCCCCACTCCAACAGCTCCCCACCCTCGAGGTGCTTGTTGAATACCGGGTGGCTCTTCATGCGCTGCAACATCTCGTGGACGTCGACGTTACCCTGACGATAATCCAATCCGACCACCAGGCCGAGTGAAATTTGATCGGGGCCGTAGGGGTACATCCAGCTGCCGCCGAAGGCACCCTTGGGGAGCGGCCACCCCATGGTGTGGATCACCGCGGACAACGGGGTCTTCACCTGCCACACTTCCTTCACCCCCAGCGCGAACAACTGCGGATTGGCCGACTCGATGCCCTGCCACGCGCGGTAGGCCTGCCCCAACGGCCCCCGGGTCCCCTCGGCCAGCACCACCACCTTGGACTTCAGCTCCGCGGGATCCTCGAAACTCGGGCCGGGAGCGCCGTCGCGGTCGAGTCCGCTGGACACGGTACGCACACCGGTGACTCGGTCTCCCTCCACGAACAATCCGTCGGCCGGGAAGCCGGCGAACAGATCCACCCCCAGGCCCTCGGCCTGTTCGCCCAACCAGCGGACGATTTCGCAGATCGACGCCGAGTAGAGCCCCTTGTTGTGCATCGTCGGGGGCGTCGGTATCCGCAGGGCGCGATGTTCGGTCAGGTAGTAGACGGCTTCGTTGGTGACCTCCTGCCGGAAGGGAAAGTCGCCGTCCTTCATGTCGGGGAACAACTCGCGGAACGCCCGCGGATTGACCACGGCGCCCGACAGGCTGTGCTCACCAAGGCTGCCGGCCTTCTCGAGCACCCCGATGCTCACTTCCCCCAGGCCATCGTCCTGGGCCACCAGCCGGGCCAACTCGATGGCCGTCGCCAGTCCGGCCGGCCCACCGCCCACGATGAGGACGTCGACGTCCATGGCGTCATCGCCGGGTTGGTCGGTGATGATCAGTCGGTCTTGGGGGAGGTCGGGCTGGTGCCGGACAGGGAGGATGGTGGCCAAAGTGGGCTCCTGAGAGGAACGCGGATCGCTGTCGGTCGCGAGGAATATAACCCCGACCGACCGATCCGCGAGCCCGTCACCAAGCAAGACAACAGCATACTCAGTATGCAGTTACATGTCTCAGACAGAGCCGGACAGTACCACAGGGCCCGGCCGGTCCCAGTCCCGCCCAATGGCCCTGTGTTGCCGGGTCGACCTATATTCATCGCCGTCCACTCCAGCGTACCGCATCCTCCACCTGAGTTCCCGTGACGCTACAGTATCCGTGGCCCCAACCGAACAGGCGTACCATGTGGTTCCTCCTTGGCCTGGCGCTGGCCCTCCGCCTGGCCATGGCATGGGGCAACTACGGCTTCGTGGCCATGGACGACTACGAAGAGATGCTGCGGCTCGCCGTTCCCGCCCAGCAAGTGGCGGGTCCCGACTACATCGTGGAGACGGCGTCCATCCGTTCGCCCCTGCCCAAGCTGTGGGTCTATACCCTGGGCCAGGCCGGTTGGGCTCTGGGGCTGGACGATCCCGTCAACCAGATCCGTTTCATCTATATGGTCCTGGGGTTGTTGGGAGTGGGCGCCGCCTGGACGGTGTGGTGGATGTTTCAGCGGATCGGACGCCCCGAGTGGGCCGTCCACGGGTTGGCGTGGACCGGACTCCATTTCCTCGCCGTGTACGTCTCCACCCGGGCGCTCATCGAGAACATGAGCATGCCGTTCTTTACCATGGCGGCCGCGCTATTGGTGGTCTATGCCTACGAGCGACGACGCGGTTGGCTCTTGGGCTCGTTACTGGCGTTGACAGTGGCATCCGTATTCCGCTTTCAGGCGGGCGCCGGCCTGGTGGCGCTGATAGCCGTGCCGGCCATCCGGCGGTCGTGGCGGGACCTTGGAGTAATGCTGGTAGTCGGAGTGGCCGCGTTTCTGGTGATAGGCTGGATCGACCAATTGACCCGCGGATCGTTTCACGCGTCGCTTCGGGCCTACTTCCCCTCCAACGTATTCGATTCCCCCGGTTACACTGTGACGAGATGGTGGGCCTACCTGGGCATTATGGTGGCGGCCTCGTTGCCACCGTTGCTGGTGGCTCGCTACCGCGGTTTCCGCTGGCGGACCTACGGCACGCTGCTGTGGCCGCTCCTGCTGATTGTCGGCGTGTTCGTAGCACTCCACTCGATGATTCCGCACAAGGAGGACCGCTTCATGGTGCCGGTGGTGACCGCCTATCTGGCCTTGTTGGCACCACTCTCCGCGCACTTGCTCCGCCAAGGATCCCTCGGCTGGCGCGGAAGGACATTCCTAGCGCTCAACCTCGGGGCAGTGGGACTCATGGCGGTCGTGCCGTCTCAATACAACGTGATCGGTCCGGTGCGGTATTTCCGTACCGATCCGATTATCAGCCGGGTGTGGGCAATCCAACCCAGCATGGAGGCCTGGCCGGTTGGGTACTCCGAACGTCCATCACCGATCCTGGAACGAGTGGACACCCTCCCGCAATGGTTACGAGACAGACCCTCGTGCAGCGAGGGGATCATCGTTCGAAGCGACGCCCTCGACCGCGTCCGGCTCGACGGCTATCGGGAAGCAGCCGTGTTCGGACCGGGCATACCCGAACGGCTGGTCATCATGATCAACCCCAAGCACAACACCCGACGAAATCCGATTCACCTGTTCGTGCCGGTCGAGTGTGGCGGAGGATCCCGGTGAACCTCAAGCGGAAGGAGTACCTGACGCGCGGCCCGAAGTGATGATGCTCATCGGAGCCAGTAGAGGAACCGAGTATCGGGGTAGAATTTGACTCGGAGGCGGAGGAAGTTGTCGATCCCGGTTACGCCGCTGGTCTTGGTGTCGCGGGAGAATTGCAGGATATAGAACGCGTCGAAGTGCCACTTGAGGGTGCGGACGTGCCCCACGCCCACACGAATCCGGGCTCGGTCGGCGAAACGCTCGCCCACCGGGTCAGACAGGTCGACGAAAAACTCGACGTCCCCGCTGAGATGCCAACTCCCCGGGTCTGAAAAAGTCTTTCCCGCAACGAGTCCCTCGACTTCGAACCGCGTGCGCAGGCGCCAGGACCCGGCGGTCGAGTCGGAACCGGTGTAGAGGATCTTGCGGTATTCCAACCGGGTGTAGTTTCGGAACGTGATCCGGCGGAAGCGATCCCCTACGAGCTGGACGCCGACGTAGGGCCTCAATTCCCAGGAGTTCAGTCCGCCGGTGTCGTCGGTGTAGCGTATGTTGGCCCCGCCCATGACTTGGAGCCATCCCAGCGCGGCATAGGACAGTTCTGGCCGAGTGCCCACCATGCGCTGGGTGGGCGCCCCTGAGACCAGGGTGCGGTAGTAGTTGTCCGCCCAGAAACGGAAATCGGAAGAAAACCCCCAGTTGACTATGAAGTCGAGCCAGAGATTTTCGGTGACCGTGGTGGAGTCTTGTGCCGCAACGGTCCTGGCGGGAGCCGCCAAAAGGGCCAGGACCACACCCAGGCGGACTAACCGCGACCGGAGAGACGGGGTTATCGCCATGGCCCTGACGATCAACCTTCGGCTTTGACCTTCTTGATTTCCTCGGTGAGCCGCGGCACCACCTCGAACAGATCGCCCACGATGCCGTAGTCGGCCACCTTGAAGATCGGCGCGTCGGCGTCCTTGTTGATGGCCACGATGGTCTTGGCGGTGCGCATGCCGGCCAGGTGCTGGATGGCGCCAGAAATGCCTATGGCCACGTAGAGATCGGGACTCACTGTCTTGCCTGTCTGCCCCACCTGGGCCGAGTGGTCGCGCCAGCCGGCGTCGACGACGGCACGGCTGGCCCCCACGGCCGCGTCACCGAAGGCCGCGGCCAAGTCCTCGATCAACTTGAAGTGCTCCGGTTTCTTGAGACCCCGGCCGCCCGACACCACGACCGTCGCTTCGGCCACGTCGAGGGCGGCGTCGGCGGGAGCCTTGATTTCCGTGACGGTCACCCGCGCTTCGAACTCCGGTACCGCAACGCTCTCCACCGCACCCGCCTTGGGCGACTCGGCGAGCGGAACGGTGTTGGGTCGCACCGAGAGCACCGCCGGCGAGCCGGTGAGTCTGATCTTCTGCAGCGCCTTCCCGGCGTATACCGGCCGGGTGGCCACCAAATGGGCGCCTTCCACGGTGCAACCGGTGATTTCGGCGGCGTAGCCGACCCCCAGCTTGGCGGCCACCCGCGGTGCCAGGTCCTTTCCTGTGGCCGTAGCGCCGAACACAATCGCGGCGCAGCCCTCGGCCGCGGCGACTACCGTGGCGGCATAGCCGTCGGGTTGGTACAGTCCGAAACTCGCGTGGTCCGCCGTCAATACCCGATCCGCCCCGTAGATAGCCAATTGTTCAACACCAGTCACCGCGCCGGCGCCCACGACCAGGGCGTCTACCGTGGCGCCCATGGTGTCGGCCAGCAGGCGGGCCGCGGTGACGGTCTCGTAGGACACCTTCCTCAGAGCGCCGTCGCGCTGTTCCATCACGGCAAGAATAGCAGCCATGTGTTATAACACCTTCGCTTCGTTGCGAAGCAGCCTGATCAATTCCGGAACGGCGTCGGGGCCTTCGCCCACGATCCTCCCTTCACTCCTGGGGGGCGGCAGCTCGAGACCCAACACCTCGATACTGGCGGCAGCCAATTCCACGGGCTTGACGTCGAGCGGCTTCTTCTTGGCCGCCATGATCCCCTTGAGTTTGGGCAGGCGGGGCTCGTTGAGGCCCTTGTCGCAAGTGAGCACCGCCGGCAACCGGCAGGTGGAGACCTCCACCCCGCCTTCGATCTCCCGCTCGGCCGTTATGGCCCCGTCAGCCACTTCGAGGTGGACCACCGTCGTCACACAGGGGAGGCCCAGCAACTCGGCCGTCATGGGCCCGACCTGGTGGTTATAGTCGTCCACCGCAAGCTTGCCGAACAGGATCAGGTCGAAGCCTTCGCCCTCCATGGCATCGGCGAGCGCCCTAGCGACTACCAGGCCGTCGGCGCTTCCCTCAGTCTTGAGGAGGACGCCGCGGTCGATCCCCATGGCCAGCGCGGTCCGGATGGTTTCCTGGGAGGAGTCGCCGCCGAGGGAGTAGACCACGGTCTCGCCCGCGCCGGCCTTTTCCTTGAGGGCGAGCGCCTCCTCAACGGCGTACTCGTCGAAAGGGTTGGGGACGAACTTGATCCCGGCTTCATCTATGGACTTGCCGTCTCCGCCGATCACGATCTTGGTCGTGGTGTCGGGGACGCGCTTGAGACAGACAGCGATTTTCACGGGAATAGCCCTCGTCAGGATACGATTTCGGCCCCTTTTCGGGGCGCGTCATAGCCTTGGAAAATAACGGCCCGGGAGGCGCAAAGGGAAGGCTGCGGGGTTGCGCACTGAATTTGAAGCAGGCCACTCCCTGTCAAGGCACCACTTCCGCCCATTATCGCCCCTACCGCCCCTACCGCCCCTACCGCCCTTACCGCCTGTCAGCCCTATTTGAACGCCTGCTTACCAGTAATCGCCATGCCCAGAATCAGCGAGTGCATGTCGTGCGTCCCTTCGTACGTATAGACCGATTCCAGGTTGGCCATGTGCCGCATCGAGTGGTACTCGGCCAGGATCCCGTTGGCGCCCAGCAGCCGGCGCGCTTCGCGGGCGATGTCGCAGGCCATGTTCACGTTGTTGCGCTTGGCCAGGGACACTTGCTCGGGCGTCATGGCGCCGGAGTCTTTGAGCCGGCCGAGGTGCAAGGTGATGAACTGGGCCTTGACGATCTCGGTGAGCATGTCGGCCAGCCGCACCTGTTGGATTTGCGTTTGGGCGATCGGCTTGTCGAACACGATCCGGTTGAGCCCGTAGCTCACCGCCTCGTCGTAGCACGCCATGGCCGCGCCGATGCCGCCCCAGGCGATGCCGTAGCGCGCCTGGGTTAGGCACATGAGCGGGCTCTTGATGCCGTCGCTGCTCGGCAGGAGCGCGTCCTTGGGAAGGTGCACGTCCTCGAGGTGGAGTTCGCTGGTGTCCGACGCCCTGAGCGACAGCTTCCCCTTCTGATCTTTGCTGGCGAAGCCGGGCGTGTCGGTCGGGACGATGAACCCGCGGATGGAGCCGGCATCGTCGATGTCGCCGGTCTTGGCCCACACGATAGCCACCGTGGCCAGCGACCCGTTGGTGATCCACATCTTGGTGCCGTTCAACACCCAGCCGTCGTCGGTTTCCCTGGCCGTGGTGATGATCCCCGCCGGGTTGGAGCCGAAGTCGGGCTCGGTAAGTCCGAAGCAGCCGATGTCCTCGCCGCTCGCCAGCCGCGGCAGCCACCTCTTGCGTTGATCCTCCGAGCCGATCGTGTGGATGGGGTACATCACCAGGGCGCCCTGCACCGACGCGAAGGACCGGATACCGCTGTCGCCCCGTTCCAGTTCCTGCATGATGAGCCCGTAAGCCACGTTGTTGAGGCCGGCGCAGCCGTACTCCTCGGGGAGGTTGGCCCCGTAGAAGCCCAGTTCCGCCATCTGGGGGATGAGTTCCTTGGGGAAGCGCCCCTCGAGGTAACACTGGCCGATGATGGGCATGAGGTTCTCGTCGACCCAGGCGCGTACCATGTCCCGGACGGCGCATTCTTCTTCGGACAGGAGGGAGTCGAAATCGTAGAAATCGACGCCACTAAAGGTGCTCGGCATGGTTGTCCTTGGTGTGCGTTGTGCGTCGTGCGTAGGGCTTTGAAGTGCGGTGTGCGGTGTGCGGTGTGCGGTGAAAATAACTACCGCCCACTACCGCCTTGCCGCCCCCGCTGCCCCCGCCTTCACCACCGCCCGTCGGGCTGCGGGTGCGATCCCCACTTCCCGGGCTTTTATCCGAAACTCTCGGCCGTGGTCGACCGGCCTCGCTGTCTCCGCCTGCCATTGGTGTACCATCTCGTGCAGCACCGTGTGCTCGACCTCGGCCCAGCCGTGGCGCCGCAGGTGCCGGCGGCTGATGGCGATGCTGATCACTTCCTTGCTGCGGGCGTCGAGGCACAGTTCGCCCAGACTGATCCTCATTCTGCTGGAGAGCCGGAACGGGATATCGGCCAGGGTGCCATCGAACCACTGGACGTTGAGGCCGCGGTGCATTTCCCGCAACCGTTGCAGCACCGCCTCGTCGGCCGGCCGGAGCCGCTCCAGGCGCACGGGACCTTTACGGCTGGGAGCGTACATGTGCACCGGGAACGACAGGAATTCTCGTTCGGCGGCACGCCGCCGCTCTCTTGGCTGACGCGCGTCGATGAACCGCAGGATGGCCCGCAACACCCGATCGGGGGCGTGGCCGTAGCCGCGATGCAGCCGCAGTTGCCCCCGGGCAGTGACGCTCAGCATGACCGTCGTGTTGCTGTGAGTCGTCACGTTCATGTCCGGCGCCAAACCCAGCTGCCTGAGCCGAGTGCCGAGCAGCCGTTCGGGAGCCACCCTGAAGGAGGTGGCCTCAGGCAGGGCTGGCGACACCGGTCCCCCGCTCCGCCTGAGTCGGCCGGACGAAGCTGTGCTGATCCGACGCCCGGAACGTCGAGCGGTCACGCTCCCAGCGCATGTGCTGAATATGTACTGCCTCATCGTCGATACGGATCACGTTGAAGACCGAAGGTCGCTTTCCGCGCGAGCGCGAGCTGTGGGTGCCGACGGTGCTCACGGGGAGGACGCCGTCGATTTGGCCGATGCCTTCCTGGTGATCGTGGCCACACAAGACGACGTCCGCCCCGGTATGTATGAGCCGTGTTTGAGCGCTGCGCCAGTGAGCCAGTCCCATCCGCTGGGATAGCTGGCCGCGGAGCACGTTGTGGTGCAGTGCCACGATGCGGGCGTCCTCGGGGGGCGCTTCTGAAAAGATCTTCTGGAGCCGATCCGTTTCAATCTTGGGGAGGTGGCCCTTGACCGTGACGTCGTTGGGGTTCCAGGTCAGCGCGCCGAACGAGAATCCGTAGGCGGTCAGCGCGCCGGCCAATACGGCTCCGGGCACGTGGATCACCGGTGTGAGATCCTCATCGATGTATTCGCGGTACTTGGTGAACTTGACCCGCTGGCCGCGGATACCGAAGGGACTCTGCCACCACTGCACGTCGTGGTTGCCGGGGACGACCAGCGTAGGGGCGATGGCTTTCATCTGATCGAGGAACACCAGAGCCCGCTGGAACTCGCCGTGCCGTGCCCGCTGGGTCAGATCACCGGAGATGGCGATGGCGTCGGGTTCGAGTTCCGGAGCCACTCGCACCAGTGCGGCGACTTGCTCCAAATCGCAGGGCCACCCGAAATGGATGTCTGACACGTGGATGATGGTCTTGGTCACTGGCAAGCCCTCGAAGAATGCCGACAGTGCCAACAATAGTGAATGCCAGGAAGGCAAGCTATGGGGACGTTCATTTCACAAAATCCTGTGCGATGCGAGAGACGATGCGCCGCACCAGAATGTAGGTCGCTATCACGGCCACCATCCCGTAGATCCTGGCCAGCGTCACGTCGGGCGGCACACTGAGCAGCACCCAGGCACCGACCGCGATGGTCGAGGGGATCGCCGCCAGCCGGCCGATGCGGCGAGCCCGGCGTTTCTTCTCCTCGCGGCACACGGGGCACACGTCGCCCCAGTGGATCTTGGCGCCCTTGCGACCGCAGCGGGCACAAGGGACTTCAAGAAAGCTGTCGTGCGACTGCATCACCGAACTCCGCGGTGGTCGCCGTGCCGCCGATGTCCCGGGTGCGGATAGAGTCCTCGACGATGGTGTGCTGCACCGCCGCTCGGACGCGGGCGGCCTGCTCGTGTTCCTCGAGATGATCGAGCATCATCGCGCCCGCCAGGATCAGGGCCGCGGGATTGGCCACGCCCCGCCCGGCGATGTCCGGGGCGCTGCCGTGTACCGCCTCGAATATGGCCTCGTCGGCGCCGATGTTGGCGCCCGGCGCCAATCCCAGTCCTCCCACCAGTCCCGCCGCCAAGTCCGACAGGATGTCGCCGAACATGTTGGTCGTCACGATCACGTCGAACTGCTCGGGCCTCAGCACCATCTGCATGGCGGTGTTGTCGATGATGAGATCGTTCCAATCGACCTGGCCCTCGAACTCACGGGCGACGTCCCGTCCCACCTCGAGGAACAGGCCGCTCACCATCTTCAGGATGTTGGCCTTGTGGATGATGCTCACCTTGTGGCGGTTCTGCGCCACGGCGTACTCGAAGGCAAATCGGATGATGCGCTCGCACCCCTCACGCGTCACGATGGCCGTCGACTCGGCCACGGCCCGGGGATCGCCGCCCACACGGATGAAGTGCTCCACCCCGATGTATAGGCCCTCGAGGTTCTCGCGCACCAGCACCAGGTCGACGCCGTCGAAGCGGCCGCCCGGAATCATGGTGCACGCGGGGCGCAAGTTGGCGTACAGACTGAACTCCCGGCGCAGCGCCACGTTGACCGACCGGAATCCGGTACCCACCGGAGTGGTGAGGGGCCCCTTGAGGGCGATCCGGTGCCGGCGGATGCTCTCGACGGTGGCGTCCGGCAGCGGACTCCCGGTAACGTCGATGGCCGTCACCCCGGCCAACTGCTCGTCCCACTGGAACGAAAGCCCGGTAGCTTCCAGGACCCCCACCGCCGCCTTGGTGATCTCCGGGCCTATTCCGTCACCGGGGAGGAGCGCAATGGCGTAGGTCATTCAACGAAGATCTGCAGCGGGAGGACGTCGTCGAGGGCCGCTGACAGGGCGTAGGCCAGATTCCCTCCCTCGCCCACCGCCAGCGAGCGCCACACCACCCGACCGGTTCTTGAATCGGCCATCACGATCA
>SMUY01328130.1_pt1 | contig 12320 bp, 7 predicted proteins | sample 2456441 | NCBI WGS metagenome assembly SMUY01 (sample SAMN11095931, study PRJNA526329) | marine sediment metagenome | biome: Marine sediment; feature: Surficial sediment; material: Deep marine sediment; isolation source: Hadal surficial sediment | place: Pacific Ocean | collected 2014-11 | depth 0-1...
CGTCACCGTTCAGATCGAACCTGACGGCTGTGTATTTGGGGTCGATATAGCCCAAAGAGGCCATCAGAACGGTGTTGTCACCCAGCGCAAACACGCCGTCAAGTTCGACACCAAAAATCTCAGCGTCAGCCGTATTGCGGATGAGCTGTATGACACCGGAAACCGGGTCGGGGAGGTTGATTTCACGCTGCATGTCATCGACCTGGGTGAAGAAAACAGCCAGGTTGAAGCGGCCGCGACCGCCGAGTTCAGATTTGTAACCAAATTCAAAGTTATCGACCGTTTCCTCGTCAAAGGGGCCGGGCCCCTGGTTGACCGAATCGATCGCCGTGTTGCGCAGGTTATATCCACCGGAGCGCTGGCTGCGCGACCAGTGTGCATAGACACGCCTGTCATCCGCGATGGCGTAAGTGAAGCCCAACTTACCGGATACTGCACTCCAGCTATCATCGTCGATGAAGTCGAACGGGCAGGTACCCATCACGACGTTACAGGGGCTGTTGACGTTGCGTATCAGGGAAGCGATTTTGGCACTCTTGTCCTCGCTGGTGTAACGAATTCCGCCAATGAAGCTCCAGACATCGTTGATCTGGTGGTCAATGGCCCCGAACACAGCGATGGAATCGACCTCGTAATCGCCACCGCCATCTTGGGTCAGGGCAGGCGCTACGCCTCCAGTCGCGATACCCAGCAGGTTGCGACGTTCGTGGTAATTGATTTCATTGGTAAACCAAAACACCCCGGCGGTAACATGAGAGTCATCAAATGTGCCGCTGTAACGCAGTTCATTACTGAATTGTTCCGAGTTGTTATAGAACGGGGCGTGGAACAACCATACCGGCAAGGCATCGATATCGCTTTCTCCTTTGGACGTGTAATCGCGCCATCCAAAGATGTTGGTGATGGTGCCGTCACCAAAATCTACATCGTGATTGATTTCGAAGGTCACAAAATCCGTTTCAAGTTCGTAAAAGCCATCATTATCAATCGAGAATTCGAAACTGTCCCGCTCAAAGCTCCCAAAAACCGGGGATATGCCAGAACCGTTGGTGTGATTTTGTGATACCGCCCCCTGTCCGTCGGATTCCATGTGTTCCCAGCGCAGGAAGATTTCTGTCTTGTCGTTCGGGGAGAACGCCAGCACCGGCCGGATAATGGTGGTATCCGCTTCGCCGAAATCCTGGCCGTCGAACTGGTTCACGAACCAGCCATCATCAGTGTTGTTATACAGGCTGAGCCGGAACGATGCGGTGTCACTGATCGGGCTGTTGATGCTGGCCATCACGTACGTGTTGAGGCCACCGTCACCATTCGGGTTGCCGTCCACCGCGACCCGGGCCGAAAATTCAAACTCGTCACCAGGCCGCTTGGTGTTGATCAGCACGGCGCCGCCGGTCACGTTCCGGCCGAACAGGGTTCCCTGCGGGCCACGCAACACCTCGATGCTTTGAATATCAAACATATCAATGACGATGCCCGCATTCTGTCCCATGTAGACCCCGTCCACGAATACACCGACGGTCGGGTCGATGGACGGGATCGAACTGTTGATACCCAGGCCCCGAATTGAAAAATTGGCGACGGTGCGGAAGGTGCCGATGTCATCCATGGCAACGTTTGGCATGGCGACGGAAAGGTTTTGGAGGTCACGGATTTTCAGCGCTTCGAGTTGATCCGATCCGTAAGCTGTCACGGACAAAGGTACTTGTTGTGCCGATTCCTCGCGCTTGCGCGCGGTAACAATGACTTCCTCCAACAGGGAGGATGCCCCGCCAAATTCAGCATCCTCATCCTGCGCCCATGCAGGCATGGTTGCAGCAATTGAAAACAGTACGGCAGCCAGGGTTAGCCCGATTTTTACACGGTAAATATTTGTATTAGCAAGAATTTGCACAGTATGCTCCCACGTGAATACGTTTTATTCGCACCATTAAGAAAGTTTATTAGCACCATATTGCAGCAAGAAGGTAGGTCAAGACAAATTTAACTGTGGTTCAAATGGAAATCAGGGAGATTTGTTTGCTCCCTCATTATAAGAATTTCCGGGAATCCCCCGCAATAAACCCACCCGGTCAGTGATGAACCGGACTGGCCTGGAACACATGCTGGGTAAAAGATGCCAGCCTGGTCAGGAAGGTATAGTCGCCCTCGATGCTCATCAGACCGATAAACACCAACAGGCAAATCGGCGGCAACAGGATGGCGAATTTCAACGCCAGGCGCTCCCAGGCCATGTGCATGAAAATTGCGATGATAAATCCCGCTTTCAGAAACATGAACAGCAGGATCAGCGACCAGCGCAGCAGACCCTGGAACTGGTAGTAATCGACCAGGTAGGAAAAGGTGCTGAGCACAAACAGCAGTAACCAGATCCACAGATAGATTGACAACGGATGTTGCTGGTGGCCCGATTCTTTTACCACGGCTGACATGCTTGTACTCCTGTGATGGATCCTTACCAGAGATAGAAAAACGCAAAGATGAATACCCAGACCAGGTCAACAAAATGCCAGTACAGGCCCGCGATCTCCACCATTTCGTAATTTCCGCCGCGATGCCGGTCGTAATAGCCAGTGCCAACCCTTGTCGCAACCACGGTCAGGTAAATGACGCCGGCCGAAACGTGCATGCCGTGAAAACCGGTAATCATGAAAAATGCCGCGCCGAACTGTGGTGCCCCCATCGGGTTTGACCAGGGCCGCACACCCTCTTCCACGATCAGCTTGGTCCATTCGAAGGCCTGCATGCCTACAAAGGTCGCACCCAGTAACGCTGTTGCCGCCATCAGCAGCACAGTTTTCCTCTTGTCGAGCCGGTAACCATAGTTGACCGCCAGGGCCATGGTGCCACTGGAGGTGATCAGCACAAAGGTCATGATGGCAATGAGGATCAGCGGTATCGGTTCGCCGCCCAGGGACAGCGCAAATACTTCGCTCGGGTTCGGCCACGGTACCGTGGTTGAAACCCGTACGTGCATGTAACCGATCAGAAAACAACTGAAAATAAAGGTGTCGCTAAGCAGGAATATCCACATCATGGCCTTGCCCCAGGGCACGGCAAAGGCCTGTTTGTCTGCAGATAAATCGGTCACAACTGTGCCCAGGCCTGATGCATCACTCCCCGGTGAATCATCCATGGGGATGTTTCCCGCGGCGTCTGTCATCGCATTGTTGGACATGCAGCCTTTCCTCTCAGGTTGATAACAGCAGGCCGAACATGATCAGCCACACCAACAGCAAATAGTGCCAGTACACCGAGCATAAGCGCACACTCATTCGCACCTTCTCAACTTCAGCCCCCTGCCACACCTTCCGGGTGGTCCTGCCCCATACCCATAGCCCGCCTGCTAGGTGTGCGCCATGCAAACCGGTGAACAGGTAAAAGAATGCATAGGAAGGATTGACCGTTGCATAGAACCCCGAGACAAACAATTCCTGCCAGGCAAGAAACTGCCCCGCCAGGAAACCGGCGGTGAATAATCCTCCGGCAAGCAAGCCGTTTCTGACACCCTTGATATCATCCTTCTTCGCTGCACTGCGCGCCCTCTGCAGCGCGATGCTTCCCAGGATTAACAGCACCGTGTTAAACCACAAAATCTGCGGGTCATCCAGGGGCCGCCAGTCTGGAAAATCCATGCGCAGTTTGTAAGCCATGAAGAACAGGAAAAACATGCTCGAGATGACCGCCAGGAAAACTCTCAGGCCGGTGCTCTGAGCCGGGCTGCTTACAAAAGAGCCACCATGAATTCCCTCCATCTCCCCTGCGTGTTCCCAGGGCTTGGCCATGATTTTTTGCAGAAAACTCACGCCGGCTAGTCCCCGCCTTCCCCGTCCTTGCCAACACGTTCATCAGCAATGTTTCCCGGCAGGGACCTGTCATCACCCAGGTGGTCAACGCCGGCAGCAATCGGGGCCTCTTCATCTGCCTGTTCCGAGCGTTTTGCATGATCATCCACGGTCGCGTGACCCGCATCCGGCGCCATGTTTTGCGGCAGGAAGTCGTCGGCTGCACCCGGAACGCTGTAATCATATGCCCAGCGATAAACCACGGGTAAGTCAGGACCCCAGTTGCCATGTACGGGCGGGGTTTGCGGGGTCTGCCATTCCAGCGTGGTGGCGCGCCACGGGTTCCCGCCTGACGGTTTTCCGTGTTTGCGGCTCCAGAACAGGTTGAACAGGAAGACCATCTGCACCAGCGCAACAAATATGGCGGCTACGGAGATTCCGGCATTCATGACCTGCGTCGAATCGGGCAGAAATTCGGTCTCGCCCAGCGCATAGTAACGGCGCGGCATGCCCATGATGCCAAGGTAGTGCATGGGCAAATAGATCAGGTAGGTGCCCACCAGGGTCAACCAGAAATGAATCCTGCCGAGTGTGTCATTGAGCAGGCGGCCGGTAACTTTTGGATACCAGTGGTAGATTGCACCAAAAATAACCAGGATCGGCGAAACACCCATCACCATGTGGAAGTGCGCAACCACGAAATAGGTGTCAGACAGCGGTATATCCACCACCACATTGCCCAGGAACAGGCCGGTGATGCCGCCGTTGATGAAGGTGAAGATAAAACCAATCACGAACAGCATCGGCACTGTCAGGTGAATATTTCCGCGCCACAAAGTGAGCATCCAGTTATATACCTTGATGGCGGTAGGGATCGCGATAATGAGTGTGGTGGTGGCAAAAAAGAAACCGAAAGCCGGATTCATTCCGCTGACGTACATATGGTGCGCCCACACCACAAAACTGATCACGCCAATCGCCAGGATCGCCCACACCATCATGCGGTAACCGAAGATGTTTTTCCGGGCGTGTACACTGACCATATCCGACACGATGCCAAATGCAGGCAGCGCCACGATGTACACTTCGGGGTGACCGAAGAACCAGAACAGGTGCTGAAACAGGATGGGGCTGCCACCACTTTGGCTCAGTTGCTCACCCATCGACACGATCGCGGGCATGAAAAAACTGGTTCCAAGCAGGCTGTCCAGCAATAACATGATGGCCGTGACCAGTAGTGCCGGGAACGCCAACAGGCCAAGTATGGTGGCTACAAAAATACCCCAAACCGTCAGTGGCATGCGCATCAGGGTCATGCCCCGGCACCGCGCCTGCAGCACCGTGGTGACATAATTCAGCCCGCCCATGGTAAAGGCCACGATAAACAACGCCAGAGAACCGAGCATCAGCACTATACCCATACCAACCCCGGGCGTGCCGGGGAGAATGGACTGTGGTGGATACAAGGTCCAACCCGCACCGGTCGGACCTCCGGGCACAAAAAAACTGGCCACCAGCACCAACACCGACAGCAGGTAAACCCAGTAACTGAGCATGTTCATGTACGGGAAAACCATGTCCCTGGCGCCGCACATCAACGGTATCAGGTAGTTTCCAAAACCACCCAGCAACAATGCCGTCAGCAGATAGATCACCATGATCATTCCGTGCAGCGTGATGGCCTGGTAATACTCATTCGGGTCTATGAACGAAAAGGTATCCGGGAAACCGAGTTGCAGGCGCATGACCAGCGACAGGGCCAGCGCCACCAGCCCGATTGCAATCGCGGTCAGCGAATACTGAATTGCAATAACCTTGTGATCCTGGCTCCAGATGTATTTGGCGATAAAGCTCTGCGGGTCATGTATATGTTGCTCATGATCCCGGTCGGCAATTGCAACGTATGACATCAGAATTTCCTCCAGAACATTAATCTTATTGATTTAATTATGGAATTTAATCCAACGCTCATCGTAAGAATCCTTCTGTCTGCGATCATGGCAAAGTATTGATATAGGCGATGACATCGTTAACCGCCTCATCGTCGCGCATGATCTTGGCCATGAGCCCCATCTGTTTTCCATACATGTCATGCGGATGAGCACCGCGAATACCGCGTTGATAATTATTGAGCTGGGTTGCAACATACCAGTCATTGCTGCGCGCAATCCGTGGGGCCCTGATGGACCAGATTCCCTGCCCCCGCTCACCATGACAGGCCTTGCAGTTGACAAATATCTTTTCGCCCCTGTCCACGTCACCGCTGATCGTATGCGTGACCGGATTGTCCGGTAATGTGCCGATGTAGGCGACCACGTTATTGATCGCAGCATCATCCACCAACATCGCTGCCATCGGCGCCATTTGCCGGCCCCAGGTATCGTCTTCATGGGTGCCGCGAAGGCCATTTTTATAATTGGCCAATTGCCGTCGCAGGTACCAGTCTGTCTGTCCGCTGAGCTTGGGTGCATTCAGGGCCTGGTTGCCTTCACCCTGGGCGCCATGGCAGGAAGCGCATACTGCAAAGCTGGCCTGGCCGGCTTGCGCATCAGCTTCCGGGCGCGCCAGTATTTCTGCAAACGTAGGCTGGGCATCGAACCACTGGTCGAATGCAGCCTGCTCATCCACGATCACTTTTGCCCGCATCGTGAAATGCCCGATGCCGCACAGTTCTTCACATAGAATATCGAATCTGCCGGTCCTGGTTGGAGTCAGCCAGAAATACGTGACCATGCCCGGCACCAGATCCATCTTGAGACGGAATTGGGGTACGGTGAAATTGTGCAGCACATCCAATGAACGCAGCAACAGTTTAACCGGCTTATCAATCGGCAGGTGCAGTATCGGTTCTGAGACCAACACATCATCCTGCCCCGCAGGGTCATCCGGATCGACGCCAAACGGATTGGCCACGCTGACAAATTCAACGCCGCTGCGGCCCATCGCGCCGTCATCACCGGGGTAACGGAAACTCCAGTTCCATTGCTGGCCAAGCACTTCAACCTCGGATGCGTCCGCAGGCACGGTTACAACGTCTTTCCAGGCAAACAAACCCGGCGCCAGCATGGCGACCACGCCCACCGTGGTTATTCCGATCAGCCACCACTCCAGCTTCTTGTTTTCCGGATCATGATGGGCCTGCTGCCCTTTGCGGTGCCGGTAACGAACAACGGACCAGGCGAGGAATCCGTTCAGCAAGACGTAAACGATTCCTGTTACCCAGAACGTAAGATTGACCGTATCGTCAATATTCCCCCAGTTGGATGCAATTTCAGTGAACCACCAGGGACTGGCGAAGTGAAAGATGACGGTTCCAAGGGTCAGCAAAACCAGGATGATTGCAATTGCCATACACTGTTCCCGTTATCGGCCGCCGGGTCGTTCCGGCTGTTTGTATTTATACCCCGGCACGCTGCCTGCGTCTGCGCCGCAGCGCACCGAATGGATTGAGGAAATGACGGTCTACGGCAACCAGGCGGGCCTCTTCGTGCTTATTGCGCATCATCGTACGAATGACTTCTTCCAGTTCTTTGCGTACATAAATCAGAATCAGGTACTTTCCTGCGTCAATATCTGCCTGGAATCGATTGAGTTTCTTGTTGCGCTTGTCGATGCCCGTAAGTCCGCCCACCCAGGCGCCGAACAGGGTAAACACGACAACCACGAAAAAATAGATCACGCGGGGTGCATCAGGACCGAACGGCTCGAGCACCATCACCAGGCCGGCCGCGATGACCGCTAATATGAAACCGAGGTTAGCACCGATCAGGCCATCGCGAATAATGTCGGTGGTTTCCAGGTAATTGCTGGAGTGCAGATGTTCCCGTTTCAGACCCGCTTCATCTTTCGCGATAACATGCAGAAACCAGTCCAACACACCCACCTCGTGCAGATCATCAGAGATCTGGTGGGTGCTGTTAAGGGTGGGTGAAAGATAATACAAGCACTTCATAAATTTCCCCAAATCGGGTGTTCGGCTCTTTCATTTTGACACTTTACAGCTTGCAGTCCATCCATCCGCTGGTTTTTTTGGCGAAGCAACGATATTTTTTCGGAATCGTGGAATCTCGTAAGTCGGGCAGTTTCGCATATTTACAGGGGCTTTAAAAGTTGCTGCATAAGCCGTATCACCGTATACCGGCCGGGCGTGCCATGATGTGGATCAAAAGAGACCCTGGCCCGGTATCTTTTTTTAGCTGTCAATTTGACTTTCGGGCCGCTTCAGTTGAGGCTTTCCGCCTCGATCAAGGCTTGGAAAATCCGCAATGACCAGAAAATGTTCGCCATTGAAAATTTTTTTCACTTTTTCACTTTTCGCCCTGAGCGCATTCAGCGGCAACATTTGGGCAGCCCTGGACAGTGATCTGCTCGCCGGATTAAAAGCCCGTGCCATCGGGCCCGCCGCAATTGGCGGACGCATCGCAGCGATTGATGCAGTACATTCGGACCCGAACCACATCGTGATCGGAGCAGCAACCGGCGGTGTCTGGATTTCCCACAGCGGCGGCCTTGCATGGGAACCGGTTTTCGACGACCAGGCAGTCGCTTCAATCGGCGCGGTGGCGATCAACCAGGCCAATCCAGACATCATCTGGGTGGGCACCGGCGAAGGCAATACCCGCAATTCGACCTCAATCGGCGGCGGCATCTACAAATCCATCGACGGCGGCAAGAACTGGCAGTTGATGGGGCTGGAAAACAGTGAGCGAATCAACCGCATCGCCCTGCACCCAACCAACGCCGATGTCGTTTACGTGGCGGCGCTCGGCACGCTATGGGGTCCAAATACCCAACGCGGCGTATTTCGTACCCGCAACGGAGGCAAGTCCTGGGAACGTATTCTCTACGTTGATGACACCACCGGTGCATCGGACATCAAGATGGACCCGTCGAACCCTGACAAACTGTTTGCGGGCATGTGGCAGTTCCGGCGCTGGCCCTGGCAGTTCAAATCCGGCGGTCCTGGATCCGGCATGTATGTATCGCTGGACGGCGGTGAGAGTTGGTCACAAAAAACCCAGGAAGATGGATTGCCGGAGGGTGAACTCGGCCGCATGGCCTTCAGCATCCCGGCGGCAAACCCCAACCGTATCTATGCGCTGGTCGAGGCAGAAAAAAGCGCCCTGCTGCGCTCTGACGACGGTGGCGAGAGCTGGGTCAAGGTCAACGAGTCCTACAACATTTCGGACCGCCCGTTCTATTACACCGAGATCATCGCGGATCCGCAAAACCCGGATCGCGTTTACAACATGGCCACGCGCCTGCGGGTATCCATCGACGGCGGCAAGACGTTCGAGTTGAACCCGGTGATCGATTGCTGCGCACCGGGTAACACCATTCACATCGACAACCACGCTTTCTGGATCAACCCGTCCGACACCCGCCACCTGATTATTGGCAACGACGGTGGTATCGCGATATCCAGAGACCGCGGGGAAACCTGGCGCTTCGTACGCAACCTGCCGCTGGCGCAGTTTTACCACATCGCGGTGGATAACGAGCACCCCTATCACATCTATGGCGGGCTGCAGGACAACGGCTCCTGGCGTGGGCCATCCGAAGTCTGGCTACCGGCGGGCATCAGGAACCTGCACTGGCAGGAAGTGGGCTTCGGCGATGGATTTGACACCATTCCGGACCCTGAAAATGCACGCGCCGGCTACGTGATGTCACAGGGCGGTTACCTGCAGCGCTACGACCTGGATAAGGGCGAGCAGAAAATGATCCGGCCCGCCCCGCACGGGCCGGATGTGGACCTGCGTTTCAACTGGAGCGCCGGCTTTGAACAGGACCCGTTTGACCCGGCGACGATCTATTACGGCAGCCAGTATCTGCACAAGTCCACCGATCGCGGGTGGTCCTGGTCGGTCATCAGCGATGACCTGACTTCGAACAACCCGGAGGTGCAGACCTACCGCAGCAGTGGCGGCCTGACCCCGGACGTGACCGCCGCGGAAAATTACACATCGATCGTGGCGGTAGCCGCCAGCAGCTTGCAACAGGGCGTGATCTGGGTTGGCACCGATGACGGACGCGTCCATGTAACGCGCGATGGCGGGGTGAACTGGGCCCGTATCGAAGAACGTGCACGCGGCGTGCCCAAGGGCGCCTGGGTACCGATGATTGCGCCCTCGCCGCATGACGCGGGTACCGCTTTCGTGGTGTTCGACGATCACCGGCGCGGCAATATGAATCCTTATATATATCGTGTTGAAGACTTTGGCCGCCGCTGGACCAGCGTTGCAACAGGATCATTGTCAGGTTATGCACTTTCCGTACTACAGGACTCTGTAAACCCGAATCTGTTGTTCGCCGGTACGGAGTTTGGTTTGTTTGTGAGCGTGGATGGCGGCAAAAGCTGGTCAAAATTCACCGCGGGTGTCCCGACTGTGTCGGTGATGGACATGGCCATCCAGGAACGGGAAAACGACCTGGTACTGGGCACCCATGGCCGGTCGGTCTATGTCATCGATGATTACAGCGCGCTGCGCAGTGTCACTGAAAGCGACTTTGATGAGCGTCTTAAGATATTTAGCGCAAGCCCGGGACAGCAGTATGCCACCAACCCGACACGCTCAACGCGGTTTACAGGGTCCGGTGAATTTCGTGCGCCGAACGAACCCTATGGCGTGATGGTGACGTTCATGGCCAGCGGCAATGACCTGCCCCACCCGGACAAGGACTCGGAGCGGGCTCGCAAAATCGCCATTCGCGAGGCAAGCGATAGCAGCAGTACACCAGATTCAGACGGCAAGAAAGACCAAGCGCCCAAGGTGACCATCAAGGTCAGTAATGCCGATGGCGAAGTTGTCCGTACCTTCAAGCACGAAGTACACCAGGGCATCAACCGGGTGACATGGGACATGAGCAGTGATGGCGTCCGCCCTGAACCGGGGCCTGATCAACCGGAGCACGACGATGGCCTGCCTGCGGGACCGGAAGTGGTTGCGGGCAACTACCATCTCGAATTCTCACTTGGAAAGGTGACAGATTCCATTGATGCAGTGGTCGTGGCCGATCCGCGCTATGACATCAGCCTGCAGGAGCAGACAGCGAATTTCGAGGCCCGCCAGGCACTGATGACCCTGGTCGAAGCCAGCGTCACCGCGTTGGAGCGGATCGACCAGGCGCGCACAGACGTGGCGACGATCACCGCCCTGATCGGGAAGCAAGCCGAAGCCGGTGAACATGATTTGAATGACGGAGATTTACCTGACGGGGACGTGTACGAGGATCTGAAAAAGCAGGCGGATGAGGTGAAGGAAGGCCTGGATACGATGGAAAAACGCTTTCGGAGCCTACCCGAGACCAAGGGCATCGAATATTCAGCGGACAAGGTTAACAGCAGGATCGACATGGCCCGGTATTACGTGGGTTCCACCAGTTACGCACCCAGCCCGACCGCACAAGTCTATATCGGGCAAGCCCGGGCATCGCTCGAACAGGCCTTGTCTGCGCTCAATGATTACATGGCTAAAGAAGTGGCGTCACTGGGCGCATCGGCAAGCCAGGCAGGCATAGGCTTGTTGCAGCCAGAGCCACCGGTGGCGGTTAAGGAGTGATTCCAAATGAGGTCAGCATGACAGGCATTGGATCCGACCGGGGCGAAGACTCTGAAATTTCCCGCGTGTTCGCGAAGCAGCAACGCTGCGCGCTGGAACTTCGAAGCTCCACGGCCACCCAACGTATCGCCGCGCTGAAAAAACTGAAAGCTGCAATAAACCATTATGCGGATGAGATTTGCGCCGCCGGTTTCGCGGATTTTAGCAAGCCTGAACCGGAAGCGCGCCTGACGGAAGTATTTCCGGCTATTTCTGAGGTCAACCATGCCATCCGCGACCTCAGGAAATGGATGAAAGCCAGGAAAGTTCGCACCCCCATTTCGATGCTGGGAACTTCGGCTGAAATACGCTGCGAACCCAAAGGCGTGTGCCTGATCATCGCACCATGGAACTACCCCTTCAATCTCGCCATCGGGCCGCTGGTTTCCGCAATAGCCGCAGGCAATACCGCCATCATCAAGCCATCAGAGATGACGCCCAACATGTCACGATTGATTGCCCGGTTGATCGGAGAAACCTTTGCAGAAGAGGAAGTTGCTGTATTTGAAGGCGACCACCGGGTTGCCGGAGAATTGCTGAAATTACCGTTCAACCATATTTTCTTCACCGGCAGTCCGGCGGTCGGCAGGATTGTGATGTCAGCGGCGGCAAAACACCTGGCTTCGGTGACCCTCGAACTGGGTGGCAAGAGCCCGGTCATCGTGGATCAAAGCGCAGATATCAAAAAGGCCGCCCGTGACATCATGTGGGGCAAACTGGCCAACAATGGCCAGACCTGTATCGCGCCCGATCATCTTTATATTCACGCAAGCGTTCAGGAAGCGTTTCTTGAGGAGGCTGCCAGGGCGGTCCGGAAATCTTATGGTGCAACGGCAGAGGAGCAGATGGCATCGCCCGACTACTGCCGCATCGTTAATTCCAGGCACTTCCAAAGAATCTCGAAACTGTACCAGGACGCCATTGAAAAAGGCGC
>SMUY01207859.1_pt1 | contig 12304 bp, 11 predicted proteins | sample 2456441 | NCBI WGS metagenome assembly SMUY01 (sample SAMN11095931, study PRJNA526329) | marine sediment metagenome | biome: Marine sediment; feature: Surficial sediment; material: Deep marine sediment; isolation source: Hadal surficial sediment | place: Pacific Ocean | collected 2014-11 | depth...
ATCCCAAATAGAGAATCAAGCATGTTTAGCAAAGCAATTACAAAGATTCTGTCTCGCACAGTGGCTGTTCTGACCGCGTTGTTGCTGGCAGGGTTCACGACCGTTTCTGTTGCTGCGACCATCCAGGAAATCACCGACGCCGGTGAAGCCCGGGCTGACGCAGGGGCAGCGGATCAGCAGAAGATTGAAGCCATTGCCAACCAGACGGACAAAATCGTCGCCGACTACGCGACCGTCGCCAAGGTTGTCGATGGACTCAAGGTCTACAACTCCCTGCTGCAAAGACAACTGAACAATCAGGAAGCGGAAAAAATCGCACTGGATGAGTCGATAAAAAATGTGGCTCTGATCGAACGGCAAATCGTGCCATTGATGATCCGCATGCTTGATTCTCTGGAAGAGTTCATCAAGTTGGATACGCCATTTCTTGAGAAGGAACGCAATGACCGACTGGTCAGACTGCGTGGCATGATGGAGCGCTCCGATGTCACGGCCGCCGAGAAATTCCGGCGCGTGCTGGAGGCTTACAACATCGAGACAGATTATGGACGGACCATTGAGGCCTACCAGGGCTCAGTGGTCATCAATGGCCTGCAGCGGGAAGTCGATTTCCTGCGTATTGGCCGTGTATCGCTGACCTACCAGTCTGTCGGTGGCGAATTCTCCGGCGCCTGGGACAGTAAAGCCGGTGACTGGGTTGAATTACCACCCGCAATCTACAAGGCAGAGATCGCCCAGGGCCTGAAGATTGCACGCAAGCAAGTGGCCCCTGATCTTATTGTCATTCCGGTTGCAGCAGCACGGGGGGCAGCACAATGATCAAGCGTACAACACAAATTATTACAGCACTGGCCTTGTCATTGATGATCAGCGCACCGGCAATTGCCGCAGACGCGGTGGATCTGGATGAGTTGCTGGCACAGGTCGCACAGGGCCGCGTCAAGGACGCCGCCGAAGCCCAGGCCCGGATCACCGCTTTCAGGCAGGATCGCGCCAACCAGCAGCGACTGTTGCAGGAAATGCGCAATGAGCAGGCCAGCGAGGAACGTCGTTCTGAACGCATGGAGCAGACCTTCGAAGACAATGACGCAGAAATTATCGAATTGGAACACGCCCTGCAGGAACGCCTCGGCGACCTCAAGGAATTGTTCGGTGTTCTGCAGCAGGCTGCCGGCGATGCAATCGGCCAGTTCACCAATTCAATTACCCAGGTTCAGTTTACCGAGCGGGCCGCATACCTGACCGAGTTTGCCACCAAGATGGGCAATACCAACCGCATGGCCTCATTGGAGGAAATTGAACGCCTGTGGTTCGAACTGCAGCGCGAGATGACCGAGTCCGGCCGGGTGGTCAAATTTACCACCAACGTGGTCAACGCCAATGGTGAAGAGTCCCAGCAGGAAGTCACCCGCATCGGTGTGTTCAACGTTGTTGCCGACGGAAAATACCTTGAGTTCAAACCGGAAACGGGCCGTCTGGTGGAATTACAGCGCCAACCGCAGAGCCGTTATACCAACCGCGCTGAAGATCTCGAAGCCGCTACATCCGGTCTGCACGCAATCGGCATTGACCCGACCCGCGGCCAATTGCTGGCCATGCTGGTGCAGTCACCCACGCTTGGCGAACGTATTGCCCAGGGCAAGGAAGTGGGTTATGTGATCATCACTTTGGGCATTATCGGTCTCTCGATTGCGGTGTGGCGCTTCCTGGTTCTGTCGACCATTGGCGCCAAGGTACGTGCACAAATGAAGAATCCCGACCAGCCAGGAGACAACCCGCTGGGTCACGTGCTGAAGATCTACAAAGACAACCCGACTACCGATGTGGAATCACTGGAGTTGAAACTGGGCGAAGCCATCCTGCGGGAGTTACCGGCCCTGAACGCGATGTTGCCGATGCTGAAAATCGTCTCGGTGGTCGCGCCCTTGTTGGGCCTGCTCGGTACGGTGACGGGTATGATCGTCACCTTCCAGGCGATTACGCTGTACGGTGCGGGTGATCCGAAGCTAATGGCCGGTGGTATCTCGACGGCGCTGGTGACCACCGTACTAGGCCTGACGGTAGCGATTCCGATGGTATTTCTGCACACTCTGCTGGCCAGCAGGGCCCGCAGGCTGACCCAGATCCTGCAAGAAGAAGCAGCCGGCATCCTTGCCGAACGTGCTGAAGGTCAATTGTCAGGATCATAAGAGGGTCACATGGATCATATTTACTATTACCTGCCTGCGCTCGAAACCATTCGGGACTTCGTGGAAATGGGCGGTGATGTACTGTTTGTCATCGGCTTGCTGACCCTGTTCATGTGGGCTCTGATTTTTGAGCGACTGGTGTACATTCGTGGCGGCCACAAGAAAATTGTGGCCGCCGCCACCGCAATCTGGGAACAGCGCACGGACCACTCTTCGTGGAATGCGCACCAGATTCGCACCCGGTTAATTTCTATTGTTGCCAGTCACATGGAACGCAATATTCCGATGATTCAGACTTGCGTTGCGCTATGCCCACTGCTCGGCCTGCTCGGCACGGTGACGGGCATGATCGAGGTGTTCGAGGTCATGGCCATCTCCGGATCCAGTAATCCGCGATCCATGGCCGCCGGTGTTTCCAAGGCCACCATTCCAACCATGGCTGGCATGGTGGCCGCCCTGTCCGGAATCGCCATGAGCACTTACCTGCAGCGCAAAGTCAGTCGGGACAGAGAACTCATCCAGGACCATCTGGTCATAGCCCATAAGTAAGCGGCCCTAAACACAGCGGCATCAGCCGGAGATTTCAAATGAAGCAATTTTTTAACCAAACTCCAGCCGAAGAAGAACCGGCGATCGACATCACGCCAATGCTGGATGTTGTGTTCATCATGCTGATCTTTTTTATCGTCACTGCGACCTTTGTCAAGGAATCCGGAATCGATGTCAATCGCCCGGATGCGGCGACGGCAACCAAGCAGGAAAAAGCAAATATCCTGATTGCGATCAGCGCCAACAACACCATCTGGCTGGACCGGCGCCAAATTGACATTCGTTCAGTGCGGCCGAATATTGAACGCCTGCACGCCGAAAACCCGCAAGGGACGGTTGTCATCCAGGCGGACAAGGAGTCCAAGACCGATACCCTGATCCAGGTGATGGATGCAGCCCGCCAGGCGGGTGTGTATAACGTGGCCATCGCCGCCCAGGATTAGCGAGGAAACAGCATGTCTGCAACAATTTCAGAAGCAATCGGACGCGGACAAACGAGGTACTTGCCGAGGCTGGTCATCGGCCTTGCACTGGGCCTGGTGGTCACCCTTTTCCTGTTCTGGTTCATGCAATTCATGATCGAGACCGCCGATCGCTCGCTGGATGAAAGCGGCCGCGGCAGCATGGTTGATTTCGTCCGCGTACAGCGCGATGAAACCATTCAACGCAGACAACTGAAGCCGAAAAAGCCACCACCCCCGGAAGCGCCTCCGAAGCAACCGCCGACACCGCAACTGGATGAACTGGATCCCAGCGCAGAGAAAATCGCCATTTCAGCAGTTCCTGTAACCACGGATATCGAAATGACCGGTGGATTCAGTCTGGGCGTGGGTGAAGGCGACTACCTGCCGATCGTCAAAGTGGCGCCCATTTATCCCCAGCGCGCATTGACACGTGGGGTTGAAGGGTTCTGCGTGGTGGAATATACCGTGACCAGCCTGGGTATGACCCGTGATCCCTTCGTGGTCGCAGACCAGTGCACCTCCAGCCTGTTTCACCGGGCCTCGCTACAGGCCTCACTCAAATTCAAGTACAAGCCCCGCATCATCGACGGTGAACCCGTTGAAGTACGCGGTGTTCAGAACAAGTTCACCTATGAAATCACCGAGTAGCTGTATATGAGTGCTGTTAGCCGTTCAATACGAATTTCAAGCTTTCTGCTGATCGCTTGCCTGTCCCTGGCGATGGCCAACCCGGCCCCGGCCCAAGACAAAAAGGAGCGCAAGACCAAGCAAACCGTGGCAATGAGCCAGAAGGTTTATGAAAAACTGACGGTGATCCAGGAACTGGTCGAAGCCGAGAGCTACGCCGAAGGTCAAGAGGCGATTCGTCAATTGCAGGATAATTCCAAACTTACGCCTTATGAAAAAGCACAGTTGCATAACCTGGCCGGCTATACCTATTACCTGATGGATGAATTTCCGAATGCCATTCGTTCTTACGAAAGGGTATTGCTGGAACCAGATCTTCCCGAGGGACTGCAGCAAAGCACGCTGAAAACCCTTGCCCAATTGCATTTCACTGTCGAGGACTACCCCAAGGCCCTGGATACCATACGGCGCCTGATGGCGGTGGTCGCTGAACCTGCAGCCGATGTCTATATGCTGTTGGGACAAGCCCATTTCCAAATGCAGGATTACCCGAAGGCACTGGGTCCGATCAAGACTGCCATTGACATGTTTAACAGGCAGGGCCGCACCCCCAGGGAAAACTGGTTGCTGCTGCTGCGGGTCTGCTACTACGAACTTGAAGACTACCCAAACATGATCGGTGTGCTGAAAGACCTGATCACCTATTACCCAAAGGACACCTATGTCCTGACGCTGGCCGGTGTCTACAGCGAACTGGGAGATACCAAGAAACAGTTATCACTGGTGGAAGTGCTTTATGAAAAAGGTTACCTGAGCAATCCCACGCATATCGTCAACCTGGCAAACCTGTACCTGTTGCATGAAATTCCTTACAAGGCGGCCGCACTGCTGGAAAGAGAAATGAACAGCAAGCGGGTCGGTACAGACGCCAGGAATCTGCGCCTTTTATCCCAGGCCTGGTACTCGGCCCGCGAGGATGAAAAGGCCATTCCGCCACTCAGGCAGGCCGCCGAATTATCCGACGATGGTGAATTGTACGTACGCCTGGCGCAAGCGCATATCAACCTCTCGCAATGGGGTGCAGCCTCCAAAGCGATACAGAAAGGCTTGAAACTGCCGGGCATCAAGCGCGAGGACACGGCCAATATCATGCTCGGCATGGCCCTGTTTAACCAGAAAAAACTGTCCCTGGCCCGCAAGGCGTTTGAAGCAGCACTGCCCGACAAACGCAGCAAGCGCACTGCCCAGCAATGGATTGCCTACGTTGACAGCGAGATAAGACGCCAGGCACTTATGGATCAGGAACTACCAGATATGGCGCCACGCAAAATCGATCAGATTCTGCAACTAAACCAGTAACACAAAGTTCCCGGCAGTAGCAAAAAGGCCCCGCTGCGAATGCAGCGAGGCCTTCTCGGTTTAATCCCCTGCTTCAAACAGGAGCCGGAGATGATTGATATGGCCATGGGGAACCTGGACGGCGACGCGGACCACCCTCCGGGTTATCACTTTTTCGTGGACTCGAAAGCGGATTGGGTCGAGATCTGTGACGGCTTGCCCCCGTGGGGGGGAATGCCGAAGGAAGAAGGCTCCTGTCAAATAGAATGATGCGATGAAGACATTCAGGGAAGCGATTCAATTGCGGGATTTTGTCATTACCGCTGAACTAAACCTGTCCCGGGAAACCGATGTTGCTGCAGTCGTTGAACAAGCCACCATCCTGGCTGCACACACCGATGCCATTCAGCTTCCGGACAGCCCCAACGCTCGTGTGCAGATGACGCCATTGACGATTTCCAACATGCTGCTGCAAAACGGAATCGAGGTGATACCTCACCTCACCTGCAGGGACCGGAACCGCGTTGCCCTGGAGAGTGAATTGCTGAGCCTCGGAGCAATGGGTGTCACCAGCGTGCTGCTGTTGCGCGGCGATGACCTGCCCGACGATCACCGCCCCAGGGTCAAGCAGGTCTTTGAACTGGGTGGCAAGGATCTGATCGCAGTGGCTTGCGCCCTGGCAGATGATCCAACCGTGGCCAGCGTGCCGGATTTCCATATCGGTACAGTGGCCACTGTCTTCAATCCCAAGGCTGGCTGGAAACCCAGGTCTTTGTTAACCAAGGTTGAAGCCGGTGCCCGCTTCATCCAGACCCAGCTTTGCTTCGATGTGGCTGCCCTGCGCCGTTACATGACCCACCTGGTGGAGGCGCAGTTGACCTGGAAGACCGCAGTCATCGTGAGCGTTGCGACGCTGCCCAGCGCAGTGTCCGCCAGGTGGTTGCGCGAGAATCTGCGCGGGTCCATGGTGCCAAACAAGGTAATACGGCGCCTTGAGCAAGCCCGCGATCCGGAACGCGAAGGCATTGACATATGTGCTGAACTGCTACAGGAACTGGGCGAAGTTCCAGGCGTGTCCGGCGCCCACCTCATCACGCCCGGCAATGCGGAAACCATTTCAGCGGCAATTCAGGCTGCAGGGCTGTCCGGGCGGCCCAGTTCCCGTGGCGGCACGTAATCGAAGATAAATGTTATACGGTCATCCTTACCCTTGTTCATCACGCTGTGGTTTTTCTGGTTGTTAATTTCGTAGGCCTGGCCAACCTGCAACTGGTGAGGCCGGCCATCGATCATGAAGCGGACCCGCGGATTGGTCGTAATCGGCACGTGAATCCGGTGGCCCCTGTGGAAAGACGGGTGTGAATCCACATGCGGCGTGATCTTGCCGCCAGCCAACAATTTGGCCGCCATCGCCCGGATGATGGTGCCGCCCGGAGGGTAAGCTCTCTGAATGATATCGTGCATGATGGGAACGGCCATCTTGGCGAGCCGGTCCCAGCCGGGCTCCTTGCAAATGTCGATCTCAGGCCAGCCTTCCAGATTGGTAAAAATCAGCACGATGGTTTCGGTTTGCCGGTGGACCTCGTAGGTCTCCTGGCGATAATTGTCTTCATGCCATGCGGCGTCTTCCTGGGCGAGGATCGTTTCTGACAGCGCCGCGATATCAACCGGCCCAAGTTCGCGAATAAGGCCTTCGATATCCATCAGTGGCTGGTTGGCTTCATGGTCATGCGGGATTATAAGCAAACCGCCACACCACCGTTGCCGGTGATGTGGCGGATTGAGCGATATACCTAGTTCCAGTTTTTCCTGTAATTGATTCCGATTGTGAGCGGCCGGTTGGTGGTCAGCCGCGTCTTGGTCCAACGATCGTTATAGAGTTGGAGACCGTATTCATTGAACACATTGTCGACATACACCGCAGCACTCCAGTCGTCGCCGTTCAGTCCAAAGCGCAGGTTGAGGGTGCTGTAGGAAGGGTGGGTCCGAACGGCCTTGACCTCGAGGATGGAAGCGATTCCATCCAGCGAATTAACGGAGTCACCCAGGTACTGATAAACAGCGGTCCAGTAGGGCTCCGCACCCAATATCCGGTTGTCCAGTGTGTACTCGGCCATCAGGCTGCCTTTCCATTCGGGCACGATAGGCAGTCGGGTACCTGCCACCGCCTCCTTGGGATCATCGCCGTCGGGAAACAGGATTGCTGATTCAGACAGTGACGCATCGTTATAACCGAGCGTGCCGCTGATCGCCCAGTTTCGTGCCGGTATCCATGAGAAATCCGCCTCTATGCCGTTGATCTCCGCCTCCGGGAAATTGAGGATTCCATTCGAGTAGAAGGTTGCCTCCGGGTCAACCGCCTCGATCTGGATGTTTTCCCAGACCATGTGAAAGGCCGTCACGTTCAACTGGAAACGGCCGTCGGCCCAGGTGGTCTTGGCGCCGATTTCATAGTTCGTCAAAGTGTCAGAATCAAAGGTGTGAAAATCCCCCCCGGCACCGTAAAGAGAACCGGGTTTGGCAGAATTGACACCGCCACTGCGAAATCCTTCCGAGTAAGTAAAATAGACCATCTTGTCAGGATCAGAGGAATAGGTGACATTGAATTTGGGTACAAAGCCGCTCTCCGTGGACGCCGCGAATTCATCCGCATAACAGACATCGAACCCTGAAACCGGTATGCCGTCGATCTGCCAGGAATCCCTGTCCGCCTGGGTACCGCAATTCATGAACACAGTTTGTGGTGGTTCAATCAGGGTACCGTTGCGCGATATCCTGTCGCGATCGATATCGTACCAGCGCCCGCCGGCGGTGATGGACAGGTTTTCAGAAACGTCATAGGTGAATTCACCAAATATCGCTTTTTGTTCAAAGTTTGACTCATAGACCCCGTGCCACCAGTTGTCCGACAACTCGCCCAGGGTGCCGAAATAGTAGTAATGCAAATAGCTCGCATAGGTGAATTGTGGTGCGCATCCCGGGGCTGCCGCATAGTAAACATTACAATTGTCACTCAAGCCGATGACATTGGCGGTAAATGATACAGCGGGCTCTTCCACCTTGTTGTAGAAAATACCGGCGATTCCCGACCAGCGGCTGTCCGAGTCAGCGGGCGTTGATATCCGGGCCTCGAAAGAAAAGCGGTCACTTTCCTGTACATCAATGGAAAATGCATGCGGGTCGCCGCCAAAGTCATAAAAATTGGCGTAGGGGTTGTAATAGGACCGAATGTAATCGTTGATCTGCTGGAAGGTATGCACATAGGCGGTAGAGTCCGCCACGTAACGTGTATCACGGTGCGCAAAACTGGCCGTAATGGTCATATCAGCCCAGCCAAGGCTACCCTCAGCGGTCAACGCCAACTGGTACCACTCATCCGACCAGGTCTCCGGGTAAAAGCGCAATTGCTCCCACTCGCCCAGCCCGCTGCCTTCATAAACGTTCTCGGCCAGGTCAACATCCCCGAAGCCGTCTGCTTCGGTGTCTTGGAAGATGGCCTGTGCATCGAAGGTCCAGTTCTCGCCCGGTTGCCAACGTAATGAAACGCGGGCACCAGAGGTTTCGCTCTCATTGATGTCATCCTTGACATAAGGCGCATTGTCAAAGGTTCCAGCGGGACTGGTACCGAAGATGTTGTCAACCCAGGCGGCATCTTCGGCGGTAAAACCAACCAGGCGCAATGCCAGTTTGTCCTCGACCAGTGGTATGTTCAACATGGCGCTGACTTCATAACCCGTGCCGCCATCATCGATGGATTCCCCGGTAATATCGACCCAGCTTTCGAAACCACTGGTATCCGGTTTGTTGGTAATGATGCGCAAGGTGCCGCACTGCGACGCTTCACCAAACAGCGTCCCTTGCGGTCCGGCCAGTGCTTCAACGCGTTCGATATCGACCAGCCGCGGGTCCGGGTTGAATCCGGTCTGGCTGATCGGCTGCTCGTCCAGGTACACACTGGTTGTCGGGTTTTCACCAAAGGAGATAGCAGAAGTCACGCAGCCACGAATGACTACATTGGTCCCGCCCGGCTCCCGCCGGCCGAATGAAAGGCTCGGAATCTGTCCGGCGTAGTCATCGAGTTGCTTGAAACCCTGGAGGTTGATATCTTCGCTGGTGAATGCCGTAATACTCATCGGCACATCTTGCAGATTAAGCGCTCCCCGTTTGGTAGCAGTAACCAGGATTTCTTCAATGACCAGCGAATCGCCGGCGTTCTGGCCACCTTCCTGGGCAGCCTCTTGAGCCTGGGCCACCGGAATTCCGGCACAAATTGCCGATATTGCAGCAGTCAAAGTTTTTGGAGTAAACCGTTGCGACGCGGTGTTTTCGAGGGTCATAATTATCCCCTGGGTTTGTTGATGGGTAAGCGACTTGTTCCCAGACTGATTACACTTCAGCAACACATTGATTTCTTCTGAGCCTATAGGCTCGAAGCAGGCTAGTGTTTGTCTTCAAATACAATAGGGCGGGCTCTGCATCAAGCTGATCTTATAAATGACAACATTGATCGCAACTTCTGTAGTGCGCGGCAGCCGCCAGGGTGAGAGCCACGGCGGCGTGTACCTGCTCGATCTCGACCAGGGGAAAGCCGCCCAGGCAATTGACTGGAATACCGCGGGTATCGACTGGCAGGGACGGGGCTGGGACCGGGGTTTGCGCGGCATCGCGTTTGACGGTGACCGGGTTTTCATCGCTGCCAGCGATGAACTGTTTGTCTATACCCCTGATTTTGAACAGCTCACTTCCTACCGCTCACCGTTTCTCAGGCACTGCCATGAAATTTCCCGATATGAACGGCGTCTGTACCTGACTTCCACCGCCTATGACTCAATACTGGGGTTTGACCTTGATGAAGAGCGCTTTTCCTGGGGACTGCACATCGCCGCCCAAGGCGATGAGTTCCGGGCTGCGCCGTTCAATCCCAGCGGGCAGCGAGGGCCATCGCCGGACAATAAACTACACCTGAACAACGTATATTGCGACTCGAACGGGATGTTTATCGGTGGTCTGAGAACCAACGGTCTGTTGCATTACAGCGGCCGCAGAATCTCCAGGTTCGTCAACCTGCCGGAGGGTTGTCACAATGCGAGACCCTGGCGAGGCGGGGTATTATTCAATGACACCGAGTCAAACGTGGTTCGTTATGTCACGCCCAAAAATAATCATGTTTTCCAGGTACCGCACTACCCGAAGGATCAACTTACGCACACCGACCTCGATGATACCCGCATCGCCCGGCAAGCGTTCGCCAGGGGCCTGTGTACGATTACCGACAACCTGATCGCTTCAGGCTCATCTCCGTCAACCATCACCTTGCACAACGTAGATACGATGAAAACCACCTTGAGCATCAACCTTTCGATGGACATCAGGAATTCAATTCATGGCCTGGAGGTGTGGCCCCATCGTAATTGATTGACTCGTACTGCCGGTAGCGGGGCAGCACCGGCTCCAGTACTTCGATGAGTTCGTCAAGGTGGGCTTCGTGATTGCGCCAGAAATTCACCGATTTACTGTACACGGGTTGACGGACCTGCTCCGAGCTGGCGGTTCGAACCGGTCGTTCCGTTTCGTGGAAATTAATACAGCTCTCTTCAAAAGGCAGTTCACAATATTCGAGCAGGCGCCGCACCTGGTTTTCGAAGTCGGTGACCACCTCTTCATATTGAACCGTCAGGCAGCGGCCCGGCAGCACTTCATGCCAATGATCCATCATGCGCTGATACTGGAGGAAATATTCACCGATGTCGGTCAGGTCATAGGTAAAATTCTGGCCCCTGGCAAATAATTGCCGGTAGCAACTCAGGCATGAATCCAGCGGGTAACGGCGTGCATCGATAATCTTGGCGTTGGGTAAAATCAAGTGTAGGAAGCCGATGGTAGGAAAGTTATTCGGCATCTTGTCAATAAAAACGGGACGCCCCTCGGTGCGATGAATCTGTGCGAATTCAAGGTAGTCCTGGCCCAGGCGTACGAAATGCTCTTCTTTCAACTCAAGCACTGACCGGGGGTAGTTGACACCGTCCGCGCGATTCCGGTTAAGCGATGTTGCGACAAGGCCCGCGTAAGGAAGCTCGGAAGTGCCTTCGACCCGGCTATGACTGGCCAGTATCTGCTCGATCAGCGTCGACCCGGACCGCGGCAGGCCGACGACGAAAATCGGCTCTGCCGAAGGGTGCCCCAGACCGGTGAATTGAGACAGAAATGCCTGGCTGAACACTTCGACAATACCGTCGTTCATGGTTTCAGTGCGCACCGGGTCATAATTTTCGAGCACTCGCTGTCGCGAGTTGCCTTCCTCGTAACAGGCCCAGGCCCGATCATATTCACCGCGATCCTCAAAGGCTTTGGCCAACGCGAACAAGATATTTATCCTTGATTGTTCGGTGATCTCCTTTTCCGGGTCGTCAACATTCAACAAAGCAGACTCCATCTGCTGGATGTCCTCATCGCTCAGCCTGTAGGTCTTGAGGTTGGCCAGGCTCCACCAGGTTTCGCCGTTTTGGGGTCTTTGTTGAATACAGTCGCGGTAGGCTTCGATGGCTTCAGTCTGCCGGCCTACCGTTTTCAATACATGCCCCAGGCCCAGCATCGCGCCCGCATGGTTCGGCCGCAACTCGAGTACCCGCTGATAAGCTTTAACGGCTTCATAGGTCTGGGCTGCGAGGCTAAGCGTGGACGCCATCAGGTGGTGAGCCGGAACGTTGTTTGGCTCCAGAGCGATGACTTTCCTGAACTGTTCGATCGCCTCTTCCAGGCGATCCTGATCTTTTAAAGTCCGGCCCAGGTCGAGCTGTGCCATCACAAAGTCCGGGGCGTTTGAAACGGCCCTGCGAAACAGGCGCTCGGCCTCGTAAATCCGGCCGGTTTGCAGTGAGATCCTGCCCAGCAGCCTCAATGCATCAACGTTGGTGGGATTGTCGCGCAACACTTCCCGGTACAGTTGTTTGGCTTCTTTCAAGCGGCCGGCGGCCTGGTGTTCGGCAGCCAGAGCCAGGTTCTTGCGCTCCGGATTCAATTCAAATGATTGCTCGAATGCTACGTCTGCTTCCTTGCCTTTACCCAGCATGGACAGTGCTTTCCCCAGGTTAAAAAACGCGTGGTCAAGGTCCGGATCCAGCCGTGTCGCAGTCTCCA
>SMUY01342089.1_pt1 | contig 12304 bp, 6 predicted proteins | sample 2456441 | NCBI WGS metagenome assembly SMUY01 (sample SAMN11095931, study PRJNA526329) | marine sediment metagenome | biome: Marine sediment; feature: Surficial sediment; material: Deep marine sediment; isolation source: Hadal surficial sediment | place: Pacific Ocean | collected 2014-11 | depth 0-1...
AAGGCGCCGGCGAATTCGAAGACGGCCGCCACGAGGACCGCACGCTTGATGGTGAGCGCACCGGAGCCCACGCTCGTTCCCATGGCGTTGGCGACATCGTTGGCGCCGATGGCCCAGGCCATGTAGAGGGCCAGGACACCGGCGATGACAATGACGATGGGCATCCCCAGGATGGCGCCGTCCATGTCGGGTCTTCCCTCTCGAACGGGCTCGCAGATTGCGGCCCACGACAGCTGACGCCACGGCGAGTAGCACCTGGGGGGTTTCGTGACAACCGAGTGGCGTCTTCGCGAGGATCAATGTCAGGGCCGCGGCGCGGCGAGTAGCACCCGAACGTCCTGCGAGTCGAAGAATGCGCGCGCGCTGGGCGCGCGCGCCCAGCGCGCGTGTCTCTTCGCTGCGATCAAAGCCTTCGGACCGTCCGGAGCGGGAGACTCGATTCGGCTCGAGATTCGCTCTGGATCCCGACCCAACCGACAGCTCGAAAGCGGGGGGAAACCCCCCTGGCCCGAGAAGACGACATGGACTTCCAGCAGCGAAACAGAACGACTCCGGGCGGGGTGGGTAGCGGTGGCTGGACTCGAACCAGCGACCTACGGCTTATGAAGCCGCCGCTCTAACCGACTGAGCTACACCGCCCCACGGAACCCCTCGGGGCGCGGATTCTAGCGTGCCCGCGCCGGGGCGCCCTACTCCGACGCGGTCGTCCCGGACGCCGGGGCGTACACCCGCTCCTCAAGGGCTTCGACCCGGCGCGTCAGGTCCGCCAGGCCTGCGGTCCCCGCAGCGCCGTCCGTCGTCGCGCGGCGCCGGGAGACCTCGCCGCTGATGGAAAAGCGGGCCACCTTCTCGGCCAGGGTGTCGAGCTTGGGAATGATGTCGCTCACGAGCCCGGCCTGGATGAACACCCGGCGCGAGTCGCCCGCCCCCTCGGCCGTGGCCATGCACTGGAGATCGAGGCTGGCACCTTCTCCGAACCGCGTGAACGACCCGAACAGCACGTAGTCCGCACCCGCGGAACGCGCGGCCGCCAACGCGTCGTCCTTCCCGGCTTCGATCGGGATGACCCGAATCCCGTCGAACTGCTGCAAGCGCGCAGACAGCATCTCGCTCAGTCCCCGGCTCAGATAGGTCGAGTCCTCACCCGCCGCGTGAACGACAAATGGCGCCAGGGCGACGATCACCTCCTCCTCCGCCAGGGCGGGAAGGGATGCGAACAGGACGAACGCCAGGGAGAGCGAGCGAAGGGACAAGACGGATTCTCCGGGAAACCAGTCGGATCCATCAGCGCGTCCGCGCCGCGAATCGGGCGGTCAGGGTGCGGAGAGGGGTAACAAGCCGCCCAGAGCGGGTCAAGCAAGGCGGCGTGCGGGAGCGCCGTGGTCATCGACCGCGGGCAAGCGCACCGTGAAGGTCGTACCTTCGCCCAGCACACTCCGGACCTCGATCGTACCACTGTGATCGGTCACCAGCTGGTGGCAGATCATCAGTCCGAGCCCGGTACCCTTGTCTGGATCCTTCGTCGTGAAGAATGGATCGAAGATCCGCGAGAGATTCTCCTCGGAGATCCCCTCGCCGCGGTCCACCACCTCGATACAGACTGCTTCCTCGGCGGTGTCGGGCCGCGTGATGAGCCGCACGCGTTCCCCGGGCGGCGTCGCATGCAGCGCGTTGAGCATCAGATTCAGCATCACCTGATGGATATGGTCGCGCACCACGAAAAGCTTCGGTGTCTGCGAGTCGCATTCGAGCTCGAGTTCGACCTGGGCGGCCTGGGCCTCGCGCTGCACCAGGGCGATGACCTCGGCGGCGAGCTCGCCCGCGTCGACGGGCTCTCGCGCTGCTTCACTACGGCGCTCCCGCCCCAGCGAACGCATGGTCTCCACCAGACGACGAATCCGATCGACTTCGCGGCTCGCGAGGGCGTGGTAGTCCCCCCAGAATTCTTCGTCGGGCTGATGGCGCTTCTCGGGTGCCATGCTCAGGAACGTGTGGATCGAGGTCAACGGATTGTTGATCTCGTGAGCGAGACCGGCAGCCAGAGTTCCCAGGGTACCGAGACGATCGAGCCGACTCACCTGATCACGGGTGCGCCGCAGGTCGTCCACCAGTCGCGCGTTCTCGATCGCCACCACGGCCTGATGCGACAGACCCTCCAGCAACAGCTCGTCGTCCGATGTGAACCGATCGCCGCCCCTTCGGTTGTCGACAACGAGCGCGCCGATCGTGCTTTTCTTGCCCAGCAGGGGAACCACCAGGATGTCCTCGGCGGCAACCTCAGTCATCCAGCGTCGCAACACCGGCTCGAGATCCATCGCCCAGTCCATCGAGAGCCGCTGCACCTCGCCGTCGCGAAGCCGCTGGACAAAGGCGGGGGCATCCGACTGGGAGATCACCAGCCCGTTCAAAACGTCGGAGAGCGACGGATCGTTCGGAGCAAAACGCCCCCGTCCCAGGGTCTGCTCCTTCTGATCAAAGAAGAGAATCCCGGCGCCGTCGTAGCCCAGCTCCTGGATCAGGATCTCCAGCAGCAGGTCGAGCAGCGGATCGATCTCGAGCTCCTGGGTAATCGAGCGCGACACCCGATTGAGCAGGGTCAGCTCCTGAATGAGCTGCTCCCGCTCGCGATCCAGCGCGTAGACCTCGATACCGCGCCGCAGCGTGACCCGCATCTCCTCGGGCTGCCAGGGCTTGGGAACGAAGCGGTAGATGGCACCGCTGTTGATGGCGTTGCTCAGGGTCTGGGCGTCACCGTACGCCGTCACCAGAATCCGCACGGTCTTCGGATCGATCGCATTGACGCGTGTGAGGAAATCGACCCCCGTCATCCCGGGCATCCGATGATCCGACAAGACCAACGCGATCGGCTCACGGTTGATCCGCTCGAGCCCATCCTCACCGCTCAGCGCGGTCCGGATCACAAAATCCCGCTTGAACGACAGCTCGAAGATCCGGAGGTTCTCCGGCTCATCGTCCACGTAGAGGATCGGATATTCGCGATAGTCGGTGATACGGTCCGGTCTAGGCTTCACGGCCTTCGCCTTGCACAGGGAGTCTGATGATGAAGGTGGCCCCTTCACCGTCGATCGATCTCACGTCGATCGACCCGTTGTGCTCGGCGATGATGCGGCGGCTGATGGAGAGGCCCAGGCCACTTCCTCGGCCCGCCTCCTTCGTTGAATAGAACGGCTCGAAAACACGCGGAAGCATCTCACGCGCAATTCCCGGTCCATTGTCCTGAATCTGCACCACAACCGAGCCCTCTTCGTGGCGGGCACTGACGAAGATCGATCCACCCCGCCCCTCGAGTGCTTCGGCTGCATTCTTGAACAGGTTTAGGAAAACCTGATTCAATGCACGAGGATCCCCCGATAGCGCCGGCAGGCGGTCAGGCAGTTCCATTCTGAGTTCGACGTTCGCTTCCTGGAGGCGGTGTCCTACGAGCTGAGCCGTCGTCTTCAATCCACGAACCAGATCGACGTTTGCCACCTGGGATTCGCCCGGCGACGCGAAGTCCCTCAGATCGCTCACCAGCCGGTGCGTCCGGTCCAGACCTTCGGCAGCGATCTCGATCAGCTCCCCAAGTTCACTGGCGGCGTCTTCGAAGTGGAGTCGCTCCTTCACCTTCTCCAGTTCGCGGAGTTGAGCATCCAACGAATCCGTGTTCTGCAGATCGATGGCGGCAACCCTCTCGGTGACATCCTGGATGTCAGTCACGTAGCCACGGAGCGTGCGGAGAGAATTCAAGGCGAAGTTCATCGGATTGTTGACTTCGTGGGCGATGCCCGCAGCCAACTCGCCCACCGCGGCCAGGCGCTCGCTCTGGACGAGCTGAATACCCGCCTCTCGAAGCTCCTGCATGGCAACCCGCAGCTCCTCATTGGTGCTCTTCAGCAATGCGTTACGAATCGCCAGCTCTTCCTGGAGCCTCCTGAGCTTGACGAGTGAACGGACCCGGGCGAGCAGTTCACGGGGGTGGAACGGTTTCGTCACATAGTCGTCTGCGCCCAGCTCGAGCCCCTCGATCTTCATTTCCCGCTCGGCCTTGGAAGTCACCAATACGACCGGGACTCCTGCCCAATCGGGATTTGCTTTGATCTCCTTGCACAGCTCGGTTCCCGACATCTCCGGCATCATCACGTCCGTCAGCACCAGATCCGGGACACTCTCCTTCATGCACTCGAGGCCTTCTCGGCCATTCGACGCAACACGTACCCGGAACTCCTGCCCGATCAGGAACGCCAAGAGACGTCGCATGTCCGCGTTGTCTTCGCAGATCAGGACCTCTGGCGCGTCATGGGGCGCGGTCGAGAGCGGATCGCGCTGATCCTTCGTGAGATCTGCGAAATCATTGCGCTGGACGTTGCGTTCGATCTCGCTGACGCGCATCGCGTCACGATTGTCCTCCTCGATCTCGACCTGCCAATTCATCGCAGCAAGCGAGTCACCCAACGCCACCGACGTACCCTCATCGGTCTGGAGAACCTCCTCGGCGTGATCCACGTCGGCCTCGCCGGCCGGCAGCATCACATGCATCTGTGTGCCTGCACCCGGGCCTCCACTCTCGGCCCAGACCCGCCCACCGTGGAGATCGACCAGCTCCTTCACCAGAGCCAGACCGATGCCCGTGCCCTCATACTTTCGCGTACTCGAGTTATCGACCTGGGCGAATCGGTCGAAGATTCGGCCGAGCTGATCGTCTGCGATCCCGATGCCCGTGTCGGCCACCCACAGATGGACACCGCCGTCCTCTACGGCCTCCCCTCGGACTTCAATCCGCCCGCCGGCATCGGTGAACTTCAGCGCGTTGCCGACCAGGTTGACGATGACCTTTTCCATGGCCTCCGGATCCACACAAATCTCTGGCAGCGCCGCTAGATCAACGCTCTCGAGCTCCACGCCCTTCTGCTCCGCCAGCGGCCGCGCGCCGGCCACGAGTTGATCGACGAGGTCTGCGATCCGTGTGGGACGCCGGACCACACTCAGCTGATCGCTCTCGATCTTGGCCAGATCCAGCAGGTTGTTGATCAGCTTCAACAAGCGGAGGCCATTGCTGTGCATGGTCCGGAGATACTGGCTCTGAAGATCAGAGACGCTCCCGAAAGCTCCCGACATCATCGTTTCAAGCGGCGCGAGCATCAGCGTCAACGGTGTCCGGAGTTCATGGTGGACGTTGGCAGTGAAACGAGATTTCTCAATATCGAGCTGTCTGAGCTCGTCGCGGGCTTGCTCGACCTCGCGCCGTCGCTTGAAGTCGCTAAAACGCGTTCGATCAAGCATCGCGCAGCTCGCGACACACTCCACCGCCGCAGCGGCGGGGAAGAAGAGATGGAGCATGTACGTTCGCCACTCGATTGCTGACGGTTCGAGAAGTGGTAGCCCCGCGAGCATGGCAAGGAGGATGCCAATCAGGACTCCGGCTTGCCGCGCCGAATACGGCATCAAGACCGGCATACCAACGAAGAGCAGCACGAGTCCGACGTAGTATTCGCCCAGCAGTCCACCCGCTGGTTCGATGACTGCAATCAAGCCCGTACCGATGGCAAGACAGCCCACGAACGCGGAGGGAACGGGGTGTGTCTTCGCAAAGCGGATGTAGATCGCCGCGAGCACGGCGTTCAGGGAGAGGCGAACCGCAAGCAGCTTTCCAAAGATCTCGGGGAACGCGATCCAATCGAGAGTGATGAATGCGGTGCTGAGGCCAATTACCACCAGCGCAGCGGTACGACACGAGCGAACTAGGCGATCACCTTCGATCTCATCACGGTACGCTCGGTAGAGCGATGCGTCTCCGGCCAGCAGTTCCCGCATCCCAGCCCACAATCGACCCAGTAAACACCTGACTTGAGGGGCATGTCGGCCCGCTCCACCAGTTTCGGTATTGGGGTATTCGACACACGCCGGTTCAACGTTCGAAGCGGAGTAGAAGCGAGGGGAGAAGGGTCAGATCGGCCAGTAGACAAAGAACCACCGTCCCAGCCGTCACTAGGCCGAGATTCTGTGTAACCGTAAAGTTCGAGAGTGCCAGGACACCGAACCCAGCCGCGATCACGATGGTGCTGTAGATGAGCGGTGGCAGGACGAATCTGAACGTCTCATCGATTGAATCGATGCCGGTGTGACCCGCTACGACGCCGTTTCGGTAGCCATTCACGATATGAATGGTGTCATCGACGGCGATTCCGAGCGCCATCGATCCCAGGCCTACCGTGACCGCATCAAGCGGAATACCAACCAGCCCCATGAACCCAAACACGATCGCCAGAGGTACGACGTTGGGAACCATCGCGATCAGCGCGACGCTCGGCCAGCGAAACATCGCGTAGAGAAGGATACCGATTGCCGCCAGAGCAAAACCCAAGCCCCGTATCTGGCCCCAAGCGAGCTCGTTCTCCGATCGTGCAAACTCGAACATGATCCCGGTCGCCCGCGCTCGAAACCCTACCGCGCCGTGGTCTTCCCACCAGGATTCAGCCCGCTTGGCTACTCGGACTAGGTCCTCGGACCCATTCGAGTCGACGCGCAGAAGCAGATTTGCGCTCTTCCGATCCCAGGCCACGACATCATCAAGGAACTCCATGGACGAAAGCAGCAGCAGGTATTGTTCGATCAGTGCCTGCTCGTCCGGCAGACTCGCCACCGCAGCTTGTGAAAAACCCTGGTGAAGCTGTAGAAGGGGATCTACAACCGAGATTGCCCTGCCGACTTCCTCCATGCCTTCCAGGTATCTTCCCAGATCAGCGATGGCTCGCAGGACTCTTGGCTCCGTCACTGACGATCCATCCACGGACTCGATGATCACGTTCATCGGGCTGATTCCGGATAAACGTTCTCTTATTGATTCGTAGGAGTCCCGTACGCGGGTTCCGATCGGAAACCATCTGACCGCGTCTGTCTCCACCTCGAGCCGGACCAGCCCGATCGAGACTATTCCCATCACGACAACCCAGAGTCCGAGGACAAGTCCTCCGTGTTTCCTTACGAGATTTACTAGTGATACTCGAATCCGAGTCCTCACCAGCCGGTCCAGCCAGGGCGCACCCGCCCTCAAGGGCCACAATCGTAGAAGTGCAGGTGCAAGTGTCAACGCGGAAAAGGTCACACAAACGACACCAAGTGCCCCGAAGCCGCCGAGATCACGAACCACATCGATCTGGATAGTGCTGATGGCTACGAAACCGATCGCAGTCGTGAGCCCTGACAGGACCACGGGGTTCGCGACCGACTCGATGGCCCGGATCAAATCCTCCGACTCCTCGAATCCCTGCGCAGCACTCAGAACATGCATCACGTACGCAGAGCCGAGCGCCAGGAGGATAGAAGGGAGGATCATCGTCGAGATGGTCACCGGTGTTCCGACGCCACCCATTACCCCGAGCGCAACTGCAACGCCTACGCCACTGGTGACCAACGAAATCACGGCTGCCATCGGAGTACCGAAAATCACGCCAAGCAGCAGTGCAATGATGATCACAGTAACGGGAACGAAGAAGAATATCTCTGTTCGCGTTCGAACGTTTACTTCCGTCCGAAAAACAGGGACGCCCGACAACCAGGTAGGCCCGTCGCCCATTATGTCTTCGAGGGCAATGACCGCCTGTTGTTGTCGATCTCCGGCATCCGCACGCAACCAGACATTGATCGCGAAGACGCGTCCATCATCGGAAACGAGATTCCTTCGAGCGATCCGATCGAGCTCAATCCTCGATCGCAGCTCCTTCGCAGCAGCGGGATCCGCAGGCACTAATTCCATCGCCGGATGGAGCGTCAACTGGCCTTCCGCCGTCACGTGAATCAGTGGAAACGTCGCGACGCTATCGACACGACGAACCCCGTCGATGTCGGCCGCAAGACGAGAAATCCGCTCGACTTCACGCAGAGCGTCGCTATCGAAAGGCCGCTCTCCCTCGACTGCGACGACGAGCACTTGGTCTCCGCCGAAGCGCCGGAGACTCTCCTGATAAAAGAACCAAGCCGGATCGTTCCGATCCAGAACGCTCTCGGTGGTCGTGTCGAAGTCTAGGACGGTCAGTCCTACGGTCGCTACACATATAGCAACGAGCCACCCGAGCAGAGCGAAGCGGGGCCGCTCAATGCAGAAACGAATCGCCGTGCGCAGCCACGGTCGGGTGGTGGTGGAAACGGGCACACTCATGGGTTACGCGCCAGGCTCAGCGACGTCGCCCCGCGACGACAATCGCCTGAGGAGGATCCCCAAGTCCCCTGGACACCCGAATTTCGGAGAATCCAGCAGATTCTAGAAGATCGACCAGTTCACCCTTCTCGTAGAACCTGAACCGGTCCTGTTCCTCCAGATCCGTGATCCGAGCTGCAGCATTGAGAAACCGCGGAAGTGAACGATCTACGGCCGCGGCCCCAGCGTCTCCGAACACATCCTGCGGACGCGTCGAATACCGATCGGTCAATGAATCGAGGTAGAGCTTCGAGATGTCGGCATCACGACGTAGCGACGAAGCGACGAAGCTGCCGCCTGGCTTCAAGATTCTCCGAATCTCACACAGAAGACGCTCCGGATCGCCGACGTAACTCAGCAGAAGCGAAGCAATCACCCGGTCATAGGATTCCGAACCGAGGGGAATGGCTTGTCGCCCATCGAGGAGATCAAGATTCGCCAAGATCGAGTGTAGGTGCAGCCCGCAAGTGGTGCATCCGTTTACGCGTTCAACACCTCGCTTCAATGCCTCGGAAACGAAGTCGAGTGCGTGGACTTCTACCGAACGCACCGGGCCTTCAGATTCGAGCAAGCGCACGCTGAAATCTCCTGTGCCCGCTCCGAGGTCTGCGATCCGGTCGCCGGGCCGAGGGTCCAAGAGCGCCGTCTGATCGTCCATGAACTCTCGGTATGCGTCAGTTGCCGTCAGGATCTCCATTCCAAGCTCGTCACCGCGTCCCAGTAGATAGTCGCGCCAGAATGACTCGAGCCCTTCCATCGGCATCCTTGAAAGTCGGCTCCGCTCCCAGTCTCGTTGATCCGACAAGACCTGAAGATCAGGCAGGATCCCCTTGACCGGCGTACCGATCGCGATCCGTCCCACTTCGCTTGTGATGAATTGGAAGACGCGAAGCGCGTCTGAGCTGGAGCGAAGCTGGTGCCCGACCGGCACTTCCACGAGGCGGCGCGCGGTCGGGTCGCCACAAGCCAGGAGTTCCTGGATCCTCTCGGTGTCCACCCATGCGTCATGCTTGCCCCGGATCCAGGTAAGGGGAACGTTGATTCGCGCCATATCGCGGCGTGCGTCCTCGAAGAAGGCAAGGCCGTGATCGATCGCATCCCGCCCCGAATGATCGATGTTCACGACCACGCCGAACAACTCCTGCAATCCAAATTTGAGACCACTAAGCATCCCGAACCCAAAGTCGACTCCGCCCGAGATGACGGAAAGCGCGTTCTGCAGATCCGCAACGCCAACAACGCTGATCCAGCCGTTGACTTCGGAACCACCGAGATCTGCAACGACACGCCGGCCTTCGATGGCAGCAAGGCTGAAGCTGATCAACATCACACTCTTGCATTCGACTCCGGAGGATTCTCTTAGGAATCGGATGGCCGCCTTCGTGTCTTCGGCGGCCTGGGAGAACGTGAATTCGAGATATTCCGATCCCTCCGCCTCGCATCGTTTGGGTCGATAGGACTCGCCGCGTCGGCGGGTTCCGTCGAATCGTAGAACCGCAACCGGGCATCCCACGGCCCGAAAACTGGCCACGAGAATTGCCGCGAGTGGCATCAGTGTTTCCTTAGTGCGACCCCAGGCAGGGGCAATAACGACACCGACCGCGTTCTCCGGATCTCCCCAATAATCTAGGATCCCGCAGAGAGGCTCACCGCGGTCGTTTCGAAACGAAATCGCGCGTTGATCGGGCAGAGGCGAATTCAGCGGGGGTCCGAAGTCCTGCGGGAGGTCTCCTTCAAGCCAGTCGAGCCGTTCGACAGGAATCGGACGTCCAGGTTGTACCCGACTGACCGCTAGACCAATGCGCGTCCACCCATTGCGATCCGGATGGGGCGATCGATAGCGGATTTCAGCCCAATCATCATCTCCATCACCACGGCCTGCCACGTTTCGGACCGTCAAACGATTGGGTAGACGCGCTGCATCAGTCGCCGGCAGATCCACGGCCATTCCGTGGTAGGTCCAGTCCGATACGTCGCCGAGCACCGATTCTCCGGAAAATCCCGAGAACTCTACCTTCCTGGGCGCGCCGGCAATCGAGGTCGCCGGTGCTCGAAACATCTCTCGCTTCTCACTGACGTAGATGGCGTTCGGAATCGCGACCTCGGCTCGCCCCCGTCCACTTCGTGAGATCAGGCAGGAAACGAAAAAATAGGTGTCACCCTCCAGATCGAAATGAAACGCGAGCTGCCGTCCTATTCGAAAATCCAGCCCATCGCCGACCAGAGCCAATCGCTCGTTGACGATCCGCTCGATCGTCACCTGCCGCGAAACACTCCTTCGATCGATTCCCGATGTCAGCGGGACAGCTTCCCCGACCACCTGCTTGAGAAGCGCGTGCACCTCTTCCCTTCCATGAACTTCATGGCGGTGGAGTCGCCTCAGCGTTTCGGGGGGAATCGGATCGGGAATAGGAAGCATGCTCCTCCGGGAGAAACGACATGAGAAGTCTAGAGAGATTGAAGCGGCCTTCGCAAGAACTAGATCTAACTAGCTGATCTTTCATCCCTTTTCAATTCCAAACACTGTTCCATGCACTCCGAAAGGAAATTCGCCTTGGAACGTCCGGTTGCAAGCGGTGCTCTGTCAATATCTCACACCGTGGGGAAAAGCATCCAGAGGCGCCATCAGTCAGGAGACTTCCCCGCTTCCCTCCGGTCGCGGGTTGCACTGCCCACTTCCAGATTCCAAGTCGAGAACAGCGTGTCCGGGATCGTCGCGTGAATATCGTAGGTCGCAGTCGAGATTCGGGTGCTGGAACCGCGGCCCGGCATCGACATGGTCATCTCGAACGGGATCAAGCGATCTCCCACCTTCTGCACGCTCTCTGGGTTTACATCCAAGCGACGCACCACCGACCCTCCACGTTCAAACTCTGCCCAGCGGATGACGTCTCGATTTCGTTCGATGCAATACACCATCCGTTCATAGACCGATTCCAAGCCTTCGCGGACCGTGGCCGCCATCTGAACACAGTCTCCATCTCTCTGTCCTGGCTCGATCCAATGGACCTCGTAGTCGGTTGCGCGCTTTGGCTCGATGTCTTCGAAGGAGAGATCCGTCCCGAAAAAGAGGTCAGCCTTCTGCGCCGTCGAGAGGCGGCGAGTCAATCGCACTGCTGGTAGGTACACGAAGAGTTCATCGGACCCCTCTTCCTTCTCGAGAATTAAGATCGATGTTCGACGAATGGCGTACGGCTCGAGGAATCGTATGAGCGCCTTCCCGGGCTTCACGCTCTGCCGGCGGGTGATTTGAAGCTTCCGCTCCATCGAATCACCGCTTCGCCCGGTCGTCGTCAGCGTCAGGGTTTGGATGTAGTCATCCGCATAGAGATTGGAGAATGCGGCATCAAGCACAGACGCGGCACTTCGGGAAGTTGCGTCTTCAACGCTACGAGCATCGGCGGCACAGATAAACACGTGAACGGCGAGAGCCAACAATGCACCCGCGCGTCCAAGGCCCGGATGGGTAATCATTCGTTGAGCGACCAGTCGCATGTTCCACCATCGTAAGACGCGTGTATTCTATCCCATCGCGTGATTCCGAATTCAATCGACCTGCAAGTCGAATTGCCCGAATGAACCACCCGTTAGCTCAGATGAAGCCATTTCAGAAACCTGAGATGTGGTTTGGATGGGAGGCTACCTTCCATCCTGCCTGTCTTAACCAACTCCCTCGACCACTTACGCCCCGTAGCGGGAAGTCGTCTTGGATCTGACAGAGGCCCAGTGGCGATTCATGGTTCTCTTGATGCCGGGGTACCGACGGCGCAAGGACGGACGCGGTCGACCGCGCCCGGATCGGCGCGAGGTGTTGAACGGCGCGTTCTAGATGCTTCCAACGGGAGTGCAGTGGGCGGATTTGCCACATCGCTGTCCGCCGTACCAGACCTGTCCTCGCTAGTTCCAAGAGCGGCGTCGGGATGGGACCGTGGAGCGGATCCTGCACGTCTTGGCGAAAGCTCTCTAAGTGCAAGGTGGGATCGACATCAGCGAAGCCTTCATCGACGGCACCTTTCCAGGGAGCAAGAGGGGGGTCTTGCTTCGGAAAAACAAAGCGGGGAAAGGAACCCTCGGAGTTGAAACTGAACGCGATTACGCTGGCTGAGCTTC